>LWDU01035455.1_pt1 | contig 40713 bp, 38 predicted proteins | sample 727161 | NCBI WGS metagenome assembly LWDU01 (sample SAMN04566230, study PRJNA314399) | hydrothermal vent metagenome | isolation source: deep sea hydrothermal plume seawater | place: Mexico: Gulf of California, Guaymas Basin | collected 2004-07-11
AACTGGCTTGCCGTCTCGGCGAATCTCAAAGTGCAGCATCTCAACACTGGCGGCTGTTTTACCCACCCGTGCGATAGATTTTCCTGCCTTCACTTTCTCACCCTCCTTCACCAGCATCTTCTCGTTGTTACCATAGGCCGATAGAAAACTATCGTTGTGTTTAACAATCACTAACTGTCCGTAACCCCTGAGGTTACCCCCCGCATAAACAACAACACCATCGGCAGCAGCCCTCACCGTATCGCCTATGTCTCCGGCGATATCGATTCCTTTATTGACGGGTTGAGCAAGGGAAAACCGGTTTATAACTTCCCCCTTAAGTGGCCATCGCCAGCTGGCAACGGGCGCACTGGGTGCTGGAGGTGCCTTTGATACTTTATATGGTGGCCTGGTGGACGATTGGGTCGCCACCGGAGCGCTGTCTTTTTTAGGCAACTTTGCCGAGCCACGCAGTCGAATCAACTGGTCAACATAGATCGTATAGGGAGGCCGAACGCCATTAATTCGAGCCAGGCTCTTGTAATCAAGACCATAACGGAACGCGATGGAGTACAGGCTGTCACCCTTCCTGACCACATACGTGTCAGTACCACCGGCAACGGTGTAAATCGGTGGCAGTCCAGCACACCCGGTGATTAAAAACACCAATAGCAGCAGGACCAGGCCAGTACGCCAAGTTTTATTATTCCATATCCTTTTCGGCATTCGATTCTTTGAGGAAAGCAAACCTGTCCATGAGAAAAATAACGAAAAACCCCGTGACCAGGGCTGCTAACGCCAGCACAATCTCCGGATCACTACCGGTTAACTGCTCGTACGCACCAGGCAGAACGGGTTCCTGCACCACAGGAATCTGGCCACCGTCGGGTTTGATTTGGTAGCTGGTGGTATATTTCCACGGCCAGATTTTTGTCAGGGAACCCAGCATGAACCCTACAAGCAGCGCCACCGTCGCATCATAAAATCGAGCAAGCAGCACCGTCAGGATTCGGGAAAAACACATCAGGCCGACGACGCATCCCAGGCCCACGTAGCCAAGTGTCAGCAACTCGAAATTTTTTATCGCCGCAATCACCGTCTGGTAAAGGCCAAGCACCAGCAGCAGAAAAGAGCCAGACAAACCTGGCAGGATCCAGGCACACACCGCAATGCAACCACCCGCAAACAATGTAAAGCCTGAAATCTCTGCCTCGAATGGAATAATACGTACCACCACCATGCCAACTGCGACCCCGACCCCAAGGGCCAGACCACTTTCCATCGACAAAGGCAGCAGCCGCCGCCCAACAACGAATATGGATGACAGCACCAATCCAAAAAAGAAAGACCAAATTCCAACGGGGTGCTCAGCAAGAAGGTAACTGACGCCTCGGGCCAATATCAAAATCGAGACAAGCATGGCGCCAAACAGCACAAACAGGAATCCAAGGTCGTACTTCTTCCACCAGGTGGCAAAACCGATTTTCGGCAGCTCCAACAGGCTAAACGGGGTTAGCCGCGCAATGCCATTAACCAGCCGCTCGTAGAATCCTGAAACAAACGCAATAGTGCCGCCTGATACGCCTGGAACAACCTCGGCCGCACCCATCAAGACACCTACTAAGACAATACGAATATATTTATTCATGACAACAAGATCAGGACTTGCCGCTCAGAAGGGGTACAAACCTGACCGCCTCAAGCACCTGCTGCTCTACTTCATCACCATTTCTTTGAACCAGAACCAGTTCCTGGTGACGTGCTTCACCCACTGGAACCAGCATCCTGCCGGTGGGTGAAAGTTGTTCTATCAGTGCTTCCGGTATGACCCGGGGTGATGCGGTAACAATAATCGCGTCAAACGGGCCTCGCTCCGGCCAGCCCATCCCACCATCAGCATGTTTGAATTGAATGTTGCGGTAACCGATAGTCGCCAGTAATTCCTTCGCACGATTTAGCAACCCACTGATACGCTCAACGGTGTATACCTTTGGTACAAGCCGCGACAGGACCGCCGTCTGGTAACCAGAGCCGGTACCAACTTCAAGTACGTTCTCGATCGGCCCATCGGCGAGTAACGCTTCGGTCATTCTGGCAACAATATACGGTTGTGAAATTGTCTGCTTAAACCCAATAGGCAGCGCCGTGTCTTCGTAGGCCCGATGCGCCAATGCTTCATCAACAAACGCATGACGCGGCGTCTCGCTGATGACATCCAGAATATGCTCGTTGAGTATGCCCTGCTCGCGAAGTCGCTCTACCAGCCGGCTCCTGGTCCGCTGGGAAGTCATACCGATGCCCTTCAGGTCAAGATCTGAAGTCATAAGGATTCGTCCTTAACCAGGAACAACTCACGAAGCAAGCTGGTTGCATAGCTTCCCGGCGGCAGCCTGAACTGTAAAACAAGCGCGTCTTCTGCCGCTGACCAACTCATCTCATCGGGTCGAACGATAAGGTCACGAGTGCCGACTTTCGCACCCAGCTTCCTGAGCCCCGCCGCCCAGGCCTGTTCCGTTTCATCAAAATATTCTTCACCTGGCTGGGGATCCCTGGACTTACCGATTAACGGCCCCTGCGCCACTTCCTGCGCATCACCCTGCTCAAGATGCCTTGCGAGGAATCCGTTGAACAGCCACGAGCGCGCCGCAGATATCAACATCCCCCGGTTGCCGCGAACTCGCTCGCCTTTTCGCAGTAATTGATCCGCGAGGATGAGATTGTGTCCATCCCTGCCAAACCGCTGCGGTCCAAAATAGTTTGGAAGCCCCTGATCGGACAACTGCTCTAATCTTTCGACAAGATCGCGACCCTGCGATTCCGTTAGTTTGCCGTGACGAACTTTGATCCGGAAAACATTGCACTGCAACTGGCCACGTCGCAACTTGCTACGGTGCCATGTCATGGATTTCACCACAACACCTTCGACTGAAAACAGCGTCCAGTCTACGTCGGTACCTGTTGGCAAATAACAGCTGAACCACTGCGTGGTGACGCCATGCCTGTCCTTTCGACCCGCATAGCTGACATCCAGATCCCGGACCTCCAAAAAGCTGGCCAATTGGTAGGCGACCCAACCGGTGTTCGCACCGGTCTTTTCAATTTCTATATAGAGGTGCTCGCCTGTCCCAGCTGGTTCAAATGGCAAAATCTCATCAACCACAAATTCATCAGGCAGCGTTTTGATACAGCCATCGATCGTCGGGAGAGGTTGCAACGTCCGAAATAGATCGTCCGAGTATTGCGGTATCCTGTGACGCGCCATCGCGTGCATCGCTAAGAGTTGTCCTTAATCTTCGACGATCAGGAAGAAAGTTTCTCCCTTCTTGATCATGCCAAGCTCACTTCGCGCGATGTCCTCTACCGCCTCAAGACCCTGTTTGAGATCGACTATCTCGGCCTTCAGGACAGCGTTTCGCCCACGACGGCTGTCGTTTTCGGCGGAGCGCAATGATACTTTCTCTCCGAGCCCATTGACGTGTGCAAAACTGCCCTGCCCTGTCCACAGGCGAACCTGGAGGCCAGCAATTGCCAACAGCAGCACTACAACGAATATGCGAAAAGGTGTGATCATCTTCGAAATTCTGTCATTCCCTTATAGATGGCTGAGCTATGGTCTTCTATTCTCAGCAACCGGTTGTACTTTGCAACCCTGTCAGAGCGACAAAGTGACCCTGTTTTGATCTGCCCTGCGGCTGTGGCAACCGCCAGGTCGGCGATTGTCGTGTCCTCGGTCTCGCCAGAACGATGGGAAATAACCGTTGTATAGCCAGCTTCTCGTGCCAGTTTAATGGCTTCAAGGGTCTCAGACAGGGTTCCGATCTGGTTGACCTTGATCAAAATAGAGTTGGCAACTCCCTCGTCTATGCCCTTTTTCAGTATTGCCGGATTAGTCACAAAAAGGTCGTCGCCCACAAGCTGGATACGATCTCCGAGTATTTTGGTTAAATACGCCCACCCGTCCCAATCACTCTCATCAAGGCCATCTTCAATCGACAGGATTGGATATCGATCTACCAGGTCAGCCAGGTAATCGCTGAAACCCTCCGAATTGAACTGCTTGTCTTCGCCGGAAAGAACGTAGCCGCCATCCTTGTAGAATTCGGAGGCCGCACAATCAAGCGCCAGGAAAACATCTTCCCCCGCCCTGTATCCTGCCTTGTCTATCGCTTCCATAATCATCTGAAGCGCGGCTTCGTTACTGGGCAGGTTGGGGGCAAAGCCTCCTTCATCACCTACTGCTGTACTCAGGCCGTTCGAAGAAAGTACCGCTTTTAAGGTATGGAATATTTCCGCACCACACCTGAGCGCCTCAGTGAACGTCGCAGCACCCACTGGCTGCACCATGAACTCCTGAATGTCGACGTTGTTATCGGCATGCTCACCACCATTTAGGATGTTCATCATCGGTACCGGCATGCTGTATCTACCCGGGCTACCATCGAGCTCCGCCAGGTATTCGTATAGCTGCAGCCCTCTTGCTTTTGCAGCCGCGGCGGCGGTTGCAAGCGAGACCGCAAGCATGGCATTAGCTCCAAGGTTACCCTTGTTCTCAGTACCATCCATATCAATCATCATCTGGTCGATATCAGCCTGCGCCTGCACCTCGCGACCGATCAGCATCTCGCGCAAGCGGGTATTAATGTTCTCGACAGCCTTCAGGACACCCTTACCCAGGTAACGGGACGGGTCCTTGTCGCGAAGTTCAAGGGCCTCGCGAGAACCTGTAGACGCACCCGATGGCACACCGGCAGATCCGGTGAATCCACCTTCAACTTCTACCTCAGCCTCGACCGTTGGGTTACCGCGAGAATCAAGAATCTCCCTCGCTCTAATATCAATAATTTCCATAATGACTGATCTGTTGCTCCCCTTTGCTTTAAAAAAAAACAGCTTTAAAAAAAACAGTTTAAAAAAATAGCGTTAAAAAAAGTGTTGAAAAAACCTCTTAAGCAAAAGTTGGTTTTACCACTGAATCAATTTGCATCAGGGTGGTGAGCAATTCCTTTATCTCGTGCATCGGCCAGCTGTTCGGTCCGTCACTCATGGCATTTTCAGGGTCTGGATGGGTTTCCATAAATACACCATGCACACCGGCACCAATCGCCGCCCTTGCCAGTACCGGCACCATTTCTCTTTGCCCCCCGGAGGTAGCACCTTGGCCACCCGGCAACTGCACACTATGGGTTGCATCAAAGACCACCGGACATCCTGTCTCACGAAGCACAGGCAGTGAACGCATATCCGAAACCAGATTGTTATAACCAAAGCTGGCGCCACGTTCACACACCATGATCTGGTCATTGCCGGTTGCCCTGGCTTTGCTGACGACATGTTGCATATCCCATGGGGCCAGAAACTGACCTTTTTTGATATTGACGGGCAGGCCCAGACTGGCAACACGTTGAATGTAGTTGGTCTGGCGGCAAAGAAATGCTGGCGTCTGCAGCACCGACACAACATCTCTTATTTCATCCAGCGGGGTATCTTCATGGACATCTGTCAGCACCGGCACCTGCACCTGTGTCTTAACCTTGTCAAGAATTCGAAGACCTTCGCTGATCCCGGGTCCACGAAAGCTCTCGTGGGAAGATCGATTAGCCTTGTCGAAAGATGACTTGTAAATAAACAGGATATCCAGCGACTCGCAGACTTCCTTCAGGTAAGCGGCTGTCTCCATCGCCAGCGATTCAGACTCAATGACGCAGGGACCCGCAATCAGGAAAAAAGGTGACGTATCAGTGATCTCTCGGCCACAAAGTTGCATGCTATTTCTACCAGAATTCCCAGAGCAAGAAGTATACAGGTTACAGGCTAGCTGTTTTGCCTGACCAATGCCGCTTCAATGAAACTTGTAAACAAGGGGTGACCATCACGGGGAGAGGACGTGAATTCCGGATGGAACTGGCTCGCGACAAACCACGGATGGTCTTTATACTCAATCACCTCAACCAGCACATTGTCTGCACTTCTGCCTGCCACTTTAAGGCCAGCTTCCTCCAGCGCGGGGACAAAATTGTTGTTCACTTCATATCGGTGCCGGTGCCGCTCCTTGATCTCTGACTCCCCGTAGATTTGATACGTGAGAGAATCTTCAGCCAGGTTACAAACTTGTTCCCCCATACGCATGGTGCCGCCCAGGTCTGAATCCTCATCCCGGGTTTCTGTCTCACCTTCTTCGTTCACCCACTCGGTAATCAGCGCGATCACCGGATACCGGGTATTGGGGTTGTTCTCGGTGGTATCCGCATTTTCCATGTCGGCAAGGTTTCTGGCGATGTCGACAACCGCAGCGTGCAGACCGTAACAGATGCCAAGATAGGGAATCTTGTTTTCCCTGGCATAACGCGCCGCAACCACCTTGCCTTCGAAGCCTCGCTCACCAAAACCGCCGGGCACCAGAATCGCATCGGCATCGATGAGCATTTCTGCGCCCTTTACCTCGATCTCGACCGAGTCAATGAAATCGACATCAACTCGAGTGTGTGTATGGATACCGGCATGCAGAAGCGCCTCGTTCAGCGACTTGTAGGCATCCAGCAGGTCCATGTACTTGCCGATCATCTTGAGTTTTATGGTGTGCCTGGGGTTCAGCTGCGCATCGACGACCTTTCCCCAGTCGGAAAGGTCAGCCGGACCAACATCCAGGCCAAGCTTATCCACGATAATATCATCCAGGCCCTGTTCGTTGAGCATCGACGGGATTCGATAGATGGTGTCTGCGTCGATCAGGGGAATGACACCCCGGGGCTCGACATTGGTAAAGAGCGCAATCTTGTCTCTGGCACTTTTTGGAATCTCGTGATCAGACCTGACAATCAGGATGTCTGGTTGCAGGCCAATGGAGCGGAGTTCTTTCACAGAGTGCTGGGTGGGCTTGGTCTTGGTCTCACCCGCCGTTGCTATATAAGGTACAAGGGTCAGATGCATCAGCAACGTCCGTTTCGAGCCCATCTCAAAGCGAAGCTGCCTGACCGCTTCAAGAAATGGCTGGGATTCTATGTCACCCACAGTGCCGCCGATCTCGACGATGGTTATCTCGACACCTTCGGAAGCTCTTAAAATTTTCGCTTTGATCGCATCTGTAATATGCGGAATCACCTGGATGGTAGCGCCAAGGTAGTCTCCTCGGCGTTCCTTGGCGATGACGTCGGCGTAGATCCTGCCGGTCGTGAAATTATTGTTCCTGGTCAGGTTGCTGCAGGAACGGACGAACCTCTCATAGTGGCCCAGGTCAAGGTCTGTCTCGGTACCATCTGCAGTGACGTAAACCTCGCCATGCTGCAAAGGGCTCATCGTTCCCGGATCCACATTGATATACGGATCGAGTTTGAGCATGGTGACATTGAGACCGCGGGCTTCGAGAATCGCCCCGAGCGAGGCGGCAGCGATGCCTTTTCCGAGCGAGGAAACTACACCACCAGTAACAAAAATAAAGCGAGACATCGAACTCCCATCTGATCAATATAGGCCGCAAGATGTGTGACCAAGATGGGATTACAGACTAACACGTGGGCCAATCCGCCTCAATGTAATTCTTGGATATGACTGGCTCGAAGGGCAGTTACTTTTAAGTCAGCACTCTGTCAGCACTCTGTCAGCACTCTGTCAGCAATCGGTCAACACTCGGTCAGCCAGCGAAAGGGAGACCTCAAAACCCTCTTCTTCGGTCCCGGCCAGCCACCCGTCAGCAACCTTCATAGAGATCTGCCAGTCAGGTACCGCAGCTATCGCCACAAGTTCATTCCCGGCGTAGATTAGAGGGATCCGGTCCCTAAGCCAGGAAGGAACACGGCTTTCCTGGAAAATATTCTTAATATCCCGATTCTTCCCCATTCGGATCTTTTCCTTGCCCGACCGGAAAGCCACCCTATAGCCAGATGATTGTTGGACACACAACCGCCGGGGAACTCAAAGTCACCGAGCGAACAACCTACAAACTCCATGGGAGGTAATGGCCGCAAGACATAGACCACATTATCCAAATCGCGAAACTCGAGTTCGCCAGCCGCCATATCAATTCTATTTTGATTCACAATATTACCTGCCAACTCAAGCAGCATTCTCCCACTGGGCTGCGGCAGGTTCAGATCGTCCAGCCAGTGGGTCAGAAGCAACACAAGCTCGCCCTGTGGCACCCGCCGCAATAGATTCAATCTCAGGCCATCGGGTGAATGACGAACTTGTTCCAGCTGCCCGCCTAACAGTTCTTTCCGCTGACTCCTGGCTAATTGGTCTCGCCCCATTCCTGCGAGCAGCGCTTTTTTAGCACCGGGAAAGCGGCTATCGATCACCGGCATAATATTGTGCCGAATATAGTTTCTGTCAGCATCAACTTCAGCGTTCGTCGGGTCTTCGCACCAGGAAAGCTTGCGCTCCCTGGCATATTTTTCGATATCAGTCCGGGGAATCTCCAGCAGCGGCCTGTGCAACGCGGCCTTGCCGATCGCCCTGGTAACCGGCATTCCTTCTAGCCCAGGCACCCTGCTGCCACGAAACAGCCTGAACAGGACAGTCTCTACCTGATCGTCCGCGTGGTGAGCGAGCAACAGTAAATCACCTTCGACCAGATACTGTTCAAAGACGTTGTACCTGGCTTCTCTGGCCCTGGCTTCAAGGCTTCCCTGCGCACTGACCGCGACACTATGACAGCGCACTTCAAGCTGGTATTTCTCACCCAGGGCGATGCAGAACTTTTCGTAGTCATCGGATCGGGGATGAAGATGATGATTCACATGCACGGCTGAAACCGGAACGTTCTTAACCTGGCTCACTATATCCAGCAGGACCACCGAATCGACCCCGCCACTAAGGCCAACGACCAACCGTTTGATTTTCTGGTCTTCGAGATAGCGCAGAAAAGTTTCAGTCAGTACTTTTTCGTGCACGAAACCCACCTCATGCATACTGCAGGTGAACTTTCTCCGAACCGTAATGTTCCTTCAGGTTCTGGAGCAGGTCGTCATGGGGTATGACTCGCCAGTCATCGCCAAGAATGACATCTCCCTGCGACACCTTGTTCACAATCTTGATAGCAACAGGACAACCGACCGTGTCTCTTGGACGAAAGGGTTGGAGTATTTCGGCAAGTTCATCAATGAACCCATCACACAGGTTACAGGTATCGAGTTCGACCTTCAGCCTGGATACTTTCCTTGCCCTGGTTTCCTCCAGGGTCATCACCTCGGACGCTCGCATCTTCTTGCCACCTGTAAAATCGTCATCCTCGATGGAACCTCGCACAAATATAATCTCGTCCTTTTTCAGCTTCTCCCTGACCTGGTCGTACAACTCACCGAATATCTGAACTTCAAGACGGCCGGTTTTATCATCCAGCGTAACGAATGCATTGGTGCCGCCACGCTTGCTTTTCATTGCCCGCATCGCGAACACAAGCCCACCGACAGTGACCGCCCTCTGGCCTGTTCGCAGCTTACTCAGCCGCAGGTCAGTAAAGTGCTCAAAGTCTCAACCATATGTCCGGTCAGGAACAACCCAAGGGAGTCTTTCTCTTTGCCCAGCCGGTCCTTGAAGGACAGGTGGCGTAAATTTTCAATATGGTTGTAGCGTCCTTCTTCGGAATCACTAACCAGAACTTCGCTGCCAAAGAGATCAGTCAAGCCGCTAAGCTCGTTGCTGGCTTTCTGATCCGCAAGGCCAACGGCTTCGGCCTGGTTCGCCATCAATAACGCTCGTTTGAAGCCGATGACATCAGGACAATCATCAGGGACCTGAGCCACCAACTGATCCAGTGCACCGCTGCCAATCAGCGCCTCAAGCGCACGTTTATTCACTTTTCTCTGGTCAACTTTTTCACAGAACTCAAACAGATCCCCGAAACAACCCTCAGCCTGTCGGTAGGTGACGATGGATTCAATTGGACCTTCACCCAGGCCTTTGATGGCTCCAAGACCATAAACAATGCTTGATTCAGTGTCCGCAATGAAACGAAACTCACCGCGATTAACATCTGGCGGCTGCAAGCTCAGCTTCATTTCCCGACATTCTTCAATATTCGTGACGACCTTGTCAGTGTTTTGCATATCGGCCGACAGCACCGCTGCCATAAAGTCAGCGGGAAAGTAGTGTTTCAACCAAGCGGTCTGATAGGCAATCAGCGCATAGGCAACCGAGTGGGGTTTGTTAAAACCATAACCGGCAAACTTCTCCATCAGGTCAAAGATATGGCCAGCCTGATTTGCCTCAACCCCGTTGGCGGTAGCACCAGCCAAAAATACCTCCCGCTGCATGGCCATTTCTTCCGGTTTCTTCTTACCCATCGCACGCCGGAGCAGGTCGGCATCAGCGAGCGTATACCCGGCCAGAATCTGCGCAATCTGCATCACCTGCTCCTGGTACAGCATGACACCAAAGGTGTCTTCCAATACGTGTTCCAGACTGGGATGAAGAAAGTCGACGTTTTCACGCCCCAGCTTCCTGTTGTTGATGAAATCGTCTGCCAGCTGCATCGGACCCGGTCGGAACAGCGCCACCAGCGCCACAATGTCCGCAAAGCGTTCAGGCTTGACCTTTTTCATCAGGTCTTTCATACCCCTTGATTCAAGCTGGAATACAGCCGTCGTCTTTGCCTGTCGCAGATCTGCGTAAATATTGTCGTCTTCAAGAGGAATGGTTTCGATATCGACCAGGGGCTCACCCAGCGTCTCATTTCGCTGGTTTATGCTTTTTACAGCATTGGCGATAATTGTCAGGGTGCGCAGCCCAAGGAAATCAAACTTGACCAGCCCGGCCTGCTCAACATCGTTCATGTCGAACTGGGTCATCAGACCACCGCCGGTTTCGTCGCAGTAGGTCGGTACAAAATCGGTCAATCGGGTTGGCGCAATAACAACACCGCCGGCATGACGGCCTACATTGCGAGCAAGACCCTCAAGCTTAAAGGCCATCTCCATGATTTCATCTGCTTCTTCACTGATCCTCACGAACTCTTTTAATAACGGTTCTTCTTCCAGGGCTCGCGTTAACGTCATACCTGGCTCGAAAGGGATTAACTTGGACAGCTTGTCCGCGAGCCCGTATGGCTTGCCTTGAACCCGTGCAACGTCTCTGACCACCGCTTTCGCCGCCATGGTTCCAAAGGTGATGATCTGGGAAACCGCTTGCCGTCCATATCGCTCTGTCACGTGCTGGATGACACGGTCGCGACCATCCATGCAAAAATCGATATCAAAATCCGGAAGGGACACCCGTTCGGGATTAAGAAACCGCTCGAAGAGCAAGTCATACTCGAGAGGGTCAACGTCTGTTATTTTTAAGGAATAGGCGACCAGTGACCCCGCACCAGAACCTCGCCCGGGGCCAACGGGAATATCGTTCTCTTTCGCCCACTGGATGAATTCCATCACGATCAGGAAATAGCCGGGAAACCCCATCGAGTTGATAACGCCCAGCTCGAATGCCAGCCGGTCTTCATACTCTTTTCGGCTCTTGGCCGCCGGTACTTCATTCGCCGGGTCGAGTATTTTCTCAAGCCGCACATTCAACCCCTGGGCTGATACGTCATTGAGAAATGCTTCTGTGGTCATACCTTCAGGTACTGGATATTCGGGCAGGTAATAATCACCCAGGTCCAGGCTGACATTGCAGCGTTTCGCGATCTCGACCGAATTTTCAAGCGCCTCAGGAATGTCAGCAAACAGCTCAACCATCTCCTGGGCAGTTTTCAGGTATTGCTGATCGCTATAACGGCGCTCCCGCCTGGGGTCGTCCAGGGTTCTACCATCATGAATACACACCCGAACCTCGTGTGCCTCAAACTCCTCTTGAGCGAGAAAACGCACGTCATTGGTCGCCACAACGGGGCATCCAAGCTCGATGGCCAGATTGACCGCCAGAACGTTGTAATCTTCTTCCGAGCCTCGGCCCGTTCGATGCAACTCGATGTAAAAGGCATCCGGGAATATTTCCTGCCATCTGCCAGCTAGACGTTTTGCCTCCTCGAGATTACCGGCCAGCAATGCCTTGCCGACGTCCCCCTCGCGCCCGCCCGAGAGTGCAATCAATCCATGGGATTTCTCTGCAATCCAGTTTCGGGTCAGCCCGGCAACACCCATTGATTGGCCTTCGGAATAGGAACAGGACAGCAGCTCGCAAAGGTTTCGGTAACCTTTATCATTCCTGACGACCAGAACCAGGGGCGTCGCTTCTTCATTGGAATTGTCACCAACCACCCAGATGTCACTGGCAACGATTGGTTTAACACCACCGGATTCGGCGGCGTTGTAGAATTTAACCAGCCCAAAAAGATTGTTACGGTCCGTGACCGCGACCGCTGGCATTCCCTGGCGAACACATTCCGCTACCAGGGGCTTGATTCGTACCACCCCGTCACTCAGTGAATACTCTGAATGCACGCGAAGATGAACGAATTCCTGCTTCATTGGTAGCTAGATCGACCGGGGAAAGATGACTTCCATGATCTTATACGAAGGCTGATTCCGGCTAAAGAGGCAGCGGTCTAAAAGAGTAGATTTATTCTTCCGCAGCCTTGAGAGTAAATCCCATCCCGGCCTTTTCAGCGAGGCGGGAAATCAACAAACCTCCCATCGCCGAGGCAGGTGTCAGGAACCCTCCCGCTGATTCAAGATCATCCACAGCCAGGCATACGGCGCTTTCCGCGATCATCTTGCAGGTCGACCCATAGCCAGGATCGCGATCACCCGTTACCACGGCTGTCAGGTCCTTCTTCGGATCTTCAGGGTTTGACGCCCGCAGTTCAATCTCGAAAAAACCGTTTTCCATGTCCGCCACTGAAGGGCCTTCACCAGGTGCAGGCACTACCCTGCCGAGCAGCTTTCTTAATGCTTTGATTCCGGTCACCTTGCTCATCAGGCCCGTTCCACCAGCAACCAGAACCGCCTTGGCAAAACCAGAGGGTCCGTCACCCGTCAGGATCGCTTCGTCATACCTGAAGTGGCTGCCCCAGGGGTAGCCCAGCAGCGCATGGGAACGACGAACAACCCGGGTATTGATACCGGCCATCACAAAAGGACCTGTCCACTGCCTGAAGTCCTTGTCATATTCTACTGTCGTCTGGTCCGCACCATCCTCACCACGCGGCATGTTTGGTGGGTTCAGCGCGTAAGGATCGGCGATGATATCCAGTATTTCCGGATTCGCGCTCGCTTCTTCCATCATATTCATCATGCTGGCGACCGTACCCCCGCTAACACCGCCGCTTGAACCAACAACGCGATATTTCACCCGCGGCGCATAAACGCCATGGGCTTTGTGCATCTCACGCTGGACAAAGTAGGTTCCAAGGTCCGAGGGAATACTATCGAAACCACAGGTATGGACAATTCTCGCACCGCTCGCTTCTGCGGCGACCTGATGAGCCTCGATCATCTGGCGCATCCAGTGCACCTCGCCCGTCAGGTCACAGTAGTGAGTCCCGAGCTCTGCACAGAGCGCAACCAAAGTCGATCCATAGAGCGCATACGGCCCTACGGTGGTACACACCACCCTGGTGTCCGACACCAATGTCATAAGCGAGGCTTCATCATTACTATCTGCAATGACCTCTGGCAGCTTCTCCGCCTCTGCTCCCAGGACTTCCCGCTTTACCTCCGCGAGCTTTGCTGCATTCCTGCCCGCCACCGCCCATTTGATCTCACCGTCTACACCATAGGTTTTGGCCATGTAGGCCATCACAAGTCTTCCGGTAAATCCCGTCGCGCCCCAGATTACGATGTCATATGTTCTTGTGGTCACTTGCAAACCTCATTGGGTAATTTCAACACTCGATACTAGTTCAAAACAGCGTCCCCCGAGTCCATGATCTGGCTGAAATGCGCGCCCGAAAATAACTGGCCATTACCTGCTTCTATATACAAGCGACTATATACAAACGGCTATATACAAACGGCTATATACAAACGGCCCGCCGACACCATCGAATAGCGTTGGCCTGTCCGATCCGTCGGTCGTCGCTATCCTGCTACGGATGGCACTCGCGACTCGTGAATAAGTGCTGGAAGCACTTATTCATACCAAAACAGCCTATACCCTCGTACCTGTGAAAGTCGCGTCTCCAAAGGCGCCGAGTTTTACATTGCCACCGATTGTGTCGCCATCAACCGTTGCAGAGACTTCCAGGGTCATCGGCATCGGGGATGTCATCTCGATCTTCCAGGTCAGGTTGTCTCCATCGGCGGTGCCACCATCAAATTCCTGCGTACCCTGGGCACCTTCCATTTTTCCGGACAAGCTACTGCCATCTGTCTTGAGTGTCATAGTTGCCTGCTGCGCACCCATGGGTGAGTTTATCGTGCAATTCCAACTTCCGTCTGCGCTCATGTCGAGCCTCCCTTTCTGGATAGATATATCAGTGGATGTAAGCGCATCAAGATACAACGACCGAGTTGTGATGTCATCCCGATTACAGTAGCTTCAGTAGATTAGTGTGAGTAGCAATAGCAGAGTCAAATGAGTGTCATCACCGAAAACTGGCAGATTCGAAAACCTGCGGTGAGTTCCGACAAGGGTCTTGTTGCGACGCAACATTACATCGCATCCGATATCGGCGCAGAGGTCCTCCGACAGGGCGGCAATGCCATAGACGCTGCTCTTGCCGCGGGGTTGGCGCTAGGCACGGTTGAACCCTGGATGACTGGAATTGGCGGCGGCGGTTATATGACGATCTATCTCGCCGCCTCAAAAGAAGTCAAAGTCATCGAGTTCGGCATGCGCGCGCCCTTCAATGCAAAGACAGAAGATTACCCACTGGCAGGGGAAGGAGAGAATGCGAGTGACGCATTTAACTGGCCACGGGTTATAGGTGACACCAATATTCATGGCCCACTATCGGTCGCTGTTCCTGGTTATATCAGGGGCATAGCAAAGGCTCTGGCGGAATTTGGCTCCTGGGACTGGAAGGACGTTATTGCACCAGCCTGCGAGCAGGCAGATCTCGGCCTGCCCATCGACTGGTACAGCGCCCAAAAAATCAACAGCTGGGCAAGAGGCCTGAACACCTATAGCGAAACACGAAAAATCTACCTGGCAGATGGACTTCCGCCTGTGGCAGAAATGGATGGGAGTCTAGGCAGACTGAAATTAGGCAATCTTGCCAACACTTACCGAACACTGCAGCTGGAAGGACCGGAAACTTACTACACTGGAACCCTCGCGAAATCTATCGCCACCGATCTAAAGGCAGCCGGATCAAGAATCACCCTGCGAGACCTTGAGGACTATTCAGTATCTATAACATCACCACTAACAACCTCATACAGGGGAAACAAAATATTCACGCCGGGCGCACTAACGGCAGGACCGTCGGTTATCCACGCGTTAGATAAACTTGAGGAGATCTACTCGCCTGCAGGCAAACGCCCTGACGCGGAGGCTTACATCAGCTACGCCGACGCTCTCTTTTCTGCCTATGAGGACCGCCTCGAAAATCTGGGAGAAGGCCCGGACACAAAGGTTCCTGGAAACACCTCTCATCTATGCGTAACAGATTCACAGGGTAACGTTGTATCCCTGACCCAAACCATTATGTCTGCCTTTGGGTCACGCATCATGCTGCCCGATTCTGGCATCCTGATGAACAACGGCATGATGTGGTTTGATCCTCGTCCAGGAGGACCCAACTCGGTTCTTGGCGGCCGACGGCCGCTGTGCAATATGTGTCCAGTGATCCTGCAAACCGAGGATGGCTCACATACCGCCATTGGCGCCTGTGGTGGACGAAAGATTTTCCCCGCAGTTTTTCAGCTGGCGACCTTCGTCTCGGATTACGACATGACAATCGATGAAGCTGTCCACTATCCCAGGCTGGATGTGTCCGGTACCGACCAGGTCACGGTCATGGAGCATGCCGATGAAACAATTGTCAGGAAACTGGCGCATAGATTTCCCGGCCTGGTTATCAGACCCAATGGCGTAAATCCTAATTTATTTGCCCTGCCGCAGATCATCCGACGGGAAGCTTCAGGGAGAATGACCGGAGGATGCTTCGTACCGTCACCCCATGCGAAGGTTTCAGCGTTTGGCGAGACGTAGCGCAATTTTCGTAAGACGGGCAGCGTGGGCAGCAGCAAAATCCAGAACCAGACCGTTCATCCCCCTTGCCTCTGAATTCGTTAACAGCACCATGCCGATGCCGGTTTCTCGATGAAATACCATGGTGCTACGCATGCCGTTAACGTACCCCCCATGGTGTACAAAACCTTTCGCGCCACCATAATCAAAGACTCTCCAGCCCAATCCATAGTAGACATTACCGAGCGCTGCCCGATAGGGATAATGAGCCTGGCGCCTGGACGTCCTGATAACTCCCTGGTGCATTTCATCAAGCATATTCATTGGCAATACTTCAGGGTTGTTGCCTAACTGCGCCAGCAACCATTCACGCATATCAGAAATACTTGCATTTATCCCGGCAGCCGGCGCCACCTTATAGTAGTGCGATGTCGGTTTTACCGAATGCCACCGGGTGCCCGTCCACACATGTGGTCTCGCATGGTTCGGGTCGTTGACGAAAGATTTGTGACCAAAAGACGCACGGCTCATCGCCAGTGGCTTGAACAGGTTGGCAACAACAAACTCCGGGTATTCGAATTCAGTTTCCGATTCCACCAGGTCTGCGATCAGACTAAACACAACATTCTGGTAGCCGTAACATTTGCCCGGGGCACACACAAAATCCACTCTATCCAGCCTGTCGACTATCCTTCGGTAGGACATGTTTTCTTCGATCAGGTTTGTGTATGCATGCGGCATCAATCCGGACGACTGGGACATGAGGTGCTTCAGGCTGATCTGGCCGCCATAACCCGGCTGTTTGAACTTTACATGTGCCAGATTGGATTTCAGGGGTGCCTGCCAGGTGAGCGGCGTTTCCTTAACCAGGATCGAAGCAGCTGCGGAAGCAAAAGTTTTGGATAACGATGCTATTCGAAACAGCGTTTCGGTTGTAACCAGCTCAGACTCCCCCTCGTTTCTGACCCCATAGACCTGTTGCAGGACAACCTTGCCATTCTCAACGATCACCAGGGCGCCGCCAGGAGATTGCTTAACCAGTGGCAGCACATAGTCGGACTCAAATTTCGCCGCAAAGCCATCGCTGTGCGCCTGGTGTGGCAACAACGCAAAGACCAAAAACAAAAACAAGAGGTGGAGCCACTTCAAACAGCTATTCCGACTAACAACATTTTGACGGTGCAGAACTTACAAGTTATTGAATCTATTGTAAATTAATATTTACTCTCGATAACAAAAATCACGTTAAACTGGGTCGACAGCAACAACACTGACCTGAAGAATTATGGCACTCATCGCATTTGGCATTGGGTTTGGTCTTTTAATTGGCTTTGGCCTCTTTGCACTCCTCATATATCCAGCAATTAAAGAGCGAAGACAAGAACAATCTGACCGTCGTGACGAACTGTAACTACAGCCCTGGTAACTACAGCCCTGATAACTACAGCCCTGGTAACTACAGTGGCTCAGTAATGTTGAGCGCTAGCGGTGGTATCTCGCCAGTCAGATCCAGAGCGCTGGACCTGGCTTCATAATCACCCGCCGCAGGCGTCACTTGCCCGGAAGCCGATACCCGGGCGATGACCACTACCTGGTCAAAGTTCGCTAGACCCATTCCTGGCATCATCGCCATAGACTCATCCAACCTGATTACCATCGGCAGTTGATCTAACCTTACACGTTGCACAGCCAGTGGCGCTGGAGGGCCATTAACTGCCCGGGCATAGACGAATACAGCTGAACCGGGCGGCAGATCCACTGAAGTTGCTGCAGTCACTTTCACACTCAATACACGGCCTGACACCTGCGCTTCAACCTTGGCCCCTGCTTCCGCCGGGCCCCCTGCACCAGACAGCCCAGCCTGATTGTTAAGCCGGGCTATGGCAGACCGAATCAATTCTGCCCGGCGGCCTGTAACGCCTGTTTGTAACGCCCTGTTTAACCAGGTTAACGCCAACGGAATATCGCCTTCGATGGCTGCGGCTATGCCACGCAGCTCCAGCATTGTCGTGTCCTGCGGGTTGGCCTGCAGTGCATTGTCCACGGCATTCGACACCCGGGAGGTGAATCTTCTTTCATCGAGCACATACAGCGTTTCTGCATATTGAGACAGCAGGTTAGGGTCGCCAGGAAAATGTTCGAGCAGTTTGCCGTACGCCGGGGCTGCCTTTCCATAATCGCCAAGGTTTGCATAACCGCTTGCCAGCAAAAAGAGTAGATCCGGGTCATCAGGTCGCTGTTCAGCTCTCTGTTCGACCTGTTGGATAAAGTATCGATACCCCGCCGGGTCGGAAGGGTCACTTTCCAGCATTGCCTGTGCAAGCCCAACATCCGGCAAAGCACCCCGACCAAGTCCGAAGTCCGCATAGACAACCAAGGCAAAAACCGGCACCAGCAAAGCCGCTGCAAGGCTGTACCTGCGGTCACCCACCAGGCGCAATGAAGACTCCGGGTTACCTGCCGTATCGGACAGGAGCGTTTTTTTCGCCTCCTGCTCAAGCGCAGTAACCTCTTCAGGATTCCCGGCCACCGTAAGCTCATTGATCCGCTCACGGTACAGCGACAGATTGATATCCGCTCGCTGATCCCTATAGGTCCGGGAACGTCCAAGCAGCAGCGGCGCAAGAATGAATGCACTGGCGATGAGCCCCATCAGGGTTGCAATCAACCAGAACATCAGGGGTCCCTGTCCCTCAGAAGTTCATCCAGGCGCGCCTGTTCTTCTGTATTGATCTCAAGCACTTCGGGTTTCGCGCGAGCCAGCCTGAACCAGACAATCCCTGCAAACATGAGAAGTAGCCATGGGCCGAGCCACAACACCAGTGTGCCCGCGCCCAATCTGGGTCGATAAAGAATGAAATCACCGTAACGTTCATACATAAACACCAGGATCTCGTCGTCTGTATGATCATCCAGCAGCATTCTGTGAACTTCCCGGCGCAGATCCTGCGCGATCATCGCGTCTGATCCGGCAAGGTTGGTATTCAAACACTGCGGACAGCGTAATTCAGCGATTAAACCGTCATAGCGCTGTTGCAACTGTTCGTCTGGAAATGGATAAGCATCAATGGCTGCAAAGCAATTGAACGAGGTCGCGAACAGTATCACCAATAGTATTCTAACCATCAGGCATTCCCTGCAGGTGTTCCACCACTGGCAATAATGTCTCCTGCCAGACCTCTGGTGTCACCGGCCCTACATGCCTGAACCTGATAACGCCGCTCGCATCCAGCACAAAGGTTTCCGGCGCGCCGTAAACACCCAGATCGATTGCAAGCGTTCCCTTGTCATCAACGATACTGAATTCATAAGGGTTTTCATGCCGCGCGAGCCAGCCGAGTGCTTTCCCGTTATCGTCATTGTAGTTAACACCATAGAGGGGCAAATCTGTTTCGCGACTGATTCGCAGCAGTTCAGGATGCTCAATCAGGCAGTTGGGACACCAGGTCGCCCAGACATTAACCAGGCTTACCTCACCAGACAGGTCGGCTAACGTCCGCAACTGGTCAGGCTGACGCAGATCCTCTAACTCAAACTCCGGGAACGGTTTGTCGATCAGGACCGATGGCAGAAGATGCGGGTCCTGTAGCCTGAATCCCAACGCCAGGAACACCACCAGCAACGCAAATACACCCAGCGGTATCAGCAGGCTTTTGTTGAAAGTCATGCCGCGGTTCCCACGACATTATTGCTGGCCAGCCCCCTTACCCGCCTGTATCGTTTGTCCAGGAGCGTGACAAAACCTCCCAACGCAACCAGCAAACCTCCCAACCAGATCCAGCGCACGAGGGGCTTCACATGAACCCGAACTGCCCAGGCGGTATCGCCTACCTTTTCACCCAACGCCACATAAACGTCCCGCATTAACCCCGGATCCATATCGGCTTCTGTCATGACATTCTGCGCGACTGAATAAAACCGTTTCTCGGGACGCAGCTTTGCCACAAACTCACCGTCACGTGTCACATTGAACTCTGCCTGGTCAGCCAGGTAGTTAGGCCCCCGTACCTTCTGTACACCTTCAAAGGTGAAGTCATATCCAGCAAGGGCGATAGACTCGCCGGGATTCATTCTCACATCCCGGCCTTCAGAATAAGTGATCGTCACCACAACACCCAGAATTGCCACTGCAATACCAGCGTGTGCCAGCATCATACCAAGCTGCGAAGCGGAACTAATCGATCCAGCCTGCCACCAGTGTCGCGCCAGCAAAACCAGAATCCAGACCGCCAGTGTCTCCACTCCAATCGCAACCAAATCAATACCCGTTGCCACCAGATAGGTCACGAGGCAAATGACCACAGGCGTCGCCAGTAAAAACGGCCAATGCTGTCGTAGCAGGACGTCACCCGATGTCCTTCGCCAGCGCGAGAATGGACTGACCGCCATAGCGACAAACAACAGGCACACGATCGGTACAAATACCCGATTAAAATACGGCGGCCCTACTGATATTTTTTTGCCCTCCGTGATGACTTCATACAGCAGGGGGTACAAGGTCCCCAAGAGTACCGATGCCGTTGCTACCACCAATAAAAGGTTATTAATTAACAGCATGGCCTCGCGAGAATTCCATTCAAACCGGGCCTCGCTTTTTATGCCCGATGCTTTCCATGCATACAAAGTCAGCGAGCCGCCAATAACCAGGACCAGAAACACCAGGATGAAGACCCCGCGGGTTGGGTCAACCGCAAAAGCATGAACCGAGGTCAACACACCTGAACGAACCAGAAAAGCGCCAAGCAAACTCAGGGAAAATGTCGATATGGCCAACAGTACGGTCCAGCTTTTGAAAACACCCCGTTTTTCACTGGCGGCCAGTGAATGAATGAGTGCAATACCCATTAACCATGGCATAAATGACGCATTCTCGACCGCATCCCAGAACCACCAGCCGCCCCAGCCAAGTTCATAGTATGCCCACCAACTTCCCAGCGTTATGCCGACTGTCAGGAATGCCCAGGCTGCATTGGTCCAGGGTCTGGACCACCTGGCCCAGGCCGCATCAAGACGACCGGTTGTCAGCGTCGCAATCGCCAGCGCAAAGGGCACAGCAAACCCGACATAACCCATATACAGCATCGGCGGGTGAACGATTAACCCGAAGTCCTGTAACAACGGGTTCAGATCCCCTCCATCTGCCGGTTGAAATGGCAGATTTCGATCAAATGGGTTGGAAGTAAACAACAGGAAACAGGCAAAGCCGGCACAGAGTATACCCAGCACTGACAGGACCCTTGCCTTCATATCAAAGGTCAAGCCACGACTGAATGCCGCTACAGCCAGCGTCCAGCCAGACGCGATTAAAGTCCACAATAGAAACGAACCTTCATGGGCCCCCCATACAGCAGAGATCTTGTACTGCAGTGGTAATGCGCTGTTTGAATTGTTGGCGACGTAAGCAACGGAGAAGTCATCCTGGATAAACGAATACACCAGACAACTGAAACTGAAGGCCAGCAACACGAACAGGCCGGTCGCTATTGACGGACCCGTTTGCATGAGAAGTGCATCACGCCGGTAGACACCCAGGGCAGGCAGGACCGCTAGCGCTACACTTAATCCGAGTGCCAGGATTAGCGAGAAATGACCAAATTCGGGAATCAATTGTAATTAGCCTTGTTCAAAGTATCTGCACTTGGCTGGTCCACGTCCTTCAGTGCATCCGCAACCTCTGGCGGCATATAGTTTTCATCATGTTTTGCCAGGACTTCTTCTGCCACAAATACACCTTTGTCGGTTAATTGCCCAAGCGCAATGACGCCCTGCCCTTCGCGGAACATGTCCGGCAGAATACCGTCGAACTCGACCTTCACTTGCGCAGACTTCAAGTCACTGACGACAAAGCTGACGCCAAGTCCTTCTTCGGAACGGATCACACTGCCATCCAGCACCATTCCTCCCGCTCGAATCGTCTTCCCGACCGGCGCTTCACCTTTAACGATCTGTTCCGGCGAATAGAACAGGTTAATATTCTCATTGAGCGCAAACAGCGCGAAGGTCGTCGCACCGGCTGCCGCACAGACAATAAAAACGATGATTAACAGTCGATTGCGACGATGGCTTTTCATACGGCCGAACTTCATGACCTATGCTCCGGATTCTGATTATTCATAACTTTCGACATCGCGCTTTTCGCAGCTCGGATGATATTCCTGCGTACCATCATTGGCCACCAGAGGTTCGCAGCCAGGATAACCAGTGTTAACCCATAGGCCGCCCAGATATAGACCCCATGTCCATCCATATAAAAAAAGGCAGATAAGCTTTCGAAGCTCATCGGACCGCCAGCCACTGTTTAACCCAATCGGTATTTTTTTCCCTTAACAGAATCTCGTTTCTAATCCTCATGATCCATATCGCAAAGAAAAAGAGGTAATAGGCAACCACCATGATTAACAGTGGCAGCCACATTTCCACGGGCATCGCCGGCTTTTCTGTCAGCGAAAAACTGGCTGGTTGGTGCAGGGTGTACCACCATTCCACAGAAAATTTGATCACTGGAAGATTAACCACCCCGACAAGCGCCAGGATTGCGCAGGCTCTACCGGCACCTGCCTGTCGTTCCATCGCCGAGCGAAGCGCGATAACGCCTATATATAAAAAGAACAACACTAACGTCGAGGTCAGTCTTGCGTCCCACACCCACCAGGTACCCCAGGTCGGTTTACCCCAGATAGCGCCCGTCACTAAAGCGAGAAAGGTGATGGACGCTCCGAGTGGAGCGATACACTTCACTGCAACATCAGCCAGTTTGATTCTCCAGATCAGGAATACCGCAGCTGCTCCGGCCATCATTACGTATCCCGATTGCGCCAGAATTGCCGCCGGTACATGAATGTACATAATGCGGACACTATGACCCTGCTGGTAATCCGGCGGGACAAAAAGCAGCGCCCAGGCGGCCCCGCCCGTCAACATAAGCACAGACAGCAATAATAACGGGACCTGCCAGCGTCCCGATATCTCGAAAAATATCTTTGGCGAACCAAGCCTGTGAAACCAGTTAAGCATGGGAAATCATTTCTGGGTCATGAACCAATAATAATAGGAAAATTCTTGCAGCCGCGATTCTACCAGATAGTTTACTGGTCGGTTGCAACGTTTACTGCAGCCGCAGTTGCGATCGGTGCCAGGCACACAGAGCCAAACAAAATCGCCAGTAGCCAGTAGACATATCCGATGGTATCGCTGCCAGCTTCGGCTGCCTGAACCATTGCCGTCGCCAACACCAGAACCGGCACATAAAGTGGCATCACCAGAATTGTCACCAGCAGACCGCCGCGAGGAAGGCCTACAGTCAGCGCCGCACCAATCCCTCCCAGCAGACTAAGGGTCGGAGACACCAGTAAAAGTGACAGCGTAAGTGCCCAGATTCCCGCTTCGTCCAGGAATAACAGCAGGGCAGCAAGCGGCATGAGCAAAACCAGCGGTAAACCCGATAATAACCAGTGCGAGACAACCTTCGCCAGCACGAAAATGAAGGTTGATTGTTCGGATAATACGACCTGCTCAAGGGAACCATCCTCAAAGTCAGAACGAAACATCGAATCCATCGACATCAAAGTCGCAAGTAAAGCCGCCACCCACACAATACCTGGCGCAATTTCCTTTAATTGTCCTGGTTCCGGGCCAATGCCAAGCGGGAAAAGACTGATCACAACGATAAAAAAAACCAGCGGATTCAACACCTCCGATGGATGTCGAAAATGAACCAGCAGATCCCTTTGAACGGACGCGATAAACAGATTCATTGTAGTGCCAGCGTATTAATAGGACGATCTATCGTGATTGGCTGGTGAGTTGAAATAATGATACCGCCGTTAACGTCCAGGTGCTCCTGCAAAATGGCCATCAGAAAAGACAGGCCATCGGCATCAATAGCACTAAAAGGCTCGTCCATTACCCAGCAGGGGTTGTCCATGATAAGAAACTGTCCCAGGGCAACACGCTTGCGCTGTCCCTCAGACAAGTGCGCGCATAATGAGCCCCCAAAGCCCGTTAAACCGAGCTTATAGACAGCCTCATCGATTCGACCCTGACTCACCGGCGCTTCACGCAGGACCCCGAACCATCGCAGGTTCTCAATCACTGTCAGGGATTGTTTGATTCCAAGCCGGTGACCCAGGTAGAGCGGCGCTTCATCCACTGACCAATTAATGTCGCCCTGGCAGTCTGTATACAGTCCCAATAGAACCTTGAGCAACGTACTTTTACCGCTTCCATTGCCACCAACAACCTGGAGCAGCTCACCCGGGGCTAGAGAGAACGACAGATCTTCAAATAACAGTCTTCCGTCTCTCTCACATCCTGCGTTTCGAACCTGCAACATCTGATTGGCCATCCAAAATCGCAATTATAGCAGGGCTCTTTATACAGTGGCGCCTTATTGAGAGGCACCATAGTGTAGAATCCGTTGCTCACGCCCGGGAGCAGATCTCGAACCAGGGTAGAGAACAACCAGGCAATAAGAACTGACTATGATTTTTAAGAACGCCCATATCTATCGATTGACCCAATCCCTGGACATCACCGGCGAACAACTGGACGATTTCCTGGGAGAAAGAGCATTTACCCCTTGCAGTGGCATCCGTCCCTCCTCGTTTGGCTGGATTCCACCCATCGCGCAAGGAGACTTTGTCCATGAAGTCTCGGGGTGCTTTCTGCTTTGCGCCAAGAGGGAAGACAAGGTCGTGCCCACCAGCGCACTCGCAGACATTCTGAACGAAAAGATAGAAACACTGGAGTCGATGGAGTCCCGGCCGATTCGGGCCAAGGAGAAACAGCGATTGAAGGAAGATGCGCTTGCTGAACTGCTGCCCCGCGCCCTGCCTAAATCGAAACAGATATTCGGCTACATCAGCACAACCGACGACCTGCTTGTGGTTGATACCGCATCTTCCCCGGAAGCAGAAATGTTCCTTAACTGTTTAAGGGAAACACTCGGGAGCCTTAAAGTCGTACCTCCCCAGGTAAAGTCCAAACCAACAGATTCTTACACGCACTGGTTACGGTCCGGCAAACTACCGGACAATTTTTCACTGGGGGACCAGTGTGACCTTATCGACCCTGAAAACAGCAGCGCCGTAAGCTGTCGCCGTCAGGATCTGAACACCGGGGAAATTCGTTCGCATCTGGATGCCGGAAAAATCTGCTCGAAACTTTCTGTTATCTGGCACGGGGACCTGAAAGTTAGCATCGACAAGGATCTCGTCCTGCGACAGATCAAAGTGCTATCCAGTGACGATTCTGTAGAAGAAGACATTGACCCGATTGCTCAACTGGATGCAGCATTCGTTAATATGACCCTGGAGCTTTCGCGCTTCCTGCCAGAGTTGTTCTCTGCCCTTGGCGGCGAGACACGCGGCTAGCCAGCCAGCGCCAGCGAATAACAGTCAAGAAAGTGTTTGGTTTCCGTCTGACTGAAACAACTGGAGTTTCGCAGGAAACGAGCCAGGTCCTTCTTGATACGCCATCTGCCCGGCCGGGCTTTTTCGAGATCGATCAGGTTCACCCTGCATTGCAGCTCCGGTTGTACCAGCAAATGTTCGTTTCCAAGCGCGCCATGGGTCCAGCCATCGCGGTGAAGTGATCCGATTACCCGGGCCGTATTCTCAATGATCAGGTTCCTGTTGGCAGCAGAGAGATCCAGCGCCTCATTAAGCGGAAAAGAACCCGCAATACCAGATATCACCAACTCGGTCAGGTCGCCCAGTTCACGGTAAAAAATCACTCTGGGGACATCAATCCCGATCCTCTGGCATTTTCGAAGCGCAATCAGCTCACGCCTCAGCATGGGCATGCGAAATCCAAGACGTGACAAAGGATGGCAATAATATCGATACTGGGTTTTGACGAAGACATGTTCATCGCCCACATTCCATGCCCGCCCCTGGTCTCGGTAAATGACACTGAACCCCACTCCATCCTTCGTCTGGGGGGGCTTCATCAGGTGGGGTTGCCTGCTCAATGTTGCTTCCTCAGGAGATAGAGCCGCCAGGTTGAGAGGACCGGCCATAAATCATAGACGCGCTCTATATTGAAACCTGACTGAGTAAACTGCTTTTCTGTACGCCTGCCTATAGACGCGGACAACGCGAAATATCCCCGTGAGACTCTTGCGAATTCAGATAACAGTTTTTCCTGTTCTTCCGTGCCCTTAAGATGCTGATAGAAATCAATGCAGGCCGCAAAGTCGACTGACCTGTCCTCCAGATCGATATCGAATGCGGAGGTTAGCATCAGCTTTCCGGGAAAATTCGAAGACAGGCGGTTCGCGGATGCTACATCAAGCATTCCCTTGCTGACTTCTGCTGCCACCAGCGATGCAACACCCATGTCTCTGAACACCGACCAGTATCTTCCGTCGCCGCAGGGTAAATCGAGCATCTTCCCGAAATCTCCCGCGTCTGCCAGCGCCCTTCTTAGGAGCTGCCGCTTGCGCCAACTGACTAAATCAGCTGTCTTAAAGCCCCTGGGTCTGGGCATTTTTCTCTAATGGTTTGTACTTGAATTTTTGTCCGCCAATTGACGCTTCGTACATCAGGCCGCCCAGCGAGTGAAGGAATACCGCCATGCCTTTATTGTAGCCATATTCAACCTGGTTGGTTGATACCGACCCTAGCGCTGCACTGGCTGAAGAACCTGCGGTACCGGCCTGCGCCTGGGCACCAAGCACAACGACAACCGCCGACGCAGAAGCATCAAATTCGAACCGATTACTGATAAATTCATCGAATGCCCGCTTGTCCTGCAAAAAAATAATCTCGCTAAAGACCTGCGCGCCCAGCTGGAAGCCAATACTTAACTTGGCCAGGGAAACATGCCCCGCTACCTGGCCATTCTCGTAAACCTGGCCTTTCCCGTAGGAGCCGCCAACAACTATACCGCCGCGACCAACTGTGGGGAATACGGCGTACCCATAGGCATTGTCGAAATAGGGTTTGAGGTCTGGTGAAGACTCAAATACATCCAAAGTCCCGTCATAGTTATCTGCAAAACTAAACGGATGAAAAGTTATCAGTAACAGGAGTAGTAGCTTTCTCATCATCATTCTCTTGTGTCGCGTTAAGTTGGACAATTCCCATACTAGACAATTCAAGATGAACTGACCTTGAATGCGAGTTCAGACAGGCCAGCTATGTGGGCAGTAATCTGGTCACCTGGCAGGACCGGCCCAACGCCTGCAGGTGTACCTGTATAAATCATATCGCCAGGCTGCAATACGAAAAGCTCTGACAAACGGCTGATAATTTCCGGCACCTTCCAGATCATCTGGTTAACATCCCCCACCTGCCTTGTTTCACCATTGATACGCAGGGTAATTAAGGCTTCATTGAGCTGACCTGCTTCAGAAAGCTTGTGCAGCGCAGCGCATGGCGCGGCATGTAGAAACGTTTTCCCCCCCTCCCATGGCCGGCTCTTTTCTTTCGCCTCGGCCTGCAGGTCTCTGCGTGTCATATCGACACCAACGCCATAGGCGTAAACCAGGGACATTGCTTCATCTACAGAAATATTCGTGCCTCCATGGTGCAGGGCAACGACTAACTCAACCTCATGATGTACATCACTTGAATGAGATGGATACTTCATTTCTGCATCATCACTCAGCACCGCGTACGCTGGCTTCATAAAGAAAAAGGGCGCTTCGCGATCTGGGTCAAAGCCCATTTCAATGGCGTGGTCCGCGTAGTTACGCCCCACACAATAAATGTTGTTTACCGGAAACCGTTCCGTGCTACCGGCAACAGGAACAGAAATCACATCACGCGGTTCAAAAACATAACTCACAGTCTTCTCCATCGGACCTTTTGGCAGGCCGCGAGCTGAAGTTTAATCGGAAACCAGTAACGTACAAGTTCAGGAGGCGGACATCGCACTAATTGCGAACCACACCATTGGCTAACCACAACAAAGGAGGAAGCATAACCAGCCAGGGCAGGCACAGCCACAGGATACTGTTCCAGCCAAACAACGCGAGCAGCACGCCCGCCCCTAAAGACCCAACAGCCTGCAAGCCGAAGACAAGAAAATCATTGAGCGCCTGCACCTTGAATCTTTCTGCCGCCCGATAGCTGGTTGTTAACAATGTTGTCCCACCGACAAACAGAAAATTCCAACCTATACCCAGCAAAACCATGGCTCCCCAGTAATGCATTAACAGGGGATCGCCGTAGGCAACAAAGATGACGCCCAGCATCAGCACGGCGCCAATGGTTATTATTCGATAGACCCCGAACCAGCTCACCAGGAACCCGCTAAACAGCGAAGGAACATACATCGCCAGAATATGACTCTGTATAACCCAGGCTGTGTCTTCCAGACTATGGTGATCCATTTCGTGCATGCTGACAGGAGTCGCGGTCATGACCAGGCTCATGACACTCCAACCGACAATGGCAGCCCCCATGGCCAATAGCAGGTTCGGCTCTCGCAATATCCGGGAATAAGGTCTTGGATCACCAACGACTTCCCTTTCATCCACGGGTACGTTTCTGTAGAAAACGAGTAAGACCACAAACGAACAGCCGATCAGAAAGCTCATCCCCAGAAATGAGCCGACATACTGCGGTAAGCCCGCAACCTGACTGAAACCACTGGCAACCGCTGGCCCAACAAATGCCGCGACAATGCCGGCTAACATCAATAGTGAAAGACACTTCGCAATCTGGTCTGCAGGCACGGATTCTGCGACCGCAAACCGGAACTGCTGAATAAAGGCAGAGTTGCTTCCAACAAGAAAAGCCGCAACACAAAACAGGGGGAAATTCCCCGCGTAAATAGCAAGGGCCGCCACCAAACCGGCAGTCGAGGAATAACCTGACGCGACCAGAAAACCGGCCTTGCGCCCATACCGGGCCATTAGCAGCGTCGCAGGCACGGTCGTACAGGCGGTCCCTAAAACCATCACTGCAAGCGGCAGGGTCGCCCAGGACAAATCTGGCGCAAGTCTTGCGCCTACTATTCCGCCCAGCAAAACCATCATGGGCGCTGCTGTTTGCCCAAAGCACTGAGCTATGCCCAAAACAATGAGTGTTCTATATCGACTCGCCACGCCCAAAACTCCTGACTTCCCGTTACTCGTTTCGAGAATAACAGCATTGAACCTGTCCTGGCCCAACTAACGCAGCGATAATGAATACCATCACCAGCGGTAAAAGACCTTTAGTGATCTGGCCTGCTGACACAGTTGCAGCAACTGTAAAACAAAATTACTGTATAAAAGCGGCGGGATCGCCCATCACAGTAGCAGCAACACCAAACTTACGTACAGGCATTGTCATTGATTAAATAAGACTCGCTCATACGACCTATCGCACAGCTGGCCTGGCTGGCGATATCAATCCTGGTATTTCTTGGCCTTTCCCGCACAGGGCTGATGATATGGCAATGGGATCGCGTCATTAATGGCGGGGATCTTGTTCACCTGTTCGTTAGTGGCTTCCCACCTTCCAGTTCACTCAGCGTGCTGAAACTGGGCAAGTCCCAGGGGAATTTCTACACGATGGCGCACACGCTAGCTGAACATGGTTATAGCAACTACTTTGTCTATGGCGGCGAGGGACATCTCGACAATATGAAAGGCTTTTTCCTGTCCAACGGCTTCGACACCGCTATCGACATCAAGGGAACCTGGGGTGTTTCTGACGAAGACCTGTTCAATCGAGCCCACTCGATAATGCTGGAAGAACAGTCCCCCTTCTTTACACTGATTTTCAGTTCATCATTTCACAGCCCATACGAGTTTCCGGATGGCAAGATTGAACTTGTTGATGAAGAGAAAAATACCAGGCATAACGGTGTGAAGTACGCCTACATGGAAGGTGAAAATGTGGTCATCCACCAGCCAGATCGAGCAGCAGAACAGTACCTATATGCGAACAAAACACTGATCCCAACAACTCTGCAACAGGATTTGGCCCGAAAGGCCCTGATTTGGGCGTCGCTGCCGGGCGTGCTTTATCGCGAAGAGCTCTACACCCCATATAGTAGTGCTGTCCAGCTACCCTGACCTGTTTTGGCAATATCCGAATGATTTTTCTCAGTGTAGACTCTTACCTTACAGAGCAACACAAACTTCGGAGTAATAGTTGCACGCAGATGATTTGAAGCTCGCTCGCAGTCTGATTACTGGTGACGAAAAAATGTTTAATCAGTTTTTTGAACAATTCTTTCCCAAACTCTACCGTTTTGCCTTCTCGCGCCTGTCAGATGAATCAATTGTCGAGGATGTCGTTCAGTCAACACTGATGAACGCAATGAGAAGTATAAAGAACTATCGGGGGGAAGCATCCATGTTTACCTGGTTGTGCCAGATTTGTCGTAACGAGATGGCGATGATCTACAGAAAGCAGAGGAAATCGGTACCCACGGTCACCGCAGATGATGACGCTATTCGACCGATCCTGGAATCACTCGAATCTGAATCCGCAACACCTGAACAGCACTACCTTGATCTGGAAACCCGCAGGCTCCTCGCAGAGGTCCTGGATTTTCTACCGGGAAATTACGGCGAGGCTCTCGAGTGGAAATATGTTCTCGGGCTATCAGTGAGTGAAATCGCCGACCGCCTGAAACTGACGGAACTGGCAACCCAGTCCCTTTTGGCGAGAGCCAGAACATCATTCAGGAACGCACTGAACCATATCTCACCAGAGCTAAAAACTCTGTTGCAGGAGTAAACCATGGCCGATCAGGACAATCTTTCAGAGCAACGGATAGCCGACTTATTGAAAAAAGTCGGACCTCTTAAAGAACCACCCGCCGACATGGCAGCCCGGGTTAAGGCATCCGTGCGAGAAACCTGGGTAGAGGAGACCACATCAAAGCAGACGCCCTGGGTGGCCCGGGTCGCCGCTGCTGTAGCGGCGTTATCTATTGGTCTGGTGTTTACACTTCAGCGCCCCGAAGAAATACCGAATGTCGCTACAGTCGACGCAGGTCAGCACGCCATCGAAGTTTTGTCTGACAACCAACAATGGACCAGGATATCCAATGCGGGGTTGCCTGAGGGTGCAATTATCAGGGTAAATGGAAACACTGCGGTATCATTCACTTTCATCGATGGAATGAATGTCAGGGCCAAACCCGGCACCCGACTGCTGCTCGCAAGTTCGCACGAAATCACCCTGAACAAAGGGAGCATCTATCTGGATTCATACGATACTGAGCAACCTGATCCCTTCACGGTCACAACAGTCTTTGGTACTGCACGTGATATAGGCACCCAGTTCATGGTCAGCCTGAATGACGCGGACGCCTGGTCGGTCCAGGTAAGGGCTGGCGAAGTTACTATTGCCGATGATGATCATAGGATGAGCTTAAGAAGCGGTGACGTGATTACTATCTCCGCTGGAAATGACGTCTCCGAGAGAAGTGTCTCGACTCACGATACATCATGGCATTGGTCAGAGACCGCCAGACCAAACTACAATATCGAAGACCGCTACCTGAACGATTACCTGTTATGGGTTTCAAGAGAAACCGGCAGGGAACTCACGTTCAGATCCCAATCTGCGAGAGAAAGTGCCACCAGTACCAGGATCCACGGTACGATTGATGGTCTTAGCGCAAGTAAGTCACTCAAGCACGTGCTGGAGACTACTAACCTGCGGCTGGTAGATAGTCCTGAAAGCGTTATCATGGTAGATATAACCCACTAAAACTTTCTTTCAGACCAACCAGTGTATCGATGTATCCTAAGCCTCCTCTTGTGCCTGTCTTTCGGCGCATTCGCCGAAGTCACCAGGTCTCTGGAGGATTTCCTGCAGGCCGCCAACTCCGCCGGTTACAAAATACTGTTCAGCTCAGCATTGGTTCGCCCCTACTACCAGATCACCTTTGATAAACAATCCCCCATTACGCTGGAACAGATTCAAACAGCACTGACCGCCTACGGTCTTGAACTAAAAGCAACCCCTAACGATTCATTTCTCGTCGTTTCAACGCTGCTGCCAGAAATAGCCAGTCCTCCCGAATCAACCTTAGACAACTACCGCACCATTGAAGAAGTTGTTGTCAACGCGAGTGCACACCAATTTCAAATGATGCACATCAACAGTAGCCTATCACTTGATCGTGAAAATCTGTCCAAAAGACCCGCCATCGCCAATGATGCGCTTCGTGTCTCGAGTCGGTTACCCGGGTCTGCGAACAATGGGGTCTCGGCGCGATCTTCGATCCGTGGCGGTCGGGAAAACGAAATGCTGATAATGTTCAATGGAATGAGGCTCTACGAGCCATTCCATCTACATCAGTTCAACCAGTTGTTTTCCGTTATTGATAGCCGGTCGATCGATTCCATCGATGTTCTAACAGGAGACTTCCCTGTGACCTACGGAGATCGCCTGAGCGGGGTTACCGCCCTCAACACGACACCCCGGGGGACAGTTGATAACTCAAAGGAACTAGGGTTTGGCCTGTACACTGCATCCTATTTACAGACACTTTCTTTAGACCAGCACAACCTGGGCATCAGCCTGAGACGAAGCACCATTGACCTGTTTCTAGGTGCAGTGGAACACGATCTTGGAACACCCTCTTTTGCTGATCTGCACATCCAGTATCAATTCGACATTGATCAGGAAAGAACTTTCAAAACCAATGTTCTTTGGTTTGGAGATGACCTTTCAATCAATGATTCCAACAACACAGAGAGAGTGGACTCCTCCTTCAGTAGTTTTTATACATGGCTAAGTTACCGTCGAGAACAAGATAATGGGTCAACGACAGAAACAAAAATCGGATTTACTGCAATCAAAGATGATCGTAAAGGATTCGTCAATAAACCGCAGATGGTGACGGGTTCGCTCGCTGATGATCAGGAATTTCGCGTGTATACCCTCGAACATACACGGAAGTATAATTTCGGGAACAGCCTGCTTAACGTCGGTGCATCCTATCGATACCTCGACGCGGAGTATGGCTTTCACTCTACGCTCCGAATCGACCCGCGTTTTACGAAGATCTCAAACTTTGAACGATCGGATATCCGCCAATTTGAGGAAACCGAACTCGGTCAACAACTTGCTGCTTTCGTCTCATATAAACACCGGCTTTTGCACCAGTTTTATGTGGAAGCCGGTGTCAGGATCGATACTCAGGACTACCTGTCAAACGGGTGGTCTAAACAGGTAACACCGAGACTCAACCTGCTGTACCGTTTTCCTTCAGCGGGAGAACTTCGGATTGGACTTGGAAAGTTTTCCCAATCCCAGGGCATCCACGAACTGGATGCCAGTGACGGCATCCAGTTTTTCCAACGTCCACAGAAAGCAAGCCACTATGTACTGAGCTACAAACAATCGTTCAGCCACCTTGATCTGAAGATTGAGGCTTACAGAAAAGCCACGGACGAACCGGAATTTTATTTCGAGAACCTGACGGACCCTCTTTCAATCGTGCCGGAACTACAGGTTGACCGAACGCAGGTTGACCCCTCCCGAGTGGCAGCCAAGGGCATTGAGTTGTCAGTTTCCGGAGATTGGCGGGGAAATGAATTCTGGCTGAACTATACTCGCGCAGAGGTCGAAGAAACCATTGATGGAAGCAGGGTCAGCCGAAGCTCGGACCAGAAGCATGCTGCGAACATCGGATGGTCCAGACAATTTCGTTACTGGCAAATGGCGGTTGAATCGACCTACCACAGCGGCTGGCCGACGGCCCAGCTGACACTGGATTCTTCCGGAAATGCAGAACAGACTATCCGCAACGATCGTCGCCTGTCCCACTATCTCACGGTTGACGTGAAGGGCACGAGACAATGGGAACTCAACCACAGTAAGCTCAGGCTCGAGATTGGCGTGACCAACCTCTTTAATCGGAACAACGTAATCGGCACCGAATACAATATGTCCAACGGTCTGCTTGAAAACTCTGACAGGAAAGCTTTGCCTATTGCCCCGTTTTTCGACCTGTTCTACTCGTTCTAGCTTTCATCCAACTGGTTGAGTAACTCCGTGATCTCTGCACGCCGACCCGAATCAGCAAGTTCACGCCCGGGTCTTGCGGGTGCTTGCATTGCCTTCGTCAGTGCCAGCCTGGCTGAGTCGTAGTCCTTTTCCTCGACAAGAAAAGCGCCGTAGAAATAGTTGCAATCAATACCATCCGGATTAACTTCAATCGCCTTTTCAAGCAGTTTGCGAGCCTTTTTCGACGAACCAAATGCGATTGGCCACGACGGCACCTGATAGTAGAGCGCGCCGAGACTGGTATAGGCGGAACCATCGAGCGCCATTGGATCAATGTCCATCGCAGCCTCTAGATCAGCCCTTGCTGCCTTAACCAGACGGAGCGCGGTGAGACTGCTAGCTTTCCCTGCATAGGTGCTCTCGATAATGGCCTTCCAAATCAGTAGCTCGGCATTACTCGGTTGCATCGCAACCGCGCTCGCTGCTGTCTCTATTAACCGCTCAAATGCCTGAGCCTGTTCATCGCCCTGTAATTCGTAGTTCGTTAGCGCCCAGTCTTTTTGTAACTCTGAGACCGAGGTTGCTGCGAACCCAGATGAGCAGACTGACAGCAGAATAAAAAGTGTCATAAGTTGTTTCATTGGAATATCTCCCGTTAGGTACTAAAAGTGTTGTTTGATCTGTTTAAGTTGCTTCGCCAGCGCAGAATCAATGACTCCCGGGAAAAGGCTGTTAAGCCTGACCTCCAAGGATTCAACAAAGCCAATCTGGACTCGCGAGTCACCATGGGTTATTTGCCTGGCAATGATTTCCGCGACCTGCGATGGCGCGTCTACAGCATTGCCCAGTTCAACATTAAGCGCGTTGGCAGCGGCACCATTCATAGCAGTGCCAACAGCACGAGGGGAAAGATACTGAACACGAACTGATGAATCGGCGAGTTCTCGCGTCAGTGCGTCATTGAATCCTTTGAGCGCATGTTTTGAAGCGCAGTAGGCAACATATCCCGGATACCCGATCTGCCCAAACACCGAACCGACGTTGTAAATAACGGCCTCTTTTTTGGATCGCAGATGAGGTAACAGTGCCTGGGTTAATCGCATGGGGGCCACCGTGTTCACTTTAATGATTCGATCTATATCAACTTCCTCAAATGCACCAAAATCATTCACGCCGCAATTGTTGACCAAAACATTGATATTAAAATTTGTGGCTGCATCGACAAGACGAGCAACCCCCTCAGGCGTTGTTAGATCAGCGCGCACAAAATTCTTGTCACAACCCCCCTGTTTTGAGTTCCCGTGCAAAAGCAACTCACAACCTTGCACCCGAAGTTTGTCGACCAAAGCCGATCCTATGCCACCAGTCGCGCCGGTGATCAGCACCCTCAATCCGGCAAGGTTCATGCAGCAATTCTCAAGCCACCGGTTTTCAAGCGACAAGTTTTCAAGCGACACTTGTTGAAGAGATGAGGACTTCCCGCCAGGTCTCAGCCTGAGCAGGTATCGCCCGATAAACATCTCCGTATAATCGATAGACAGATCCGGCGGTATGAATAATGGCATCCTGAGTATCCGGGTCTTCAATGCTATCCATCAATGCTTCAAACCCCTTCAGGTGTTGCTGGTCAAGTCTGCCGTGGCTTTCCAGGTATGACATTGCCTCTGCGGAAAGCCCCAGTTGCTGCCGCACGATTTTCGCGACCTCAGTAGCCAGCCCGGCACTGGTTCCTTCAAGCACCAGTACCATGCCAAATATTCCGAGCGGTTTTTTCCTGTTCACCGTGTCATAGAGGTATGAAACCATGACCTCCGATTCATACGATGCTGGAAGTTCGGCTGCCTGCGCCCTGTCGACACCACAGGCTTCCATATCGTTCAGAATCCAGTGCTCATGTCCCGCTTCTTCGTCAATGTATTCCAGAATCGCAGGCTGCAGGTATTGCTGGTCGGTAGCGAGCCTTGACCCGGCAGCCATCAGCAACGGTACCGTATGTTTTACATGATGGTAGGCCTGGCTCAGGAACGCGATGTAGGTACTGAGGTCAAAACGTCCCAGCATCACGTCTTCAATGATTGGCGCAGAAAGAAGGTATTCTTTTTCACTGTTGGTTTTCTCCAGCAGTTCTTTATAAAACATTTGCGGCGAGTCCTGATTTGTCGAAATCTATTTTTCTCTGGTATTGATTTTCAATGTCGGTTCGATACCGACCAATGACTTCGCTTCTCTTCAGCCTGCCATTAGCCGTAACGAGTTCCTTGCTTATTGGCTGTTCAACAATCATCACGAGATGAATACGGGCATAGTCAGGCAGGCCCTCATTGACTTTGCCGATCATTTCGTCGAGCGTCGCGGCGTCAATCGGAAAACGAGGCCAGACCAGAAGCAGGTTTTCATCACGGGCTTCGCCATAGAACAGGCATTGTCCTACCACATGAAACTGTGAGAACTCTGCCTCAACCCACTCGGGATGAACGTTCCGTCCGTAGCACGTGATAAACGTATTCTTGATACGCCCGGTAATATAGACAAAACCCTCTTCATCGATACAGCCGAGGTCTCCTGTCGGTAACCAGTCGTCCGACCTTTGCTCTCCCAGGTAGCCTTCCATTAACGCACCTGCGACCTCCAGTTCGCCCTTCTCACTCACCCGTATGTCGGCATGAGACAGCGCCTTGCCTACGGAGCCTTTCCTCTGCTCGCCCGGCAGGTTAAGCGTCACAACTGATCCCGCTTCAGAAAGACCATAACCCTGGTAGACAGGAATCTTGAGTGCCGATGCTTTATCGATAAGGTTTTCTGCAACCTTGCCGCCGCCGACTGCAACCATTTTGAGGTGTCCGGGGTTCGTCATCCCCAGTTCCGTCAGGGTGACGGTAGCCAGCAGCAGTTGGGGTACAAGAATCATGGATTCCGGCTGATGTTGATTAATACAGGCTGCAAATTGAATTGGGTCCAGACCGGAGCTTCCAGCCAAACCGACCTGTTCCCCATTCGGGACGCAAATTTCAATTCCCTTCGCCAGGGGCGCGTATACCCCGGCAATGTTTTCAAGCAAAGTGGCTAGAGGTAAGACACATAGGTGCTTGCCGATATCCAGCTGCTCCATCATCTGAACGATACTTCGAGCAATGGTGAACAATTTGTCATGGCGCAGCACCACGCCTTTGGGCGCGCCGGTACTGCCTGAGGTAAAAGTGATTTTTACCGGTTCCTTGTTAACCGTCTGGTCTGAAATTTGTTTTATCGAAGACCCAAACAGCCCGGTTGTGGGGCAGGACCCGGTCTCAGACAGGAGGTAATCAACGTGCGACGAATCCAGCAGGTAGTCGACCTGTCCGGGGGTAAAATAGTGTGGTACGGGGACAATACCAATCCCGCTCATCATTCCCGCCAAATCAGCGAGAATCCAGTCGAGACCGTTCTCAACGCCGATTCCAAGTCTGCGGATATCACGTTCAGCCAAAACTTCCGCCAAAGCCACTACCCTCTGATAGAGCTCGGCATAGGTCAGCGAAGTCGATGGCGAAGTCAGGGCAATGGCCCCAGGTTGGGCTCGGGCGTGATCTTCCAATGCATGAATCATCAGTTCGACGCTCCCAGCAACCTGCCCATCGCGGCGACACCAGTGGCTATATCACCCGCAATCACTTTCGGATCAGACTTGTAATAACTGCCCCAGGACGCCCTGGATTCACCAACAAGCTCAGGATTCGCGACGCCAATCTCGGCGAACTCGATTCCCAATCTCCCCAGACAACTCCTGATGGGCCTGTTGGCCGTACAAACAGCGGTCGTGAAGCCAATCTGCTGCAACGAATCCGCAGCGTGTCGCATTAAAGGCAGCGCTACTGCCCGATTTACCGCTGCAAAGCCGCCAATCTCAACCATCAACTTACGATCCGTATCAAGAACCACTTCAACGGGTTCGTCCAGGTACTGTTCCAGAAACAGAGGACCGTCCCCCGCCGCTCGAAACCCAACGACTGCCTGGATTTCATTATTTGACCAAAAGGACAGGATAAACGGATGAAACTCTTCCAGATGTGAGGAAAACCAACGCTCAAACTGTTTGTTCGTGAACTCGCAGAGCGCCGAATAATAATCATTCTCATCTGTCGCGAGAAGCATCCCATTTAACTGATCACCAACAGCTGGTGTCACCACAACATTCTTCCAATAACCACTAACACCATGTCAGACGCTCTGGGAGCGAAAATCATTCGCTATCGACGGAATTTAGATAACTGACAAGCGATTAGCCATGGTCAATAATCCTATGGACTTAATAGGGGATTAGCATGACTAACCACAAAGTAATCGACGCCATCGTTGTCGGGGCAGGCTTCGCAGGAATGTACACGCTCTACAAGATGCTGGGCGCCGGGTTTTCGGCCCGGGTATTCGAAGCCGGTGACAATGTTGGTGGCACCTGGTACTGGAACCGGTACCCAGGCGCACGCTGTGATATTGAAAGCATGGAATACTCCTATTCGTTCGATGACGACCTGCAACAGGAATGGAACTGGACCGAGCGATACGCCACTCAACCAGAACTCCTGAAGTACGCCAACCACGTGGCTGATAACTTCAATCTGCGGCCTCATATTTCTTTCAACACACGTGTGGTTTCTGCTCACTATGATGAAGATGCTTCTGTCTGGCAGGTGACCACAGACCAGGGTGAAGAAATCAGTGCTCGATTCTGCGTCATGGCAACCGGATGCCTTTCCTCAGTCAACCAACCTGATCTTGAGGGCATTGCCAGTTTCGAGGGTAATACCTACCACACCGGGCAGTGGCCCCATAAAGGTGTCGATTTTACCGGTCGCAGGGTTGGGATCATTGGTACCGGCTCATCCTCCATTCAGTCAATTCCACTGATTGCTGAACAGGCGAAACAACTGACCGTATTCCAGCGAACCGCCAACTTTTCAGTGCCCGCACATAATCAGGACCTGAACGAGCGCTATATTGAAGAAATAAAAAGTGACTACGGTACTTTTCGTGAGGAAAACCGGCAAATGCACGCTGGGTTCGGTGCCCGGCGACCGAAGCACGAGGATTCGATCTGGGATGCCGACGCCGAGACAATCCAAAGACGCCTTGAAGAACGATGGGCACTCGGAGGTCTCGGCTTCACTGGAGCCTTTGCAGACCTTGGACTGAGTGTCGACGCGAACAACATCGCCGCGGAATTTATACGCGAAAAGATTCGCGCAACCGTTACTGATCCTTTGGTTGCGGAGCTGCTTTGCCCCAGCGGGATTGTTGGATGCAAACGAGTGTGTGTCGATACCAACTACTACGCCACCTACAACCGTGACAACGTCACACTTGTCGATGTGAGCCAGCACCCTGTTGACCGACTCACCGAGAAAGGCCTTGTTAGCCACGATGTTGAGTACGAATTTGACGACATCATCTTCGCCACCGGGTTTGATGCCATGACCGGCACGTTGCTCAAAATAGATATCAGGGGGAAAGGCGGGCTGACCTTGCAGGAAAAGTGGCATGCGGGTCCCCGAACTTATCTTGGCCTCTCTACCTATGGGTTTCCGAACCTGTTCACCATCTCGGGACCCGGCAGCCCTTCGGTGCTTTCAAACATGATTTTGACTATTGAACAGCATGTGAACTGGATTATGGAATGCCTGGGCTATATGCGTACCCAGCAACTCGCCAGTATCGAAGCAAACCTGGATGCAGAAGATGCCTGGGTAAAACAGGGCAACGAATTCGCCAATATGACACTGATGCCCATGTGCAATTCCTGGTACCTGGGCGCCAATGTGCCCGGAAAACCCAGAGTATTCATGCCCTTTGTGGGCGGCATACCCCTGTACTTTGAAACCTGTGCCAGAGTCGCTGCCAACAATTACGAGGGTTTCACCCTAAACGCAGGGTAACAATACTTCGCCGGCAACGTTCCAGGCACAAAAACGGCTCACTTATCCAGCCGCCTGATCTCAGGCGGCTCACCGGTTGACCCTTTGGTAACACCGGAAAAATTGGAGTTGCTCGCAGATATTTTTGGGAATTTTCGACTGAGCTCAGGACCTGCTGCGGTTAAACCGCCATCAACCACGAGGTACTCCCCTGTGACAAACTCCGCATCACTGGATGCCAGGAACAATGCCGCTCCGGCGATATGTTCACCCCTGCCATAGTCTGGCCAGGGCTGGGACTTCGCAAAAGACTTCCTGGTCGCTTCCGGCTTGCCGCCATCGGCCAGTGGTGTAGCTATAAATCCGGGACAGATGGCGTTAACCCTGATCCGGTATTCGGCAAGCTCAACCGCGGCGGCTTTGGACATACTGATCACCGCCGCTTTAGCTGCTGAGTATACCAGCGGGCCCGCGTCGCCACTCAAACCTGCGATAGAGGCGGTATTGATGATCGAGCCGCCGTGTCCCTGAGCCTGCATGTGACGCGCACCATGTTTGAGCCCAAGAAATACCCCCTTGGCCAGCACATCGAAAGTGTAGTCCCAGTCCTCGGTCGTGGTTTCAGTCAATGGGCCAATCGCCCCACCAACGCCGGCGTTGTTGAACAATATATCCAGGCGCCCAAATAAACTCACCGCCTCATCCAGCATCGCCACAATATCGGGCTCTGACGCAACGTCAGTCTTGATGAAGCTCACGGCCCCCTCGTATCCCAGACGGTTCGCTTGTTCAACGGCAGCTACCCCGGTTGTTTCATTGAAGTCTGCAATCACTACGGACGCGCCTTCTTCAAGAAAACGAATCACGGTTGATAGCCCCATCCCGCTGGCACCACCGGTTACAACGGCTACTTTCTCATTTAATCTCTTCAT
>LWDU01038940.1_pt2 | contig 40680 bp, 40 predicted proteins | sample 727161 | NCBI WGS metagenome assembly LWDU01 (sample SAMN04566230, study PRJNA314399) | hydrothermal vent metagenome | isolation source: deep sea hydrothermal plume seawater | place: Mexico: Gulf of California, Guaymas Basin | collected 2004-07-11
ATGGCGGACGAAGTCCTCGCCCAAGGCGAACTCGCGGTCGTCGCCCAGGCGGGCCACTCGGTCATGACCGACAACCCCGATGCCTTCAATGCCGCCGTCACGAAGTTCGTTCTGGGGGAATAAGGCAGCCCGCATTCACGACGAAATACCGTGTTCGAAAAACCCCGAAGCAGCCCGGGTCTTGTTCGCTAATATGCGCCCCCAACCTTGAGGCACTCGGTTTCATTCGCCTGGCAGGGGCTCGAAGGAAGGCCGCTCTTCCAATACTCCGAAGCCACGGATCGTTTCACGAAAGGTTGAAAGCCGGAGCTTTCAACTTCAAAAACAAGGATGCCGCTATGCTCCGTCCGCGAAGACCTTCGGTGCTCTTCTTATCGGTATGTCTGGCGCTCTTTAGCCTGATCGGCGCCGCTGCGACGAACGCGGAGACCGCCTCTCGACCTTCCGAAGGAGCCGTCCACGATGCGGATACTGCGCCGACGGCAAGCGCCTCGAGCCCAAGCACCCCGAGCACCCCAAGCGTCACGCCCACCGCGGTCGTCGAGCGCCTCCATGCGGGCTTGCTCAGATCCATGACCGAGGCNNNNAAATTCACGGGCTTTCTGGCCGCCAACTACGCGGGGAACTTCAACGCCTACGATGGGGAGTCTTTCCATACCCTGGGCGAGCAGCCGGCCAAACGCGAAACCCGCGTGGTCCTCACCGAACTCCGGGTCCCGAGCAAAGAGAACGTGATCCTGAATTACCGGCTGCGCGAAACTCCAGACGGATGGAAGATCATCGACATCTACCTCAAGGGCACTGTGAGCGAACTCGCCCTGCGCCGCTCGGACTTTGCGAGCACCCTCAAGGAAAAGGGCTTCCAGGATCTGGCAGCTGCGGTAGACCAGAAAATTCTTGAGCTCCGCAACAAGGAAGGAGGCTGATCGCGCCTTCGTCTCTCGGTTGGGTCTCACTGACTGATTCGGTCTCTACCGGTCGACGATCCTCGCGCCGCGCCCAAATCTCCGCCTCCCGGTTCTGCATGAAACCACTGCGAAGCGCCGAGTAATAGTCGATCGAGCTTTCCTCCAACGCCTTGAGTTCTTCGTAGTGGCTTTCTCGCTGAGAGAAGCCCGAACTCGTATTGAAGAAAAGAGCGTCCATACCGGGCAGAAAAAAGAACGTGGGGTGAAGCAGCGAATCGACCCCAAGGCCCAGCGCATCCCGCACGTCCGAGGGCCCAAAGAGCGGCAAAACGAGATAGGGACCGGTTGGCACCCCGGCAAGGGTGAGCGTCTGACCGAAATCAGAGACATGACCCGGAAGTCCCCAGGCCGTTGCCGGATCGAACAGACCCCCGATTCCCGCGGTCGAATTAATGACCAAACGGACGAGAGTGCGTCCGGCGTCCGCCCATTCGAGCTGGAAAATATCGTTGCTGAGACTCTGGGTAGAGTTCACATTGGTAAAGAAACGGTTCACCGATTTGCGCGCGGGTTCGGGGAACGGTCCAGCAGGCGATTAAATCCGAGGGTTCCCCGATTGACGGGTTCAAAGGGATCCTCGATCTCGGAATTCTCGAGTTCCAGATCGAAGTCAAAATCATAGAAGTCGTCGAAATCGTCCAGATTGTCCAAGGCGCCGTCGGAGGCGCCGAGACCGGGGCCAAGGTCGGGGCCAACATCGGGGCCAACATCGATGGGGACCGATGCAACCGACTCGCTGCCCAGTGATGTGGGGGGCCTAGCGCCCGTGCCCTCCGCCGCCGAACCGACTTCGGCTGCCCGCCCCGGAACGGCAAGCAACACGCAAATCCCGAAGACAAGAGCGGGCAGGACGCAACTTGGGCTGGGTCTCCCCGACTCTGGGGTCTGAGCATCTTCGCAACGACGGGAGTCATGCATCGGGGCGGAAACTACAAGAACGCAACAGCGACGGGTAGCGCTTGCCCTTCATCTGAGGCTAAAATACCCCAAATCTAACGGGCTACGCGCCACCCTGGCCGAATTCGCGTGACTTGGACGAATCGGGTGGGTACCCTCACGGTCCTCTAGCAGCACCGAAGGGCTTTGTGTTTCGACCCCCCCATGCCACGGAATTTGGCTGGGCCCCCACGCCGACAAGTAAATAGATAGATTGGACCCTCGCGAGGGCACCCACGAACGCAAGGGGATGGAACCGCGATTCGCACGGGCGAAATAAAGGGCCCGAACCCGAAAAGGGAACCAAGAGGAGAGCCTAGCCCGTGGATGTGTTGCGGAAGTGCAGCGAGGACACTCGGTACCGCGAGCTTCGCCGCGCGGATCTCTACACTTATTATCGCGGCATCTCTTCGCCCCAAGACCCAGTCGTCACCATGGACGGCCAAAAAGTGGTCATGCTCGGATCGAATAACTACCTCGGGCACCAGCCACCCGGCCGTCAAGGAAGCTTCGGCGGCAGCGGTGATGCGCTACGGAACGGGATGCGCGGGTTCACGCCTGCTCAACGGCACACTGGACCTTCACATCGAGCTCGAGGAACGCCTGGCCGCCTTCATGCGAACCGAAGCGGCCCTGACGTTTTCAACGGGTTTCCAGGTCAACCTCGGCGTGCTCTCCTGCCTGCTGGGCCGGCAGGATGTGGCCTTTCTGGACAACATGGATCACGCCTCGATCATCGATGGAGTCCGCCTCGGCTTTGGAAAGTCGCTCAAGTACAAGCACAACGATATGGCGGACCTGGAAGGGAAGCTCGCTCGGACCCCCGATGACAAGGGGAAGCTCATTGCCGTCGACGGCGTCTTCTCGATGGAAGGTGACATCGCCAATTTACCCGAAATCGTCAAATTGAAGAACACCTACGGGGCTCGGCTCTTGGTCGATGACGCTCACGGTCTCGGAGTCCTCGGAGAGTCCGGGCGCGGCACCGCCGAGCACTTCGGCATCGAGCACGAAGTGGATCTCACCATGGGGACCTTCTCGAAATCCCTGGCGACCGTGGGCGGCTTCATCGCATCGAGCGGCGAGGTCGTAGACTTCATTCGCCACAACGCGCGATCGGGCATTTTCTCGGCCGCAATGCCTCCGGGAACCGCTGCAGCCGCCCTCAAGGCCATTGCGATCATCGAAACTGAACCCGAGCGCCGCAAGCAGCTTTGGGAATCCACCCACTACATGAAGCAAGAACTCCAGGGGCTCGGATTCGACACCGGTCACTCGGAATCACCGGTCATCCCCATCGCGGTCGGTGACGACCTCACCGCGTTCTCCATGGCGAAGCGCCTCCAAGAAGAGGGCGTCTTCGTCAATCCCATCGTGACCCCCGCCGTCCCTCCGGGCCAGGGTATGATTCGGACATCCTATATGGCGACCCATCGACGCGAACATCTCGATCTTGCCCTCACCGCCATCGCCAAGGTGGGACGGGAACTCGACATCATCTAGACCGTTCCCCTCTTTGGATTGTTTCCCCCTTCGGACCGTCCCCCCTTCGGGCATCCTCGATTGATCGACGGGACTCCGGGAGGGCCATCCCCCTTCAGGACTCGGGCGGGCTCTCTGCCAAGCGCCGCCGTCCCACCGCATCGTCGACGAACTGGCGAGCGGTCCGACCCGAACGACTGCCTCGGCCGAGCGCCCATTTCAGGGCCGCTTCGCGAAGCACATCGTCGAAGTCCTCGATTCCAGAGCGGAGCAGGCAGTGGTTGACGATCGCGAGGAAGGTCGTCTGGTCGAAGTTATAGAAACCCAGGACAAGCCCAAATCGGTCGGCCAGCGCAAGTTTTTCGTCGAGCGCCTCGCCCAAGTGAAGTTCGCCCTCCTCGTCGAGCCGGGCGCTGCGATTTTCGGCCATGGACTCGGGCACCAGATGCCTTCGGTTACTGGTGGCCACGAGGCAGACATTGTCGGGCCGTCCTTCGAGACTGCCATCCAGGGCCGCCTTGAGCTCCCTGTAGCCAACTTCTCCCGGACCGAAGGAGAGGTCATCGCAGAAGAGCAGGAAATGATGGCCCCTGCCCGGGCGCAGCGCCGCGAGCACCCGTGGCAGCTGCACCAAGTCCGACCGATCCAATTCGACCCCCTTGAGACCCCGATCGCCGTAGCGGGCCAGAAGCCCGCGGATCGCGGACGATTTGCCTGTGCCGCGCTCCCCATAGAGCAGCACGTTGTTGTAGGGAAGGCCGGCCAAAAACTGGCGCGTATTGCGCTCAAGGGCTGCCAAGGACTCGTCGACACCGATCAAATCATCGAGGTCAAAGAGCAGCGGATCGGGGATCGCGACCAGGCGGCCTCCGGGGACTGCACGCTCCCACCGAAAGGCCCGGTAGCGCGCAAAATCGCCGGTGCCGAGCGGCCCGGGAGCCCTTTCGTCGAGCAAAGTCTCGGCGAGCGCGAGCACGCGCTCCAGGCGTTCGAGCAGCCGCTTAATTCTTCCCATCGAGTTCCTTCCGTTCGAGGCATTGTAGATCCCGCGCTGGGGAACGCCGCCCTCACCCCCGCATGAGAGGGGGAGTCCAGTATCCTACTTCCCTCATGCCCTTTGTCGCCCTCACGATTCTTGCCCTGATTGGGTTGCTCTTCGCGCAATTTTTCAATCAACGGCTCGCAATCTGGATCGCAAAACCCCTGGCCTCCGCCGGCTTCGTCGGCGTGGGGATTGCCGCAGGGGGACTGGGGCTTGTCGCCCAGGGCGACCTTTACGCCGCGGGGCTACTCGCCGGGCTGGTGCTGTCGTGGTGGGGCGACGTGTTGCTCATCCCCCAGGATCGTCCGCTCGTTTTTCGTGCCGGGATTTTTGCCTTCTTGCTGGGCCACGTCGCCTATGTGTTGGCCTTCGCAAGTCTGGGCCTCGACCTGGCGGCGGCGGGGCTGGCGGCGCTCGTTCTGCTCGTCATCGCGATCGGAGTATTGCGGCGGCTCGGGCCCGTCGTACCCCGTGCACTACTTTTTCCCGTACGAGCCTACGTGCTGGTCATCAGCGCCATGCTGCTTTGTGCGGTGGGCGCCGTGGCCGAGGGCGGCAATCCGGGCATCGCTCTGGGCGCGGCCATGTTCTACTTTTCCGACCTCGCCGTTGCCCGGGATCGTTTCATCGCCCCGGGCTTTGTCAACGCCGCCTGGGGGCTGCCGCTCTACTATGGCGGGCAGTTGGTTCTCGCCGGGACCCTCGGCTGATGCAGTTGCAGAGCGGGCCGGAGGGCAGGCCTTCAGTTTCTCGGAAACGTCGAAAGGTCGAACTCCGTCGAACGGTCTGGAAGGGGACGCTCGATCGCTTCCATGAACAGCTCTAGGAACCGGTAGGTCAGCCCCCAAACCACATGGCGACCCGGCTCGCCCACCAAAACGCCGGGGAATTCCATACTCCCGGTCTCGGCAGAGCGGTAGGCGACATGTCTCTCCCGATCGAGAATCCCCGTCAAAGGAAACCAGAGCGAAGAACGCACCTCGGAAACCTGAAGCGCCATGGGTCCGGGTTCCTCGGCGAAGAAAACGTGTGCGCTGACCACCAGACGACTCTGATCAAAGCGACGGTGTCCTTGGATATCACCCAGGCCCCCGATGTATTCGGCGCCGCCAAGCGAGAGTCCCACCTCCTCGAGCGTCTCGCGCTCGGCCGCCGCCCGGGAAGTCGGATCCCCGGCCTCGAGCCGACCACCGGGAAAAGCCATATGGCCCGACCAAGGATCCCCCGACCGAGTCGCCCGTTCGATGAACAAGAGCTCGGCTCCTTCGCCGCCCTCGCGCAAAACCACCGCCACAGCCGCCCGGTCAAGCCCGTCGCTCCCCACCCGTTCGGGTTCAAACGAGGCAAAACATTCGCGAATTCGGCGGACTCCCGGCATTCGGCCACCATAGCGCGCGACCGGGGAGCTCACGGCCGGAGAATTCAAGTAAATGGACATTTCGACCCAGTCCTCTAGCCTGCCCACAATGGATATCCGAGGAAAGACGTTTCCCGCCGCGCGACGACTTCTCAAGAGCGCAGAAAAGGATCCCGCCCTGGCCCGGAGTGCGATGCAAAGCCTGTCGTTCGAGGAACAGGTGGCTGCGATCTGCGAAGCCCCCGTGGCCATGCGCGGGGCACTGCTCGAACTCTCGGATACACCCGAGGCGCTCATTCCCCTGATCCCCGAGGCCGAACTCTGCTTCACCTGCAAGCAGCTTGGAGTCAGCGACGCCAGTTGGATCCTGAGCCTCGCGACCACCGAACAGATCATCGCCTGTATCGACCTTGACGCGTGGAACGGGCTTTCGCCAGCACCGGAAAAACTCGACGGCTGGATCGCCGCCCTCGCCGAGGCAGGCGATGAGAGCCTGCTCCGAGCCTGCCAGGGAATGGATCCCGAGATGATCGCCCTCTACTTGCGAGACCACGCGGATGTCGAACTCAAACCCTCGGGCGACGAAGACTGGCAGCCTCCAGAGGGTGGACAAACTTTCGAGGGACAGTTCTACCTTATTGCCCGTCGAGACAACGATGATCTCGCTCCACTGCTTCGGCTCCTGCAGGTTCTTTTTCAAAAGGATTACTGGCTTTATTTTCGCATGATGCACTCGGTCCGCGAGGAAATCACAACCGAGATCACCGATTGGGCGTTGCGCTGGCGAACCAATCGCTTGGAGGACTTGGGATTTCCGTCATGGGACCGCTCCATGGGGATCTACGGCCATCTGCGCCCGGATCGGTTGGCCGATCTTCCGCCCGAACCCATCCCTACCCAACTGTTGGAGTGGGACCTTCCGGTCTGGATCACCGCGCTGCCCGCGGCGGCGGATCACCGTCACCCGATCTTCCGTGCGGTGGTCGATCTCGACACCGACGAGCGGGCGCGTTTCTTTTACGACTTCCTGTCACTCGCCAACCGAATTGCGGTTGCCGACCGACGGGATCTGGGCGACAGCGACACCCTGCCCGATACCATGGAGAAAGCGGCCTCCATTACGAGTTTGGGCCTGGAATTCATCGCAAGCGAAACCGGCGTCGCGCCCGTGGACGTACTGCGTCGAAGCGACGTGAGTCGGCTCTTCCGGGTCGGGGTCAACCTGCAGCCCGAAGGCGTGCGACCGTCCTTTTCGGAAACCGATGAGGACTCGAGTGAGAACCCTGGCGAGGCCCCCAGCGAAGGCGATGAAATCGGGTCCACGAGCCGCACGCACTAAATTCCATTGCCGAATAACGAACAAAATAAAGCCCGCCCCGGAGTTCATGGATCCCCAGGGCGGGCCCGATCGGCTTGAAGATCTTCCGTCGCGAAGCGACTAGAGGTCAACCGCCTTCAAGGTCTTGCGCTTGTTGCCAACCGCTCGCGCCTCGGCGCCCTTGATCATGTCCCGAACAACCGCATCGAGTGCACCATAGAACTCAGAGCCCACATTGCACTTTTTGACGGCGGCTTTGGTCCGCGCCTTCGAGATGATCAGATCTCCGGACTTGCCCTTGCGTGCTGCCTTCTTCTTCTTTTTCTTCGCGGCCATGTGACCTCCCAATTTCCGGTCTGCCCACCGTCACGGAACTCGTGACGACAACCGCCGGTAACCCCCTGCTGTGTTCTCAAACACGGTGATTGGCGCGGATCATAAGGGTTTCCGTCTTGGAGTCAATCGAAAAGGCAACGAGAGGGTCTGAGAACGTCGATTTGGACACTTGCGATTCCGGCCTCAGCGGGGGGTCAAGGCCCGAAAAACTCGCGATTCGGGCGATCCAACCGGGGCGCGAGACTCGAGAATACCGCGAGAGGAACCGGACAATCGTCGGAAACGGTGGTTTAACCCCAATTTCGACGGTTTTCACCGATTCGGAATAGTTTTCAAAGACCATGACGAATGCGATGCAAATCCCGGAAAATAAAAGCGCTTTGCCGAAAACCGTTGAGACGAGGCGGCGAGATGGGTAGCGTGGGGATCCGTGAAACCCCGATCCGAGCGATTCGCCCATTCTTTTTGTTCCGGCGCTTTTCTCAATGTGCTCCATTGGGGGAACGAAGAGGATCCTCCCCTCGTCTTGCTCCACGGAGGGGGGGCCAATGCCCACTGGTGGGATCATGTGGCCGCCGAACTCGCGCAAAACCACCACGTTTTGGCACTCGATTTTCGCGGGCACGGCGACTCCGACTATCCCGAAGAACTCGAGGTCGGCGCATTCAACGCCGACCTCGAGGGGCTCTGCGAACACCTGGGCACCCCATCGATCAGCCTCGTGGGCCATTCCATGGGCGCACAGGTCGCCCTCGACCATGCCTCGCGTCATCGCGAAACCCAAAAGCTGGTACTCCTGGATCTCGCACGGGGTGCCAGCCGAAGATCACGGCGGGTCGCCCGGCTGGCACTCTCCCTCCGGCGCACCTATCCGAGCCGAGCCGAAGCCATCGAGCGGTACCGCGTGATCCCGCCCTCGGAACACATCCGGCCCGAATTGCTCGGCCAGATCGCTACAAACTCGCTGCGCGAGGAAGAGAATGGGCGTTGGGGCTTCAAATTTGACCCTCGCTGGTTCGGCGTCGCGTCGCGCCCAGCGCCCGACCTCGGCCAGGTCCGCGCGCCGGTATTGCTCGTGCGCGGCGATGAAAGCGACCTGTTATCCCCCACGGGTGCCGACGAGCTCTTGCACGAACTCGCCGAGGCCGAGTTGGTCACCATTCCGGGCGCTGGACACCATATTCATCTCGATCAACCCGAACGGACGCTTTCGACCCTACTCGAATTCTTGGACCGCGACTCTCCGGAAGCCTGAGCACTCTTCTCGGTCCAGCGAGCGCGCCCTTCACAACCCCGTCCCAGCCCGCGATGGTGCCCGCTATAAGAAGTTGACCGTTCTCCTCGGGCCCTCCATTGCGCAAACCCCCCGAACTCCGCATTCTTGGCTTGAACCTACCCAGGGGGGCTGCGCTTGATTACGATCACGATGGCTACCGTGATCGACTCCACTGCCCAGAGGGTCTGGCGCGCCCTGACGGAGCCCGCCGAACTCGTTTCGTGGGATGAGCAGATGCTCGCCCCGGCGGATGACCTCGACCGCTACCCGTTTCGCGGCCAACACGCGCGCTGGCGCTACCGCCTGGGTTCGGTGCAACTCGTCATGCACGACCGACCGTTGGAGATCGACCCGCCCCATCGCCTCCGAAGCAAATTGAATATCGGCTCGCTGAGCTACGAGCGAACTTTTACTCTCCAAGCCGAGAGTGCAAACCAAACCCGTCTTTCGATGCGTCTGATCGCCTCGAACTCGATTCCCCTGGTCGGCGAGACCATCGATCGCTTCGACGTCCGGGAGATGGCCACCGCGCAGATCGACACCACCCTGCGATCCGTTCAGAAATGGTGCGAAGAGAACCCTTGATCTCGGTGCTGGGCCTCAGCCCGCTCGCAGGACCCGGCGATGAAGGTCTTTGCGATGAAGGTCTTCGCGATAAAGGTCTCTGCGAGGAAGAAGGTCTCTGCGAATCGGGCGCCCTAGAGGACTTCTTCCGCCAGGATCCTCAGCAACTCGGGCTGCCCGCCCCCGACCAGCATGGAGCCCACATGGTTCTGTTTGCCGGCCTCTTTCCAGGCTTTCAGGCGATCACGAATCCGGCCCTCGGAGCCCACGAGCGCCACTTCGTCCACCAGTGAGTCGGGAACTGCCGCCGCGGCTTCGGCCTTCTTGCCATCGAGATAGAGATCCTGGATTTTGACCGCCTCCGCCTCGTAGCCCAGCCGCTTGGCGTAATCGTTGTAGAAATTTTTCCCGCGCGCGCCCATCCCCCCGATATAGAGCGCCATGCTCCCCTTCACGGGCGCCCGGCACCGTTCGAGATCGTCGCCCATGATGGCGGTCACGAAGGGAGCCACCTCGAAATCCGCCAAGCTCTTGCCCCCCCCGGCCTTGGCAAAACCCTTTGCCAGCGAGGGCTCGAAGACATCGAAGCGTTCGGGATTCATCCAGACGGGGAAAACACCGTCGGCCACCTCCCCCGCACATTCCATCCCCTTGGGCGAAATGGAAGCGGTCAGAATCCGCAGGGCCGGGTTGCCGTGAAGAATGCTCTTGAGGGGCTTGCCCAGACCCGTCGCATCGGGGCCCTGATAGGGGAGCTGGTAATGGAAACCTTTGTGGGTCACTCGCTCTTTGCGCGCCAAGATGTTCCGGATGATGGATATATATTCTTTGGTCCGGGTTAGGGGACGCCCGTAGGCAACGCCGTGCCAACCCTCGACGACCTGGGGACCCGAGGGGCCGAGGCCCAGAACGAAGCGGCCACCGGAGAGCGCATCGAGGGTCATGGCCGTCATCGCCGCCATGGCCGGAGTGCGCGCCGGCATCTGCATGATGGCCGTGCCGACGTTGATCTTTTCGGTCTGGGCGAGCACCCAGGCGGCGGGGGACACGGCGTCGGAGCCCCAAGCTTCGGCGGTCCACACCGAACTAAAGCCGAGAGATTCGGCCTCCTTGATCAGATCCATGGGCATCGAGAGGGTGGCCGGCGAATAGCCAACGAGGAGACCGAGTTTCATCGAGTGGGTCCTTCTTTGTCGGTGGATTGAGGGGGCAGTCTAAACCTCGCAGTCGGATGCGTCGACGGCCGCTAGATGCCGAGCCCCCCGTCCTGTTCTTCGCTCAGATGCAAGCCGCATTCCTTGACGGCGTCGTTTTCCCACCACCAACGACCGGCGCGAGAGTCTTCACCCGGCTGCACCGCCCGGCTGCAGGGCTCACACCCTACCGACGGATAGCCCTCGGCGTGTAACGAATTGATGGGCACCCTGTGCTCGCCCACATAATCCATCACCCGATCGTGGGTCCAATCCGCCAAGGGATTGAATTTCACCAACCCGCCATTGCCCACGTCGAGTTCCACTTTGGCAGTCGCGTGGCGGTTCAGATTCTGGTCGCGGCGCAAGCCCGACACGTAGGCGTCGAGTTCCGTGAGGTAGCGGCGCAGGGGCTCGATTTTGCGAATCCGACAGCAGTGTTTGCGGCTCTCCACCGAGGAATAGAAGAGGTTCATCCCCTGCTCACGGACCATGTGCTCTACCTCAGCCGCTCGGGGGAAAACCACCTCGACGGCCTTGCCGTAGCGATCGCGCACCCGATCGACGAGATCGTGGGTAGCCGAGTGCAGCCTTCCGGTATCGAGCAGAAAGACCCGAGCCTCGGGCTCGATGGCGTGCATGAGATCCAACAGAACCATGCCCTCGGGAGCTCCAAATGACGCCGAAAGAGCAAGCCGTGGATGATATTTCTTGATTGCAATAGTAAGGATTTCAGTCGCGCTCTTCGCTTCGAGATCCGCCGCCTCGATAGACTTCGAATTATCCTCAACTATTTGTTTTAAAGACATAAATTCTGCCTCTGGGAGCGCCATGAAGATGTGTTCTCCAGGTGAGTCACCCGATAGGCCTGATGGTCAAAAGGATCGAGTGAGCAATATTCTTGATTACTACAAACAAGAATTAATTGCAATTTCCCTAGTATTTTGATCATGTATAGGTTGCAATCCTTTACCGGTTGGGTCGTCGCAGCGTTAAACGGGGCGTTAGAGGTCGCTCCCCACGGTCCAACTCGCGGTCTGCTGGGGGTAGACCTCGACCCAGCCCGATCCCTGGAGCTGCTGGCGAAGCGTCTCCAGGGATACCCCTAGTCCTGGGTGAATCCAGCCCCCAGCCAATTCGCATAGCGGTTCGAGAACGAAAGCGCGCTGATGAAGCCGCGGATGGGGGACCTCGAGACCCTCTTCTGCCAGCCTCGCCTCGCCGTGAAAGAGCAGGTCGAGATCGATGGAGCGAGGGCCCCAGCGCTGACCTTCGCTGGATCGACGCCGGCCGCCCTGCTGCTCGACTTCCAGCAGTCGTTCCAGCAGACCACGCGCCGTCGCATCGGTGTCCACCGCGAGTACCGCGTTGAGGTACGGACCTTGATCCCCCGGACCCATGGGCTCGGTTTGATAGATCCGCGATGCACCGACGATCCGAAGCCCGGACGTCCCTCCAAGCGCCGCCCGGGCGTCGGAGAGATGCGCCTCGCGCTCCCCCAAATTGGAACCCAAGGCGATGAATGCGCGCACTCGTCCTGCCGCCACAATCTGATCTCCATTCCCCCGCTTGGGCCCAGGGGCGGCCCCCGCTGCTAGATTAGCCGACGCCCCAATGGATCACGAAACTCCGCTTAAAATTCGGCTGCTCTTAACCCTCGGACTGCCCAGGACCCAGCGCTTCGTGCGCCGCTTCCGAGCGCGGCCGGGCGGGCACAGCTGATGGCTCTCCCCGCTTCTCCTCTGCCGCCGACACTGCTCCCCGAGCTCAAGACCCCGGTGCCCGGCTCGGCGTCGATGGCCCTGGCCTCCCGCCTGGCCGGGGTCGAAAGCCGCAATGTCACCCATCTCGCCGACCCGGTCCCCATCTTCTGGCAGCGCGCCAAGGGGGCCAACGTCTGGGACGCCGACGGCAACCGTTTTATTGACCTCACCGGAGCTTTTGGGGTCGCCAATATCGGTCACGGCCATCCCGAGGTGGTGGGCGCCGTGGCGCGCCAAAGCGAAGATCTGATGCACGGGATGGGGGATGTGCACCCGGCCACCGTTAAAGTCGAACTCCTTGAAGCTTTGGTCGCCCGGTTTCCGGGGGGCGGGGAGGCGCGCGCGGTCTTGGGCTCATCGGGGTCGGACGCCGTAGAGACCGCGATCAAAACGGCTCAGCTCGCCAGCGGGCGGCCCGGGCTCCTGGCCTTCGAGGGCGGATACCACGGTCTGGCCCTCGGCGCCCTGGATGCCACGGCACGCAGCGATTTCCGAACTCCATTTGCCGCCCGGCTTCCGGGCGCCACGGTCTTTGCGCGCTTCGGCGACATCGCGGATGCCGAGAAATGTCTCGCCCAGGCCGTCGCGGGCGGGCGGCCCCTGGGCGCCGTAATCGTCGAGCCCGTTCAAGGCAGAGGCGGCGAGCGAATTCCGCCCCGGGGCTTCCTCTCGTCGCTGCGCTCGCTCTGCGATGCCCACGGTCTGCTTCTCATTGTCGACGAAATCTACACCGGCTTCGGACGGACCGGGCGCTGGTTCGCCTGCGACCACGAAGGGGTTGTCCCCGACCTGCTGTGCCTGGGAAAAGGCCTCGCGTCGGGGATGCCGATTTCTGCCTGCGTGGGTCGCGAGAAAGTCATGGAGGCTTGGCCCCTCTCCACAGGCGAAGCCCTGCATACCCAAACCTTCCTGGGCCACCCCCCCGGCTGCGCGGCCGCCCTGGCCTCCATGGCGGTCATCGAACGCGAAGGACTCGTCCCGCGCGCCGCCGAACTTGGCCGTACAGCCCTGGCCCGGCTCCGTGAGGCCCTGGGCTCGCTCGACGCCGTGGTTGATGTCCGGGGGCTGGGGCTCATGCTCGGCATCGAATTCAATAACGGCGATCTCTGCGCAGCGGCGGTCCGTGAATGCCTTCAGGGCGGTGTGATCGTGCTTCCATCCGGGCCCGCGGGCGAAGTCTTGTCGATGACACCTCCGCTCTCCATCGATCCCGGCGCCCTCGACTATGCGCTGGACGTGATCATCGCGGCCTGCCCGAACGCCTCTTCCCGGCGAGAGATCCAAGAGTCAAGCGGAGCGGGTTCGTGAGCCCGGCCCCCGAAGCCCGCGCCGCTCTCGATCGGGAATTGCTGGACTGGATGGCCGAACCCGAATGGCAGCGAGATGAGACGCGTTTCGAAACGTTGGCGCTGGGTGTCTTTGCCCATCAGTTTCACCACTGCCCCCCCTATGCGCGCTTCGCCGAAGCCCGGGGCTGCACGCCCGAACGCGTGACCGACTGGCGGGAAATCCCGCCAGTTCCCACCGGCGCCTTCAAGGAAGTCGCCCTGCGCGGGTTCTCGTCGGCCGAGACCGTCAAAACTTTTCGCACGAGCGGAACCTCGGGACAGAAACGGGGCGCACTTCACCTGGACACCCTCGCCCTCTACGAAGCCTCGCTCCTCGCTTCTCTCGAGACTCTGCTCGTTCCCGACCGCCGCTCCAAAAGCGCCGAGGGCGGGCAGTCCGAGCCCATCCATATCCGCGTGCTGGCGCCCTCGGCCACCGAGATGCCCGAGTCCTCCCTTAGCCACATGTTCGAGACTTTCGTCGCGAAGTTCGGCTCGCGGGCGAGCGGCTTCGATATCGTGGAGGGCCACTTGTGCATCGAGTCGCTGATCGAGCACCTCCAGCACGCTCAGGAGAGCGGGGAGCCCGTCCTGCTTTGCGGCACAGCGTTCTCCTTCGTCCATTTGCTCGAGAAACTCGGCCCCCAGGGTCGCGAATTCTGTTGTCCCCCTGGATCCCGGTTGATGGAGACCGGCGGTTTCAAAGGCCAATCCCGGGAGATGCCGGCGGCGGATCTCTACGCCGGACTCGAACGCCTCTTGGGGATTTCGCCTTCGCACATGGTCAATCAATACGGAATGACCGAACTCGGCAGCCAGTTCTACGATTCGGTCTGGATCGATCCCGAAGGGCCGCGACGAAAAATCGGGCCTCCTTGGACGCGGGTTCGCCTGCTCGACCCGGAAACCGGCTTAGAAGTGAAACCTGGAGAGCCGGGCATGGTGGTCATCTACGATCTCGCCAACTCGGGCAGCGTCGCCGCCATCCAGACCGCCGATCTCGGCCGGGCGGTCCCTGACCCGGGCGGTGGGCCCACGGGCTTCGAGATCCTTGGGCGACGGGCGGGAGCCGAAGCCCGAGGCTGCTCGATCGCGGCCGACGAAATGCTGGGCACGGACGCTTAGGGGAACAAAGCCACTCGCCCCGAGAGAATCCCTCGCGTAGGATTCACCCGAGCGTGTCTGCGCCAAGGAGCGCGGCGGGAGTGCGTCGCCGGGTCCGGGAGAATCCCAGCGCCATGAGCAACCTGACGATCCAGTGGCCCGATGCCGATGCCGAACAAGTCGAAGCCGCCAAGGGGCGCCTAGATGTCGCTCGCCGACGACTCGTGGCGCGCAGCCAAGAGGGCATTGTCTCGGTCTTGGGGGCGGTTCTCGATCAATGGCGTGACCGGGATTCCAAATGGCGGCGGCGCTTCAGGGCCGAGTTCCCCGGGCAATCGGGCTTCTCGGTGGAAGTCGTCGACGCGGGTCTCGATCTGGCCCTCGAGCGCTGGACTTCGGATGCCCTGGCCGAGGCCGTTCGAACGGAACTGGCCCTTGCCAACGGCTCTCCCGAACACCGAATTTCGCCTTTTTCGATGACCAGCGTGCTGCTCGCCGGCGCAATCCCGATGCCGAGCTTGCTGGCTTCGCTGTTGCCCCTTTGCGTGCAGTCGCCGGTTTTGGTGAAATCGGCCTCCCGAGATCCCCTGACACCGCACCTGCTCGCCGAGTCCCTCGCCGCAGTCGATCCCGAACTGGGCCGCTGCATCGAGGTGGTTTCGTTTCCGGGCACCGACGGCGAAAGTCTGGGGCGTTTTCTGGCCGCCGAGTGCGTTGTCGCCAATGGGTCCGACGAAACCATCCGGGAAATCAGTGCCCGCATCCGGCCCAGCCAGCGCTTTGTCGCCTACGGGCACAAGCTCTCCCTCGCCCTTGTACACGCCGAGGGCGCCCAGGGCGAAGCCGTGAACCGCATCGCGGATGCCCTCGCCCTGGACGTCTCCTTGTGGGATCAACTCGGCTGCCTTTCGCCGGTCTGTGTGTTCGTGGTGGGCGAGGACGCCCGGGCCACCTCTGTGCGGCTCACCCACGCGCTGGCAGCTTCCCTCGCCCGGCAGGAGTCCGCGTTGCCGCGAGGCACGGTGAGCCTCGAAACCACGGCGGCGATTCGTCATGAACGCGAAGAGGCTCGCGTTCGTGAAGCCGACGGAGCGCGGGTGACTCTGTGCGCGAGCGAAGGCACCGACTGGACGGTCATCGGCGAGCCCGATGCCGAGTGGCGCCCAAGCCCCCTGCATCGTTTCATCCGGGTGCACCCGGTGCCGCGATTCGCCGAACTCGGTGATGCCCTGCGGCCCGTGGTTCGAAACCTCTCATCGGTGGCCTTGGCGGGGTTTGAATCCGACGAAGGCAATCTCAGCGAGACCGCGCGCGAACTTTCGCTTCTGGGCGTCTCCCGAATTTGCCCGGCGGGCCGCCTCCAGGCCCCTCCGATCGGGTGGCATCATGACGGAGTCCCCGTCGTTCTCCCCCTGACGCGGTTTACCGGGTTCGATTTCCCTGCCCCCTGAGCGGGCACCTCGAAGCGATCGCGCCGAGCCTCCCCGAATGAATCAGCGCCGCTCGCCGAGGGGGGAAGAGGCAGGGGAGCGGAAAATTCGCGGCAAGACCGCCGAGAGAAGAGAGAGTCGAAGCCGGGCCAAGAACGGGAGAAGGAATCTCCGGTCGCCCCAGGCAGCTAAAACGATCTAGGACTCGACCCAAAGAAGACAAATATGGTCCTATATTTACAGGACCTATTTGGTCCTGTATCCTAAGGCTCCGCCTGGCACCATTAAATCCACCAGGCCTTCTGCAAATGACCCGCGACTTCCCCGCAGCGATTGCGGGCAGCGGGCAGCAACCCACGGCGCTCGGACCCCCCCGGCGCTCGTCCACGGAGTCTCCCACATGTTTCGACTCAGCAAACTCACCGACTACGGGATCGTGATCCTCGCCGAGTTGGCCCGCAGCACTCGCCCCAACCGAGCGGTCTCCGAGGGTGCGCGCTCTGCCAGTTTGAACGCCCGGGAACTCGCCGAACAGGTTGACCTGCCCTTGCCGATGGTCAGCAAGGTTCTCAAGGTCCTGACCCGGGCGGAAATTCTTGAGTCCCAACGCGGCACCAAGGGGGGCTACTCCTTGGCGCGAGCCCCCGAGGAGTTGACCGTGGCCGAAATGATCGGCGCCCTCGACGGCCCCCTGGCCTTAACCCAATGCAGCGAGGGCCCATCGGTCTGCGATCTCGAGGCCACTTGCGCGATCAAGAGTCCCTGGCTGGTCATTAATCATGTCGTTCAGAACGCCCTGGCGAGTATCACTCTCGCCGATCTGACGAACCCGGTCTTTAGCGCCCAGCACGCTCCCCTGGCCGGGTTGATTCGCCTCGGCAGTTTGGGCGACGCGATCTCGAGCGAGGAGCATTGAAGTGGCTACGGAAAATCCTGAACTCAACCGTCTGGCCAACGAGGAATACAAGTACGGCTTTGTGAGCGACATCGAGGCCGATCAGATCCCCCCCGGTCTCTCCGAGGATGTGGTCCGCTTGATCTCCGCCAAGAAAGAAGAGCCCAGTTGGCTGCTGGACTTTCGTCTGAAAGCATTGACTCGCTTTCGCGAAATGCTCGCTGAAAAACACGAACCCGACTGGGCAAAGGTCGACTACCCCGAGATCGACTACCAGAAAATCATCTATTACTCGGCCCCCAAGGCCAACGTCGAAATCGAAAATCTCGACGAGGTCGATCCCGAACTCCTGCGGACCTACGAGAAATTGGGCATCTCCCTCACCGAACAAAAGCGACTTTCGGGGGTAAAGGTGGCGGTGGACGCCGTTTTCGACAGCGTCTCGGTGGCCACCACGTTCCGTTCCGAACTCGAAAAGAAGGGCATCATTTTTTGCTCTTTCTCCGAAGCCGTGAAAGATCATCCGGAGTTGATCAAAAAATACCTCGGAAGCGTCGTTCCCTATTCAGACAACTTCTTTGCCTGCCTGAACTCCGCGGTCTTCAGCGACGGATCCTTCGCTTACATCCCCAAAGGCGTTCGCTGCCCCATGGAACTTTCAACGTATTTCCGAATCAACTCGGCGGGCACGGGCCAATTCGAGCGCACGCTCCTGATCGCGGATGAACGCGCGTCGGTCAGTTACCTCGAGGGTTGCACGGCCCCCATGCGGGATGAAAACCAGTTGCATGCCGCGGTGGTCGAACTCGTCGCTCTCGACGATGCCAGTATCAAATACTCGACGGTTCAGAACTGGTATCCCGGCGACAAAAACGGGGTTGGAGGCATCTACAATTTCGTGACCAAGCGGGGCGCCTGCCGGGGCCGGCGCTCGAAGATCTCTTGGACCCAGGTCGAAACCGGTTCCGCGATCACTTGGAAATATCCGAGTTGCATCCTTCAGGGCGATGACTCCGTGGGCGAGTTCTACTCCGTCGCCATGACGAACAATTGCCAGCAGGCCGATACCGGGACCAAAATGATTCATGTCGGAAAGAACACCAAGAGCACCATCATCTCCAAGGGAATCTCCGCCGGGCGCGGCCAGCAATCCTATCGGGGGCTCGTCAAAATCGGTCGCAAGGCCGAGGGCGCGCGCAACTACTCGCAATGCGATTCGCTTCTGCTCGGCAGCGAATGCGGGGCCCACACCTTCCCCTACATCGATGTAGAGAATTCCAGTGCCACCGTGGAGCACGAAGCAACCACATCCAAGATCGGAGAAGACCAGATCTTCTACTGCCTACAGCGAGGCCTCTCGGAAGAAGACGCCATATCGCTCATCGTCAACGGATTTTGCAAAGAGGTTTTGCGGGAGCTCCCGATGGAGTTTGCCGTTGAGGCGCAGAACCTTCTCTCACTGAGCCTTGAAGGCAGTGTCGGCTGAGCCCACGCCACGCCTCACGAAGCCCACGAAACCCACACCCACGAAAATCAGGAAGCCCAGAATGCTCGAAATCAAAAATCTTTACGCCAACGCGGGGGATACCCCCATCATCAAGGGGGTCGATCTGCGGATCGGCGCTGGCGAGGTGCACGCCATCATGGGCCCGAACGGGTCGGGAAAGAGCACGCTCTCCAACGTGTTGGCGGGCCGCCCGGGCTACTCGGTCACCCAAGGCGAGGTGCTCTACGCCGGCAAGGACCTGCTCGCGATGCCCACGGAAATCAGGGCGAGAGAGGGCGTCTTTCTCGCCTTCCAATATCCGGTGGAAATCCCCGGCGTAGGCAATCGCTATTTCCTCAAAACTTCGGTGAACACGATCCGGACGCATCGCGGAGAAGACGAACTCGACGCCATGGATTTTCTTTCGCTCTGCGAAGAGAAAATGAAATTGGTCGAGATGCCCGGCGATCTCATGAACCGCTCGATCAACGAAGGCTTTTCCGGAGGCGAAAAGAAACGCAACGAAATCCTGCAGATGCTCCTACTGGAGCCCAAGCTCTGCATTCTCGACGAAACCGATTCGGGGCTTGATATCGACGCGCTTCGGGTGGTTGCCGGCGGGGTCAACGCCATGCGGTCGCCGGATCGCGCCTTACTCGTCATCACCCACTACCAGCGACTCCTGGACTACATCGTGCCCGATCGGGTCCACGTACTCTCGGGGGGCAAGATCATTCACTCGGGGGGCAAGGAACTCCCGGGTGAACTCGAGGAAAAGGGTTACGGCTGGATTGGGAATCCGGAATGAAGACCGAGGGCCACAGATCCCTCGCCGAGACCTGGGTCGACGCCTTTCCCGCTTTCGCCAGCGCCCTGGGCGATCCGCCTTGGCGACAGACCCTGCGCGAAGAAGCCCTGGCCTGCTTTGCCGAGCTTGGGCTGCCCCACCCCAAGCTCGAAGCCTGGCGCTCCACCCGCCTTGGCGCTCTCGAGCGGATGATGCCGCCGGCACCGGGCGGCCATGAACCGGATCCAGAAAGCCTCCTGGCCTCGGGGCGGCGGGTTCTGGCCCAGAGTCCGCTTCCCGAAGGATTCGGTCCGCGCGCGCTCTTCGTCGATGGCCACTTCTGTCCCGCACTGTCCACTTTCTCTGCTGACGAGTCGGGCGTGCGTTTCCAGGCTTTCGGTCGAGCCACCGATTCCGGCGGCGAAGAATCCGTTCGGCCCCCGGGCTTCGGCGAATTGGCCTCCCCCAAACAGGAGGCCTTCACGGCGCTCAACGCCGCCTTCGCCCAGGGCGGTGGCGTGCTCGATATCAGACCCGACTATCGGACGACAGAACCGATCCACTTGATATTTATCTGCAGCGGCTCTGCCCCGATGGCATGTCCGAGACTGCTCGTTCGAGCCGGGAAGGGAAGCCGCGCCACGCTGGTCATTGATTTTCTTTCTGAGAACAACGGCGAGGGTAGAGGCAGGGGACTGGTCAACGAAGTCAGCGAAATCTTCGTCGAGGAAAATGCCAATCTCGACTGCATCGTGCTGGAACGCGAAGGCACCGAAACCCTTCATATCGGCAACCTGCAAGTTCTTCAAAAACGCGATAGCTGTTTCCGTATCCACACGCTCAGCTTGGGTGGTGCGTTAGTACGGAACTCTCTCGGGGTGACACTGGCCGACACCGGAGCCGAAGTCGATCTGCGCGGCCTCTACGTCGGTTCGGGAAGCCAGCACGTGGACAACCACACCCGAGTGGACCACGCCATGCCCCACACCACCAGCCGACAAGTCTACAAGGGCATCCTGGGGGAGCGCGCGCGCGGCGTTTTCCGTGGACTCGTGCACGTCCGACCCGACGCCCAGAAAATCGACAGCAGTCAGTCCAACATGAATCTTCTGCTCTCGGATCAAGCCCGAGTCGACGCGCGGCCCCAGCTCGAAATCCATGCCGATGACGTCAAGTGCAGCCACGGATCGACAACGGGCAAGCTCGATGAAGAGGCGCTTTTCTACCTGCGCTCCCGGGGACTCTCGGAAGCCGAGGGCCGAAGATTGCTGACCCGCGGTTTTGTGGCCGAGATCTGCGAAGCGCTGCCGGGCGAAACGCTGACCCGTTTTGCGCACGATCTGGTCATGGATGCATTGTCGGATTGTACAGGCGACGAAACCGACTCCGAAACCGGAGGCCATCGCTGATGGCAATGGAAACCTTCGACGTCGCGGCCATCCGCAAAGATTTCCCGATTCTTGAGCGCGAAGTACGCGGCAACCCACTGGTCTACCTCGATACCGCAGCCAGCGCCCAAAAACCTCGCGCAGTCCTCGAGGCGATCCAAAATTTCTACCAAAACGGCTACGCGAATATTCACCGCGGGGTCTATCAACTCTCGGCCGAGGCCACCGCGCTCTATGAGGGCGGGCGCGATGACGTCCAGCGCTTCATCGGCGCCAATGACCGACGCGAAATCGTGTTTGTCCGCAACGCCACCGAAGCCATCAACCTGGTCGCCCATACTTGGGCAGAGCAGAACCTCGAAGCCGGGGACGAGATCGTCATCACGGCCCTGGAACACCATGCCAATATTGTGCCCTGGCAGATGCTCGGCGAACGCCGTGGAACAAAGCTTCGAGTAGCCCCCATCGACGAAAATGGCGATGTCGTTGTTGAATCGTTCGAGGCGCTCCTCGGTGAGCGCACACGGCTCCTGGCCCTCACCCATGTCTCCAATGCCATCGGTACCCTGACCCCGCTGAAGAAACTGATCGACATCGCCAAAGCACGCGGGATCACGGTGCTGGTGGATGGCGCCCAGGCCGTACCCCACACGCCGGTGGACGTCGTCGCCCTGGGCTGTGACTTCTATGTTTTTTCGGGTCACAAGCTATTCGGGCCCACCGGCATCGGCGTCCTCTATGGCCGATTGCCCCTGCTCAACGCCATGCCTCCCTTCATGGGCGGAGGCGACATGATCGAGACCGTAAGTTTCGAACGAACCACCTACGCAGAGGCTCCCCAGCGTTTCGAAGCCGGCACGCCCGATATCGCGGGAGTCGTCGGACTCAGCGCCGCCATTCGCTATGTCGAGGGCATCGGACTCAAAGCCATTGAAGCCTGGGAGCAAACCCTCCTCACTTACGCGACGCGCGTGCTCGGGGGCATGGACGGGTTGCGAATCATCGGCAACGCCCGCCGCAAGGTCGGAGTTGTTTCCTTCGTGCTCGAAGGCATTCACGCCCACGATGTGGGCACCGCCCTCGACCAGACGGGGATTGCCGTGCGGGTGGGCCACCATTGCGCGCAACCCCTGATGGAATTTTTTGGCGTTCCCGCCACGGTGCGCGCTTCCTTCTCCCTCTACAACACCCCGGCAGAAATAGACGCCCTCGCGGCTGCGCTCGGGGAGACTCAGGAACTTTTCAGTTGATGGACGAACTTCGCGACCTCTACCAGGCGACGATTCTCGATCACAACCGAAAGCCGCGGAATTTTCGGACGATCGAGGCACCCGATCGCTACGCCAATGGCCACAACCCCATCTGTGGCGACAAGCTCGTCGTTTTTCTCGCCCTCGACGACAATCGAGTCACAGACGTCGCTTTTCAGGGCATCGGTTGTGCGATCTCGGTCGCTTCGGCTTCTCTCATGACGGACTATGCCCGGGGCAAGACTCTGGACGAAATCGAACTCGAGTTCGAACGGTTTCATCAAATGGTCACAAGTTCGCCGAACTCGCCCCTCGACACTCAGGGCCTGGGGAAACTGGCGGTGTTCTCCGGCGTTCGCGAATTCCCCATGCGAGTCAAATGCGCCACTCTCGCTTGGCACACCCTTCGTGCGGCTCTGGATCAGGACGCCGACGTGGCACGAACCGAATAGATCCCTCTTGCCAAGAACCCCGATCGGAAAGAAGCAGGTCAAGATGAACGACGAAAAAATTCCCGAAGAAGGTGAGAACTCGACTCCTGCGCCCGGCCAAGAAGGCGAGGCAAGGAACGTCGATGACATCAAATACGATCTCATTGCCGCTCTCAAAACGGTGTACGACCCCGAGATCCCCGTCGACATTTACGAGCTCGGATTGATCTACGAACTCAACGTCGATGAGGAGGGTTTCGTCGGTGTAGTCATGACGCTCACGACTCCCATGTGCCCCGCTGCCGAGATTCTCCCGCCCGAGGTCGAAGCCAAGGCGCGCGAGGTCGAAGGCGTGCGCGATGTCAAACTTGATCTCGTATGGGAACCGCCGTGGGATATGGAGATGATGTCTCCGGCGGCTAGGCTCCAACTCAACGTCTAACCTCGAACCCGAGGAAAGCCGAGGCGATTTCGTGCCTGCCGACCTTTTTCCCGTGGCCTTTCAGTTCCGCCTTTCAGTTCCGCTATGGTGCAACCATGTCGCCCCTACCCCAAAGAATTCTGGTCACCGGCGCCAACGGGAACCTGGGGAGACAGTTGATCGGCCGGCTCTGCGACGTGTCCGACGAAGATGGCGGCGAACGCCCCATCGTCCGCGCTCTGGTGCGCTCGGAAGCCGCCGCTAGCCGAGTCAGAAACCTTTCGGCCGCCTGCCGACCCGAGGTCATGGTGGGCGACTACGCCCAGGTCGAGTCCATGCGCCAAGCCGTCGCCGGCTGCGCGGGCGTGGTTCATCTGGTGGGTATTATCAAGGAAAGCGAACGGGCGACCTACGCCTCGGCCCACGAAGAAACCTGTCGCATTTTGGAAGAGGTCTGCGCCCAGGCGGGCTGCCGACGCATCGTCTATCTCAGCATTCTCGGCTCCCGGCCCGGCGCTGGCAATCCCTGTCTCAATTCCAAAGGACTCGCCGAACGCGTACTCCTCGAGGGCAGGGTTCCGGCCACGATTCTGCGGGTTCCCATGGTGCTTGGGCCGGATGATTTTGCATCCGCGGCGTTGCGCGCCCAGGCGCAGAGCCGGGTTGTTCCCCTGGTTCGAGGGGGTCGCACGCTTCAACAGCCCATCGATAGCCGCGATGTGGTCAACGCGATCCTGGCCGCGCTGACCGACGAAAGCAGCGCGATGACCGCACTCGACCTCGGCGGCCCGGAATGCCTCCAGCATCGCGAACTGCTCGCCCGAGTGGCCGCCCTTCACGGCAAGACGCCCCTGATTTTCCCGATCCCCGCCCCCCTCGCCCGGCTTTTCGCCGCCGCCATGGAACGCCTTTCCAAGAATCCGCCCATCACCCGAACGATGCTCGAGATCCTGCAGAGCGACGACCGGATCGAAGACGCGTCGTGTTGCAAACAATTGGGCATCACGTTGACTCCGCTTAGCGAGACTTTGCGCGCCTATATGCAACCCGAGATGCAACCCGAGAGCTTCGGGCAAGAAATTTTCCTCGACACCCTCCAAGGAAACCAAGACCAAACCCGAGGCCAATATCCATGACTGAGGATCAACCCCAACCCGGCAACAGCCCCGACGCGGCCGGAGGAGTGAGCCGATCGCTTTGGCTGCGAATGCTGCCTTGGCTGATCACCGTGGCGTGTTTTACATACCTCTACGGCAAGCTCTCAGGCGCCGCCGGGCGCGAGGGCCTGACCCTCTTCGCCTATCTGGGCGGAGTCTTTGCCCACGTCGATTGGGGTCGCTGGTTGCTATTGATGATCCCCTACTCATTCCTCTTCTTCCTGATCGACACCGCGGTGGTGTGGCGCGTCGTCAACGCCTTCAACACCCGGGTCCCCTATCGCGACATGCTGCCCATTCGGGGCAGCAGCTACATCCTTTCCATCCTCAACGAGCAGGTGGGAAAGGGCGCCATGGGGCTCTACCTCAATCGTCGTTACTCGGTGCCGGGCTGGGAAGTCGGTTCGAGCATGCTCTTCATTATGTTCTGCGAGTTCTACTATCTGCTGATATGGGCGACCGTCGGATGGTGGATCGGACGCGATCAGCTCCCTGAGGTGTTCGGCTGGATTCCCTGGGTGGCAACGGGCGCTGGAATATTTTTTGTCCTGTGGCTGATGGTCTTTCGTGGAAATACGGAAAGGGGCGCTTCATTCCGGACGAAGCCGGTCTTCAAGGCCTTTCGCGAAGCCAGCCCTCGCCACTACTTGACGATTGTACTCATCCGCTCCCCCGCACTGCTTTCCGCCGTGGTCGTCTACACCCTCGCGCTTCGGCTGTTCGGCGTGGACGTCGGGTTTGTCCAAATGCTCGGTTATTTGCCCGTGATTTTCTTCGGCGCCGCAACGCCCGGACCCATGCGCACCGTAGCCATCACACTCTGGGTCGTTCTCTTTCCGGGGAATCAGGAAGGCGAAATGGCGGCTTTTGGCCTGGTCCAACACAATTTTTTCATCTTCTTCAACGCCGCCATTGGGCTTATCTTTCTTCGCCGGGCAAATCGGGAACTCTTCGACTGAGCAACCAAGTCAGCGCGCGGTCACCCATGGAGAGCAGGGTCGAAGCCACCAACAACCCGCCCAAGAGCGAAACGAGCCCGGCACCTGGCCATTCCCAACCCAACAGGTCACGCACCAGCGGCGTTCCAAGCATCACGAAATAGGCGACGCCATTGAGGCGTCCCAGGCCACTGGTGCGTAGTTTCATCCCCGCGAGCACCTTCGAATCGAGGGCATACTGGACAAAGGCCAACACTACCAGCGGTGCCAGGAGCCACGGGACCACGCCCAATACGGCAAGCGCAGCCAGCCCAGAAGCTACGAAAAGGGCGTCGCTGGTATGGTCGAGGAGTCCACCAAGGCGCGAAACTTCGCCGCGTTTCCGCGCCACCCGCCCGTCGAGAAGGTCACTCGCCACTGCCAAGGCAAAGCAGACAAAAGCCAGGGTCACCGCTCGGTTCAGGATCGCCCAGGCGCAGAGAGGAGCCAGGGGGAAACGAGCGCTGGTGATCGCGTTGGCCAGGGTGAGCCAACGGCCGTCGTCGGCGGCGGCGGTCGAGGCCTGGGCAGCGATAGGGACATCCGAATTCGCTTCCCTCGGCGTCAACCCATCCCCCGTTCAGCGCCGCTCGTCGTGCACGGCCTCGGCAATTCCCACCGCCGCATGGGCAACTTCAAAGTCTCGGGTGTCCCCTGCCCTGCGCCCCTTCAACTCTACGACCCCGTCGCCGAGACCCTTGGGGCCCACCGTCACCCGAAAAGGGATCCCTACCAGGTCGGCGTCCTTGAACTTGACACCCGGGCGCTCATCGCGGTCATCCAGAATCACGTCGATGCCGCGCTCCTGAAGGGCTTCGTAAATGCGCTTGGCAGCTTCGAGACAGTTCACGTCCTTGGGCTTGATGACGCTCACCACGACCTCAAAGGGCGCCACATTAACCGGCCATACGATCCCGGCCTCGTCGTTGTGCACCTCGACTATGGCGGCGAGATTCCGATCGATTCCGATTCCGTATGAACCCATCACCACCGGCACCTTCTTGCCGTTCGCATCGAGAACCTCGGCGCCTTGGGCCTTACTGTGCATGGTGCCGAGCTTGAAAATGTGCGCCACTTCGAGACACTTGTAGACCTCGAGCGGCTCGCCGCAAAGTGAACAGCTTTCCCCGGCCTTGACCTCGCGCAAATCAAGCCAGCCCTTGACATCAATATCGCGCTCGATGTCGACTCCGCGCAGGTGAAATCCGTCTTCGTTCGCTCCCGTCACCATCCCCACACGACCGCGGAGCGCTTCGTCGGCGATAATAAAAAGATCCTTGACCCCAACCGCTCCGAGGCTCCCCGGTTGTGCGCCCAGGGCGGCCTGAATTTCGTCCCCTGAGGCTGGACGAAGGCTCTCCGCTTCGATGTTGTCGAGCAACTTCTGCTCCACCAGGGAATCGTCTCCGCGAAGAAGCACCAGCACGACCTTGCCGTCCACCGAGTAGACCAGGGTCTTGATCTGGGCTTCGGCCGGAGCCCCGCCCTCCATGGTCGCCAGGTCGTCGATGGTGCGGGCTTTGGGGGTCGGAAATTTCTCCGGGGCCGGGAGCGCCGCGAGATCCTCGGTTGCCGGGATCCGGCTCATGGCCTTTTCAAAATTTGCCGCGTAGCCGCACGAGCGACACGCGGCGACCCAGTCTTCGCCCGCGTCGGTCTGGAGCATGAACTCGATCGATTGGTTGCCCCCCATGGAACCCGAGGAGGCCTCGACGGCCACGGTCTCAAGGCCGAGCCGCTTGAAGATGCGCCGGTAGGCTTCGAAATGCGCCTGAAAGGCACGGTCGAGGCCGTCTTCGTCCACATCCATCGAGTACGAGTCCTTCATGGTGAACTCGCGGACCCGGAGCAGGCCGCTCTTGGGGCGGGGCTCATCCCGAAACTTCGTCTGGAACTGGTACCACGCTTGGGGAAGTTCTTTATACGAGCGCAGCTCCCGTGCGAGATGCGCAAAAATTTCCTCGTGGGTCATCCCGAGACCCACCTCCGCGCCGCGCCGATCCTTGAATTGGAACATCTCACTGCCCATCTTCGACCAGCGCCCGCTGCGCTCCCAGATTTCGCGCGGGTGAAGCGAAGGCAGGCGAAATTCCTGGTTTCCGATCCGGTTCATCTCCTCGCGAACGATGCCCTCGATTTTCTGCAGTACCCGATAGCCCAGCGGCAGCATGGAGTAGACCCCGGCCATCAGCTGGCGCATGAAGCCTGCGCGAATCAGGAGTTTATGGCTCACTGCCTCGGCGTCGGCGGGATCGTCGCGCAGGGTGGGGATGAAAACTTCCGACCAACGCACAGGATTCTCCTCCTCAACCGTACCGAACCCGCCAGCGGCGGGACCGCGAGAGTAGCCGTCACTAGGCCGGGTAGCCCGCCCAGTGACGAATCACCCGGGGCAAACCCGATTTGCCATCGCTTACGCGATGGCGGTTCCGTGCTTCAAAACAAAGTCGGAAAAAGCCTCTTCGATCCGCCGAGTGATCGAACCCCGCCCGGTCTGCCCAATCGCGGAACCGCCCAGCGCCTCGCCGTCCAAAGTCGCCACGGGAACAATGCGGGCGCCGCTGCCCGTGAGGAAAACCTCGTCGGCGGCGAACAAGTCCATTCGGCCCAGGGCGCACTCCCGGGTTTCCATGCCGAGATCGGCTCCGATCTCGAGCACGCTGGCGCGGGTGATTCCTGGAAGCGCCCCCTCGCTCGGCGGAGGGGTCATCAAGACACCGTCCCGGCAAGCAAAAACATTCGCAACACTGGCCTCGGCAATGTAACCGCGTGCGTTCAGAATCAGGGCTTCGTCGGCTCCGCGAAGTCGAGCTTCGCGCTTGGCGAGCACGCTGTTCAAATAGTTGAGACTCTTCATTCCCGGATCGATCGTATCGGGGGCGGGTCGTCGCAGGCTTGACGTCACCAGATCGATCCCCCGGGCGAGCTTTTCCTCGGGATAGAGATGAATCCGCGTCACGATGCAGATCTGTTGGGGGTTTTCGCAGGTCGTCGGGTCGACCCCCAAGGCCCCCTGGCCCCGGGTGAGGAGCAGGCGGATATAAGCCTCATCCCGTCCGTAGGCCCGGGCGGTTTCGAGCACGATCTTGCGGGTGGCCTCCACGCCCCCATTCAGGGAAATCCCAATCGCCCGGGCGCCGTACGCAAAGCGGCGCAAATGGTCCTCCAACCGAAAAACCGCCCCCCCATAGACCCGCATGCCCTCGAAAATGCCATCGCCGTAGAGCAGGCCATGATCGAAGACCGAAATCCGTGCCTCCCGGGCATCCACGACCCGGCCCTCGATCCAGACTTTGGCACCCTCTTTATCGTCCATAACGAAACTCCCCCGCGGCCACCGGCCGATTCCTCGCTAGCACGCGAAGCGCGCGAAAACCCCCGAATGGGTATGAACCAGCGGCGCCCCGCCCAAGGGGTTTGGGGCCAGCTGAAAAGCACCCATCATACCGAGCAGGGGCGCTGAGCCCAAAGCCCGGGCCAGGTATCCGCTCTCCAGGCCCGCGTGTTGGAAGAGGGCCTGCCCTCGGCTGCGACAGGAAAAGTACAGGCCCAGGCTCGCGGGCTCGGGATCGAGGGCCGCCAGGCGAATGCCCAGATCCTCTCGAGCGGCGACGGAATCCATCCGGACGAAGCAGAGCCGGTCACCCTCCACTGGGACAACGGGAACGGCGAATCCCTCCCGCTCGGGATCGATCCCGGTCAGATTGCGAACCACGCCGGATCCGGGCGTATTCGCCGCCCCGGGCTCTCGAAGCCGGGCCAAAGTGCCCGCGGTCAGAGCGCTCGGGACCCGGGTTCCCGCCGCTTCGCACAGCCGCGGCAGGGCGGGGCCGCCGTCGAGGCCCAGCACCCAATGGCCGCGAACACGAGAAATCTCCATTTCTTCGCCCAGGGCCCGCGAGCCGTTGGTCACGACAATTTCGGGGGGCCGGGGCGCTCTGATCCAGAGTCCCGAACACCCCGCTTCGACAAAATCCCCCGCTCCCCAAATTTGGGGCGCACCTCCGGGTATCTCGCTTGCCCCGAATCCCATCGCTTGCCCCGGGCCCGCGACCCTCCCCAAGCTCCCCGCCAGGGGCCCCAGGGCCAGGCGAAGCGAGTCGACGAAGACGATCAGCCGATCGCCGGCCTCGGGCAAAGCCGAAAGCTGGTCGGCGATTTCTTCGCCGGCTTCGGCCTCACGGCCTGCCAGATTCTCGCAGCTGAAGAGCTCGGCTCGAATTCCCGACAGGGCGGCTACGGCAAAACCCGGCAAACCGACGATTTCCTGATCGGCCAGCAGCAGCCCCTCGGCGCTGGCCCCGAGCCAAGCCTCGCAATCCACTCCATCGGCGACTCGCGCGACCAGTTCGCTCAGAGCTCGATTTCCCAGGGCAGCACTCGCCGCCACGAGGACCGCGTCGGGCTTGGCCCCCCCAATACCCGCCAGCGCGGCCTCGACGGCGTCCTCCACCGCCGCAGCGCCCGGCTGTCGCGTCGCTATGCCGAGGCCAGCTCTCACAGGGCAGAGTTTCAGCAAAATCCGAGGAAAGCGCCAAGATTCTCGGCTTCGGACGAGTTCGGGTTTCGAGGCTCCCGGGCGTCGGCTAGCATCGGCGGGTCCGGAAGACCTCCGTGACTTCCTACACGGCCCCCCCGTAGGCAACTCTATTTAGCCCGCATGGCCTCCGGGAACTTGCGTAATTGGGCGAGGGAGCACAAACGGTCGTGTCCGATTTCGACATCATTACCGAGGCGGCAGACCTTGAGTCCCTAGCCGCGGATCTTCTCAAGGAGGAGATCGTCGCCTTCGATACCGAGGCCGACAGCTTTTATCACTACTTTGACAAGACCTGTCTCGTTCAGGTGGCCACCCGAGATCACGCCTGGCTGGTGGACCCCCTGGCCCTAGGCGGCCCCGCCAATTTGGCGCCTCTCGGTCCAGTTTTCGCGTCCCCCAAGGTGCGGGTTCTCTTTCACGCCGCCGAGTACGACATCTTCATCCTCAAGCGCGACTGTGGCTTCTCCTTCTCGAACCTCTTCGACACCATGGTGAGCGCGCAACTGCTCGGCTATCCCGCCGTGGGTTTGGCAGCGCTCATCGAGCACCATTTTGGCGTCAACCTCCCCAAAGACGAACAGCGATCGGATTGGTCCCGCCGGCCGCTTCGCGACAAACAACTCGAATACGCGGTTTCCGATGTCCTCTATCTCATCCCCCTGGCCGAAGCCATCGAGAAAGAACTCGAGGCCAAGGGCAGGTTGGGTTGGGCGATGGATGAATTCGGCACCCTCACCCAACGCTCCTGGCCCGAGCGTGAATTCGACACCATCGGGTACCTCCGCATCAAGGGCTCCCGCTCGCTCGAACCGGTTCCTCTCGCCGTCCTGCGCGAGCTCTTCCTCGTCCGAGACGCCCGGGCCCGGGAGATCGATCGCCCCCCTTTTAAGGTTCTGGCCAACCGGACCCTTCTCGACCTCGCCAATATCCAGCCGCAAAGCAAGGAAGAGCTCGGACGCGTCAAGGGAGTCAGCGAGTTGATCCTCCGGCGCATGGGCACGGATCTCCTAGAGGCCATCAAGCGGGGAATCCAAAACCCCCACGGACCGATTCCCAAGGCTCCGGGTCCCACTCGGCGACGCATGGACAAGCGAACCGAGCGCCGTCTCGTGAGCCTGAAAGCCTGGCGCGGCCCACGAGCCAAGGAATTGGGCCTGGATCCCGGCGTGCTTTGCCCGAACGCCTCCCTTGAGGCAATCGCGCTCGCGAACCCCAAGACCGCGGAGGATGTGGTGGCCATCCCCGAACTCAAACGCTGGCTCGCGGAGAGTTTTGGCGAAGAGCTCTCGAGTCTGGTCGTCGATCACGAGGCCCGGAAGGGCAATAAGTCCGGGACTGGCAACGAAAAGGGCCAATGAGTCCATAGCCCGGGCCCCGGAAACACGGGGCGCACGCGCGGGAATTCGAACCCGACGGCATAATTTTCCCGAGGCCAATTCGGTGCGATAGACTGGCCACGTGTTTGCCGAACGAAGAAAGCGCTTGCTGAGCGCCATGGGGCCCGACGCCGTAGCCATCGTTTCGGGCGCCCGTGTGATCAACCGCTCCGGCGACACCAGCTACCGCTTCCGTCAGGACAGTGACTTCTGGTACCTCACTGGGTTCGACCACCCCGATGCCACCGCGATTCTTTCCACCGTGCCTGGGCGGCCGGCCTACTCGCTCTTCGTCCAGCCTCGGGACCGGGCCGCAGAAGTCTGGACCGGCTATCGGCCCGGAATGGAGGGAGCGCAATCGAACTACGGAGCCGACGAAGCTGCGGATTCTGCCGAGCTTCTCGCCCGGCTGCCCGGACTCGTCGAGGGAGCGGCTCGGCTCTACCACGCCTTCGGGCGCCGACCCGATCTCGACCAGAAGCTGATTGAAATCCAGGACGCCCTGCGCTTGCAGAGCCGGCGAGGTGCCAGCCCGGCGGCCGAATGGGTCGATCCCCGCTCGATCGTCCACGAGATGCGTCTCTTCAAATCCTCCGACGAGATCGAACTCATGCGAACCGCCGCCGACATCAGTCGCGAAGCCCACTCGGAAGCCGCGCGCCATATCGCCCCGGGACGCTATGAATACGAAATCGAAGCCACCCTGGATTGGGTCTTTCGAAGACGGGGCGCCTGGGGACCCGCCTACTCGTCCATCGTGGCCGGCGGCCCCAATGCCGCGGTGCTCCACTACGTGACCAACGATCAGCCGCTTCGCGCGGGGGACCTGCTCCTCATCGATGCCGGCTGCGAATACCAGAGCTATGCCTCCGACGTCACCCGCACCTACCCGGTGGGCGGGCATTTCGAAGGCCCCGGGCGCGCGCTCTACGATGTCGTCCTTACGGCCCAGCAGGCCGCCATCGCCAAGGCCGTCCCGGGAACGAATCTCCCCGCGCTTCACGACCTGACTTCAAGAATTCTCGTCGAGGGCATGGTGGAACTCGGACTCCTCGCCGGAGATGTCGACGAGTTGATCCAATCCGAGGCCCATCGCCGCTACTACATGCACGGGACGAGCCATTGGCTCGGCCTGGACGTTCACGACACCGGTCGATATACCGATGGCGAGAAGCCCCGAACCCTCGAGCCCGGAATGGTGTTCACCGTGGAGCCGGGTCTCTACATTTCCGAACACGACGAAACAGCCCCCGAGGCTTTTCGGGGCATTGGGGTGCGCATCGAGGATGACCTGGTCATCACGCCCGAGGGCAGCGAAAACCTCACCGAGGCCATCCCCAAGCGCCCGGCAGATGTCGAAGCCTGGATGAGCGCTTCCCCGTAGACCTCGCTCGGCGACGCCCTCGCAACCCATCTCATGATTTTATCGAAGGAGTTTCTGCGCCATGGCCGACATCAAGTCTCTGCTCAAAGAAACCCGGATCTTCAAGCCCGATCCCCAATTCTCTCGGGAGGCCCACTGGAACAAGAAGACCGTGGCCGAGTACCGCAAGCTGGGCGAGAAAAACCCCCAACGCTTCTGGGCCCAAATGGCCAAAGAGAACGTCAGCTGGTTTTCTCCCTGGAAGAAAGTTTTGGACTGGAAGCCCCCGTACGCGAAATGGTTTGTCGGCGCCAAAACCAATGTCAGCTACAACTGTCTCGACCGACACCTCGAGGGTGAAAACGCCTGGCGACGAAACAAGGCGGCCATTATCTGGGAAGGCGAACCCGGAGATACCCGGGTCATCACCTACGCGGAATTGCACCGTGAGGTCTGCCGTTTCGCGAACGTGCTGAAGAGCAAGGGCGTCACCAAGAAGGATCGCGTGATCCTCTATATGCCGATGGTTCCCGAAGCTGCGGTGGCCATGCTGGCCTGCACCCGAATCGGCGCCACCCACAGCATTGTCTTCGGCGGATTCTCGGCCGAAGCCCTGGGTGACCGAATCGTCGATGCGGGCGCCAAGCTTGTGGTGACCTCAGACGGTGGGTACCGAAAGGGTGAGCCCTTTGGGCTCAAAGCCCAGGTCGACGCAGCCGTCAGGAAAGCCCCCTGTGTCGAGAGTGTCGTCGTCGTCCAGCGCACGGGCCAGAAAGTCACAATGAAGCGCGGTCGGGACTGCTGGTACCACGACGAAATCGACAAGGCTTCGCCGGTTTGCCCCCCCGCCAAGCTCGACGCCGAGCATCCTCTGTTCATTCTCTACACCAGCGGAACCACGGGAAAGCCCAAGGGCATCCTGCATACCACGGGCGGTTATCTCACCCATGTCGCCACGACCACCAAGGCCGTTTTTGATCTAAAGGAAACCGATGTCTACTGGTGCACCGCCGATGTGGGCTGGATTACCGGCCATTCCTACGTGGTCTACGGCCCGTTGGCATGCGGCGCCACCACGCTGATGTACGAAGGCGTGCCCACCCATCCCGGACCGGATCGCTGGTGGTCGCTGATCGCCAAATGGGGGGTCACGATTCTCTACACCGCCCCCACCGCGATTCGAACCTTCATCCGGCTGGGCGATCATCTTCCCAAGAGCCACGACCTCTCTTCCCTGCGACTACTGGGCTCGGTGGGCGAGCCCATCAATCCCGAGGCTTGGATCTGGTACCACGAAGTCATCGGCGGAAAGCGTTGCCCCATCGTCGACACCTGGTGGCAAACCGAGACCGGCGGGATCATGATCTCCTCCTTGCCGGGCGCAGTCTCGACCAAGCCGGGCTCGGCCACCTTCCCGCTACCGGGGATCGACGCCGCCATCCTCGACGAAGACGGGCACGAAGTTTCCCCGCCGAACGGCGGCTTTCTCGCAGTGCGAAAGCCCTGGCCGGGAATGCTTCGCGGCATCTGGGGCGACAAGGCACGCTTCAAGGAGGTCTACTGGAGCAAATGGAAAAACACGTACTTCCCGGGCGACGGCGCCCATCGCGACCGCCAGGACTATTTCTGGATCATGGGGCGAATCGATGACGTCATGAACATCTCGGGCCATCGTATCGGTACCATGGAGGTCGAAAGCGCGCTGGTCTCCCACAAAGACGTAGCCGAATCGGCCGTAGTGGGTCGTCCGGACGAAATTACCGGCACCGCCATCGTCGCCTTCGTGACGCCCCGGAGCAACGTTACCCCGGGTCCTGCCCTCGTTGCGGCCCTCAAATCCCACGTCTCCAAGCAAATCGGCGCCATCGCTCGACCCGCGGATATTCGCTTCACCAATGCATTGCCCAAAACCCGCTCGGGCAAAATCATGCGGCGCTTGCTCCGCGACATCGCCTCGGGACAAGAAGTCGCCGGGGATACCAGCACCCTCGAAGATTTCAGCGTAATCGCGTCGCTGAAGGAATCGGAAGAAAACTAGTCGGCCAGGAGCCGCCACTCGCCGCCGGACATTCGGGCCAGGCGGAGAACCTCTCCGAGTTCGGGCTCGCCGGCAGGGAGATCGCGGCGCGTCAACGCCGCCACCAGAACCCGAATCACCCCTTTGTGGGCAACCAGCAGAATCGAACTCGCTTGCCGGGACAACAGCCGCTCGAGGCCCCTCTCGATTCGAGATCGGAAATCCGCTCGGGCCTCCCCGCCCGGATAACTGAAAGCCTGCGGGTTCCGCTGCCACTCGGCGTAGAGGTCGGGATCACGCTCGGCGATTTCTTCCCGGGTCAGGCCCTCCCAAACGCCGAAATCGACCTCACGAAAATCCTCTTCCAAATCGATAGCCTCGCCGGGGGTCAGAATCGTGGCCGTCTGCCAGGCGCGCGCTAGGGGGCTGGCGATCACACAGTCAAACTCCTGATCCGCCAAAACGCAACGGGCTTCATGGGCCTGGCCGCGGCCGAGATGCGACAGCACCACATCGGTAATCCCGTGGTAGCGAATGCTCGACTCTCCGACGGTTTCACCGTGGCGAACTACCGTAAGAAAAACGCGTTCCTGCATGGAACCTCCTCTATCCGATCGAGCATCGGAAACACTCGGTTCAGCGTCAATCCTTAGGTCATCTGTTAGACTGCGCCCCGAATCCAAGTGGGAAGGAGTCGCCATGAAACGCGGGGCATGGGGAGTGATCGCCGTTGTCATCGCCTTGGCGGGCCTGGGAATTTTTTCGGTCCAACGTCTCGAGGGCTCGGCACCCATTTTAGTGACCGATGAAAAGGTGGTTCTCGGCCCCAAAGGTTGGAACCTGATCATTGACCTCGAAGATCATGATTCCGGTCCGCGCAGCCTGCAAGTGCGGCTGCTCGATCAGTCCGGATCGCGGAGCCTCGCCGAAAAAAGTTTTCCGGGCGGGTCGCTCGCGGGGGGCGATTCCGAGGCGTCCCGCCAACATTTCGAACTCCATCTCGATCCCGCCGATCTGCGTGTTCCCGACGGCACAGCGACCCTGGTCATCAGTGCACGGGATTGGTCGTGGCGCGACGGGTTCGCGGGGAATCGCAGCGAACTCAGCATTCCGGTCCTCGTCGATACCCGTCCACCCCAAGTGGCACTCGTCAGCGGGCTCACCTACATCAAGCGCGGCGGATCCGCCGCCGCCGTCTATCGCCTGGGCGAAGCCACCGCTCAAGATGGGGTACGCGTCGACGATATTTTCTATCCGGGTTTCCCCCATCCCAGCGGTGAAGAGGACTTGCGGGTAGCCCTCTTCGCGGTTCCCGTGGAAGCCAGCGAGCAGCCTTCCATCCGGGTGGTGGCCGTCGATTCGGCGGGCAACGAGGGGCAGGTGCGTTTTCCGGCCCGGGTTCAGCAGCGGATCTTTCAGCAAAGCGAAATCGAAATCGGAGAACCTTTCGTCGAGCGCGTCGCCACGCCCCTGGCTCACACCGCGGGCCTGCCCGAGGGCGATCCCGCTGAGACCTTCCAGGGCGTAAACGAGATCCTGCGCGGACGCAACGAAACCACCATTCGCGAAGAACTCGCAAAGGCTCCCTTGGGCGACCGGCGCTGGACCGGCGCGTTCCGCCAACTCCCCGGCTCCGCGGTCATGAGCCGATTCGCCGAACTCCGCAACTACTCTTTGGCGGGCCAACCCGTATCCCAGGCGCGCCATTACGGTTTTGATCTGGCGTCCACCGCCCACGCACCCATCACCGCCGCGGCGGCGGGGCGAGTGGTATTCGCCGAGGATCTCGGTATTTATGGCCTCTGCGTTCTAGTCGACCATGGACTGGGCCTTTCCTCGCTTTATGCCCACCTTTCGGGAATCGACGTGGAACCGGGAGACGATATCGAGGGCGGCGCCATCCTCGGTCACTCGGGAGCAACGGGCTTGGCGGGGGGCGACCATCTGCATTTCGCGGTGCTCGTTGGTGGGACCTACGTGAACCCCATGGAGTGGTGGGATCCAAAATGGGTGCGCAGCCATATCGACGTTCGGCTCAAGCCGCCGCGATCCTGAGGCTACCGATCGAGGCCCAGCTCCGCGGTCGGCTGATCCGCCGCTACAAGCGCTTCCTCGCGGATATCGAAACCGAATCGGGGCAGGTGCTTACCGTCCACTGCCCCAATCCCGGCGCAATGACGGGAACCGACCGACCCGGTTCTGCGGTGCGCTGCTCGACCAGTGACAATCCCAAGCGCAAATTGCCTCAGACCCTCGAAATGGTTCGGGTGGGACGCATCTGGGTGGGGGTCCACACCTTGCGGGCCAACCAGTTGGTCGCCCGCGCCCTGGCGGCGGGGGTGCTCCCGGGCCTGGGCGGCTACGCGTCCTTTCGGCCCGAGGTCGCGGCACCCGGAGGCTCGCGCCTTGATTTCGGGCTCAGCGATCACGCGACGGATCCCAGACCCGCGTGGCTCGAGGTCAAGAGCGTCACCCTGGCCCGGGGCGATACCGCGCGCTTTCCCGATTCGGTGACCACCAGGGGGCGGCGGCATCTGGAAACCCTGACCGCTCTCCGTGCCCAGGGCCAACGGGCGATCCTCCTCTTTGTCGTCCAGCGCGGGGATTGTCAGCGGGTCGAGTGCGCCCAAGAGATCGATCCCGCGTACGGGGAAGCCCTGCGGGTTGCGGCGGAACGAGGGGTTGAGATCCGGGCGGTCCGGGCCCGGGTTCGCAGCCGTGAAATCCTGCTGGAGAAAACCCTTCCAGTCGTGGTATGACATGCAGACCCGCTGGCGGTCAGGAAATCCCATGCGCGCAAAGTCTCAAAAAATGAATGCCTCGAGCACCCAGGCGCAGCTCCGCCGCGCCCGGTCCCGACTGCTGAACTGGTACGACGCCAATGCCCGCGACCTGCCCTGGCGTCGAACCCGGGACCCGTATGCGATCTGGATTTCTGAGACCATGCTCCAGCAGACTCGGGTGGATACGGTCATTCCCTACTACGCGCGCTTCCTTGCGCGCTTCCCCGACTTGGCGAGTCTGGCCAATGCCGATCTCGAAAGCGTCTACACCCTGTGGACCGGTCTCGGCTACTACTCCAGGGCCCGCAACCTCCACAGCGCTGCGCAAAGCGTTATCGACGATTGGGGAGGACGGCTCCCGGATCAAGCCGAGGCCCTGCGCGAGCTCAAGGGCATCGGGCGCTATACGGCGGGTGCCCTGGCTTCCATCGCCTTCGACCGCGAGGAGCCGGTGGTCGATGGCAATGTGATCCGGGTCTTGGCCCGCTTCCTGGGGATCCGAGCTGACGTCGGCGAAAGCCAAACCGTGAGCCATCTTTGGGATCTCGCCGGCGCGCTTGTGGTGGGGCCCCGGCCCGGGGATCTCAACCAAGCCCTGATGGAGTTGGGCGCCACGGTGTGCACCCCCCGATCGGCGAACTGCGGCGCGTGTCCCCTGGGCGGTGACTGCACGGCCCGGGCGGACGGAGAGGTCGCGCGGCTGCCCATCAAGAAAAAGCGCACCGCCGTGCGCCGGGTTGAAGCCGCCGTGGCATGGATCGAACGCCGAGGGCGTGTGCTCGGCGTGCGTCGGCCCGAGGGTGGTCTCCTCGGAGGCCTTTGGGAACTGCCGGGAGGCGATTTGGAACTGAGCGAGGCTCCGGCGGACGGGCTGCGACGTTGCCTTGCCGAATCCCTGGGCCTGGAGGCCGCGGGCCTCGAGGCTGCGGGAACCGTCGAACATCTGTTCAGCCATCGGCGGTTGCGCCTGCATGTGTTTCGCGCGGCCAGCGTTTCGGGCCGAGTCAAGCGCAGCGGTTTCGACGCCCACCGATGGCTGGCGCCCTCGGGTCTGGCCGCGCTGCCCCACGGCGGGCCCACCCGCAAGGCGCTAGCGCTGCTGGGCGAGGCCAGCGGCCTCCCCCATCGCGACCGGCTTCGCGAAACCGCCCGGGCAAATCCGAAATGACGGGTGCGGGCGGTAAAGACGGTTCGGATTCATCGGGCAAGTCGCCCTCCTTCGCCGATCTCGCCGGCGATATCGACGCGCTTGAACCCCTCGCGCCGGGTCCCCGAGTCGCCCCCGAGATTTCCGAGCCCAGCGGGCGAGACCCCGTCGAGGCGCCAAAGGCTTCGGGGCACGAGCTTTATTTTCCCGACCCCGACGAACCCCTGCTCGGGCGGCGCTCCTCAATCCGTCAGCGGGAGTTCACTCGGCTGCGCCGGGGCAATCTCCCCTATCGGGTGAAAATCGATCTTCATGGCGACAAATTGCCCTCGGCCCGCTTGCGCGTCCGGGAAGAGCTGATCGCGGCGGCGGATGCCGGAGAAACCTGCGTGCTGATTGTGCACGGCAAAGGTCACCACTCCCAGAGCGGCGTGGCCCGGCTGCGCGAAGCCCTACCCGATTGGCTCACCGACCCGGCGCTGGCAGAGATCGTCCTGGCGTGCGCCCCGGCTCAACCCCGCGACGGGGGTCGCGGCGCCGTCTATGTGATGCTCGCCCAGCGCGGCCGAGCGCCCAATATGAAATGAAATTTGCACCGCTTCGCCTGAGCGATTCTCCGAACCCGACCCGGCATGGTGGTGGAGCGGGGCATCTATGGCAGTCTTGGCACCATGCCCCCTAAGACACAGCGGGACCCGGCGGACGCCATCGCGGCCATCGCGCAGCACATGGCCCGAACGGGTTGTCGCGCCCTGATCGTGGGCGGCTCGGTGCGTGACGGCTTTCTTGGCCGTCCTTCCCGGGACCGGGATGTCGAGGTCCTCGGCTGCACGCTCGATCAGTTGGCCGAATACCTGACCGAATTCGGTCATCCAATTCGTATGGGGCAGAGCTTCGAGTCGCTTCGGCTCCCGGGCCTCGACATCGACTTCGCGGTGGCCGAAAGTCCGGACCTCGACTTCCCCGAGGCGGCGCGGCGGCGCGACCTCAGCATCAACAGCATGGGGATGGACCCTCTCACCGGGGAGATCCTCGACCCCCACGGCGGACGCAGGGATCTCGCCCGTGGAGTGCTGCGGGCCACCGACCCCGCGCGCTTCGGCGACGACCCCTTGCGGGCGTTGCGCGTCGCCCGCATTGCGGCGGAGCTCGAAATGCAACCCGACGACGAGCTGATCGGTTTGAGCGCTCGGCAGGATCTCTCGACGGTGGCCCGCGAAAGGATCTTTGACGAGTTCCGCAAATTCCTACTGCGGGCGGCCGCTCCCTCGACGGCCTTTCGCATCCTCGAAAAGACCGAGCAATTGGTTCATTTTCCCCAACTCGACGCGCTGCGCGGTGTCCCCCAAGACACGCGTTGGCACCCAGAGGGCGACGTCTGGGTCCACACCCTCATGGTGGTGGACGAAGCCGCGGCCTTGCGGCGGGGGGACGAAGACGACCTTGCCTTGATGTTTGGCGCCCTGTGTCACGACATGGGGAAACCCGAAGGAACCCAGCAGCAAGGGGAACAGATCAGCGCTCGAGGACACGAAGCCCTGGGAATCGAGGCCTCCGTGGCGTTTCTGGAGGGGATGCGCGCGCCCGCACGGCTCGTCCGCAAGGTGGCCGGACTGGTCGAGCACCATCTGGCGCCCGCCCTTTACCCTCGCGGCTCGGCGGGACCCCGTGGCTACCGCCGATTGGCCCGGCGACTGGAAGCCGCTCAGCTATCCATGGAATTGCTGGCCCGGGTCGCCCGGGCCGACCACCTCGGACGCACCACCGAAGAAGCGCTGGCCCGGGTCTTCCCCGATGGCGATCGCTTCCTCGAGGCGGCCCGTGCGCTGGGCGTCGCCGAAAACGGAGAGGTGGACATCGTCCAGGGCCGGCATCTGATGAAGCGCGGCATCTCGCCCGGACCCGAATTCGCCGAAGTCCTCGAACGCTGCCGCGGCTATCAGGAGGAAACCGGCGAAACCGACCCCGAGAAAATCCTCGACCGGGTGCTCTGAAGCGCTCAACGCGAACCCGCATAGCCGACGGAACCCGGGCTCAGTCCGCATCCTCCCAGGCTTCGCCGTAGTGAATAGTCACCTCGTAGCCCGGCTGAATATTGCGCGTCGCGTGAAGTTCCAACCCGAGGAACTCGGCGTTGGGATTCACCGAGTGGTTGAGAAATCGAAGCTCGTTACGCCCCTCGATCCCGATCTCCCGATCCTCGTCGTCGTCCTCGAAAATCCAAAGTACGTGGATGCCGTCGCGCTGGGTGGGACGTCCCTCAAAAGTTGCGATATGGCCACCGGCCCGCAGGCGGCGAAGGGCAAAAACGCCCCGGCCGTGAATCGGGCTCACACGCACTTCAACGCGCTCCTGGTCGGTCACCCCGCTCCCCTTTCGACAGGACCAGCTGGGAGCGGCTTCCACCTCCGACGCCGACGGAACTCGGACGCTCCCTGGCCCTGATCCATCCTAGGCCGAGCGCGGTCGGTTCGACAACCGGGGCTTGAATGCGGGTCGGACCGCCGCCGAGGCGATCGGCGACGCGACGTCCCATATCTCAAGGGTTGGCGTCGTGTAGACTCG
>LWDU01040402.1_pt1 | contig 40613 bp, 35 predicted proteins | sample 727161 | NCBI WGS metagenome assembly LWDU01 (sample SAMN04566230, study PRJNA314399) | hydrothermal vent metagenome | isolation source: deep sea hydrothermal plume seawater | place: Mexico: Gulf of California, Guaymas Basin | collected 2004-07-11
TTCGTCTTGTTTTCGATGATCACTTTGCCTTTGGCGGCATTCTTGGTGATCAATCGGACATGCAAGTCGCCAGACTCCATGCCTTCGAATAGACCCACGACCTTCTCATGAATCTGTATCTTGCCGGATCTACGAGGACTCGCGGCAAACGACGTGACGGATAGCGCTACAATTGCGGTGAACGCAAGGAAGCTGCCAAGTGTATTCAATTTCATCTTGTGGTTTTCCTCCAACCTGTTCTCGCTCCGACAACCTCGCCCGTTGCCAGACCCCTGAAGCGCTCAACTCTCGTGCCGACAGATGACACGAGAATACTGAGAGAACGATGGCCCGTTATCCAGCGCTAATTGTAAGGATAATCGGCTGGACCCTGAACTCCAAGTACTTTATTGCAGTTCGTGGATCTTCAATAGAGAAAAAAAGGACTGCCCGTCAACCGCGGTTCGCCAGATTGCGAGGAACCCCCCTAAAATAACTGATTGTGGGCCGTGGAGCCACGTTTCAGATGTGGCCGGTTTGTTCGTTTTGCGCAGTCGCCACAGGCCACCTAATCGCCTGTGTTGACACGGATTGTGAAACACGTGTACACTTCCTGGCCGTTCGAGAAATTCCCGCATTTTTTACGATCCCGCCTCCCAGCGGGATGCCTCCGGTGACTTCGGATGGTCTCCAGGCGACCCCCCCCACTCGATTCGGTCTCTTTCTGGCCCGGTTGCTCCGGTACCTCCCGTTTTGCAGCGCGCGTACGGCAACGTGGCTCTTCTTACCTCTGCGGACCGGCTCTTTTTCGCAACGCAGTGTTAAGAAAAAGCTACATCTGCAACGAGGGCAGTATCACTCGTTCCGGCCGGCACGTGGTTGGTTGGCGGGGTAAGACAGTTTCTCGAAGCCATTTTCTCACGACCCATAGGTAAAATCGTTAGCAAAGGTCTCCCCAAAAATGATCAGGCGACAGGAATGGACTCGGAAATCCCCGGTCCGCACATCAATGCAGTTGCTCGCGTCAGCCGCCATACCACTGCTTACACCATTGTTGGCGCATGCTGCTGAGGATGGCGCAGGTGGGGGCGGAGCCGGCGAAGGCAAGTTTGTTGTCATCTGGCTGTTAGCTTTGGTTGCGTCGGTCGTTGCCTTGGTTCAGGCGTACTTGTTTTTTAAGCAGATGATGACCGCCGACGAAGGCAACGCGCGGATGATCGAGATTGCTGGTTTTGTACGCGAGGGTGCGAACGCTTACCTAAAGCAACAATACAAGGTCGTGGCCGGTTTCTTTGTGGTCATCATCGCGTTATTGTCGGTCGCTGCTTTCGTTCTTAAAGTGCAGTCCCCGTTTGTACCGTTCGCCTTCCTCACCGGTGGTTTTTTCTCCGGTCTGGCTGGTTGGTTCGGAATGAAAACGGCTACTTGGGCCAGCAGTCGAACGTGCGCCGGCGCGCAAAAATCACTCAACCAGGGCCTGCAGGTTGCCTTTCGCAGCGGTGCGGTCATGGGGTTGACGGTCGTCGGTCTGGGTCTGCTTGATATCACATTGTGGTTCGGATTTCTCTATTGGGTCTGGCCAATGATTACCGACAAGGTCTTGTCTCTGACAGAAATCACCGTAACGATGCTCTGCTTCGGGATGGGTGCCAGTGCCCAGGCGCTGTTCGCTCGTGTCGGGGGCGGCATTTTCACCAAGGCGGCCGACGTCGGTGCGGACTTGGTCGGCAAGGTCGAGCAGGGCATCCCTGAAGACGATCCCCGCAATCCGGCAACGATTGCAGACAACGTTGGCGACAACGTCGGCGACGTCGCCGGCATGGGTGCCGACTTGTACGAGTCGTACTGCGGTTCAATCCTGGCTACTGCGGCGTTGGGCGTCGCCGCCTACGCAGGGCAGGATCTGCTGCCCGATGGCGAAACTTCCCACCAAATGCAGATGCAGGCCTTACTTCTGCCGATGGCCATCGCGGCGGTCGGCATTTTCCTTTCCATCGCCGGCATTTATATGGTCCGCACCGGTGAAGATGCAACGCAAAAGAACTTGCTGCAAGCGCTGGCTCGAGGGATCAACCTGTCAACTGTTCTTGTGATCGTGGCCGCGTTTGGTCTCTCCTATCTGCTGATGCCGCGAACACCGGGGACCTTGATCGGTGGACCCGGTGGGATGCCTGGCGTAGCCTTTAGTATTTTTGTTGGCCTGGCCGCTGGCTGGCTGATCGGGAAATGGACCGAGTACGCGACCAGTGACGAGTTCACTCCGACCAAGAACCTCGCCGAGCAGGCCGAGACGGGACCGGCAACCATTATCATCGGCGGCATTGCCGACGGGATGCTGAGTGTGTGGGTTCCAGTAATCGTCATCTGTGTTGGCACGCTGTTGGCATTCGGATTCGCATCCGGTTGGGAATTTACAGATGTCCGTTATTTTGCCCTCGGTATTTATGGCGTCGGAATCGCCGCAGTCGGCATGTTGAGCACCCTGGGAATTACTTTGGCGACTGACGCGTACGGGCCGATTGCTGACAACGCAGGCGGCAACGCCGAAATGGCCGGGTTGGAGCCGATCGTTCGCGAGCGGACCGATGCGTTGGATAGCCTCGGAAACACCACCGCCGCGACCGGCAAGGGATTTGCCATTGGCTCGGCTGCCCTGACGGCCTTGGCACTACTGGCCGCCTACATCGAGGAAGTTCGCGTGGGCTTTGAGCGGTGGGGCGAGGAAATTGTCAAAACGCAGACGGTCGGCGAGGGCGAATTTGTCAAAGTGTCTCCCGGTTTTGTGGTCGCCCGTAAGGACGAAGAAACTGTCTACTTTCTCGCCATGCCACGTGATACGCGTCGACTGGGCGAATCGTGGTCGGAGATCTCATTCCGCGATGGTCCGGGCAAGATAGCCGCCAGTTTCATCGAATGGGATGAAGAGGCATCCGAAGAACAAGGGCACCCCGTGGCTCGTTTTACGAGTTCTTCTGCGTCTTTGATCAACGTCAAGGCGGCGACACTACCCGACTTTACCACCTATTACGACGCGTCGTTGATGAACCCCAAAGTACTCGTCGGCATCTTTCTCGGTGCAATGGCGACTTTCGTCTTCTGCGCCATGACGATGAAAGCCGTTGGTCGAGCAGCCAAGGGTATGGTTGAAGAAGTGCGTCGACAATTCCGTGAAATGCCCGGGATCATGACTGGCGAACAGCAGCCAGACTATACGACGCCCGTGGCAATTAGCACGACCGCCGCGCAAAAGGAAATGATCCTGCCTTCACTGTTGGGACTGCTTACTCCGGTGGTCGTCGGTTTGTCTGCTGGTCGGGACATTGACCTGCGGTTTCTGCCTGGCCATTTTCATGGCCAACGCGGGTGGGTCATGGGATAACGCTAAGAAGTACATCGAAGCCGGACACCACGGCGGAAAAGGAAGCGAAGCTCACAAGGCCGGAGTCGTCGGCGACACGGTTGGCGATCCCTTTAAGGATACCAGTGGTCCCAGCCTCAACATCCTGATCAAGTTGATGAGCATGGTAAGTGTCGTGGCAGCTGGCCTGGTTGTTCGCTACAGCCTGATGGCGATGGGCATTTTCTAGGCCCACAGATAAAACCCGATGATTGCAAACGGCCCCGGTTCCGACGGAACCGGGGCCGTTTTTTTTTGCGTCCGGTTCCGCGCCACCAAAAAACGTCCCTACGGACCGTGGCTCAAATCCGCATTGCTCCGTCATTTCTTTAACATCTTGACGAGACAGCAATACAAGCACGAAGCGCCAGCGAGTGAGTCATGAGAGCGGCAAAAGACTCACTCGCTGGCGCTTCGTGCTTGTATTGAAAAATCGTTTAGGACGATGGGCGACTCGGGTCGGGCTGACCGTCGGTAGCGACGCTCGCGGTGTGTCCAACGCCGACTTCACCTAGGTGCTGGGCTTCGCTGGGGACCACATCGGTCAGATCCACCTTCTTGGCATCCGCCCAGAGATTCTCCAAGTTGTAAAACTGTCGAGTCAATTCATCGAAAAGGTGAATGACGACGCTGCCGTAGTCGAGCACAATCCAGCGACTCTCGCGGTATCCCTCGACACTCATTCTCGCGTCGTTTAGCTCGTCCTCCAGCTTATGGTCGACCTCCTCACTCATGGCATGAATCTGCCGGCGGCTGGTGCCGGTGGCAATGACGAAGTAGTCAAACAGTGCCGTCTGTTTCCGCATGTCGAGCACCAAGACATCTTGCCCGCGGTTTTCCGCAGCTACCTCGGCTGCTGCTAGAGCCAACTGAAGAGCTCGGTCGGCGTTGGATTTGTTTTCCACCATGAATTGTTCATCTCTTTTTTCACAAAAAACGTTTGTCCACGTGCGGACGGTATCAAGTGCGGCGTTTCGCTTCCGCCGACTATTCTACCGGTTGGAGACAAAACGGCCAGGGTCCGCTTCACCCCCTATTTGGCGACGTCCACGTCGCCCTGCACCGACTTACATGAAATCGGTCGGCGCTGTATCGTTGCACGCTGCTTCGGGGGGCCGCGGAGCGAACCCATTTGGCCCAGATTTTACTCGTTGATTTGTTCACACAGCGAACAGCCATGAATCTCCTGCACGAACTTCGCAGCCAGTTTTCGCAACCGATCACCGATCTGCTTCGGGACGTGGAAGACGGGCCGCCGATCGAATCGATCTTGGACATGATCCGGCCGTCACAGGATCCCAAATTCGGAGACTACCAGGCCAATTGTGCCATGTCGCTCAAGAAGTGGCTCGGCAAACCGCCCCGCGAAATTGCCGCCGAGATCGTCGCCGGATTGGACGTCTCGGCAATGTGTGAGCCCCCAGAAATCGCTGGGCCCGGCTTTATCAACTTGCGATTGAAGGACGAGTTCCTGGCCGAGTCGTTGCAGCACGCGGCATCGGACGACCGCCTTGGTGTCACGCCGACCAAGAGCCCCAAAATGGTGATCGTCGATTTTTCCTCGCCCAACGTTGCCAAGCCCATGCATGTCGGGCACATTCGCTCCACCGTCATCGGCGACTCGATCTGTGGCATATTGCGATTTCTCGGTCACAACGTGATCAGCGACAATCACCTCGGTGATTGGGGCACACAATTCGGAATGATCATTTACGGCTACAAGAACTTCGTCGACACGGCAAAATTCAATGAGGGTCCTGTCGCCGAACTCAGCCGGCTTTACCGGCTCGTCAATCAGCTGATTGGCTTTCACGCCGCCAAGATAAAGCTACCGCAACTCAACGAACAAATTGCGGCTGAGCAAGCCAAATTGGAGGAACTTTCCGCCGCACCTTTGGACGCTGACAAGAAGGTGGCGAAAAAGCAGAAAAGCCAACTCAACAGTCTCCGCAATGGCTTGAAGGACAAACGAGAAGGGTGTGAATCGCTCGCCGAGACGATTGAATCCATCGAATCGTCGACACAGCTTCAGGCTCTCGCCGATCAACACGCCAACATCGGTCAGGCGGTGCTGGCCGAAACGGCATTGCTCCATCGTGGCGATGAGGAGAATCTGCGACTTTGGAACGAGTTCCTACCGCACTGTCGAGTGGAAATTCAGAAAATCTACGATCGGCTGGACATTACATTCGACCGCGAGTTGGGCGAGAGTTTTTATCACGACCGGTTGGAAGGCGTGGTCGACGATCTGATTTCTCGAGAATTCGCCACGGAGAGCGAAGGGGCAATTTGCGTTTTCTTGGACGGTTTCGACACGCCGATGATCATCCGTAAGAAGGACGGCGCATTTCTCTACGCCACCACCGACTTAGCGACAATTCAGTACCGTGTGCAAGAGTGGAATCCCGACGAGATTCTCTATATCGTGGACAAGCGGCAGAGTGACCACTTTGAAAAACTATTTGCCGTCGCTCGGCGATGTGGGTTCGACCAAGTCAAGTTCGCGCATGTCAGCTTCGGCACCGTGCTCGGCAGCGATGGAAAGCCGATCAAGACTAGGTCCGGTGATTCGGTAGCATTGGAAGAACTGCTGGACGAGGCAGTGCGTCGCGCAGCGATGGTGGTCGAGGATACCGATAAGGATGGCAAGTTGTCGACCGAGGAACGAAGACTTGTCGCCAATGTCGTGGGGCACGGGGCCGTCAAATATAACGATCTTTCACATAACCGAGAGAGTGACTATGAGTTCGACTTCGACAAGATGTTGGACTTGAAAGGCAACACGGCTGCCTACCTGCAATACGCCTACGCTCGCGTTCGAAACATCTTCTTGAAAGAGGACTTGAACGTATCGCCGTTCCGTGAAAAACCCCTCGTGAAACTCACCAATGCCGATGAACGGGCGATCGCGGTTTGCCTGCTGCGTCTTTCCGAAACACTTGACGATGTGGTTGTGGACTATCGTCCAAACCTCCTCACCAGTTACTTGTACGACTTGTCGCAGGTGTTTTCTCGTTTCTACAGTAAAAAAGAAAACGCGGTGTTGAAGGCGGAGTCAGAAGAACTACGTCACAGCCGATTGGTCTTGTGTGACATGGTCGGTCGGACCATTCAGCTCGGAATGATAACGGATGTAGCAGGTCCGGACCTGTGAGCAGGGTCATGTAGGCGACGCCGACGACGGATGCTGCGAATGACGCATTCTCTCGCCGATGCTTTGGGTTCAATTTCCCATTTAGCTACTTCCACCGACGTCGCACGAATACGATAATCAATGGCCAATACGCTCGTTCAATTCGCGAGGTTGCAGCATGGCTGAAGCTCAAGACGCAAAACTGAATCGACGAACCTTTGTCAGCGCCTCGACCGGCGCCCTGGTAGGAGCTGCCATGGTGACACACGGCGCAGCGACCGCGGCCGGCGAGCCCGTCGTGAAAAAAGGACAGATCCGTCAGTCGGTGGTGCAATGGTGTTTTGCGGAGCATTGGACCGTCGAAGAAACGATTGTGATCGCGAAGCGACTGGGCTGCAAGAGCGTCGAGCTGATCGCGCCGGAGCACTTTTCAACGCTGAAGAAACATGAGATGGAATGCGCCATTGGTACGATCGATATGGGAGACGGCCCTCCGTTTACCAGGGGCTTCAACAACCCGAAGCACTTTGACGAACTGAAGAAAGCCACTCTGAAATCGATTGATGAATGCTCGCGGTTCGGGTGCAAGCGTGTCATCGCATTTACTGGCATGGCCGACGGAATATCACGTGAAGAGGGCGCGGACAACTGCGTCGCGCAATTCAAAAAAGTGGTTGGCTACGCCGAGAAGAAGGGAGTCACGCTGTGTCTCGAAATGCTCAACACGCGCGACGACACGCATCCCATGAAAGGACACCCCGGGTACCAGGGTGATGACACCGAATACTGTGTCGACATCATTCAACGCGTCGGTTCCGAAAACCTCAAGTTGCTGTTCGACATCTACCACGTGCAAATCATGAACGGCGATGTGATCCGTCGCATTCACCAGCACAAAGATCACATTGGGCACATTCACACTGCGGGAAACCCAGGTCGTGGCGAGCTGAACGAATCACAAGAACTGCAGTATCCTCCGATCATGAAGGCGCTGCTAGAGATCGGGTACCAGGGTTTTGTCGGCCAAGAGTTCATTCCCGTAGGTGACCCGCTTGCCGGCCTAAAGCAGGCCGTCGCGCTATGTGATGTGTAAAGCTAAGTGATGTGTCAACTCTGAGTGGTTGCGATCGTGTTGGCTACGGTGCAACGTTCCTGGCCAGATTTGCGGCCGGAACGATTCCCACGGTCGACGCTACTTTTCCAGCAGCTTCTCGAATCGCGACTTCCACGGTTCACTTGGCGGACTGGTCAGCAACAAGTAACGCACGCGTGTGATGGCTTCGTCGCGATTTCCGAGTTTCAAGTAGATTTGGGCGATCTCGAAACGAGCTTCCAACCACGAGTCCTGACCCTTCACTGAGCCGCCGGCGACAATCCGCCATTGATTGAGGCTGTCGGTAAGCGTTTTTTCATCATCCGACTGACCGAGGGATTTGGCAAATTTGCGTCTTAAGCCGACGTCTGCCGGCGTCTTTTTTAGCAGCCGCAGGTAGATCTCTACGGCTCTTGCCGATTCGCCTGCCACATCAGCAGCCGTCGCCTCCCACACGTCGAGAGCCGGTTTGTCCGCCGTGTCAGGCAGGTCCCGCAGCCGTTCGATCACTTTCAATAACAGTTTACTGGTCGCCTGACGTGGGTCTGGACGATCCACAAGAACGACGAATTCTCGCGCTGTGTCGAACAATAAATCAGCGGGTGGTTTTTCTCGATCCAACAGAGCGATCGCTTTTTCACCGTTCTTCGTTTCCGCCAACATGGCCAAGTACATCGGCAACATTCTGGCCTTCAATCGGTTATCGTCGCAGCGACTCCAGGCGTCGGTTAGTTGAGGCAGCCATTGGGAAACCCGGTCGGGGGCGTAGTACAGTGACAGTTGTGCACCGCTCCAAGCAGCGATAGTCAAGATCCGAACCGACTCGTCGGTCGGTGGGTCGGGAATCGCCTTCTTGAATGTCTCAAGCGCCTCATCGAGTTCCTCCACGTGTTGAGAAAGGCGTCGCATCCAGATCCCGCGCAGGCCGTCGAGGGCGTCCGGGAACAGACTACTCTGCGGACCAACTTGCCGGTAAGTGCGGATTGCCTCCGCCTCTTGCCCCTTGCCAGCTTGCCACATGCCCAACCACACCCGCGCCTGGTCGGTGGTATTCTCCATCGGCCATTGTTGAATATGGAACGTCAACGCCTTGTGGTACTCGTCAAGGAATTTCGGGTCCTTTTGGGAAACCGAGACCAGTTCGCGGATCAACAGCAGATGAGCATCGTCGCTATTGCTGTAATCGGGTAATTGGGTGGCAATCTGTTTCAAGCGACGGAGGAATTCGACCGAGTCACCGAGTTGTTGGACAACTTTTGCCGCCCGGTACATCGTCAGGAATTGCGCTGATGGGTCCTGTGCATCGGCAGCTGCGGCGGCTGCCTTGTCGTATGCAGTTAGGGCCTCTTCCAATTGTCCGCGCAGATAAAATTCGTCCGCACTCCGCTGCAACACTTCCAGGTCAGCGATGCCGGTCGCCGACTTGATCAGGGTGCGGTTGGCGCGACGGGCCCAATAACCGCCATACTCGACTTCAATAGTCTTTACGATCGATAACGCCTCGTCCCGCCACCGTTTGGCGACGCGATCATTCTGACCGTTTACCAGCCAGAGAAACACAGCACCTTCGAGGCGAGCGAGTTTCCAGTCGGGTGACGAGCGAAGACGGGGATCGCCATCGGATAGCGACCGCTGGACGGTCGTGGCGTCATCGCGGGCGATCGCCAGCCGGAGTCGCTCGCTGCGAACTAACGGCACTAACTCGTCATCAACGGGTCTCCGCGCAAGGGGTGCCAGTATGGCAAAAGCGGACGTCGGGTCACCCAATTCGCGGAAACAGACAGCCCGTTCCACTTTCATCCGATAAGCGAGAGGCGAATTTCGGTCGAGGCGAGTAAGCCCTTGCTTTAAGAACTCTAACGCTTCACCCATCGCCGCGGCTCGATCTGGCGAGCCGGAAGGGTAGCAAAGGCCTCTTTGTTGTGCGATCCGGGAGCGATCGTGGACGACCTTGTTCTGTAACGCGAAGAGATCGTCTCGAGTTAGGTTCGCGGATCGTCGTGTGCCGGCTTTGGCGATCATCACCAGGAGCTTTTCGTCAATCTCTTCAAACACTCGGTCCGCATCGGCCAGCGCGGTGAGAGCAGGTTCCACGTCGGCTGCTGCTACCAGGTCCGCATAGATTCGCAAGTCGTGCCCTCGAGCCAAGTGATTGAGTCCCATCTGAATTTCGATCAGTATGGCCCGTGGGTGGTCGCCGTTTTCTCGAGCGAAGCGTGTGGCCAGTTTCTCGGCGTCAAGCCAAAGGCTAGCTCGGTCCTGAGGCTCAGCGGCTAATGCTCTTTCCGCGAGCACGCGGAGGAGTTCGCCGGTCCAGACGTCCTCGTCATCGCCATCAGCATCCAGCTGTTTTCGGCAAGCCCGCTCGGCAAGTTCCAGCAAGCCGCGTTCTCGCAAACCCTTGACGTACCGTTGGTCGAGAGTCGGTGAATCCTGCGCTGTGACCAGCGATGTCTGGACAGCCAAAATGATAGCCAGCAAGCAGCAGGCTTTGGCGGCGCAGGAATTGGGCCGGCGTGTGGGCATTATGGGGTTGAAGAAACTGGTTTAAGGGATGTGGCAAGTGCAACGTGAGTAAACTGCAGCAGCCGAGCCATGTCGTAAGCATCAATGGCATCACCCGCTTCCACTTCATCATCCGGGTGAATGATGATGGGAACGTCGGGATTTATCGATGCAATCTGTTGCAGCCGATCACGAACTGCGGCAAGACTGGGCTGTGGTTGGTCGTTGATTTGCCAAACCGTATTACCGCCTTCGAGCTGGACTCGGACCACAATCTCCTCGAAGTCCTGCTCAGGGGGTGGGTCTGTTGGGACAGATGTCACCCCGTCGATGGTCGTAACACTTGTCGGCAACGCAAACTCGGGAAGATGAAAGCTCGCAGTCCAGACGAAGAATATGAGTAGCAGGAAGACGACGTCAATCATCGGCGTCATGGTGGCGTCAATATCGCCGCCCCGTCGATCTCGGCTACTGGGAACCTTCACCGTTAGTTCCTATCGCGGTAAGTTGCAAACGTGACGCGTTCGATTCCTGCGGTGGCACAAGCTGCCAGGACGCCCGACACGTGTCGGTAGGGAGCGCGGCGACTAGTGCGGATCTTCACGGCAAGAGGCTCAACCGATTCCGTTTGACGCTCGGCCAGCCGCTGAACCAGCTTCTCTTGGGTCACTCGGCGACCCGCCAAACGGTACTCTCCACTATCCAGGATATTGACGATAAGTCGATTGCTGTCAAGATCGTCTTCGCCGCTGCTCGCGGCCACGGGAAGAGGCAATTCCATGTGGGTCTCCTGTCGAGCGAGGTGACTGGAGACCAAAAAAAAGATGATAAGCAAGAACACGACGTCGATCATCGGCGTCATATTGAACCCGACCGAGCCACTTCTCGCGATTCGAGGGACTCGCATTATTTCGTCCCTCCTCGGGGAGGTGCTGCCGGCGGACTCGATGAACCACGACGGGCTCGACGTTTCAATGGCTTCATGGCAGACTGCGCGACAAAGGCGGCTTCGGCTACCAATTGGTCCACGCGATTGCGGAAAATGGCAAACGCACCAAGCGATGGAATCGCGACCAAAAGTCCGCCAACAGTTGTAACCAGCGCCTGGTAAATACCCTCCGCCAAGTCACCCGCACCGGCGGCCCCATCCGTCGCTGCGACCTGTTGGAAGGCAAAGATCATCCCGGTAACCGTGCCCAATAGACCAACCATCGGCGCGATATTCCCGATCACGGATAGATATTCGATCCGTCGAAAGAGCCTAGCGGCTTGTTCCGCAGCCGCTTCCTCCATCGCTTTTTCTACCGAATTCCAACCACCGTCCACTTCACTCAAACCGTTGAGCAACACGAACGATAAGAAACTGGGCCGATCCACGCAGATCTTCTCGGCCGCAGCCAGTTGGCCCGATCGCAGCGCCTGTTGAACAGCGTCACTGATCCCATCCGGTACGACGTCTTTTCGGCGCAGTGTCATCAGATGCTCGAATACCAAATAGGCAGCCGTCAGTGAAAGCGCGCAGAGAGCCAAGATGATCGATAACCCAACCCAACCTCCAGAAAACAGAATGTCTAGAAATCCGTCTGGGGCGGATGTGGTTGCTTCCTTTTTCGCTGCGACTGGCTGAGCGAACGTGGTGACCGGAAGCAGGAAAAAAAACAATGAATACGCGGAACGCTTGGCAGGTAGAAAGCGGATCACATGATCCTCCGGAGACAGAAGAGAATTCAGGACGGGTCGAGATTGGAAAGGAGTTGTTGCGATTGGGAAGCACATTTTGACTTTGGAAATCGTGTGATGATCTCGCGATACAATGTCGCAGCTTGACGGTGGCGGTCTAGTTTTTCGAGGGAACCGGCAGCGGCCAATAATGATTGCGCGGCCAGTTCGTGTTGGTTCCCGAACAGGATTGGGCAGCGAAGAAACAACTCGGCAGCGTCCTGCCAGTCGCCCTGTCGGGCAAGGGTCGCCGCGACGACATACGCCGGCCCGGTGCGAAGGTCGGGACTCAGCCGTTGCAACTTTTCTTCCCATCTCGCCACGGTTTCCGGCGTGGCCTGAACGACCTCGTCGCGCCACAATTGGCAAGTGGCTAGAATGGCGATTCGTGGGTTCGTGTCGAGGACTAGGTCTTGTAGCGATTGTTGCGCCTCGCGGCGAAGTGGTGACGTTAAAAGTCGACTCGCCGCCGCCAACTTCAAGGGCGGGATGTCGCGGAGCCATGATTTCAGTGTCTCCAGCTCTGCCGCATTGGAATTATCGACCCACCATTGGATTGGAAGGACGGACAGATGGCGGGTGATTGGAGTGTTGCGATAGATGACCTTGAAGGTTGCCGCAGCTTTCTGATATTCGCCCAACGCCGCATAGCACCGCACGGTGTCGGCAATGATCTGACGTTGAGCCCATAGTCGGCTCTCATCCGCCACGGCTTCGCGGAGATCGACAATCGCCTCCTGCCACTGGCTTGAGGCCATTTTTTTCCGGCCCTCGGTGTAGGACGCTGGCCAGGTCGTGACGAAACTCTCGATCGTTATCGGCTCGAACGACTCCTTGCGCCCAGTCCGTTGGACCATGAGCACTTCGGCGTTGTATTCGACGATCTCGCCGGTGACTCGCCGCACCGTGTTTGGGCCCGTTCGTACCGTCACCTCATCGGCTTTGGCGGCCGACAGAGTGATCGCGATCCCAAAAATGACCGCCGAAAGCATGTGTGAGGCTTGTGTTGCGCCCAATCGTCAAACTACCCGTTCATCGTATACACTGGTTGACCAAACTCGTACTACCTCATTCTACCCGCATCGGGCGTTGTTCTGGAAGTAATCGGCCGCTTCCCCAGTGGATTCGCTGGTGTGATGTCCGTTAAAATCCTCACGCGCCGCATAAACAAAATCTAACCATGTTCCGAATAGTCCATTATCCACACCCCACGCTGAGCTACGAATCCAAGACCATCGTGCGGGTAGATGCCCAACTAAAGAGGTACGTGGACGAGATGTTCGAGCTGATGTACGAACATCGTGGTGTCGGCTTGGCCGCCAACCAAGTAGATTTGCCACTGCGACTGTTCGTGCTCAATGAATCCGGGCAAGAAGGTGTGGGCGAAGAACGTGTCTTTATCAATCCCACTGTCGGTCAGCCCAAAGCGAGTGACGAGGCAGAGGAGGGTTGCCTGAGCCTGCCTGGCGTGTACGCCCCAGTTCGTCGACCAAAACAGATTCGCATTCAGGCGTACGATATCCGCGGTAACGAGATCGATGAAACCGTCGATGGATTTCTGGCGCGAGTCATTCAGCACGAATTTGATCATCTCAACGGCGTGATGTTCATCGATCGAATCTCTAGCGATTTGCGCCTGGACGTGGAAGAGAAGATCGACGAAGTCGTCGTGCAGTTTAACGAGGAACGGCGTGAGGGTAGTGTCGCTGCTGACGAGGAAATCGTGGTGGCTCGGCAGAAACTGGAAAAGCGATATTGCTAGTTGGAGTGCAGTCGGACTCTATATTTGAGTCCTTATCGCCCCTAAGACACACGACCGTATAACGAACTAGTGCTGGAGAATGTCGATGCGCATCGTGATGATGGGGACTGGGCCTTTTGCCGTACCCGTATTTCGAGCACTTGTCGAAAGTGAACATGACGTGCCGGCCCTATTCACCCAGCCGTCGCGTGGTAAACCCGGATCGACAGAGAATCCGACCCGTTCAGCCGCCGAGGCATTGGGCGTCGAGATTATTGCGGAGGCAGACGTAAACGAAACTTTGGTTCGTGAGCGACTGCAATCACTCGCCGCCGACTTGTTGGTGGTGTGCGATTTTGGGCAGATCCTGTCAGCCGACACATTGGGTGCGTCTAGGCTGGGTGGGATCAACTTACACGGTTCGTATCTGCCCAAGTACCGCGGTGCCGCGCCAATCCAGTGGGCGCTGTACAACGGGGACGCGACGACAGGCGTTTCCGTTATTCATATGACGCCCCGACTCGATGCCGGTCCGTGCCTGGTCCAGACGGAAGAGTCCATCACAGCAGACGATGATGCCGTCTCACTGGAACTGCGACTGTCACAATTGGGCGTCGCCGCCGTTTTCGAATCCATTGCCAAACTGCACTCGTGGAACGGCAGCGACTCGATCGGATCATCACAAGATAAGCGGCTGGCAACGCGAGCTCCGCGATTGAAGAAGTCCGACGGACGAATCGATTGGCGGCGAACCGCGGAAGAAATCGATCGACAACGGCGGGCGTTCACTCCCTGGCCAGGCACTTTCACATTCGTGCCGCGTAGCAAAGGAGATCCAGTACGAGTGATCATTGACTCGTCTGCTGCGCTCTGCGACGCCTCGACCGATGCGACGCCAGGCACCGTCATTCGCGCCGAAAAAGACCAATTGCACGTTGCTTGCGGAGACGAATCTGTACTCACTATCTACGCGGTGCAGCCAGCCGGTAAGCGGCCAATGGATGTGGCCGAGTACCTGCGTGGTCGCCCACTGGCCGTGGCAGACCAACTCTCCTGAGCACTACAAAAATTTGGAGTGCGGTGACTTGTCACCGCTTTTCTAGAACTGACTTGCACCAAGTACATCCGTGATGATCCGTACAGCAAGGCAGTCAATCGATCTACAACTCCAAGGCAAAACGCCGCGATACGGTCGTGTCGGCTGCATCCCATCCTGTGTCGCCCAGGAACAGCGAACCGGCGTCGGTAAAGCGAGTCTGTCGTTCGGCAGACATCTGTTCCACAGCAGTGGTCAGAAAGAGTTTCCAGCGCCCGTCGACCACCACGAGTTGAGGGCAGGTGACCTGCGGCGACTTCGCAACCCGCCATACTCGCTCTAACTCGCCCGTTTCGATGGCGTATTGACGAGCCTCGCCATGCTCGGCATCCTCTGGATTGTAGAGTGCGATAATCAACCCCGTCCCGTCCGGTGAGGCAATCATCCCATCGGGGAAGACGCCGCCGTCTGACAAATCGACGACGACCCGTTGCTTCTCAAATGTGGCTGCCGCGACGTTTAGCTGGTATTCAACGACCTGCTTTGTCGGGGAGTCGATATCAAACACGCGATATTGACCGTCGCTACCGATTAACACTTTGCCATTGGAACAGATCTGATCGTCTCGTAGCAAATGCAGAGTGCGATCACTCCGCCGCCACAAATAGAGACCGGCTTTCGCCTCCTTGAATTGCAAGTCCTTGCAACCGAATAGTATGCCATCATCAAAGAACTCACCGTCGTTAATGATCGTTCCCTGCACTCCGTTTTCGATCTTCGCATCAACGAGCGGCACACACTTGCCGCTGCCAATGTCATAGACAACGACTTGCCGCTCCATGCCGACGACAAATCGCTGGTTATCTGTTGTCGGAAAAGCGAATCCCGGTCGACCAGGCAAGTCGTGGCTTTGGTTCAGGCCCGTCGCCAAATCGAGGATGTTGATCGAGCCAGAAGTTGCGTCGGCACCGTGTTGAATGGCCACCCAGCTAATTTGTTGCCGCCCAAGGTCGTAGGGTCCTTCGGGCAGAAAGCGAAGTTCGGGAGACAACGGGCGGAACACGGCTTCGCAATCGATGACCTGCATAGGATCCTCGCGTAGTATTTTGCAATCATTGGGTTTCTAGCGGGCCACAGTCCTACCTGCAGTAGGGTCCTCGGACGGCCCATTAGACTTGTTGGTTGTCTCAACCCGCCTTCTGATGAAGCGACGACATGGTCGCCTCAGTCACGATGGTCCAACAGTCTAGCACTGCAACCGCCGCGCGAAGAAGCGGGTAGTCGGTCCGACGTTGATCGTCCGGTACCTCTCTATCAGGGGGCACTGCGCGGCCCGCATTGTTTCGTCAATCTGCACGACGCGAACCACAGTCCCGTTTGACGCTGGAATCTCATCATTTTCCAGGACAAATGTTTGCGATTTTTGGCGGGAATCTGCTACAAACATTGATGTCAGTCGCAAAACGTGAAACGCCGAGCCGGCTGACCGAGAGTGGATGGAAAATATCAAGAAACCGCCTTGGATACGAAAGGAGGAGCGAGTGAGTCCACCGGAAATTGAGTGCGGGGACGCATGGAGGTTCGCTCCCTGCGAGAATAGACCCAAATCTGTCTCGTTTGTATTCTTACACCCATAACAAAAAGCCTGTCGAACGTCGGCGGGCTTTCTTTTTTGTCTCTTGCTCGCCTCTCTTCTTGCCGTCAGTCGTTTGCCGAACGGTGGAAATGGACGTGTTGCCAACGACCATCCTGTCGCTGCCAAACACGTGTCTCTTCGAAGCGACTGGAAACGAACCCCTGTTCGGTCGCGCGTTGGACTAAGCGAACATAGGTGACGACGGCACAGTCTCCCATCAGGCGAACGTGTGGATCGATGATCGAAGTTTGCACGGCCTTAGCGGGCCCGGCCTCAAAGTAAAACTGGTGGAACGGCATTCCGACAACCCGATGTCCTCGCGCCTCGGGTTCGTATGCGGTAAGCGTCTCGTCACAAAGATCGGCATACGTTTCCCAGTCAGCGGCTGCGATCGACTCGAGAAGCTGATGAGTGAGAAGCATCAATTCGTCAGATTCAACAGTTGTCATTTTTGGCTCATGCGCGTTCGAAAAGAGAATAGGTCGAATCGAATTCGTTTCGTTCATCGGCAGGCTGGGATTCCGTGGTCATCTGAGTCCATCGAGACCAATCGATATCTGGAAACGTAACATCGCCTTCCACGGTAGCGTGGACCCGAGTGAAGTGCATTCGAGTCGCCCGTGGCAATGCGAGCTGATAGACTTCGCCACCGCCGACAACGAAGATCTCGCTATCGTTGATCGAATCGACAAGCTGATCCAGCGAAGTACTAACGACTGCGCCGGCGACCGAATATTCGCTGGACCGGGTCAAGATGGCGGTAGTGCGTCCCGGTAACAGCCGACCGATAGATTCAAACGTCTTCCGGCCCATCAGCAAGTGGTGGCCCATCGTAACGCGTTTGAATCTGCGGAGGTCTGCAGATAATCGCCAAGGAAGATCGCCTTCCTTTCCAATAAAACCGTTTTCAGAAACGGCCACAACGATCGTCAATCGTGCTGTCATCTCGATTTTTAATTACGTCAAACGGCCACAGGTGCAGCGATATGCGGATGGGGATCGTAGTCGATCAGCTCAAAGTGCTCGAAGCGGAAATCTTCGATCTCCTTCACGCTGGGGTCTAAAACCAGCCGCGGAGTCGGCCGGGTTTCACGACTGAGTTGTCGCTCGGCCTGCTCGAAATGATTGCAGTACAGATGCGCGTCTCCCAATGTGTGCACAAATTCACCTAGTTTCAAATTGGTAACTTGGGCGACCATTAGGGTTAAAAGTGCGTAGGACGCAATGTTGAACGGAACTCCCAGGAACACGTCGGCGCTGCGTTGGTAGAGTTGGCATGACAATCTGCCGTTGCCAACATAGAACTGAAACAGGAGGTGACATGGTGGCAACGCCATCTCAGAGAGTTGCCCCACATTCCAGGCATTGACGATTAACCGTCGTGAGTCGGGGTCTTGCTTGATTCGCTCGATTACATCGGAGAGTTGATCGATTGCGCCTCCCTGACTCGTCGGCCAGCTACGCCATTGTTTCCCGTAGATTGGACCGAGGTCGCCATTCTCGTCGGCCCACTCGTCCCAGATCTTTACGCGGTTGTCGCTCAAGTATTTGGTGTTCGTGTCTCCGCGAATGAACCATAAAAGTTCATGGATGATTGAGCGGACGTGGAGCTTCTTCGTTGTTAGCAATGGGAAGCTGCTCGACAAGTCGTACCGTTGCTGGCGGCCGAACACCGATCGCGTACCGGTCCCCGTCCGGTCCTCTTTGTCGATACCGTTCTCGCGGATGTCTCGTAGTAGTTCAAGGTACTGGTGCATAGTGCAATGCGGTGTTGTCGTTTTAATCGAAAAGGTGCACGCCTCGGTGGTACCCGACGAGTGTCGCTCTCGTCAAGAGGTGGTGGCGTCGCACTAGAGCTATACCCACCGGCCTCGTGGTCTGCTGACTTAGTGCCGAAATCTCGCAATCCCCACCGGCCCTATGCCGGTGCGAAAGGAATGAACTGGTTTAAACGCGTCGCCTCGATGTAGTTTTCAAACCTAGTTCCACCGGCACGGGGCCGGTGGGGCAAATCCCACAAAGTCGAATAAATAAACAGACCGCTCGTGCCGGTAGGGCTTGCCAGCATTCAGCACCAGGTCATTTGGTCACTTTCGGCGAAATTGACCTACGGTGGCATCAAGATGCAACTGTTGACCAGGTCCAATGTCGATCGCTTGTCATCCGCACTGTCTCTCGAGCGAACCCCAATTCTCCGACCAAGTCTTGCATCTCCTCACAGGTCAGCGCGGCTCGAAAAGACTCGGCGAACAGTCGCTGTTGTTCGTCGTTTTCGTGGCCTGCGTACCTTTGCACCAGCTCCTGCACTTTGCTCTCGTCTTTGGGGCGAACAAGATCTCGGAAAAAGAGGGCACCACCGGCCGCAACGACACGGACCGCTTCGGAGATTACGGCTTTGGGGTCGGCGACATGATGAACGATGCTATTCGACATCACACCGGAAAAGCCACCATCCTCGAATTCGAGTTGTTTGGCGTCGTCGTTGCTCAGCTGAATTCGAGTGATCAATCCATCGACTTCGATGCGATATCGAGCTAATTCGAGCATATCTTGTGATAGGTCGGATGCGAGAACTCGAACTTCCTCGATAGTTTGACAGAGGAGTATGGGGATCTGGGCTGTGCCAGTTCCCAAATCTAGCCAGACGCCATCGATCGCATTCACAGCGGCAACAAGATCGTCAACGAACGACTGGTTGGCCTGCGAGTGGTCCATTTCGTCATATTGCTGGGCGGAAGAACCCGTCATGGCCTCTGGTTCAAGGACGCGTTCTAACATCGATGGGTTACTCCGATAGTGAGTTCGGTGACGCGACGCGCACTGTTCTGCTGAGGCCGACAAGCATCACTGCCACAAGCAGGTATGCGACGGTATACCGCAAAACAAGGTCCAGGAATTCACGATCGAGATTCCAGATCAGGAAGGTCGAACCATCGGGGTACGGGGAGTGAATGATGCCGACCGCCGCGCATCCGCCACAGATTGCGAAGTAGACTGCGGCCGCTACCAATCGCCGGTCAATCAGCGCCGCCAAGGCCGAGGCCCACAGCAGACTCGTGACAATGAACCCGTTTTGAAGCAGCCTCAACGTCATGATCTGCTCGCGCAATATCGGGTTGTTCAGATCGGCCAGTTCGATTCCTTGGTCGCCCATGACTCGGTCAGCGAAGCTATAGGCAAGGACCGCCAGTGCCGGAATACAAGCAAATCCCAGTGCCGGGAAATGACGATTCGGTGTGGCTTGGAAACTCTGAGACGTAATCTCCAGCCCGATAAAAATGAGGATTGGGAACACGGTCGACTTGGGGATCCAGAAGTAGAAGTACTCGAATAGCCCAGTGAGGCCGACGACACCGACGAAGAGGGCGGTGGCCAACGTATAGGCTGCCCGACCCCCCATCGCTTTATAAGCCGGGTGTCCGATGTAGGGCGTGGTCTGGATGACTCCACCACAAACACTCGCGACCAGTGTGGCAAATGCTTCGACGCCGATCACTTTTCCGGTGTCAAACTCGTCACCAGAAGCCGCAGCGCTCTCGGTGCAGTCGATGCCACCAATCACAGTGGCCAGAGCGAATGGGATGACGACCGGTAAGTACATCATTGCATCGCCCATCGCCGACACCCAGCGAAACTGAAATACTTCCAACCACTCGGTTGGAACGCCGGTTGCGGTTGGAGCGGGCGCCATATCATCTACATCTACCAAATTAAAGAACGCCATGAGGTAGTAAAGTCCACCGGCAATCAACAGCGAGGCGAGGGCACCTGGTATTTTGAAAGGCAGTGGAATTCGAGCAACTAACGTTGTCAGGATGATCGCCAAGGCCACCATTCCCACGATCGGCAAATGCAACATCTCCACTGACGGCATGAAGCTGATCAGCACCAAGGCGATAGCGACCAGTGAACCGAGTAGTCCGGCGCGGGGCGTCATTTTGCGGACCCAAGGAGATGCCACCGCGCAGACGCATTTGAAGATTCCACTGAGGAATATCGAACAAATACCTATGTGCCACGTGTGCTTCGCAGCCTCATCCGGCGACATTCCCGATGCCTTCGCTGCGATGAATGCCGGACCGAGTACAAAGAACACCATCCCAAACGTACTCGGCGTATCCAGGCCCAACGGCATCGCTGTGATGTCACTGCGGTTGGTTCGTTTCGCCGTTTGAAACGCCATTATGAAAAAGAGAAAATCGCCAACCATCACCCCCACGGCGGTACCCGGCACCATGTAATTTAGGGCAAATGCTTGTGGAAATTGGAAAACGCCAACCAACAGCCCAACCATCAACAACAGATCGGCCACATTGTCTAACATCAAGCCAAAAAAGGCGTTAACGTCTCCGGCGGCAGCCCATTTGTATGGTTTTTTTGACACGTGATTCGTTTCGGCACGGCGTTTGCTTCTTGTCCAGCGTGAGCGAAGTAGAGAGTCTATGACGCTCGGTATTGGCTGTCAAACTAGGGAATTCTCGCCGGAGAATCACGAATCTGAATTTGCCCCCAACTCCGCTTGGGGTACCATGGATTGGTACGAGAACGTTGGTGATTCAATTCTCTTCTACAGCCGTTTTTTTTGACGGATCGTGAACCAAAACTCGTTCTCTTTACGTAGGATGGATACTCATGAATGTCGCTGTCCAAAAACACCCCGATTGCAACCCTTCCGTCGACGAATCGTGGACAGATGAGATGTTGCTTGTACAATACCGTCAAACAGGGAACCGGCGTCTGTTTGAAGTGTTGGTAAGCCGTTACGAACGCGAATTGTACAGCTATCTACGTCGCTACTTGGGTGACGCAGAAATGGCGGACGATGCGTTCCAGGCCGCCTTTCTTCAGGTGCATCTCAAACGCGATCACTATGAAGAGGGGCGAAAGTTCCGACCGTGGCTGTATACGATCGCTACGAACCAGGCCATCGATGCTCAGCGTCGCAACCGTCGTCACCGCATGGTCAGCTTGGACCGAGCGGGCGCCGACCATGTTGAAGAGGTGGGACGCCTTGCGGACGTGCTAGTGAGTAACGCCCCGGATCCAGTTGATGTGGCTGCGGATAAGGAACGTAGCGCATGGGTTCGTTCGGCGCTCGCCGACTTGTCGGATCAGGCGCGACAAGTGGTCGAGTTGGTCTACTATCGCGGCATGAAGTATCGAGAGGCGGCCGAGATTTTGGCGGTGCCCGTCGGTACGGTCAAGAGTCGATTGCACGCCGCGATCAACAAGCTCAACGGCTCCATGGCTCACCAAGAGGCTGAACGACGTGGATAATCGTCTGCGAGAACTACTCCTTGGATACCTATTAGGCGCCCTCGACCGAGAAGAGGTCGATGCGGTGGAAGAGCTCTTACACCAACATCCGGAGTTGCACGGCGAACTGGATGCACTACGTGAGATGATCGACCCGTTGGAAGAGATTCCGTCGACGGAGAAACCGCCGGAGCGGTTGGCCGAACGGACTTGCAATCTAGTCGAATTTCATGCTCGGCGTGACGACAAATTGGACGCGGCACCGATCGCGTCGCCAGGCATGTCAGCAACTCATGTCGTATCGAGCGATGGCTCGTCCAGTTGGACGTCGCTAGATATGTTTGTTGCAATCGGAGTCTGCCTCTCCTTAGCATTCCTTTTTCTACCAGCGTTGATGGCAAGTCGTGATCAGGCTCGTACGATGCAATGTCAACAGCAGCTCTCTCGTCTGGGCCTGGCATTACACACTTACTACGATCGATTCAATTCGTTTCCAGCCATCCCAAAAACGGGTGACTTTAGTTTCTCGGGGATGTTCGCTTCGAGGCTACGCGAATGCGAAATGCTCGAAAAAGACAGCACGCTGATTTGTCCGAGCTCGCCATTGGCGGATTCAGCCGACCATTGGGCTGGAGTCTTTACTGTGCGGGATGTGATGGCTGATGATTCCGACGTTAGTATGACGATGCTCCATCAGTCCGGCGGCAGTTACGGTTATTGTTTGGGAGTTTACGTCAACGGCCAATACGAGACACCGGGCGCCAGTCGCCGCGCAACATTCACCATCATGGGCGACGGTTCGTGGGTTGGGGATGACAGTGTCATCGCCCACGGAAACCGAGGGCGGAATTTGCTCAAAGAAGACGGTAGCGTGCAGTGGATCAGTCGGGTTAGTTTGGATGCCTTACCCGATCACCCGTACCGTAACATTCGTGGTCAAATATCGGTCGGGCTCTCACGCGACGACTCGGTACTTGGTGATACGTCGACTTCACCATTCCCGATTCCATTCTATTACGTCTCCGAGTAGCGGTGACCAAGGTGCCGTTGGCGGTGCGAACGCGTCATCCCGTCCGCCACTCGACCACTGTTGTGATTGGAGTGAGAGGTGTGACGCGAGTTTTCCATATTCACGTCCACGCGACCCGACCGCAAAACGAACTCATCAGGGTCCTCAGTTCAGTCGGTGACCGTGAGTTACCCGTCTTGGTCGATTTTTCTGCAGATGGACCTTTCCTATCCAGTTTCGAGGATACAGCCGATCGTCTGGTTCAGCTGCCGAGTCTTTACTTTGAGCCCGACGGTTCCTTCGTTTGGAATCGATCCGATACGAATGCTGAACAACCCGTCAAAGAGCACTTGGAAGGCGTCTTGTATGATCGCAACGGACGAGTCCAGTATTGCGAACTGAAGGGCAACTGCTCGTTAGATGCTCTCACCCAATTCCTCGCCGCTCTCAAAGGCGAAACGGCAGCCACTGTCATTCAACTTGTCAGTGAAGGAGTGTTCGTCGAGGAACAAGTATTCTTGGGATGGTTCGATTGACTCGATCGGCGCGCACGTTGCGACGAGTGATTACTTTTTAATCCGAATCTGATAGTTCAGCACGCGGCGTTCACCACCGATCTCCTCGGCCCGGAGCCATAACCGGCGATTGATCAGCTCTTCGCCGTTTGTAAGTCGATAGGTACTCGTCGAGACCGCCAGTGGGCGCCGGTGCGAGAGAGGCTAGAATAATCGCCGTTGGGATGATCGACATAATCCGCTTAGCCAAAAGGAGGGAGCGTTGGACAAGCCCCGCATCAGCATTCAACTAAGAAGCCTGCAGTTGCCCTTTAAGAAAGCTCTGCTCACAGCATCGCAAATGGGGGCAGAAGGTATAGAAATCGACCTGCGAAATGACCTTCCAGCCGGTGAACTTAGCAACACCGGCCTGCGGCAGATTCGGAAAATGATAGTTGATCTGAATTTGCGGGTTACTGCTGCCTCCTTTCCAACGCGGCGGGGTTACAACGTTGTCGAACAATTGGATCAGCGAGTGGAGGCGACGAAGAAGGCGCTTTACCTAGCGGCGAAACTAGGGACCAACATCGTTATCAATTCTGTCGGTCGAATTCCACCCGATCAAAGCGGCCCAGAATGGGACCTGCTCCTGCAAGTATTGGACGATTTGGGACGGGTTGGTATGCGTGCGGGTGCGATCCTGGCCGCCGACACTGGGGCCGAAGATGGCTCCGTACTCAAGAGCCTGCTCGATGCCATTCCCGACGGATCATTGGGCGTGAACCTTAACCCAGGTCAAATTTTAGTAAATGGTTTTTCAGCTTTGGAAACCACGCAGGTTCTCGGCCCCTTCGTCACTCATGTCCACGCAACTGACGGTGTGCGAGATTTGGCTCGCGGACGCGGCTTGGAAACTCCGCTCGGAATGGGATCCGCCGACTTTCCAGAGATCGTCGCCAAATTGGAACAATTCGACTATCGAGGGTTCTTCACCGTCGCGCCACGAGATCCGAACACAACCATCGGCACGATCCAAAATGGAATCGAATTCCTCAAAAGTCTGCTGATGTAGAGCCCATTAGACCGTGGAATCACTTGATGTTGTCAGCGAAGACCTTGAGATCGGCCTCAATCTGATCAAGTCGCGACTGTACTTCAGCTCGCGTTTCATCCATGTTCGGAATGCGCTCTGGGACCCGGTGGCCGAACATGTAGAATTTGACCTTGGGTTCGGTGCCCGATGGACGCACGGCAATCGTGTTCCCTGCCTCGGCCAGGTCGAGGAAGATGAGGTCGCCACTCGGTCCATCCAGCGGTGTAGTTTCGCCTCCCACGATTTTTATGGTGCCGTGTTTGTAGTCGCGAATCTGTTGAATGTCCATGCCACCCAGCGACGTTGGTGGGGCCGACCGCATCGTCGCCATCAAATCAACCATACGTTGCATGCCGCGCGCGCCAGCCATTCGAAGGTTAAGCAATCGCTCGGCGTGATATCCGTGCTGCCAATAGAGTGACTCGAGCTTTTCGTGAAGACTCACGCCTTCACTCTTAAGTTTGGCGACCAATTCTGCCATCAGCATGCAGGCCACGGCACCGTCTTTGTCGCGGACGTATTGGCCCACCAAATAGCCATGCGACTCTTCCGTTCCAAAGGCAAAATTCTCCGGTCCAACTTCGTCCATGCGACCACAGATCCACTTGAAGCCAACCAACAGGTCGGAGTGGGTCTCCACACTATAGGAGTCCGCGATTCGACGGATCATGTCGGTCGTGACAAGTGTCTTGATAACGTAGTCGTCGGCCGATGCTCGGCCGCACCGGGCTCGCTGTTCAAGAATAAAGTCGGCCAGCAATGCGCCGATTTGGTTGCCATTGAATGTACCCCATTCACCACTCGTGGCGAGCGTCTTCGGCGCGGCACAGCCCATTCGATCGCAGTCGGGGTCGGTGGCCAAAATCAACTCTCCACCCACGGCCTGCGCATACTCGATGGGCTTCTCAAAGACGGCTGTGTTTTCCGGATTGGAGACATGGTCTGGTACATTAGGAAAGTCACCACTTCGCTCCCGATGGAGCTCGAAGACCTCGACGGAATCGAACCCATCGCGTTTCAGAGCGGCCGCGACGGAAACTTCTCCAACACCATGCAAAGGAGAATAGATCACTTTCAAATCACGTGGCCCCTCGAACCGCTGTTCAATGACAACGTCCAAGTAGGCCTCGTCTGTCTCGCTAGTAACGACTGTGATTTGACCGGCGGCAAGCGCTTCTTCAAAATCAACTCTCGTGATTTCGTCAACCCTCCCGACTTCGTCGATAATGTTCTTGTCATGAGGCGGTAATATCTGTCCGCCCGTGTCCCAGTAGACTTTCACCGCATTGTCGCTAGGTGGATTGTGACTTGCCGTCACCATGATTCCACAATGACACGCCTTGTTGCGGACCAAGAACGACAATTCAGGAGTACTACGATAGTCGTCAAGTAAGAACACTTGAAACCCGGCGGCCACCATTATTCCGGAGCATAGTCGCGAAAAATGGATCGAATTGTGACGAGTGTCGTAGGCGATCGCGCAACGCAACGGCCCTGTTAGGTTCATCGAACGTATATAGTTGGCCAGCCCTTGAGCACTCTCGCCGATCGTGCGGTCGTTGATCGCATTCGTGCCGATTGGATACATCGTGCCTCGACGACCGCCCGTTCCAAAAGGTATCACCGTGTAGAAGACGTCCTCCAACTGCTGCCAATTCTGGTCTGCGTACGAATCACTTGTCAACCAACGCCGAATGTTGTTGACTGAGGTGGTCGAAAGGTGTCCTTGCTTCTCGGCCGCTTCCGTCGCCTTGATAAGTCTGTCCACTTGCTCTTTGTCGGTCATTTGAAAAATCCGTGCCTCGACAACGTCTTGAGTAAAAAAGGGGATTTGGAAGCGAGGGGATAGGCTAGTTAGATACTCACTCGCTGATGCTGCAGTTTGACAAGTCTGACTCGGCCCAAGTCTACGGTAACGGAGTTTGGTCGGCAAATGGGCCTCTCTCCAGGCGAGATTGCTCTTGTCGCCGCAAACGGAATTTGGTACTTCCCGATTCGCGATAGTCGAGACTTTTTGCGATGGCAGCGGTCTTGTTGGGCTGTAATACGGAAATAGAGGACGAGTGACGATGGATCGCCGACAATTTACAGGAATGCTGGTTTCTGCTGCGGCCACCGCAGTGGGCGTGGCCGTCAGTGCTCGCACAGCTCAGTCGAAAACACCTTCGTTGAGCGACACACTCGAAAAAGGTCTCAAGGCGCGATTGCCGAGCGAATTCAAATTTATCGCCCTCGTTGTCAAAATGGTTGGCAACGGAACACTGCCTGAGTCGCTTGTCCTGTCGGTCTTTCACTACGTGAGAAAGAAAATACGCAACAAGCGCGGCTTGGTTCCCTATTTCGAAGAAGCCCTGAGATTGGCCGCCGCTCGAGACGGCATCAGGATCCCCTGAAATCGGCAGAGCGTTGCCCCTTCGTTGCAAGGCATTGCGGATTTGAGCCGAAGGGGCCTCGGGTTCTGGCAAGATCACGCGATGCTAACGGCAAGCCCCGGCGATATCGCATGCCGTTCACAAGACACTGGCGAAGCCAGTGCCACACATTTTTACATCGTCTGGCAACAACCGCTCGGTGCATTTAATCCACGGCCCAGTATCCACCTAGCTGGTGGTCAAACGTGATCTCACGGCCCATTTTTGATGCATCCGCTTGGCCGTTATCGTAGATCAGGCGTCCTTGAACCCATGTTTTGACTGGCCACCCCACCAGTTCGACACCATCCCAAGGTGACCAGCGGCACTTTGTCCACTGGTCTTGATCGCGGATCGTCTCGCGTTTCTGCATGTCAATCAACACCAAATCCGCGTCGCAGCCGCGTTCGATTCGCCCTTTGTTCTCTATGTCCCAAATTCGAGCGGGGCGACTGCACATCCACTGAACAACCTGCTCAATAGTACATTGGCCTTGATTCACCCGATTGAGCATTAACGCCAACGAGTTCTCGACGGCCGGTAGGCCGGCGGGACTCTGCGGGTAGGGTTTCGCTTTATCGGCGAGCGTGTGCGGCGCGTGGTCGGTAGCGATGATTTGAATCACGTCGTCCTGCAAGGCCTGCCATAGCGCTCGATTGTCGTCCTTCGTCTTGATCGAAGGATTCATCTGTATGCGACTCCCCAAACGCTTGTAGTCATCGATCGAAAAGAACAGATGATGCAAGCAGACCTCCGACGTAATCAATCGCTCGTGCTGGCGGAGGACGTCGATCTCCGCAGCGGTCGACACGTGCAGGACGTGGAAGCGGTGCCGATGCCGTCGTGCAAGTTCCGTGGCCCGTTGAGTGGCGACCAAAGCGGCTTGGTGGTCACGGATTCGAGAATGGTCTTCAATACTCGTGATTTCTCCCACGCATTCTCGATTGGCCCGCATGGTCGTTTCATCTTCGCAATGCGCCGTTAGCGGCAGAGTTGTTTCGGCAAATATCCTCTCGAGGGCATCCTGATCGTCAACTAGCAGTTCGCCGGTGCTGGACCCAATAAAAATTTTGATCCCAGGTGTGCGGGTTGCTTCAGAAAGTTCATCAATATTCTTGGGCGTAGCGCCGATAAAAAAACCATAGTTGACCAGTGATTTGGTTGACGCCAGCGCCAGCTTATCGTTTAGACGATCGACTGTTGTCGTGGTTGGATTCGTATTCGGCATCTCCAGGAAACTGGTCACGCCACCCTTGGCACAAGCCATCGTTGCCGTATGCAGGTCTTCCTTGTCGGTATAGCCCGGGTCTCGAAAGTGAACTTGATCGTCAATGACCCCTGGGATCAGTGTCTTGCCGGTGCCATCGACAACTTCATCAGCCGAAACTTGGGAAGCCACGTCAATGTCGACAATCTTATTTCCGGAGATCATCACACTGGTTGTCAGCGTCTCTCCCGGTAATACAACCCGCGCCCCCCTGATTAGCGTCTTCATTAATTGTCAGTTTCCTTTCCCGCGTCGGACCCAGCCGTTCCCGCCTCGATTTGATCAAGACGTCGTTCAATTCGCGTGAGCTTGTCGAGAATCAACGCGTGAACATAAACCGCATCCATCCCTACTGGACTGGTGTCGCTGGCTATTTTCTTGATAAGTTCCGTTAACTCGTGTTTGCTCTTCATCGACTTTCCCTAAAATAAAAACGTAACGTACAAAACCACATTGAACAGGACCCCGTTCATGGCTGAATACTCAAAACACCAACAGAGCATCATCCGCAATTATTATGACAACCGCGAGTCGATCGCCCTTCAAAAGCTCCAGGAAAGTGTTACGGAGTTGTACTTGGCCGAGGGAAAGAAGCGGCAAACTGTCTGGAAACGCATTGTTGGCCATCTGGAAAAACTGAAAATAAGCCAGGCCGAAATCGACAACGTTGTCGCCAAAGATAGCCCGGAAATGGTGGCCAACATCATCGAGCGAGTGATGGGGCGTTCATGAAAATGCCCTCGATGGCCTTCCCAAAGATCAACCCAAGACCATCTCGTTGCGCAACTGTTGCTCAGGGAACAAACAGAATGAGTATTCTCGAGATTCCAGCACACGACACGAGGCATGATCTGCGCGAACTTGCCCTCGTTCGCTCAGTATCCTCTGTCGCAAAGGTCGGACGAGCGGCTGAAATTCCTTATTGATCCGCGTAACTTCGTCGTTACGTTTTTTTGCGGTGTGCTCGTTGGCCCAATCCCCCAATGTCCAGTATTTTTTCTCGTCTGCCAATTTTCGCGCAGCTTCACTCTCAGGAGCGCACGTTTCGGGGTGAAACTTGAGATCTCGAAGATGTTTTTCGACGACGCGGAGGTCCTGTTCGCTCACGTGCTGATGGTGGCAGGAGAGATGGTGCGTGCTCGATGCGACCTGAAAAGTCGGTGGCGTGATCCCGAAGAACTTTCGCATGATTTCGTCGGTGATCTGATCGTATTTCGCACCTCCAATTCCGTGCACAAACCAGTCACAAATCAGCAATCGAAAGTACATCGTCGACAAGAGTGCCCGCGGCCTGATTTTTGCACCAAGGTCGCGAAGCGATTGCCACTGTTCGAACTGTCCCCGCGGATCGCTACAAGTGAGGGTCTGCTCAAACCCATTGCGGTCCGATAGTTCCAGTTGCTGTCCGCTCTTCCGAACGTACAAATGTCGACGATCCGGTGCGTCTGTAGTCCAAACCCAACAGGGAAGCTCGATCCAATCGCCGTCCTGCCGCAAGTCAGGTATTGGCTGTAAGGACGTCCGGATTCGGTGAATGCGTCGGTATTGGGCAAGCACGTCGTTGTGTACGTCGCGGAAGTGTGCGGCATTTTCAAGCAAGTGAAACACCAGACTCGAAAATGACTTCGTCTCCGATAGTTGACTCATCTGAACGACTTGCAGATCGACTCCCCAGTCGCGTTCGACAGCGCTGCGAGCGGCGACAAACGAACCGCCAACCGACATGCCTTTCTCGACGTTGCCGAGTACCGCCGGCCAGAATCGCTCCATCAATGGACTTGGTACCAACGGCGCCATGGCCTCACACACTCGCTCGCCAAACGTATCAAATATCTTTCGGTCGACTGGACAATGCTCCTCGTAGGCGACGAACTCTCGTGACACGTCAAAAGCGAGCCGCTGAGCGTACCAAAGCCCGTCGGCTCGACGAACGGGAACGTTGAGAACCGGTTGCTTCGCTACGTCATTGTCCATGACCACGTGTACGGCAACAGCGCCGGCTTGCCGTGCCAAATGATCCACAAGGAAATTCTTGACCCAAACGCCTGGATGAAACAACTCTGGTTGATGCCCCGTCATGAGCACCGGCAGCGGTTGGTTACCGCGCTGATGATCTGGCTGACGACGAGTGCCACTGCCAGCAATCTGCACCAATTCGTTGCGAGCTTCGCTGAGCAAGTCAGGCCACGATGCTCCAGCGAGTTGCCCTGAACGGCCAGCAAGCAGCTGGCGATTCTCGGTCCACAACTGAGTGAAATCGGAAATTAAGGGGTCGACTAGTCGACTGCCATGAGTTCGTGGCGTCCGAAGCTTACGGTAGACTAGCCCTTTCTGGCGGACCGTCATCCAAGCTCGTCCTCACAAGGTGCTCGCGCGCAAGACATTTCGCTGGCCAACGCGTCTTCAATAACCGCCCGGTAGTAACGCAACCGAGTGTCGGAATCGTCAAGCTGTCCGCCAAATGACCGTTCTTCCTCGAGATAGATTAACGGAACCGGATGTTCGACGATCCGCAGTCCAGCGCGGGCCGCTTGCACCCACAGCTGCAACGGCATCGCATACCCCTTGATGGTCAAATCTAGATATTCAAGTGCACACGATCGATACGCTTTGAACCCGCAGAATGCATCCGTCAACGAAAGGTCGAGCCTTTCGTTCAGCTCCGACGTGATGATCCGATTGATTGCTCGGCGTTGTTCGGGCGGCGGCGTGTCTCCTGCGAAAACTTCCAAATACCGACTGCCGGATACGATGGCTGCATTCGTCGCCTGCAGAACGTCGAGAAATTCTGGAATTCGCTGTGGCTCGTGCTGTCCGTCGCAGTCAAAAGTCACAACAGCGTCAAACCCGTGTTCCATACCGTACTTGAATCCCGTACTCAGGCGGCGCCGTAACCGCGGTTTTGGTCGTGCCTCAGCAGGACGATATCGGCACGTTTAGCAAGCAGCTCGGCGGTACCGTCTGTCGATCCGTCATCCACCACCAATACGTCGTCGACGTACCGTCGTACCTCGTCGAGCACTGCTTCCACGTGCTGGGCTTCGTTGTAAACCGGCAATATTGTCAGCGCTCGCATTTTACCCACTTTCCCATTGTCGCATGATTAGCAAACAAGGTGAGACGCCTTTGGACGACCTGCTTCAACTCAAGTCTGTCATCATACTCGAGGCGGTTTCAAGAATCCTGGCCATTTTGCACGACCCCGGTGAACCCTGCCACGATCAATGCACTCATTCTAGGCCACTGCCGAATTCCGTCAACGTCGTCCCCTCACCCGTACTCCTTCATTGCTGCAAGCGGACGATGGATATAGACTGAGAATCATGACTCAACATGACCAGTTCATGCAGGCCAACGGCGAGCGATGGCGATCATGGCTTCCCTGGACGATTGGCCTCATCGGTTTGCTTTTGAGCACCGTGGTCTATTTTTCGCTTCAGCGGGCAGCCATCCAACACAATTTTCAGGAGTTTGAGCGGGAAGTCAAAGCCCGCACAGAATCGCTAAACCGCAGTGTTCGCGGACAGTTGCAGGTCATCGACCTGATTCCCGACCTCCATCACAATTCGACACCAGTCGACGACAAGACATTTGGCTATTTTGCGCAGTCTCTCATGGATCGTTACGCATCCATTGAAGCCTGTTACTGGGCGCCGGCCGTGCGTGCCGCAGCATCGGATGACTGGCTGTTTCCGATTGCCTATTCAAATGAAAGAACGCCAGTTCCGTTTCCAATCGGCCATGACTTGGCGTCGGACTCACGGCTTAGCGACGCCATCCTCGCAATTCGGCAGGGAAGAACGGCGATCGCCCACCCGCCTGCGGACGACGAGAACTCTCGCCGCTTGTTTGTCATCACGCCGTACTTTGCATCATCCGACGGCCAAACCGCGACCGACGACACAGCTCAATTTTCGACGGTGAAGGGCGTCCTAATGGTAGCCATCGATGCGGTCAAAGTTGTCCGCACCACTTTCCACGACTGGCAGGAGCCAGGCTTTCGGATCGCGATAGAGTCGGGCACGGACGATCAGCTGATCAGTGTATTTGCACCGGCCAGCGACACCCTGCTCGCAGGAACCCAATCACGACAGTCTCTTGATTTCTCCGACGTTCATATTGTGTTGATCGTCCAGCCTACAAAGCGGTACGTCAGCCGACAAAGAAACAACCGGGTGCCATACCTGAGCTTTGCGCTCGGTCTGTTGTTGAGCTGTCTTTCGACGTCAATTTTGCGTGGCTTGGTTGGTCGCACGTTGCGAATTGAGGACTCAATTCAACAACGCTCGCTTGAGTTGAGTGAGAGTAATAAGCAACTGGAGCACCAGATCAACGAGCGAAAAGAGGCCGAAGGCGCGTTGAGTGAATCTCTGGCTGCTTATCAGTCGTTGATCGAGAGCCTTCCGCTGAATGTGTTTCGCAAGGATCTCTCTGGGACGATTGTCGACGCCNNTCACACGATGGAAGAGACAATCGGAAAGAGTGACTTTGCTCTATTCCCTGTCGCGCAAGCACAAAAGTACCGCGACGACGACGATCGAGTGACTCAATCTGGTGAAGTGTTAGAGGACAGCGAAGAACACGTCAAGAACGACGGTGATCGGCTGTGCGTTCAAGTTCTCAAGGCGCCCGCGCGTGACGCCAAGGGGGAAATCGTTGGTGTTCAGGGCATGTTTTGGGACGTGACCGCCCGCGTTCTAGCGGAGGAAGCACGCCATTTAAGTGACGCTAAATTCCGTCGACTGGTCGAATCGGACATCATTGGAGTCATGATTGCTTCACTCGACGGCCGTATCCTCGACGCCAACGACGAGTTCCTGCGGATCATTGCCTATTCTCGTGGCGAACTCGACAGCGGTCTGCTGCGATGGGACACGCAAACTCCCGAAGAGTACAGGCATTTGGACGACTTGGCGGTTCAGCAGCTCGAAGAGACCGGTGCCTGCCGACCTTGGGAAAAAGAGTATGTCCGCAAAGATGGCTCACGAATCGCGGTACTGATCGGCATTGCAGCCATCGACCATACATCCGATGAGTGCATCTGTTGGGTCTTGGATATCACCGATCGCAAAAGGATGGAGGACGAGTTAAAACGAGCGAAGGAGGCCGCGGATTCGGCCAGCAATGCAAAGAGTCAGTTCCTGGCAAACATGAGCCACGAGATTCGAACGCCGATGAACGCTGTCATTGGAATGACCGAATTGGTGCTGCAATCACCTTTGACCCTTGAACAAAAAGACTATCTCAAGATGGTCTTGCATTCCGGTGAATCGCTTCTGGCCGTTATCAACGACATTCTTGATTTTTCGAAGGTTGAGGCGGGCAAACTGGAGATCGATGCACAGCCATTCGACTTTTTCGACACTGTCGGCGACACCATGAAATCTCTGGCGCTCCGTGCACATGCGAAACAACTCGAAATCGCTTGCGACATTGCGTCCGACGTGCCGACGATGTTGATTGGCGATGGCGGTCGTATTAGACAAGTAGTGTTGAATTTGGTCGGAAATGCCATCAAGTTCACGCAGCAGGGCGAAGTAGTGCTGACAGTCAGAGTGGAAGAAGAAGATCAACAGGCACTGGTTCTCCACTTCGATATCCGTGACACCGGTGATGGAATTCCGCTCGCCAAACAAGAACAGATCTTCGCTGCATTTGAACAGGCGGACGCAACGACGACTCGAGAGCACGGCGGTACTGGGTTGGGCTTGCCGATTGCTAGGCGACTGGTCGAGTTGATGGGTGGCCATTTGTGGGTCGAGAGCACAGCAGGAGAGGGAAGCACATTCCACTTTACCGTCCTCTTAAATCGGTGCTCTGGAGCATTCGATACACGACCACAGCCTCAGGGCTTCGACGTGTCCCAGGCAACCGTCCTGATTGTGGATGACAGCTGTACTACTCGTCAGATCATGTCGAGGATGTTGTCTCAATGGAAAATCGAAAACGTGATCGCCGATGGTGTAGCATCGGCTGTCGATCTGCTCGGCTCACACGAACCGCCATTCGATGTCATTATTGCCGATGCCAACATGCCGAGTGAAAATGGGCTGTCGCTACTTCATCAAATGCGTGCGTTAGCGGCCTATGAAGCAACGCCAGTGGTGACTTTGACGACTGGTGAGTTGCCGCATGATCGACAACAGAGTGAACAGGTCGGTGTTTGTGCTCATCTCTTGAAGCCAGTGAAACAATCCGAACTCCACGATGCGCTGGTAGCGGCATGGGCTTCACGTGGCACAACGCCCATGGTACCTCCGGCGAATACATCACCTGCAAAACTCCGATCTTTGAAAGTCCTGCTTGCCGAGGACAGTGCAGTGAACCAAATGTTGGCGAAATCGCTTTTGGAGGAACATCATCACACGGTAACGGTGGCCCACAATGGCCATGAAGCTGTCCAACTAGTTGCCAGCATGGATTTCGACCTGGTCCTCATGGATGTGCAGATGCCCGTCCAGGATGGACTCGACGCGACGGCTGAGATACGACGCCGCGAGCAGGCGGAGAACAATCGTCGAATACCAATTGTCGCTGTGACAGCTCATGCGATGAAAGGAGATCGCGAAAAATGTCTGAAAGCGGGCATGGATGAGTATCTCTCCAAGCCCATTCGGGCGGCTGAACTATACGCTACAATCGAACGGGTCATTCAGCGTTTCGACTCGCGCGACGTCGCGTCAGCCAACCTGTCCGCTGTCGATCGGCCTTACAACGGTCCGCAGGAGCCCATCAACGTGAATCAAACAACAGCCGTCAATTCGGCCTCGAGCGACGGTGATGTTGAGATCGATTGGAATGATGCTCTGGCGGCGGTCAACGGCAATGAGGCCTTGCTTCGGGAATTGACCGGGTTGTTCAAGGACGAGGGCCCACGTCTGCTACAGGAAGTTGTCCTCGCTGTCCAAAGCGCGGACTGTGCTGGCGTGAAATTGGCTGCTCACACGCTGAAAGGGTCGGCCCGGTACTTTGGCAGGAATCCGGTTTGTGAATTGGCCGCCCAAATCGAGAAATTTGCCAGTGACGACCAGCTGGATGCGACGGCCCAACCACTTGCGGAGTTGCAGGCTAGATTACCGCAACTGCTGCTTGCCTTGGACGCACGTTATTCCGGTGAGGACGCATGACGACCGTTGATGACATCCGCCGCCACCTCGACGCGGCGTTCTTACCTCGACTGGCCGAGGAATGGGACAATACCGGGCTGCTCGTGGGCCGCAAAATCGCACCTGTGCAGCGGGTAATGACCTGCCTGACCATTACGCCGTCCACCGCAGCCGAAGCGATTACTCGCCAGACAGATCTAGTCGTCGCTCACCATCCGCTGCCCTTTCGACCCCTCCAAAAAATCACCGATGATACGACACCCGCGCGCTTGCTGTTGGATCTGATCGAGAACCGGATCGCAGTTTACAGTCCTCACACGTCTTTCGATTCGGCGGCGACGGGAATTAACCAACAGCTAGCCGTCGGCATCGGCCTGACGGGAATCTCGCCATTGATACCGGATGATGACGATCCGGACGTTGGGGCAGCTCGTCACGGCGAGTTTGCCGAATCCCTTACTCTCAGCGAACTGGCAGATCGCGTTACCGCATTCCTAGGTGTCTCGGGCATCAAAACGGCTGGTCCGGCCTTAGACCGAATCACCCGTGTCGCTGTGGCCTGTGGCAGTGGCGGAGAGTTTCTAGGTTGCGCTCGACGGTCAGGATGTCAAGCACTTGTGACCGGGGAGACAAATTTCCACACCTGCCTGGAAGCCGAATCGGTTGAGATGGCGTTGTTGCTACCGGGCCATTACGCCAGCGAGCGATTTGCCATCGAGAAACTGGCTGAACGACTCGGTGAAACATTTTCCAATGTCGAAATCTGGGCCAGTGCCGATGAATCGGATCCGATTCGTTGGAATTCAAATCACGCACCGTAGAGTTGGTCGATGAGACCATTGATGGAAGCAATCTTCAGGATATCAAAATGCCGCAACTCGACAACTCGCACTATCGAAACCCGCCCTGGTTGTCGACAGACTTGAACTTGGTCAAGTTGGTTTCAGCAACTTTGCTTGTTCGATCACCAGCCCGTTATGCAATTAGCAGCGCCACAGGTCTCTTGATCTTGATTGGTCTCATGGGATCACCTCTGAGTATGGCTGAGGACGGATTGTCGTGGCCGGACAAGAGTGGTCCGACGTTTGATGGTCGCGTGGCAGCCAGCGATGCCGACGGATTGCCCGTCACTTGGAATGAAGCATCCGGAGAGAACATCGCATGGAAGGTCCCGATCAAGGGCACAGGGCACTCGACGCCAGTTATCGGCGGCGGCAGAATCTGGCTGACGTCCGCAACTGGCGAGGGGACCAAACAGTACGTCACTTGTATTGAGGCTGCGTCGGGAGACGTCCTGCATCAACGTTTGATCTGGGAGAACATTTCGCCCGAACCACTGGGCAATCAAATCAATACCTACGCCTCCCCTTCGTGTGTGTTGGAAAGTGACGCGGTGTACGTTCACTTTGGTACGTACGGTACCGCCCGCTTGGACCCGCACACTGGGAAGACGATTTGGTCTCGACGTGATATTAACGTCAGGCATTTTCGAGGACCCGGGTCGTCTCCCATTCTCGGAGGTGAGTTGTTAATCCTTACGTTTGACGGAATTGACCAGCAGTTCCTTATCGCACTGAACAAAAACACGGGTGATACCGTTTGGAAAACCAATCGATCGACGGACTATCATGATTTGGACGAGAACGGAAATCCGTTTCGTGACGGCGACAAGCGGAAAGTTGACAAAAATTTCCGGACGATGGCAGGTCGTCTCCGTGGGCTCAAGAGCCGGTTTTGGTTATGACTTGCTGACCGGAATGGAGATTTGGACGCTCCGCCACGACGACTTCAACGCCTCTGCACGGCCCATCTTTGTGAATGGCCACGTCTACTTGAATACCGGTTCGGGACGCGCAAACACCGTCGCCCTGCGACTCGATGAGACAACCAAGGGCGATGTAACGTCCACCCACGTTAGCTGGGATCGCGACCGCGGCAATTCACGACTCGCCTCACCGATTATTGTCGAAGACCGACTCTTCATGGTGACCGACAAGGGAGTCATCTATTGCCTGGACTGGCGAACCGGGAAGGAGATCTTCGTCGGGCGAATCGGCGGGACGCATGTCGCCTCACCCATCTTCGCAAATGGCAATCTCTACTTTTGTGACGAGCGGGGGGTCACGTCGGTTGTTCGGGCGAGTGACGAGTTTGAAATTGTCAATCGCAACCAACTGGATGAGGGAATGAGGGCCTCCTTTGCCGCGGCCAATGGAGCTCTGTATCTGCGGACTTTCGGTCACCTTTACAAGATCGCGAAGTAGACAGAGAACGCCGGGTCTTGGCGAGTTCTCGCGTGACGTTGAAAAACCCCGAGGCTAGCGCCTTCGGCTTAAATCCGCATGGACAGATGGCATTGGAGTTAGAGTCCGATCGAAGGTCGGCATTCGATTTTTACTGTCGAGTCGGCCAACCAAGACCCATCACCAGTCCTTCTCAATTCACTGCCAAAATCCAGTCTACAAACGATGCACCTGCTGGCTGCCTCAACACGTAAGCCAGCCTGAACGGACTTGGTAAAGAGCTCTGGTGTTAAGGGTCGAAGGCTCTCTTCAGTATGTCGACAGATCGCTAACGCACGACACGTCCATTACCGCAGCCACTGCCCTGTAATTGAGGTGGGATCGTCGGCGATCATCTCGGGCGTGCCAGTGGCGATAATCTGCCCACCGTGAATGCCGCCTTCTGGGCCCATATCGATTACCCAATCGGCGGCGCGAACGATATCTAAATGATGCTCGATCACTAAAACCGTGTTGCCGGCATCAACAAGCTTATCTAGCACTCCGATCAAGCGGTCGACGTCCTGGAAGTGCAGCCCGGTCGTTGGTTCGTCCATGACGAAGAGCGTGTTGGCGGTCGTGGCACGCCCCAAAAATGTTGCCAACTTGAGACGCTGAGCCTCGCCACCTGAAAGCGTGTTCGAGGGCTGCCCCAATTGAAGATAGCCCAATCCAACAGATGCGACCGCAGACAGGACTCGATGGATTGTTGCAAAGTTCTCAAAGAACTCCACCGCTTCATCCACGGGCATTTCCAGTACATCGGCGATGGATCGGTTTCGGTAACGAATCGCCAATGTTTGATGATTGAATCGTGACCCCCGACATGTCCCGCAGCGGACGTATTGGTCGGGAAGGAAATTCATCTCGATACGCCGAACGCCATGTCCGTCGCAATCGTCGCACCGGCCCCCGCCAACATTGAAGCTGAAACGGGCGGCGCCAAATCCACGCTGTTTGGACTCGCGAGTGGCAGCAAACACCTTGCGAATTTCGTCGAAAACTCCGCAATAAGTCGCTGGGTTTGAGCGGGGCGTCCGACCGATGGGTGACTGGTCGACTGGGATGAGCTGTTCGATCTGCGCGACGCCTTCGAGAGATGTAAACGAACCGGGTCGAGCCGATGGCGCCCCAAAATGCCGTCGGATCGCAGGCACTAGGGTATCGGAAATCAGCGAGCTCTTTCCCGAACCACTCACGCCGGTTACACAGACAAACAGTCCCAGCGGCACTTGCAGGTCGACCGATTGTAAATTGTGCAGCGAAGCCTCGGTCAGACGGATGAGGCGCTGTGAGTCCATCGTTCGATGCGGACGTGCGGTGGACCGTGCTTGCGATAGGGCGCGACCGGTTGGCGATTCGTCATTCGCGACGAGTGTCTCCAGATTGCCGGAGGCGACAATTTCACCGCCCCGCTCACCAGCACCCGGGCCGACGTCGATCAAATGGTCAGCGGCGCGGATCATCGCCTCATCATGCTCAACGACGACAACGGTGTTTCCTTGGTCACGAAGTTCGGTCAGGCACTTGATCAGGCGATCGGTGTCTCGCGAATGCAGTCCGATAGACGGCTCATCCAGGATGTAACAGACACCGACCAATCCCGAGCCGATACACGTCGCGAGTCGAACCCGTTGCAACTCGCCACCGGCAAGCGTGTCGGACGAGCGCGCGAGGTGAAGGTAGGCAAGACCAACGCGGTCGAGGAACTTTAGTCGACGCAAGATTTCATCCGACAGTCGCACGGCAGCTTCGCGGTAGGGGCCTTGCCAATCTTGTCGAGAAAGGAAATCGATCGCATCGCCAATTGACAATTCGCACACTTCGTGAATGTTCAGGCCGTCGATCGTGATGCTGAGCGCTTCTTTAGTCAGTCGACTGCCTGCACAATCCGAGCACGACTGGCGACGACGGAACGACGCTAACACGTCGATTCGATCGGGATCGGTGGCAGTCGAGAACTCCTTTTCCGCTATTGTTGTCAGACCGACGAAATCGTTAATCCCATTCCAGAGCATGTTCCATTCGGCGTCAGTCCATCTCGATAGCTCTGCTGTCCAGAGCCGATCGTCAATTCCACTAGACAACTGCTTACGTAAGAGTTTCTTTCGTGGTGCAGTGTCGCCGAACTCCAGGACGGCGCCTTGGGCGAGTGATTTGGAGCGGTCAGGGATGAGCATTTCGGGATCGAATTGCTCCGAAACTCCAAGGCCCTGACACTGCGGGCAAGCGCCAAATGGACTGTTGAAACTGAAGGATCGTGGTTCGATTTCGGCGATACTAATATCACAATGAGGACACGCATAGCGAGTGCTGAGCAGTTCATCGATCCACGTGCCGTCCTGGTTGAGATAACAGACGACCATCACACCGTCACCATGTTGTAGCGCCAACCGCACGGATTCTGCGGCCCGGTCCTCAATGCCGGGTCGAATCACGAGCCGGTCAATGACTGCTTCGATGGTGTGTTTGCGGCGGGGGTCAAGATCTGGAAACTGATCGACATCGCAGATTTCTCCATCGACTCGCGCTCGAACCAGCCCAGCTTTTCGAATTGACGCGAACACGTCGCGGTGCTCGCCCTTTCGACCTCGAACCAGTGGCGCCAGCACAATCGTCTTGGTGCCTTCGGCAAGTCGCATGACACGATCCTGCAGTTGTTCGGCCGGTTGTTGGCAGATCGGAGTGCCACATGCATAGCAGTGAGCCGTTCCAAACCGAGCCATTACGACACGTAAGTAGTCGTAGATCTCCGTCATGGTTGCGACCGTGCTACGTGGATTGGTAGCACCTTGACGCTGGTCGACGCAAACCGTCGGCGGCAACCCGCGGACCTCGTCGACGTCCGGACGCTCCAATTGTGTCAGGAATTGACGGGCATACGTAGAGAGAGTTTCAATGTACTGACGTTGACCTTCGGCGAATAATGTGTCAAAGGCCAAACTGCTTTTTCCAGAACCGCTAGGTCCCGTTAGCACGACGAGTTTGTTCTGAGGAATCGTCACGTCGACGTTTCGCAGGTTGTGAGTCCGTGCTCCGCAAATCTCGATCGACGCTGACGCGGCGGCTGACCGTGAATCGAAGGTTGTAGCGGACGTCATGACGTGAATTCCCTAACCCAAATTCCGGAAAAAATGTCAACGATTTCGGTGACGGTGTGGAGATCACGGCCAAATCGCCGATGGAAAGTTGCGGACCCGAAAGAGACATTTGATGTCAGCCCAAGTCGTTGGGCAAGCGGAATGGTGTTGGAAGCGATTTGAGAAATAAGTTAAATAGGCGAAACAGGATACTTCAAAACATGAACACGGTGACAGGTGCCATGGGGCTAATGACGATAGATCAGCGGGAAGAGGCCATCCTGGCGCCCTACGCCACTAAGAGCCGAGAGTCGCTTGGACGTGAATTTCCGGAAAAAGAGCATCATTACCGTGGACCTTTCCAACGTGACCGTGA
>LWDU01031828.1_pt1 | contig 40567 bp, 42 predicted proteins | sample 727161 | NCBI WGS metagenome assembly LWDU01 (sample SAMN04566230, study PRJNA314399) | hydrothermal vent metagenome | isolation source: deep sea hydrothermal plume seawater | place: Mexico: Gulf of California, Guaymas Basin | collected 2004-07-11
GAAGCTAGTATCGCCAGTGTCTAAAGGCATGATTCGTGTATTGATAATCTACACTTAGTCATTGGGACTGATGTAGCGGTAGCGATGGGTACCCTTCCGATTGAGCATGGCAGGAGTGCATTTTTTCCGCCTTTGAATTCAGTGAAGGAAGAGTCAGGTGCCAGTGAACAGCATCTATGAGAGGGAAATTATTCGATCTTATCGTCTTGCCACCATGGTTTATCTGGAGTCTCTACTGCCTTCTCTTGGTCTTCTTCCGAGTTGATCGGTGGTGGGGGCGGGGGTGGAATAATTGGTTCAATATATGTGCTCTTGTTCTCTTTGGTGAAAAACGACAGGAATCCCCCGACAACGAGAAGTAAGATTCCAACAAAACAACCGAATAATCCACCCATTAATACGAAGAATCCACCACCGTCGCTATCCTCTCGGATCATCACAGCCGCCTCACCTCCATTCTCATCGGTGAACTGCACTTCATAGGTTCCCGCATCGAACATATCCTCTAGGTAAATCTCTCCGATGTATTCGTAACCCGGAATTGCCTTGCAAGGTTCATCCCATTCCTCACCATCCCATTTCTCACAACTCACGAAGTACATTGCGGTGGCGTTCAGTACTTCGACGGACACATCAAATTCTTCGTCGTATATTCCGCTCTTCTTCACCCAGACGTAGTAGGTTGAGAACCCACTGAATTCGCCCTCAAAAGTCGCTGGTGTTGTTCCCTCCCACATCAGAGTTCCACTCCACCCGCTGTCGGGTGTGATACCATCATCAATTGATGCCCCCATCCAAACTGCAACCGCTCCAAGAAGGAGCAGTATTGCTCCAATTCCCCTGATTGTATCAGCTACTTTGTGCATTTTATCCACCTCTGGATTCAGTGAAGGAAGAGTCTCGTTCCAGTGAACAACATCGCCATGCCGTGCTCGTTGGCTGCGTCTATCGACTCTTGATCCCTGATTGAGCCGCCGGGCTGGACAACTGTGCTGACTCCTATGTCGTTAGCTGCGTCGATTCCATCACGGAATGGGAAGAATGCGTCTGAGACCATCATAGAGCCATTTGCTCTCTCGCCCGCCCTGCGGGCTGCTATCTTGACGGCCTCGACCCTGCTGGTTTGACCCGGGCCGACCCCTACAGTAGCACAGCCAGTGGCTGTCCTAGAGATGAGGATGATGGCGTTCGACTTGACTTCTGCGAGTACCGCCGCGCCGAAGCATGCCAATGCCACCTCAGAAGTGTCTGCTTGCTTCTCAGTCACGCACTTGACATCGTTCCAATTGATTGCTGGCGGTCCTTGTACCTGGGCGAGCCAGCCACCGTCGAGCTGGCGCATCCTGACCTCGTCGGTTCGAGGTTTGATAGGGTCAAGAGTCAATAGTCGGCGATTCTTCTTGGCCGACAGAATCTCCAGTGCCCCGGGCTCGTAGCCGGGTGCTATCATGCACTCGAAGAAGTGGCCACCAATGGCCTCGGCGGTCACCTTCTCAACTGGCTTGGTGAAGGCTATGACACAACCGAAGGCGCTCTCTGGGTCACTTGCAAGAGCACTTTCCCAAGCTCTGATTTGGGTTTCGTCGACCGAGGCCCCGCATGGGTTGGTGTGCTTGATCACTACGCATCCATGTTCAAAGTTAGAGCAGGTTGATACTATGGTTCGAGCAAGTCTGAGGGCGCCATCGAGGTCGAGATAGTTGTTGTAGGATAGTGGCTTGCCGCCATGCTGAACAGCTGCGGCGAGGCCCGAAGGCTCACCGACAGCTGGGTAGAAGGCTGCGGGTTGATGCGGGTTTTCTCCATAGCGCAGCTCTGTACCAGAGCCGGAGGAAACATGGATGCGGGAGGGTACATCACACTGGGCAAATCTGCTCTCAAGCTCGTTGGATACGGCAGCGTCGTAGGCTGCGGTGCTTTGGTATGCGGCGAGAGCGAGTGTTTGCCTAGTGGAGGGGTCGACTCCGGAGGGGTCGCCATTCAATTCTGAGAGCGAATTCAGTACACCAGAGTACTGCTCTGGATGTGTCAAGACGATGACGTCGGAATGGTTTTTGGCAGCGGAGCGGACCATGGTCGGCCCGCCGATGTCGATCATCTCGATGATTTCTGCATCACTGGCTGGCGGGTCGCGTGCGGCAGTCGCTTCGAACGGGTACAGGTTGACGCAGACTAGGTCGATGGTACCGTAGCCGAGTTCTGCGAGGGTTGTCATGTCGTCTTCTCTGTCGCGACGGACGAGAATGCCCCCGTGGACGGCCGGATGCAGTGTCTTGACGCGACCGTCAAACACCTCGGGGTGACCGGTCGCCTCGGATACATCGGTGACTTCGAGACCTGCGCTCCTCAGCGCGCGTGCTGTCCCCCCTGTGGAGAGAAGTTCCCAGCCCATCGCCGAGAGTGCTCTGCCGAGGTCCTCTATACCGGACTTCTCCCAAACGCTTAGCAGGGCGCGCGGTTGGGCCATAGCAGTGCGTTGGTGCGGCGGACTTGAAGGATTCGCGTGAGCCCTAGTCGCCCCTCGCAGAGATGACTTGGTCTATCCTGAGCATACTCATCGCGGTCTCGGTTGCTGACTCTAGACCGTCCTCGATAACAGCCCTCGGGTGCCAGACCCCGTCGGCCGACCCCACTCCTCCCTCAGGGGTGATTCCGACGAATCCTTCGTCCTCCCTCGCAGCGGCTCTGAGTTCGAGAATTCGGTCCAGTGCATCGCCGCCAGAGTTCTCGACTAGGGTCGCTGGAATTGTCTCGAGGGCGCGGGCATAGGCATCCATCGCCAGTCTAGCCCGGCCTGGTTCAACTTCGGAGGCCCGGCGCACCGCATGGGCCATGCGGGCGTGGATTGAGCCAGCGCCAGGTAGGAGTTCGTCGTCGGCAAGAGCCAATGAGGTCGCCCTTAGGGCATCATGCAGCCCTCGGATAATCTCCTCAGTGCCGGTCTCTCCGCTTCCGCCGACCTCGATGGTGACCACTCTTGGGTTGGAGCAGTCGTCGATTCTGATGATGTCCTCGACCTGATCTGAGGCCTCGCGGCGCTCCCAAACCAGCGAGCCACAAACTCCTAGATCCGCGGTCTCGATGTCGAGTACCGACTCGACGATGTTGGCTCTGACTGCGTCTGCCGCGTTGCGAATCTCCGACTCGTCGAGTTCACCCACAGCGAGCACCTCGGCGTCTGCTAGATGGTGCAGGATGTCGCGATCCACCTCTCCCGCGCACAGAACCACGCCTGCCCCGCTGGCAATGATAGCGTCGGCAATCGTCTTCTTACGAGCTTGCTCAGAGTCGACGAACGAGTCGAGTTGGTCTGCGCTGGTAATCTGTATCTCGGCGTCACGGGTCATCGAGCGGATCTTCAAATCACCTCCGAGTACCGCCACCTTGGCGTCATTCAGCCGGTTAGGCAGACTATCCATCAGCACGCGGCGATTAACCACGATGCCTCGAATGAGTCGAGAGTCGTGTAGTCCACCGATGCCGGTCTTGAACATCGCCACATGCTCAGCGCCGGCGTCGTCGCGGTTGGAAGTGAGTATGCTCAGAGCGTCAGTTATGATAGGGGAGAAGTGGCTGAGTGCTGCTTCCGCGCCCTTGCCGCGCAATGCTGTCTCGGTAACCGCAGCAAGGCGGTCGTCACTCACATTGTGAGTGTCTTGGTCCATCTGCTCAACGGCTACAGCAAGCGCCGAGCGGTAGCCGTCGACTAGGGTCAATGGGTGCAGACCCTTACGCAGCAGGTTGCTAGCCTCTTGGAGAAGAGAACCACACAGCAGCATGGTAGTGGTTACTCCATCTCCACACGCCTCCTCCTGGGAGTTGCCCATCGAGACCATCATCTTCGCAGCTGGGTGCTTGACCATCAACTCCGCGACGATCTTGGCTCCGTCGTTTGTGACAGCGGTGGTGCCGTCAGTCTTGTACAGCATCTTGTCGAGTCCTCGTGGCCCGAAAGTCGGCTTCAGGAGATCTGAGAAGATGCGGGCCGCGCTGATTAGCTTATCCTGAACATCAGTGCCACTAGTGACGTTGGTCTCTGGCTTGACGATTACGACCGGTGGCTTGCCCGCACTGTCGCTCATGGTTTCGGGCGACCCTAGGGGTCGCCAAGAATGCTTTGAGTCAGAAACCGCACCAAAGTGAAGGTAGAATGGAGAATATCTATCCGAGTGAGGTGTCAGCCAGAGTCGTGTCCAGAACCACTCTGGTGCTAGTTTTCATGCTACTCGTAGGGCCCTTCGTGGTGCTTGTCCCAGCAGCGTCAGGGCAACAGATCCTGCCAGACATCACCATCGAGTGTGTCGACAGTGTAGACATTGATGTGTCACCGGGGTCAAGCAGGACTGCAATGACGAGTTGTGAGCTTGAGAACAATTCAATGTGGTCAGAAGAGGTAAGTCTGGATATTGACTCGGAAGATTTGGATACGGCCGGACCGGAAAGCGTAACCATAGCAGCTGGTGAAACTCTGACGATTTCTATCGTGGTGTCTGCGAACCAAAATCAGGAAGCGGGTGATTATCTAGTCAACGTCTCGGCGGAGGTTACCTCAGCAGGAGGTGTTCCGATTCCTGGTATGGCTAGCGATGCCGACGAGATTGGAGTGACGATAGCCGAGTTCACCACCTGTGACCACACCATAGGGCAGGGCGGAGGCACTCTAGATGCCGGACAAATTATTTCATTCTCAATTTCAATATCCTGCAATAGTAACACCGATTCGACGACAAAATACAACGCCCGAATGATAGACAAATCTGGTTCGTCCGCATGGCCCAGTGGGTTCGACGACCAGAGCCCACAGTGTGATGTGCTGATTCCAGATGGCGGAACTTCTGCTAACTGCCAATTCCAGATTCTGACACCTTCCAACCTAGATTCCGCATGGGAAGGCTGTGTCGTTGTGCTTGAGGACGGTGCCTCGGTCCCGAAGTCTTGTCCAAGCTCAAATGTGGTGGATGTAAAGATTGAGCCGAAAAGTATCGGTATCGGTACCATCGACCTTACCGGCAACAACTCAATCTTCGGTGAGTACTCAGACGAAGCCCCGATCATCATCGGCGGCGTTGCCGTGATTCTAGTAATGGCCATCATCGGCATAGCCGTGTCGAGGCGCAGAAGGAGATTACTCGACGATTAGCAGGTGCCACCTGAAGGCCAGAGCGCAAATTAATGAGAGTGTGAATGACACTCCATCGGGCCATCCGAAAGAGGCTGTAAAAACGCTGTATTGGACCGCTGTGAGCACTAGTGTTGCAGCTGCATCCATCAGTGTGCTGCGCCCGAATCCAGAGTGGTTGGAGATGTGATGCCGGTTCTGTAACGCGACCACACTGAGAGCTAGTATGCCCACTACCAGTAGGTGTCCAACCCACCACCCAGCAGTTGCTCCAAACGCATCTACGATGCTATCTTGAAAACCACCTAGGATTGGCGCAGCCATGTCGACCATGGGTATGCGAAAGGCAGACTGCTCTTGAATTAAATGACCGAAGCCCCTTATCGTGCCTACCCAAGCGTGGCTCTGTGAGCGAGCAGAGATGTCGACTGCTGGTGGTCAAAGCGGCGATGAGTGTCAACGGGGGCGCGGCGCGTGACCTGATGCGCAATCTGCCAAGCATAGCCGAGCGTTTTGAGGTCCGTTTTGCCTGCCTCAACCTGCTCGATTCACAGCGTCAATCTCTGCTGTCGAGCGGTATACAGATCCTCGAGCCATTCTACCAGTGGGAGCCTAGAGAGGGGTTGCTGAATGAGATTACATCGGGTCAGGAACGTAGTGCTGCGGCCGCATGGAAGGAGCACGAATCTGCACAGGCAGCCATAGAGTGGGCCGATGCGATCCATCTGACAGGAGGCAATGGATCAATGGAGTTTCCCACCTTCGTTCCAGCTGACAAGCCGCTGCATCTTCACTTCCTCGAATCAAAACCTGGCATCCACGATAATGTCAGCCACCTCAACCCCGATGGCAGCGGCAGCTGGCGGCCGGGTTTGATGCACCTGCTACAGAGTCGTCAACGGACTAGGATTGAAAAGTCATTTCGCGGCTTCGCCGAGAATCAGAATTGGAGTGTCTCAGCGAACTCGGAGTTCTCGGCGCGCAACCTACATCGAATCTACGGCATCAAAGGAGGGGTGCTATACCCCTCAGTAGACCTCACTGAATTCAGCCGAGAGCCTTCGTTCGGCGAAGGCGCAGCATTCGATGCGATGGGTCTTGGGGAGGTCGGTTCGTATGCTGTCACCGTTGGTAGGATGTCACGCTTCAAGGGCACCTACGAGGCCGTCGAACATCTAGTCGGAAGTGGTCTCGGGCTAGTGGTCATAGGAGGTGCCAAGGAGAGTGAGAATGCTGCATTGCGAGACTATGGAGATAGTCTCGGAGTGACAGTCAGGGTGTTGTCTGGCATAGACTCTGAATCGATGCGTGCTGTCATGCGCAACTCCGCCGCAATCATCGGTCTGGCTCACGGCGAAGCCTTCGGGCTGACTCCCATCGAGGCAATGGCTCTAGGCGCCCCCCCTGTCTTCGTCAACGAGGGTGGTTACACCGAGACCATAGTCGACCAATTCAATGGCAGACTGGTCGAGCGTGGAGACGCCGAAGCCTGGCACAGGGCACTCGAACAGGCACGCGACCCAGGCACCCGAGAGCGTTGGGCGCGCAACGGACTCGCTCGCATCGAGGAGCTCGGTCTTACCCCACAGGAGCATGCCAAGCAGTTGTACTCAATTGTCAACAGTGATGAACTCCAACAGTAAAGGTGGCTTGATGGCGTATACTGATGTCACTGTGGAAGAGGCGTCATGGTTGCTGACAGCTGCTGGAGTGGCACCGTTGAGTAAGATACAGCCACTTACTGGGGGATGGGCCAATTCGAATTATTTGTTAACCCTCAATGATGGCACACAGCTCGTTCTGAAGGTCTGGGATGAAAAGTCGCCGGATGAAGTGGAACTGGTAATCAAGCATACATGTTGGCTCGCGGATCACGGTGTGCCGACACCTGCCCCGTTGCTACTAGGGGAGAATAAATGGATGCTTGTCAAGGACAATCTGGCGTGGATGCTGATGCCGTATATCGACGGTGGGTGGCTGCCTTCAGATTCTTCATCACTTTACGAACTCGGCAAGACGCAGGCACAGTTGCATGAAGTTCCAATTCATGAGAGCATTCCCACCACGTTCGCGATAGGATATGTCCTCTGGGAGAAGCTTGTCAAAGATGCGCGGAAAAAAGATTCAATGACGCCATTCCTACAAATGTTAGAGAAAGAGACACATCTTCTCAAGCAAAGAATCCCGATGGATCTTCCCTGCGGCATCATCCATGGCGATCTGTACCCTGACAACGTGATTGGGCGGAAGGGGGAGGTTCTCGCCCTACTTGATTTTGAAGAAATCTGTATAGAATCGTTTGCGATGGATCTTGTGTCGACCTATGTTGGGTTTGGTTGGAAGGATGGTTTACCAGTTCCCGAATTATGGGATGCGTTGTTGGCCGGATACCAGTCAGTTCGGCCGTTGACAGATGCAGAACATGCAGCCCTTCCTGACTTGCATCGCTATGCGGTCCTAGCAGTCTCAGCCTGGCGCTATTGGCAATTCGTGGTTAATGTGCCTGGAACAGAACACGCCAATCGATATCTGGAAATGGTCGATCGACTGGATAAATCGTTGCCATTCTGATGGTTCGCTACCTCGAAATGGTTGATAGACTTAGAATCAAGTTTGACTTCATGGGGGAAATTTGATTGAACGGAGTTGTCAATTCCGTGAATGTTCGAGGTGAGGGGGGCGTACCCAAACTACCAGTTAGGGCAGCAACTCTACGGCTAGATGGAGTTGAAGGGGATCACAACAGGTTCCGTACTGAGAGAAGGAATGGTGATCCGAAGCGAGCGATTTGTATTTTCTCTCTGGAAAGAATACATGATTTGCAGAGGGAGGGACATCCGATCGAAATAGGAACTACAGGTGAGAACCTGACCATCGAAGGCCTTGACTGGTCCGCTCTTGAAGTGGGAATGAAGTTCAAGGTTGGAGGAGCGACGATTGAATTAAGTGAGCCCTGTGCTCCTTGTAATGTGATTAGGGAATCGTTCAAAGAACACAAATTCTCGAGAATTGATCACAGTTTGGAGATGGGTTGGTCGAGATGGCTTGCATCAGTAATCGACGAAGGTGTGGTTAGCTCTGGTGATTCTGTAAGCTTCGAATATCCGGGTCAATCTTGAAGAGGGGGACTCTAGAGGTGATGGCATGATGATGAACAGTGGGGGACCTAAGATGGGTTTCAGAGCAAGAATAGGGCGTGGCTGGAGGGTAACCAAACTAGGGATGCATGTGGTCAGAGCCGACCCCGAACTCATGGCCTACATGCTGTTCTCAGGAATATTCTCAATTATCGCTGCAATTGCTCTTCTGGCGCTAACTGGTGGTCTAGGATTCTTCGCCGGAGGTGAAGAGGGTGCTGAGAGTGGAGTCTATGTGGGCGCTTTCCTCAGTTACATGGCAATAGCGATAATCACTGTATTCTGGAACGCGGCTATAATCGCAAGCGCCCATGAGAGACTGACTGCTGGGACAAATCCAAGTTTTTCCTATGGTATCAAGCAGGCTATGAAATGCCTGCCCCAGATTGTCATATGGGGGTTAATCTCAGGCACGGTTGGTTTGATTGTCACGGCCCTCCAAAGTATGCAACATTCGGACAATTTTGTAGTGAGTATATTTGGACACATTGCCTCCTTCATCGTACAGGTCGCTTGGTGGATTTCAACGTTCTTCGTCGTTCCAATGATCGTATTGGATAATATTGGCGTTGGCGAGAGTATGTCGAAGAGTCCGGAACTGTTCAAGCAGACCTGGGGAGAGGATGTGGTTTCATCGACTGGAACTGGAATAATCAACCTCTTGGTTTGTCTACTGATTGTGGTAATCTGTCTGCCACTGTTCGCACTGGGGGAAATTGGAATCGGGCTGGGAATCTTGGTTATGTTCGCTGGCATAGCTGTCTCCGTTCTGTTCTTCAGTGCATGCGAAGCAGTGAATCGTGTCTCTTTGTACTACTTCGCCAAGACCGGGGAGTCGCCTCCTCTGGCCCAGAAGTACGGGCTCGATTTCTGAGTGGTGGCGCTTCGCCATTCTGATATACGCCGGGTGTCTCGCTACTGCTCCAAGCAGAGGTACCCGAGTGGTCAAAGGGGCTGGGATGAGGTCCCAGTGCGTAGTGCTTCGCAGGTTCAAATCCTGTCCTCTGCACCACCTACTGCAATACGCGCTGCTGAGGCAGTTTCTTAGCGGTGTGCGGGAGAAAGACGTGTGTGAGCACCCGCTTCTACGCGCCGATTCTCGTCTGCATGATGCTGGTGGCGTCCGGGCTACCTAGCTCCGAGCAGGAGGAGATTGGGGGACTTGGAGACAGGCACTGGACCGACTCAAACGATGGCTATGGCCCAATTAACTACACCAGTGAGCACACTACTGCCACGATTACTTCTGAAGGGAGAGGGGCGACACTCACTATGCCGGGCGGGCATGTCTACAATCGGCCTCTCCCCCTAGTCATCGCTCTGCATGGATACTCCAGTTCCGGATCCTTCAACGCTTGGTGGATGAGCATGTATGAAAGTGTCCACGAGAATGAGCATTTGCTACTCACCCCAGACGGCTCTATGAACATCATAGGGATGAGATTCTGGAATGCCACCGATGCATGTTGCAACTTATTTAACACTGAGGTGGATGATGTTGCCTTCCTCGAGGATCTGATTAACAAATCCGTCCAGAGTTACGGAGCGGACCCAGACGGAGTCGTGTTGATAGGTCACTCAAATGGGGCTTTCATGGGTCACAGAATGGCCTGCGATCGGGGAGGCTTGATTGAGTCGGTTGTGTCACTTAACGGAGCAACGTGGAATGATTTCTCCAATGACTGTCCCGATACTGGAAGACCGAATATACTCCATGTACATGGCACTGCAGACAGCACCATACAGTACGATGGTGGAATGATGTTTGGAGGAGTGTATCCCTCTGCCCCCCAGTCGACTGCTTATTGGGCTGACAGGTCAGGGTGTGATGCGAGTTGGACAAAACTCAGTAGCCTTGATCTGACCAACTCAGATGGGGTAGCTGAAACTGACAATCTCGAGCACCTGAACTGTACTGATGGGAATAGGGTGGCTCACTGGAGAATCAATGATGGAAGTCATGCCCCCCTTCTGAATGATCAGGAATGGACGTATCAGACTCTAGGTTGGGCACTGGAGGACTTCTCACGTGACTCCGATGGAGATGGTTACCGCGATGATGTGGACGCCTTCATCTACAACCCCAATGAGTGGGCAGATGCCGACGGGGATAATGTCGGAGACAATACGGATCAATGCAACAACGACCCTACCGGCTGGATTGACAGTGATGGTGATGGGGTCTGTGTGCCCAGCGATGCCTTTCCCAATAATCCGAACGAGTGGGGGGATGCCGATGGCGACGGTATTGGTGACCGTTCTGATGCTGACGACGATAACGATGGGGTTGCTGACTACTACGACGATTTTCCGCTGGACCCTACAGAGTGGGACGACACCGATGGTGACGGGGTGGGGGACAACGCCGATGACGATGACGATGGTGATGGTTGGGCGGATTCCCAAGATGCCTTTCCGCTGGACCCTTCGGAGCACTCCGACCTAGATGGTGACGGAGTGGGAGACAATGCCGATGATGATGATGATGGCGACGGCTGGTCTGATGAAGATGAGCTTGTTTGCCTGAGCGACCCCAGTGATGACGAGGATGTCCCAGTGGACACCGATGAGGATTGGGAGTGCGACCTGTTTGACGGAGACGACGACGGAGATGGTGTCCCAGATAGCGAAGACCAATTCCCTCTTGATGCCTCTGAGTGGGTCGATTCCGATGGTGATGGAATAGGAGACAACTCCGATGCATTCCCTACAGATGGCACCGAATGGGAAGACTCGGACGGTGATGGGGTGGGGGACAATTCCGATGTTTATCCCAATGACCCATATGAGTGGTTTGACTCTGATGAAGATGGAATAGGAGACAACTCCGATGCATTCCCTACAGATGGCACCGAATGGGCACAACACAGATCCGTTTCCTCTTGATGCCTCTGAGTGGGTCGATTCCGATGGTGATGGGGTAGGAGACAACACAGATCCGTTTCCTCTTGATGCCTCTGAGTGGGTCGATTCCGATGGTGATGGGGTAGGAGACAACTCGGATGCATTCCCAGGAGACGCCAGCGAAACTGAGGACAACGACGGTGATGGAGTGGGAGACAACTCGGATGCCTATCCTCTTGATGCCTCTGAGTGGGTCGACACAGACGGTGATGGAGTGGGAGACAACTCGGATGCATTCCCTGGTGATGCAAGCGAGACCTTGGACACAGACGGTGATGGAGTGGGAGACAACTCGGATGCCTATCCTTACGATGCGACCTTGTGGGAGGATGAGTCCGACCTAACGTTGAGTGTCCTGTTTGGCATAGTGGTAGTACTGCTCCTCACGATGGTCAACACTAACGCCACCCGACGTTGGTTGGGGTGGAAGCAACAAGATGATGACTAGTGAATGCTAAAGCCGGCTGCCCTGCGAATCAGGGCGAGGGGTCCAATATGGAATTCAATGTCGAAGAAGAGAGTTTTCTACTTCCTACATTGGCGTTGATGTTTCCCAAATCGACGAAAACCAAATTGAGGAAAATGCTGACAGAAGGTAGAGTATTGGTCAATGGAACACCCGTTTACAAGGCCAAAGAATTGCTCGTTGGTGGCGATGAGGTACAGATTATCAATCACGCAGATGCGGTGAAAAAATCTCCACCCCCAAAGTCAAAAAAGCAATTTTCTAAATTGAAAATTCTGTTCGAGGATAATTTTATTTTGGTCGTTGAAAAACCAGCAGGCCTACTTTCTGTCGCCACAGATAAGCTCGAGGATGATACCCTGCACAGTCGATGTGTGGATTATGTAAAGCACCAATCTGAGCGTGCATGGTGCCACATCGTGCATCGATTGGACCGCGATACATCTGGGGTCATGGTATTTGCTAAAAATCAGAAAATAAAAGAAAGGCTACAAACTCAATTTGCTCATCGTGATGTAGAACGGGTTTACCATGCTCTTGTGGAGGGTGGGCCTAAAAATTCTGAAGGAATAGATTCATCTTGGCTTGTGGAAGACAAACATCTGCATGTTAAACGTGTCAAATCAACCTTCAAAGGATCGAAAGAATCCATCACGCATTGGCGAGTTGAAGATCAAGATGAATTTGTATCTTTGATTGAAATCAAAATAGAGACCGGGCGCCGGCACCAAATACGAATGGCAATGCAATTTCTGGGCTGCCCGGTGGTCGGCGACATTGTACATGGGGCTACAATGAACCCCCTCAACCGAATCTGTTTACATGCTACTGAGCTCGGTTTTTTGCATCCATCGAGCAATGAATTTGTGAGATATGGTTCGAATGTGCCATTTGCAAATCGAGACAAAATAGATTTGAAACCTAAACAGTGAGAATGAGGCTAGTGAATACTAAAGCCGACCGTCCTGCGAATTGAATTAGGGGCGTATAGATCAGCCTGGAAGATCGCTTCGTTCGCAACGAAGAGGCCGCGAGTTCAAATCTCGCTACGTCCACCATCAAAGTCCGAGGTACCAGCCCTCTAACCCATCGAAGAAGTACTGCACTGCGATGGTGACTGTGAGCAAGCCCATCACACGCGTGATTACCCTAGTGCTGTTCTCTCCTATGGCTTGCTGCATGTTGGAAACCGCATAGAATATCAGCATTGATACCAGCATAACCAGAAGGATTGCTCCTGCTACCATTGGTGCACTGTTGGTAGTTCCTAGGAGAATAATCAGACTAATCGAGCCAGGCCCAGCGAGCATTGGCATTCCTATGGGTACTAGTCCGAAATCAATTAATTCATCAGTTGAAATCTCGTCTCCTGAAGCAAGTGAGAATTGTTTCTTGGAGAGTTTTTGCCCTTCTTTGAGCATGTTGATTCCTGCTATACCGAGCATCAGACCGCCAGCAATACGGAGGCTGTAGAGTTCTATTCCCAAGTGATAAAGGAGGTCTTCTCCAGATACTAGGAAAACCGTCAGCACCACAGCAGCAAAGGTGCAAGCACGACGAGCTATTGTCCTCAATTCACTTCTATCGAGTTCCTTTCCTAGAGTTAAGAAGAGTGCAAGTGAAGCGGGAGGGTTGACCACAACTAGGAGTGGGATGAAGACTAGTGTGAAGGCGGCGATATCCATGAGCGGCCCGCCTAGCCCATCCTATTTCAAAGAGACTGGCCGAGGGATTCGTTTAGCAAGTGCAGGGTGGTGTCAACATCTTCCTTGGAGAGGGCCTTTCCGAGATGCGCTTCACGCTGCCTGAGAAGCTCGTCCAGCTGGATCCCTGAATCATTCGTCATCGAAGACCTCGATCTCAACCTTGCGTTTGACGAGGTCGGTGAACCTTGAGGAGTAGCGGGTGGCGCGCACGACGTGGTTGTCTATCCAGTGGTAATTGCCGCCCCTAGGCTTGCCCATCAGCAGGGTGTGGTAGCGGAAGCCCTTCTCGGCCAGCCACACCTCGGTGACCTCGCGGTGATTCTCGGTCCTAGCCGTGAAGAAGCAGATTCGATGGCCCTCATCGTACCAGCCGTTGATTGTCTCGATGGCGTCCGGGTAGGCCTCGGCAATGGCCATCCTGTGGGCCTCCTCATTGGGAATGTCCTCGCCTATCGTGCCGTCGATATCGATGAGGTAGTTCTTCGTCTCCTCAGGCAGTCCCGGACTGACATTCTTGCCAGACTCGTCGGTCTTATCGACTAGGTCCATACCTGTAAGCGGTGCGAAACCGTCCATAATGCCTCGTTCCTGAAATCCTGATTTAGGAAGTGGGTTCCCGGATTCCGAATCGTTCAAGAGAGGTTGGTCAGACGGCCTGCCGTGCCTGGAGCCTACGACAGAAGCCGTCGCGAGGCTGTTGTGAGGCGTGTTTCCCCCAATTTTGACAGAGCTCTGTCGAAGTACTTCGGCACCCAGACCCCCGATCCTGTGGCTGCTCAGGGCTCCCACGATGCGTACGTAATGGCCCTCCGGGCGCACGGCACGGATGTTGAGATCCTGGGCGCTTTAGATTCTCATCCTGACTGCTGTTTCGTCGAGGACTGTGCTGTGATGATTGATGGGGTTGCTCTGATTAGCAACCTAGGTGCGCCCAGCCGCAGGGGCGAGGAAGTGGCTGTGGCCAAGTATCTCTCTGAGGGCTCTGATCTCCTCAGGATGCCGCAAGATGCGACCCTCGATGGAGGCGATGTCGTATTCTTCGACGACCGTTACCTGATTGGGCTGTCCACGCGCACCAATCAGGCTGGAGCAGCCTTCCTGACTGAACAAGTCAAAGAGGAAGGTTTTGATGTGGAACTCATCGATATTCCATCCTCAACACTGCACCTCACCACCGTATGCTCTTCGCCCCGTGAGGGGACCTTGGTCGCAGCAGAGGGGCACCTGACTCAGGACCAGATAGGGCATCTAGCTGATGAAATATTGTGGGTCCCTAACTCAGATTCGTACGCGGCCAACACAATCGGCTACTCAGGTGACCGTGTAATCATCGCCGACGGATACGCCTCTACGAGGCAGATTATGCTGGATGCTGGTTTTTCGATAACAACTGTCGATATGGACGCTATCAGACAAGCCGATGGTTCTCTGACTTGCCTATCCGTATTCAACCGGTGACGCAGTCCCAACCATGAAGGGGACTAGCTCCTCACCAGTAACCCATGCATGTAGCAGGAAAAGTGTTTCTTGGCCTCGGAGCCGTGTTTCTATTACTCGGAATCGTGATGGCTGGATTGGGTGGAAACGCCCTAGAAGAAGTAGGAGATGTTGATGTTGAAGAAAAGAGTCGTTGGAACGGTATGAATGGAGATTTCTACTACGATAATACTGACGAAATAATGGTGTTCGTGAGAGACACCGTCAGGTGTGACGAGTTCACAGTGAAAATCACCAACGAGTCCGGTGAAGATGTGTGGAAGGCCGACGAATGTACATCGGACGGGTCCATGCCTGCGGGTTATCAAGACGATCCGGGCGGTTGGTATCACATGGGGTCTTTCGGCTGGGATCAGACAGAAGGTGACCTGGAAATCGAAGCGAGCGATGAGGTTTACCTGTTGGGCTTGTGGGATGTCGTCGGAGAAGAACTCGGAGAGGCCGCTGGCGGAATTATGGGGATTCTGGGTGGAGTGGGTCTTTCCGGCTGTGGGGTCTGCTTCCTGCTTCTTGGAGGCATACTGGCCGTCGCCCTGAATGATCCCAAGGAAGCAACGCAGATGCAGCAACCTCCGTCGGTCTGACCGAGGCATTGAACACGAAGGCGTCGCTCGCATGGGTGTGCGCTCGCGAAGTGGAATCGCCCTCCTGATGGCCGCCGTGATGGTCTCAGCGCCGCTCGGTGGCTGCTTATTCACTGAAGAAGAGGGTTCGGCGAGCGCATCCAGCCTGAGTGTGAGTCCTGAGGTCCTAGAGGCGGGTGTATTCCAGCAGGTCGAGTTAAGCGCCAAGGCCGCTATGTCAGTCTATGTCCCATATTTGGTCATCGACCCGGCAACTGGATTTGTGCAGAACTCGACCGTGATTGACCTCTTATCCGGATCAAGCGTTACTCTGGAAATGCTCGCTCCACCGAGGGTAGATAGTGTGTTGCTGGTGGTTGGGGATAAGGGGCGAGAGCATTGGCCGGCGCGTGACTCCAGCGAGTCCTGGATGAGTTGGTTGATGAGAGGAGGTGATGCTGGGAAAGATGGCAATGGTGTGATGCGCGTCACCCATGATGAAAACTCGACATTGGATACTGTCAACCACAGTAGCGAGCGCGGTGGGCGTGTCTCGGTCAAGACCATTGATTCCCTCAGACCACAAACCACAGGGCTCGATCAGGGCGGTGCACATTCCAGTGGATTACTGCATGGTAGGATAGTGTATGACAGGCTGCACGAGATTACAGATCCCGGGCTGGCTCTCGACGTTGATGGTCGCTCTGGCTACTGGGACAGGTGGGCCGGCCAAGGCAATCCGGCCTACGAGGACGCGGCTCAATACCTCATTTCCGAACTAGATTCGTTCGGATTAGAGGTGATGACTCACCGCTTCGAGTTTACTGACATCTTCAACATCCAGAATCCCGAGGCGTACAATGTCTGTGCGTACAAGTGGGGCTCCGAATTACCAAATGAATGGTTGGTGTTCGGAGCTCACTTCGACATCGCACCGCCTGCCAACGCCGTCATACTCGATCCCCACACCACCGGCTCGAGAACATACGGCACCCGTGTGGGAGCCTATGACAACACAGCTGGCACCTCGATGGTACTGGAGACTGCGAAGGTCCTAGCTGACTTTGAGTCCCGTCGAACGATGGTGTTCTGCCTGTGGTCTGGTGAGGAAGGAGGCAAGCGCGGTTCCGACTACTGGACCGAGTACTACGTGAAGGAAGACCACCCCGAGGTCACGGTCACGAATTACATCAATCTCGACATGGCAGGAGTGAACTGGCCCGGAGGGGGCGGGGCGCCGCACGGAGACCCTGATCCGCAAATCGATGAGGGTGGTTACCCGAAGGATTCTGAGATCTGGCCGATGCGAGTCTACATTGGTCCGGGGCCTAACCACGACAGTCTCGATCAGCCCGGGATGGTAGGGCTGTCTCAATGGATAGGAGGAGATGCACTCGGGCTCGAGGAACAGATGGGGACGCTGGTCGGGGTGAACTACACGGCAGACACCTGGAAGACCGATGTCTGGCTGGACATGGACAGACCCGAGATTATTGTCTACGAGGATACCACCGCGAGGAGTGACCATGCTAGCTTCCAAGATAATCTGGGAACGGTTACCGTTGGCTTCGGGGGGTTGGTAGACGGTTACTGGTGCTACCACCAGACCTGTGACACTCTTGAGGAGATGGAAGATTGGATGGACACTACTGGAAAGGACTACGGAGAGGAGAACTCTGGTGTCTCGAATCTCGTAAACAGCCTCGACATGATCACTTGGTGGGCTCTGATGATATTCTTCCACTGCGACGAGAAGCCTGTGCTGAATGCTATTGAGTAATCGAATAACTGCGGGCTTATTCCTATCATTGATAGGCACATTCAATAAAATGGCAGTTTTCCACACTTCATGGAACCCAGTAAACTCGCCACAATCGCCAAAATGCGTGCATTGGGCTACAGTCAGCGAGAGATTGCTGAAGAGATTGGTGTGAGCCAACCCTCTGTGGCCTACCAATTGCGCAAGCTCAAGCGAATGTCTGTCGAGGGATCGAGAGACGAATTGCTATCGAGGATCCTGCTCGGCGGCTTCCTCGGTTCGCTCTCTGGCTCCGCCCTAGCAGGATTCCTGCGTTTCTCCAACACTAATGACGAGAAGGAATCTCCTCTAAGTCCCGACACCTTTGATGACGCCATCTAGCCGAGGAGAGAGTTGAGATGTGTGAAGTTGAACCAAACTAGGCTGACACAGATTATCAACCATATCCAGAAGACTGGGATTGACCAAGTCCTGATTTTCTTTCCGTCCAACGGGCCAAAGGGAAGCATGTTGAACAGGGCGAGCACTGCATTCCCCCATAGCCATGGTTTGAGAATTACCTCACCCACAATAGGTTCTGCAGCACCGAGGAGGATTGCTATCAAGCCAAGAAACCATAGAGCCACATTGGTTACAGGCCCGGCCAAGGCAATCTTTCCAAATTGAGCACGGGTTGTATGGCCGGCGACCATCACAGCGCCGGGTGCCATGAATACGATGCCCAAAATCGCTGCAAGTAACACGCCAAAGCGAAGACCACTAGGTGATGCCCGAAACTCGGCCCAACAGCCATACTTGCGTGCTACCACCTTGTGGGCTATCTCATGCAGTAAGAAAGCGGGAGCGAGAGCGATGAGATAGACTACCCCCCCAAAGATGAATAGTTCGGGATAAGCCAAGGCACCACGGATGCCTTGGACAGACATGAAAGCTAGAGCCAAGGAGAGCGCAAGTGTTGCTTGTGTGAGGTGCTGGACCTCCGTCTTAGAAAAGTGCCAGATGGAGCCGGTGTGAACTGGTATGGGTCGGGCCTGTTCTTCGACTCCGAATATCCTCATGAAGGGCGCGCCCGAGCCGGTCGCGTGGACCACTCGAATGTGCGGCTGGCGCCAGTTTCCATCATCGCGAGCTGCGCTATGACTGCCTGGAGAGGTCTTCTTGTCGAATGGGTCGTCATCGAGCCAGTGCGCCCTCGGGTCTCTGTCGCGGCTCATCCCTCATCCCCCTCCAGAAGTTTCTCGACCTCAGAGAGAAGTTCCTCCCATGTCGGCATGTGCTTGGGTCGCTCACCGGTAATTTTTGCCAGCATTTTCTCTCTCTGTTCTGCGCTGAGTTCCACATCGTGCCACTCGTTGTTGTTGGCAACATCTCGAATTAAGGATCTTTGTTTCTTGTTCTTCTGTTTCTCGAACACAGCAATAATCTCCTCGATGGTCTTGGCTGGAGCCTTGCCCTGATGTGCATCGATGAGTGTGGAGTAATGAATCATCATCTCCCCGTGTGTTGAGTCCTCATTGTAATCAATTGGATTGGCTAGCATGGTCACGAATTCTCTTGCCAGTCTATCGGCCTTAGATGTGGCCTGAGTCGACAGTCGTTCCCTCGTCTTCGCGTGTGACGCAATACACAAGCGACAGCGTTCCGAGCCGGCGACATCTGGCTCGTCGCAGCATAAGCAGCAGACGGCGAAACCCATCATGTTCATCGAGGACCGGGGTAGGCTCACGTGCTCCGCTCCGACTCGACCGTCATCAATCCTACTCACAGCCTGTGCATTCATGAGTCGCCTGTTGTTGCATAGACCATGGACGCGCAGACGGTGCACGAGCGACGATGGCAGATCCTCGCTGTGATGAGTCTGAGCCTAGTAATCACCCTGCTGAATAACGTCACTGTCAATGTGGCTCTGCCCGAGCTCTCGAAGGATCTGGGGGCGGACAACACCGAGCTCCAGTGGATTATGGATGCATACGTCGTGGTGTTTGGAGGAATGTTGCTGGTGATGGGGGCCGTTGGGGATCGTTTTGGTCGCAAACCGGCCCTGATGATGGGTCTAGCAGTGGTGGGGCTGGTTTCCGCACTAACCGCCCAGTATGCCACGACATCTGATCACGTAATCGGTGCGAGGGCTCTAATGGGCCTGGGAGCGGCTCTGGTGATGCCTGCGACTCTGTCAATCATCGTCGTGGTGTTCCCTCCTGAGGAAAGAGGGAAGGCGGTCGGTATCTGGGTGGGCATGGCTGGGATAGGTGCGCCCATCGGCTTGCTGGTAGGGGGATGGGCGGTGGAAAACTACGACTGGAGGATGGTCTTCTGGATTAATCCCCCGTTAATTGCTCTGGCTATGGCTCTGGGTATGCTACTGGTGCCTAACTCCCGTGACGAGAAGGAGACGCCTTTGGATCCGGTTGGTGCGGTTCTCTCTGTCGGCGCTCTTGGTTCTATTCTGTACGCCATCATCGAAGGTCCGAGTTCCGGGTGGTCCAGCAATGGAGTCGTGGGCCTCGGTACACTAGGCCTGATTCTCGCTATTCTGTTCGTTCGTTGGGAGAGACGGACGGAGCACCCGATGTTGCCCATTGAATTCTTCCGGGACCGTGGATTCGCTCTAGGCCTAATCGCCATCAGTCTGGCCTTCTTCGTAATGTTCTCCTTCATGTTCACACAAATGCTTCACTTCCAGCTGGTGCGTGGCCACTCCGCGTTTGAGGCAGCCCTGCGCTTCCTGCCGTTGCCGCTTGGGTTGATGCCTGCCGCGGCGAACAGTGACCGACTCTGTGCGAAGTTTGGAAACAACAACGTGGTGGCCGTCGGGCTCACCCTAGTCGCCACAGCGATGCTAATCTTCACGACTGTAGAGATAGGCACGGATTACCTCGTTCTGGGTCTAATCTTCTTCCTGACCGGGATGGGGATGGGGCTCACGATGGCACCGTCAACGACCATGGTGATGGATTCCATACCACATGACAAGGCCGGCGTGGGCAGTGCGACGAATGATGCGAGCAGGGAAGTTGGAGGAGCATTTGGAATAGCCATTGTCGGCAGCGTTCTCAACGAGATCTATCAGAATAAACTGGTGGTGCCCGGTGGTCTGGAGGAACATTCGGGGGTTGTCTCCGAGTCGTTTCCAGCGGCTATGCGGATAGGAGGAGAGTTACTTGCTCAAGGCAACACGCTTGGGGCCGAATTAATCGAGAATGCGAGATGGGCGTTCGTCGAGGGTATGACGGATGCCGCAGTGGCGCCCGCAATCGTGGCTCTGGTCACTGCCTACCTCGTCAAGAGGTACATGCCCAGTGGTTCGAGGCGAGAAGGTGGGGAGAGTTCAGTCCCACCAGTTGAGTCGGTCGGTGAAAACCTCTCCTGACTTGACTGCCTGCAGCACGACTGTTGAGGGTGTGTCCGGCTTAGTTGGAGAGAACACGGAACAGGGGACAATCTCGAAGGTGCCGTCGGGCTTCTTCCATCGCAATTTGGCCTTGGCCTGGCCGCCATTCTCGTAGTACTCCATTCTGAATTCGTAGATTTCTCCGGCCTCGAGCTCTGCGGTTGCCTGGTGCTTGCCGACCTGGTCGTACCACTCATCGATTAGAAGCTGGCCGTCTAACCACAGCCTGACGCCGTCGTCGTTGCTGGTCTCGAGAGTGTACGAGCCGGTCTCCCTAGGCAGCAGGAAGCCGGACCAACGGATGCTGAACTGGTCGCTGCCGACTCCGGAGGGTCCACCACCTCCCCAATTAGTGTCGATGTTTGGGTCGACGCCGGAGACCTTGGGGTCCCCGGAGAGGTCCTTGTTGTCCCAAATCTCGGAGACCAGGCCGCCGCCGCAGTTGATCTGCACCACGGTCTCGGGCTGGGTGACCGCCTCGCTAGTTGAGTGGTTCCTCGCGCCCTCAGTGCCGTGGAAAATCAGGAAGAGTCCCCAGAACGGTCCTTGTAGTGCTAGAGCAGTCAGCATAAGCGCCGGTATGAATAGGGCCCAATACCACCCTTCCGGTTCCATCCCGATGCCGAACATGCCACCCCACCAAGTGAAGCAGGTGGAACCCACGAAACAGAGCCAGAAGAGGAGCAAGCCGATGTGAGTCAGGTGTATACCGCCGATCTGCTCGGCCGCCCTCGCCTCGTTTGGCTTGCCCCAGAAAGCCCATGTGAAGAGAAGGGTCGAGTAGCACCAAGGGTAGAGGGCTATGCCGGTGAGGAGGATAGCGAGCTCGCCCCACCCCCAACCCGCGTAAGATGAGAGAGCTTGCTCCCACATCCAAGGTATCCCCCAGACAGTGAGGGCGAAGAGCATCCAAAACACCCCGATGAACATCGTAATGCAAGCTGCCACGAACAAACCAGAGTCAAACTTGGCGGCCTTGCTGACCTTGACGTATTCACCTGTTCCCCCCGAGGGTTTGGAGTCCTTGGAATAGGTTGACACGAAATTATGGGGGGGGTTTGAGGATAAGGGATTATCCTACATTCTGGAAGCAGCGTACTCAACCGCGTTGTGGAAAATCGCCATGCCCTCGCCCTCACCGTGCTCGGTCTCCTCTCGTGTCCATGTTGCTCCCAACCAAGTAGAGTGGTTGGCCTCCGGGTGAGGCATGAGCCCGAACACGAGACCTGAGGGGTCACACACCCCGGCAATATTTCTCCAACTCTGGTTGGGTGAGACCGGGTATGGCAGGACCTCGTCGCTAGCTCCGGGGTATTCGGTGGAGGGATCGACGTAGCGGGCTACTAGCTGGCCGGTTTCGGCCCACTGATCGAGTAGATTGCGGTCGTCGGTTACGAACTTACCCTCCCCATGGCGAACAGGGACGCGCATGCGAGACACCCCTTTCGTCCAGATACAGGGACTGTCGGGGTCGAATTCGAGCGTGGCCCAGCGGTTCTCATAGTGCCCGCTATCATTGAGTGCAAGAGAAGCTGTCTGAGTTAGGCTGACTTCATCGTCGCCGGGAAGGAGTCCCATCTTGACCAAGACCTGAAAGCCATTGCAGATTCCTATCACTGGCTTGCCTGCCCTTACGAAGTCTCTGACCTGTTCTCTAAGGCCGAACCGCAGGCGGTTGCCCATCAAACGGCCGCTGCCAAGGTGATCGCCGAAGGAGAAGCCCCCGGGTACTGCCATGATGTGGTAGTCGTCGAGGCTGACTTCGCCGTTCACCAATCGATTGACGTGAATCTTGTCCGCCAAGGCCCCAGCCATCTCGAAGACTGCCATGGTCTCGGTCTCGCAGTTAATGCCAAAACCGGAGATTACCGCAACCCTAGGTCTCGCAGACATCACGCATCACCCCCCCAACGAGCCTTGCCAGGCCTTCTTCAACTCCGACATAGAGGCTTGCAGTGCCTCTGTATCGCCATAAGATACTGTGATTTCGTCGCCCACTTCCACTGTTCCCAATCTACTGCAAGAGTTACCCTTCATCGCAGCAGCAAAGGCATCGGAGTCTTCCGGAGACACGCTAACAAGAATTCTGCCGAGACTCTCACCGAACAGAGCCCCCCATTCGTCGAGGTGGTTGCAGTCTCTCTCAAGAGAGGATATGTCCGCGGACGCGCCTGAGTCTGATCCGAAGCAGCACTCAGCGAGGGCGACCGCGAGTCCTCCGTCACTGCAGTCATGGGCACTCGCAACTAGGCCTTCAGACATTGCCGAGGTCAGAGCGCGGTACATTGCGAGGTTGCGCTCGGGATTGATGCGCGGCACCTCGCCGCCAATGCCCCCCGAACCTTCGTCGCGGAACATATAGGCAAGTTCGCTCGCACCGAGTTCTTGATGAGTTTCACCGAGAAGATAAATGTGGTCGCCCGGGCACTTGAAGTCGCTTGAAACTGCCTTGCGCACGTCGTTGTGATTACCAATCAAGCTGAACAGAATGGTGGGCGGGACGCTGATCTTCTCGCCGTGCATCGTGACATCATTTTTCATCGAGTCCTTGCCGCTGATACACGGTAGTCTGTAGGCCCTGCAGACTTCGTCTATTGCTCGATTGGCACGCACTAACTGTGCAAGTTTGTAACGTCCGTCTGGTGTCTTAGTAGATTCCACAGAATCGGGCCAACAGAAGTTGTCCAATCCAGCTATCATCTCAAGATCAACTCCGACGCAGACTGCATTGCGCAGCGCCTCGTCAACACTTGCAGCAGCCATAGAATAGGCATCGATGTCCGAGTACCGAGGAGTGATTCCGTTCGAGATTACGGCCCCCTGAGTTCCGCCAAGTAGGGGTGCGATGACCGCAGCGTCTCCAGGAGCGTCGTGGTTGACACCACAGAACGGCTTGATGACTGTCTGTGCGATGACTTCGTGGTCATAGGAGCGGACCCAGGCCTCCTTACTCGCCACGTTCGGTCTCGCCATCAACCGAGACAACACATCGCCCATACCTGTGGCAGACATTGAGGGTGGCCAGAATGGCTCGTGCTGGGGGGGTGTCCACTCTGATTCGAGTTGCAACTGTGGGCAGCCGTCGTGCAAGAAGGAAATCGGTATGTGAGCTACCGGAGTATCGGCGAAGCGCACAACGAATGCTCCCGAATCAGTGAATTCTCCAATGTTCGTAGCCTCAACCTCGTGGAGTAAAGCAAGAGTTTCGAATGCCTCACAGTCCTCCGGCCTTACGCCCACCGTCATGCGCTCTTGTGACTCCGAAACTAGGATTTCCCACGGTGATAAACCGGCCTGTTTGAGGGGAACAACTTCCAGGTCTATCTCCGCTCCGTTGGTGAGTTCGGCCATCTCCCCCACACTGCTAGACAGGCCGCCAGCTCCGTTGTCAGTGATAACCTGAATAATTCCAGTATCCCTCGCTTCGATGATCATATCAATCATCTTCTTCTGGGTAATTGGGTCGCCAATTTGTACCGCAGAAGACGGGCTCTCTTCTGTCAGCTCGAGACTGGAGAAGGTGGCTCCGTGGATACCGTCGCTGCCAACTCTTCCTCCGACCATGTAGATGATATCACCCGAACTTGGAGTCTTGTCATGGCTCTCACGCCCATCGGAGAGCCGGCGAGGCATGATGCCGACGGTACCACAGTAGACCAGTGGCTTGCCGAGGTAGCGCTCATCGAAAACCATGGCTCCGTTGACTGTGGGGATACCTGACTCATTGCCTCCGGCGCGCACCCCAGCGTGGACCCCTCTGAATACCCGAGAAGGGTGGAACAGGCCGGGTGGTAGGTCTCCTGTGTAATCAGGTGGACCGAAGCAGAAAACATCGGTGTTGGCGATGGGGCGGGCGCCCAGCCCAGTCCCGAGGATGTCGCGGTTGACTCCAACTATCCCGGTTATTGCCCCCCCGAACGGATCCAAAGCACTCGGAGAATTGTGAGTCTCGGCCTTCATGCACAGGCTCCACTCATCGTTCCAGGCGATTACGCCTGAATTGTCGTGAAATACGCTCAGAAGCCAATCGACCTCTTTCTGAATGTCCAATGTCGGGCTCACGATATGTGTCTTGAACAGTGAATCAATGACCGAAGATTCCCCTGTCACGTTGTCCTTGTGGTTGATCCTTGCTGCGAATATCTTGTGAGAGCAGTGCTCAGACCAAGTTTGCGCCAGACACTCAAGTTCAGCATCTGTAGGGGCTCCAGCGGGCAAACCAAGGCTCTCCCTCGCCACTCTGACTTCGGGGTCGCGATAGTGCGCCTGAATGGCGTGCATCTCATTGAGATTGAGGGCGAGCAACCCTGTCTCACTAATCTCCTCCAACTGCTTGTCGCTCACCTCAAGGTCGACGAAAGCAGGCTCAGCGAAGACAGCGGGGGGTCTGTCGGGAAATCCCAGAGAAGGCCAACGAGCGGAGGCACAATCATCTGCTCCCGCAATAGCGCAGCGCTCAATCATTGGATTGTGAATCATAGCGGCAAGTTCGGAGGGATTGGTGCCTTCTGGAAGGCCCCAGAACATATAGGTCCGGCTTGTTGCAACTTGGGACTGACCTGCCAATCTCGGGTATAGGGTGATGAGTCCGTCGAGGCCCGCCTGCCCGGCGTTATCCGTCACCCCGGGTTTGAACCCGACTTGGATGACAGCCTCAGGAGTATGGGGGAACAGGTCGTTGGAGTTCAACAAGGCCTCGTTGCTGGAACCTATCTCAATTACGGGGTCGGCGAACAGGTCGTACACCGATCTCTCAACCTCATCCTGACTCATCTCAGCCTTGATCAGGTACCCGAGGTTGACTCGTACTCCTCCAACCTTGATTCCGTAATCGGCAGCCAACATAGTGGCCACGCTGTCGCCTCGGGCATCAGGCAACCCCTCCATATCCCGAGTAGTGACCTCGACCGCGTGAACGGTATCGCTTCCGCTCATGCGTACTATCGGCTGCCGCCCGTCCATGAACAAAGCGGCTCAGGCCGTAGGCCTGATTAGCCTGGCAGAAAGGGAAAGGCTTGAGAGAGGGTCGGCGGCGAGAGGGTTCGATGCGAACCGAGGAGGTGTGGGGCGCTAGATGGCGGGCTTGTGCTCATCCTCTGTCTCATCGCTTCATGGAAACAGCTGCTGAGAAGGGAACATTGGTAGTACTAGCGGCCGATCTTGCGACCACTGAAGAACTAGTGCGACTCATCCATCAAGTTGGCCCTCACATTGCTGCACTCAAGACTCATGTGGATATGGTCGAAGATTTCTCGCAAGAGTCATGGCGAGAAGTAGTAGATGCGGCTAAGTCACACGATTTGATGCTCTTCGAAGACCGTAAGTTCGCCGACATAGGCAAAGTCTCACAGACCCAGATGGGAGGAATATACGACATCCGCTCTTGGGCCGACATCGTCACCGCCCACCGCGTCTCCGGACCGGATATTGTCGATGGTATCGCTGCGGGGTGGGATGAGGTACAGAGAATAGGAGGGGTGTTCCTCTTGGCGCAGATGTCGAGTAGGGGTAATCTGCTATCTGAGGGCTACACAGACGAAACAATCGTCACCGGAGCTGCTTCACCCCATGTACTCGGATACATCGGCAACGGCAGTTCACCGGACGAGATATCCTCTCTGAGAAAAAAGGTCGGCGAGGGCAAGATGATCTGGACGCCGGGGGTCAACCTATCAGCCGACGAAGGAGTCCTAGGGCAGCGCTACGGCCATCCATCGGATGCCATCAGGGCTGGTTCGGACGCGGTCATCGTGGGCACGGGAATACATGGCTCGGACGACCCCGCTGCGGCGGCCAGGGCATACGCAGATGCGACTTGGACCGCCCTGCAATCAAGATGAGAGAATGGCCTTCAGAAGGCGCTCAAATCAATGACTATGATGGGGTCGATATACTCCAAATAGACCCCCACTTGGGCGCCCACAGCGGCCAGAACAATGAGAATGAGAATCCTACGACCCCATCCTCGCTTCTTAGCTGGCAGTTCCGGTTTGGATTCGAGGGAGTCTTCGGACGGCATCTCGACTGCTTCCAGCATCGGTGGCATCAACGGCGGCATCGGCATGACTGGTGTCTCCGTCTCCTCTACCTCAGGGTAGAGTTCATCGAGATCGGCGAGACCCGGGGCAGGAGGTATTTCGCCCATCATCGTCTCCCATTGTTCGTCAAACACCGACTGTGTGAGGGGGGTGACAAGAACACCGACGGCTCCTGTGGAGTAAGCGGCGTCCCGGGCCTTGGTAGTACCTGATCTGGAGGTAATAATGGCTATTCTCGCACTGTAATCAGTCTCGCGCATCTCAAGCGCTGCTATGTGACCGTTTATCGAAGGGATATCAAGGGCGAGGAACACCAAGTCGGGCTGCAATCTAACGTATTCGTCAACCGCTTTGTCACCGTCACCACAGAACTCAGTACGCCATCCTTGATGTTTCATGATACTGCGTATCCTGCCCTCAGTGGTGGCGTTGCCAACCACCACAAGCGCAAGTGGCTGCTCTTCGGTGGACATCTTCACACCGACGTGCGGGTCGCGCTTCAAGAACGACGCGGTCGCTGGTCCGGACCTCACTCCAGAATAGAATCAATGAGCCATGCTGGGTCGAAGTCGATGAGATCGTCGTAACCTTGGCCGACGCCCGCCAGTACTATCGGTCGGCCTGTGGCGTGGGCGATCGAAAGAGCGGCCCCGCCTTTGGCATCGGTGTCGAGTTTGCAAAGAGCGGCTCCGTCAAATCTCAACATGCGTTGGAATTCGACGGCCTGTGTGACCGCGTCGTTGCCCGCTAAGGCATCGGCCACAAAAATCACCAGATGGGGTTGTGTGACCCGATGGACCTTGCGTAATTCCTCCATCAGATTGGTCTTGTTCTGCATCCTGCCTGCGGTATCGATGATTACAACGTCTTCTCCTCGCGCCCTCGCACTCTCTACAGCGTCTCGGGCAACTGCGGCTGCATCACCTCCTCTTTGACTGCGAATACAACGTACACCGAGGCGTTCTGCGTGAATTGCAAGTTGATCGATTGCGCCGGCTCTGAAGGTGTCCGCGGCGGCCAACACTACGCTGCGACCCTGTTGGGTCAATCTGTTAGCAATCTTTGCAGTAGTGGTCGTCTTTCCTGTACCATTGACACCGACCAACATGATAACTACCGGGGAACTGTCTTCCAAATGGGCGCTTACGGTCTTGTTAAAATCCCAGTATCCTGCTTCTAGGAGACGGAGCAAGGTGCTTCTGAGTGCTTCCTCGACAACTACCTCAATCTTCTTGGTGGTGGAGATACGACTGCCTATGAGTGTCGCCTTGAGTGTATGAATGACATCCTCGACAGCACTTTGCGCCATATCAGATGACAGTAATTCCTCCTCAAGCTCCTCTAGAATCCTGTCCAACTTATCGCTGCTCATCACCACACGGCCGCCTGTCTTAGTGACTGAATCACCAAGGTTGATCTCGATCTCGACGGGCCCACTGGCGACAAGATCGTGTCCGGTAGTGCTCTGCATCGGATCCTTGGTTGTAGGTTTCTCTGACTCAGTGGGTCGCTCGGCCTTCTCCACGGATGCTGCTCGGCGGGCCTTCTTGCGTTCTTTACGACCGATCGGTTTGGCGAAAGGGTCCTCAGTAATCTCGTCAGAATCATCCCACTCTTCCTCAATTTCTAGAGTGGGTTTTGGGGTGGCTTCCTGGGGAGTTGGTCTAGCCTCTTCTAGGGCTTCTTTCAGACGCTTACCCTGCTCCACAGCCTCTTCTGCCTCGACGGAGTTTTCCTCAGCAGTGATTTCTTTCTCATCGGTTTTCTTGAAGCGTTTTTTGAAGCGATCGAACAGCCCCATATGCTCGCCTCAGTCATCTAGAGTGAGGTCGGTACCTCGCTTACGCCGCGCACGGCGGGGGGCGGGAGTACTGGGTGCCGGCTCTTCGGTAATTGTCTCTGGTTCCAAACCCTCTACGCTCTCATTGAACTTCTGTGCGAGGTCGACAGTAGAGTGTTCCAGTTCGTCGAACTCCGTCTTCATCCTCTCAATTATGGTGATTAGTTCATCGCTCCTCTTGGTGAGAATCTCGGCTGCCTCTTCTCTGGTACGCTCGGCCTGTACCCTGCTGCCGATATCCACTACAGCACCGCCATCTGCTGGGATGTCGGCCACTATCTGGACACCTGAGCCAAGAGGGATCATGGCTCCTTTGGCCCCTTCGTCGGGAATGGCCAACAGGGCCTCAATGGCTTGCATCTGCTCAACACGAATAGATTCTAGTTGACGTACCTGCTGCTCGATGGCCTGCATACGCTCGCGATTAACTTCGACCAGTTGGGCGATGTGTTGTAGCTCCTCGCGGTCGACTGCCATCAAGCCGCTCGTGATGCCCGACACCCATGAAGCCGTCGGGGGTCATTCGCCGTCCCAGATTCCCTCTGCGATCATGAACTCCATGACCTTCGCGGACACGTTGGCGTGATTGCCTCCGCGTACTCCTGTCGCTGAGACCTTGAATACCTCGGCTGGAATGTCCTCCGCCTCACGTATCTCATAGCCGACCTTGCGGCCATACGAGACGGCTTCTATGTCTGGCATAATCCACGCCTCGACATCCTCACCTTGGTAGCGGTGTTCTATCATCCGTTTTCGCATCAGAGCCGAGTAGGGGTCCGATTCAGATACAGGTGTGTCCCGAATACCTACAATCACGCGCTTACCTTGGTCGAGCTCTTGTTGAATGAGCCATTCGTGACCGACATGTAGCGGTTGCCAACGCCCAGGTAGCAATACTCCCTTCGGTTTTTCGAATAAATGCGCCAACCGGTCGACTAAATCCTCGACGCCCTTACCATCTTCTCCACTTGAGTCAAGAGAAAAGTGAGCGCATTCTGGCTCGTCAAACGGGTCGGTTATTCCAGTAAAGTTGGAAATCTCTCCGCTTCGGGCCTTTGCGTACAGTCCCTTCGCATCACGCTTCTCACAGACCTCTAGAGAAGTGGAAACGTGTACCATCATAGCGTTTCCAGGGAGAATATCGAGGATCTTCAGACGGACATCCTCGTAAGGTGTGATGAAGGAGCATAGGACGTTTGTGTGCTTGGATATCATCTTGGCCATGCGAGCCACCCCTAGCAAGTGGCGCTCGCGGCCTTCACGACTGAAGTCGGTGTTTGAGAAGAAATCGCGTATGGTGTCGCCATCTAGCACTTCGCAACCGAAGCGCTCGGCCGCAGTCATGGCGATGGTTGTCTTACCTGCCCCTGAGAGGCCAGTTAGCCAGACTACACGATTGTCCATCAAAGCCACCTGAAATACGGCCGTGCCACAGTAGTTCCCTATATCACACCGCCGGGAGCGCGTACAACCTATATCGTACGGGGGGCAGGAGTAGTTGTGTCGATGATGGAGAATTTGATGCCCGATGTAGGGGCTTTCCTGTTAGGAGCTCCGAAATCAGGGACTACTTGGTTGGCCAACGTGTTGGAGCAGCACCCCGGAATCTGTATTTCGAACCCGAAGGAGCCGAATGAGGTTGCGACACACAGAGGTACCTTCGGTAGAAATGTCGGTGAGCCAGATTGGGAGAGATATGCAGGCTGTTTCAAGGGAGAGGGGCTGAAGATGGACTGCTCGGTACACGCACTCGCCTGTCCGGTTGCTCCTAACAGAGTCGCCGAGCATTGGCCGGAAGCGCGATTTGTGGTCTGCCTGCGGGAGCCTGTAAGTCGAACTATCAGTCATTGGGGGATGGTGCTTGATACTGAAGAGGATGTGCAGAACGGTGCTGACTGGTCCGACTTCGCCTCAGCGTGGCGCGACCAGCGTTTGAGCTGCGACACCCTATACGGAGATTGTATGAGGAGGTGGTTGGAGTGTTTTCCCAGAGACCGTTTCCTATTGCTTGACTCGAAAAGAATGAGAGATGAGTCGAGTACTGTTCTGGCTGAGGTGGCAGAACACTTCGGTGTGGAGGCTTTCGACTTCGATCTGCATGAGGTGCATAATGCCAACACGGCCGACGACAGAAGACCTCTGACCTTCTTTGGAAGGGGATTTCGTTTGGTTGCCTCTATGGTGCCTAAATTCTTGAAGGGCCCTTTAGTCTCAATGTTGCAAAAACGGGGTGTGAATATCTACAAAATGCCAGTTCTCAGCAAGGGACGTATGGCTAGGGAGATTCCAGATATCTCTGAGTTGAGTGCGTTGACTGAGGAGTTGCGGGCAGATCTTGAGTTGTTAGAAGCATTGACTGGATTCGATACCTCGGCCTGGAGAATTGAGAATTGGTAATTCGCTAATTCCACCAGTCTTCATCATCGGTTCCACAGTTACGAAGGGTTTCCTGTACGAAGTCGTCAACCATTTGCCATGGTTGATTTTCACCAGAGTTCCTCTCTACGTTCACTATTTCCTCTCTGATTATTTCATCTCCCAGTAGTTCCTTTATCGAAAGGTGGTCGTCCCCCCCTTTGTCCCCTAGGAAAGAAAATTCCAGTTGTCTTCCTTTCTCCTTTGTATCCTCAAGATAAATCAATTTGGAGTCCCCACCGAAACTGGATATAATTTCCAACAATTCTGTTGTCGACCGTGCTTCAACCTCCTTCTCTTTAGTTCCGTCTATGAGTACTGAGAAAGTGCGAAATCCTCCCTCGAATTTTTTGGCCCGAGCATCTAATGCCTGAGAGATCGCGAGGGCCTCATCCATGTCCATTGAATCAAAGTTTTTCTTAATCCACGCAGACCTTGCCATGACTTGAAGCTCTATCGCCTCGGGACCAGAGTTCCAGCTGCCCTGGACTTGTCCACTAGCCCATACCACCGTCGAAACCAGTTTGTACCTCTTGTGGGAGTGTTCTGGGAGGGTCTTCTCGAAGGACCTCGCGGTGAAAAGGGCGAGGAGTGGGAGGAGGAGGCAGGTCGATGCACAGAGGAGATTGTACAGAACAAATTCGATTCCCATCATCTGAATCCATGTATGAGTTATCAGAACAGCATCTGAGTGATCGTTTGGGTTCACGTACGCAGTCGTATTGGAACCCACGGGGTAGTCCTCAAGCCACTGGTGGGCCGCTCCGGAGGCGTAGAAATTCACGTACTTCTTTGAATATGAAGTGCTCTTATGTGTCTCACCATCAATCTGCCATTCGAAAAAGATAGTTGGATGGTAGCACCACTCGCCACACCCAACGGTCTCATAGACCACTCCGGTGTCAAGAATCTTGGCGTCTTCTGCTTGCCATTTGGAGGTCTCCTGAGAGATCCCAGATGCGATGTTTACGGTGGTGAATATCAGAAATATTGTTGACCCAACTATGACCCATATCCTAGGCGCCCTGTTGAAAGCAAGGACTGAGAAGTGCAACGATGAGGCTTTCAAGACGATTCTCCAGAACCCATAAGGTCGTCTCTCAAACAATGTATTGTATAGTTATCCACGGCATCAGATTATTTCTGAGCCAAGACCCATTCAGTAATCCACTTCTCGTCTGATGTGACCAGGAAGTATGGGTTCAGAATCTCGTCGACCAAATCGTAATCGAGTTTTTTTCCTTCTGGGCCGAGGACCTTTCCCCCAGCAGCCACTACTACGGCGTGAGCCGCGGCTATATCCCAACAGGATGTTGGACCGAAGCGGGGATACAAATCGGCCGATCCTTCTGCGACCACACATGCCTTCAGAGATGAGCCAAGACGAAGTAAGTCATACTTGCCTAGTGAGGCAGCGAATATTTCGTCCCTCTCTCCTCTGTGAGAGCCACTGGCCACTAGGCGTACTGGTGCAGGAGGTGAGCTTGGACGAACCAACATCGGTCCTGAGCCAGAAGGTGCTCTGCGTTCTGCAGGTACACCGATTCCACCAAGCCATGTTGTGTTGGTTACTGGAGCATGAACGACGCCAAAAATTGGTTCCCAACGTCCCTCTCGATGAGCCATCATAGCGATGTTTACTGTGAACATACCATTTCTCTTGATGAATTCCTTAGTCCCATCTAGTGGGTCGACTAGCCAACAAGATGGAGATGAGGTGGGGTCGCCTATTCGGCCTTCCTCGGAGACTATCGGGATGTTGTTGTCTATGTTCTTGAGGCCGGCTATTATGACCTCGTGGGCAGCTAGGTCGGCTTCAGTAAGTGGTGAGTCGTCGTCTTTCTTCGTGACTTTTACTGGTGAGGATTTGTTGTAGACTTCCATTATCGCCTCGCCTGCTCGTAGTGCGATGGTGACTACTGCCTCGTGGTCGATCATACGAACACCGGATTCAGTAATCCTGCAATTCATCCGCATGGGACTCTAATCTACTTCGAGACTCCTCATCGAGATGGAACAAAAACGGGTCCTCATCACCGACGATGTTTTTCCAAGAGGACATCGTACGAGCCCATATCTCCTCTCTGGAATTCCATTCCAACCATCGATCCACAAAGTCACAGTGCCTCTGGATCTTCTCATCTTCTGGTTCCATGCGACGGAGTATAGCATTCGTCTGAGCGAGAAGGATTCCGAAGGGAGGATTCAATTTGTAGGTGGTGAAAGGATTGCGCTCCTGAACCACAGTGAGGTGCTCACGCCAGAGGCCTAACGTGGCATCATAGAAGCGACCGATTAGGAGAACGGTGAGAAGAACCGATGCACCAATGGCGAAAAGACCCCAATATGTAGTGGATATGCCTAGGAAAGTGCCAGAGAAGAACGGGCGCCAACGCACATAGGGCCAAATCAACAGCGTCAGGGTGGTGGTCCAGAATCCCATTGAGATGAGTGTCTGGCTCTGTTGAATCCGCCAATACTGCCGCATGAACCACTTCTTCATCATACCTATCCTCCTGTGGGTCTCCTTTCACCGTTGCGCGTCTGGGTCTGATTGGATGGGGTTCTACCCTTACCCCACAATTAGGGATGGGTCGATGTATGAAGCGAGGTTATCTTGGAACTCGATCTCCTCTGCAAACGCTCTCTCGAGTTCACGGCGGGTTTCGTCATCTAAAACAGATGAATCTGTAGACACTGGTTTGAATCCAGGTGAACGGATAGGGTCAAGCACGGCTCGACGCAGCCTTTTGGTTGGAAGGAGAATCTTGGCCATCCCTGAGAGGAATGAGGGGGGTGTGCGAAGTAACTTTGCCCAACCTGCAGGATTCATCCGGCCTCTCTCATTGTAACGAGGAAGTTTGGTGCCTTGTGGCATCTCATTGGTACCCAACCATGAGAGGATTTTGTTGGTCGTAGCCAGTGGGTCGGCGGCAATTGAAGATAGTGGGACTACTCTAACTCGCTCACCCAGCTCTCCGACCCAACGCAGGGTAGGTGCCTTCAGGCGGGGGAACTGGAGGAAGCTGTAGGTCTCAGGTATATCTTCGTCAGGGAGGAACGATTGGTTTCGAGATAATTCGATCATAGTGGCCCGATCAGTGTCGTACTCCATCAACCTCTTGCGGTGTTCTTGATGCATACTAAGCATCAGGTCCACGGGATGACGTAGGGTGATTATGACTCGAGCGTCTGGTAAATGCTCGGACACCGCTTCGAGTGCACGTTGGGAATAGAGGTGGAAGGTGGATTTATCCATCACCCATTGGTGTTCATCGGCCCCATCGAGATCGGCCCTAGGAGCTAGGATGGCTGTCCCTTTGGGATGAATTGGTGATGTGGGAAACTCTGCCGGGCCGGCCATCAAGAAGTGGCTTTCATTCTTCCAAGGGTGATGTATCTCCTCATGTGAGGCCAGCCAATGCATCAATGAGGTGGTGCCAGTTTTCGGGCCGCCAATCAACAGTAGGTTTGGAGAGGGATGGAACCTATGCACTCTCTGACCTCCATAGGGACGATGTCGAGTGTGGCTTTGAACGCCGCGCTTGAGATAGGGTTTCATTCCTCTTCGGAAATGGTAGTGCCACGAAAGTGGGCAACTACGATCGGAGCGATAGAATCGGAAGGGGATATCTCTTCGAGGCTATCGATCAAGACGAAGCGTCGAGGTACGCCATGGCGGCTGCCGAAATTGGAGTATATGCGATGTCTAGCATCGTCCTCATCGAGGGCGACTAGGTCATGACTGAAGCCTTGCTGGCTCTTGCGGGCCTGAAAACTACCTATTGCCCGATACGCCTTCATCGCGCTGGCCACCTGAGGTCGTGATATAAACGCCACGAGACCGGTGGGTTGTACAACGCGGTGATACTGGTGTTGATTCCCCCTCAGCCCCTCAAGGTTCAATAGCAGGTCCACAAGATTGTTGTTGAGTGAAATGACTGATAGTAACCCTCCACAGGGACTCGGGGAAGAGGAAGGTCCGGATTTAGCCACACGCCTCTCGGATATGTCACCCGAGCGACTTGCTGAAGAAGTGATTTCGGTATGGGAGGAAGTGCTCAGAGTTGAAGGGGAATTGGCCACTGCACGACAACGCGGTCGTGCCCTGGAGATGGAGTTGGATGCGCGAGAGAGTTCTGGATCTAACAGAGCTAGGGTGGCTGAATTGGAAGAGGCTTTGCGAGTAGCGGATTCGAGGATTTCCCAGATGGAGGCACTGTTGGAGAATGAGCGTGTCCGCCGGGCCGATATTGAAGTAGGTGGTGAGAGGGGTCGATTGGTGGAACTGCAGGATGAAAATGCCCGCCTTCTGCGTTCAGAAGAGGAGCATGTGATGTTGATACTCGATATGGAGGCGCAGCTCGAGCGTTTAGTTGATGAAGTTGAAAATCTTAGGCGCGGTTCATCTCAGTGATGAGTTGGGACAATACTCGTTGGAGTTCGTCGGCGTCGTCGAACTCCTCGGCGAGATTTCCTGTGATAATCCAATCAGCACCGGCCTCCGCTGCCTTCCGGGCGGCGACACCGTCACGGATACCACCACCAACCACAAGAGTGAGTTTGCACGCCTCCTTAGCACTTCGAATTAGGTTCTCCCCCACTGGAGAGGCGGCCCCACTCCCTGCTTCGAGGTAGAACATGCTGAAACCGTATGATTCGGCTGCCATCGCATAGGATTTAACGCGATCTTCGTCATCGGGCTGAATGAGATCGGCTTGGCCTACCTGTCCTGCCTTCCCACCCGGTGCACAGATTAGATATCCCATCGGCAAAGGAGTCACGCCCGCCTCTCGAATGAAAGGGGCGCCGGCGACCTGTTCCTCGATTAGAAACCGGGGTGAGGTGCTGTTCATTAGCATCATGAATGTAATTCCATCAGCGGCAGGGGAGAGGGCAGCAGCACCCTGTGGGAAGAGTATGATTGGTACTACCCACTCCTCTTCCTCAGAGGATGAATCTTGACTAGAAGCCCATGTGACTAGTTCTAGAGCCTCCCGTATAGCGATGATTGTATCATGCACATTATCCATATCTGTGTCGGAAGATCCACCCACCAGCACCATCCGACTACCGGCTGCTACAGCGGCAACACATCTCTTTGCGGCGACTTCTGGACTCTGGTCTACAGGGTCAATGAGGATGGCGTGACGGGTCGCTGTTCCAGGTTGGCAGACATACCTTAGGAGCCAGTCAGGCTTATCACTCACAAATGACCGTCCTGAGTTTCCCATCTAAATCGTTCTTATCGGAAATCATACAGCTCATCATACGAATCCACACCAGAACCGATAGACCCACCACCCCGAAAAGAGATTTCCTGGCGGTCCTCATCAATCTCGAGAATGGTAGTACGTAGAAGGAATTGGCCCCCCCTAGAAGCCAATCGGATCGCGAGGATTTTTGTCAACCAGGAGTGTGCGGTTTTGGATGGGGTATCTTGATCAATCCCATTGGGAATCGTACTATACCAGTTTTCAGGAATGGTCGCCAATGCCTGACTCAACACGATTTCCTCTGAGAATGGTATCTCTGGAAACCCAATCTCTGCTTCTTCTGTGTAGATGGTTACATGAGCAGAGGGGGTTTCATCAAAAATAGAATGGGCACATTCTAAGGCCATTTTAGGTGACCCGAGAATTGCTACATCCACTAACTAACCACCCCAATAGAATTCTTCACAATATCTAATGCAAACACAGGACACGCTGGGATACAGAGCTTACAATGAGTACAAACCGGTTCATCTACATACACCATTACTCCTTCAAGATGAAGAGCGTCAACAGGGCATAGGGCTATGCAAGCTGCGCAGCCAAAACACCGATCTTCATCAACTTTGAAGACCGCGCCAATCAATCTGGACATATTATGTCGAGACGAAACCACTTCCTAAAAGTGCCCCCACCCCTTCATTTCCATTGAAAGATAGATTTTAGATGATGATTCGATTTGAATATAGAAATTTAATCATATTTCGATAGCCAATCGTAGGATGTAGCAGAAGTGAATTAATCATTCTTACAGATCTCATGAGTAGATACTGAAGTTGTTACTTTTCGACTGGAAATGAGAGGGATGGAGGGGTTGCCTGATGAAAGATGAGCGACACGGCCCCCTGTGGTCCTCTATACTCCTGGACATACCAGCACCTATCCGGACGAACCGGTTGAGCGTGGTTTGAGAGCTTTCTTTCTCGGTGGTGGAGATGAAGTTGGGAATGTTGGTTGTATCTTGGAAGACTCTACTGGAACGCGTCTTCTAATTGATTATGGATTAGCACCAACACGTCCTCCTAAATATCCTGCAGAATGTCCTAGTGTAGATCATGCAATTATTACTCACAGTCATATCGATCATATTGGAATGGCACCTTGGTTAGTAGGGCACCTTGGTACTAGATTACATGCAAGCCCACTTACTGCTGCCCTCTCAGAAGTTATGTGGAGGGATACCTACAAAGTTTCGAAGATTGAAGGCTATCCTTTAGCATGGGATAAACGAGATTTGGGGGAAGCATTGCAGGCTTGGACGACACACCAAATAGGTGATTGGTTTGAAATTGGAGCGTGGAAATGTAGGTTTCACCGGGCAGGGCATATCCCTGGTGCTGTAATGATTGAAATTGAGACACCAGAGTTACGTATACTTTGGACAGGAGATATGGACACGAGAGCTAGTCCGAATACTCTAGGAGCTTTACCGGTTGAGTGTGATATATTATTCCTTGAGGGAACTTATGGGAACCGAATACATCCTCCTCGTATAGAAGAGGAGCAACGTTTTGTCAAGAAAGTCCTCGAGGTAGTGGATCGAGGTGGGACCGCTCTTATCCCAGCATTCGCTTCTGGTCGCGGCCAGGATATTCTTAGGATTCTCCGCAGAGAAGCCCCACGTTTAGAGGCACACTATCATGGGATGGGAACAAGAGTTACACAGATTTGGATGGAACATCCCGAATCAATACGGGAACCGAAACAGCTCGCTAAGACTTGGCGTTGGTGTCGACGTGTCTCAGGAAAATCCGACCGGCGTAAAGCCTTGGATGCAAATGTCATTGTGAGCACAAGTGGAATGCTCGACGGCGGCCCTGCGATTTGGTATGCCAATAGACTCAGACACCATAGGGCCAATGCCATTCTTCTAACTGGGTATCAAGCAGAGGGTTCTGGAGGGCGGTTGCTCTTGGATGAAGGCAAATTGCGAATATTCGGTAACATCACCCCAATAGATCTCGAGGTCGAACAATTCTCTCTCTCAAACCATGGGGGGCAGAATGAACTCGTTTCCTTCGCACGGGCGTGCGCACCGCGCCATGTTGTTATTTTTCATGCCGATCAGGATGGTAGAGAGGCACTTTCAGCCCAATTTACAGGGGAAATGAAGGTCCATCTTCCTATCAATAGAGTTGAGATACTCCTAGAATAACTCCCTTTTCCCTGCGAACCATTCATAGGCCGCTCGAAGCATGCCTCGGACTACCTAGGCGTGAGCTGTGGTATAGTAGAAAAATAGGTGAAAAAATGGAAGCATTAGATAAACAATTTGGAGTGACAGAAGCGGGAACTACTGTCGATGCAGAGATTAGGGCTGGGGTGACGACATTCTTGACAATGGCGTACATCCTTTTGGTTAACCCAGCCATGCTCTCGATCGCAGGAATTCCCTTCGATGACGCACTGTTTGCGACGGCAATTGCCGCCTTCGTAGGCTGTACGATAATGGGGCTTTACGCAAACTTACCGTTTGCATTAGCCCCTGGAATGGGACTGAATGCGTACTTTACGTTCGCAGTGGTTCTCGGTATGGGCATATCTTGGCAGGTAGCCCTAGCCGCAGTGTTCGTTGAGGGAATTATATTCCTCTTGATGTCGATACCGGCTATCCCGGTAATCGGTGGATGGAGAACCATAATGATCAACTCAATCCCGACGGATTTGAAGATAGCCACGGGCGCCGGTATCGGCATGTTCCTGGCAATCATCGGTCTTCGAGAGATGGGTTGGATCCAAGACGACGGAGCCACCTTGGTCAATCTCGGGGCGACGGAGTCGTTCACCTACGAACACGGAGCATTCATCGCCATGGTCTGCTTGATTTTGATAGCCGTGATGATGGCCCGCGGAATCAAGGGCGCAATCATCATCGGCATTGGACTAGCCTCGGTCTGGGGTTGGACGGTTGGAGCATACGACCCCTACAACGACTACATGGCCGGTGGTGCTGGGTTTGGCGCTGCCAATGCCTCCTGGCCTTCTGCCGCGTTCGGATTCGTGGGTTTGCCCGAGGAGTCTTTGTTTGCGGCCACAAGCGCGCTAGGCGACATCGGTGGTGATGTGGCACTTGGTGACTTCATACTAGTGATGATTACCTTCCTGTTCGTCGACATCTTCGACACAGCTGGAACCCTCTACTCTGTGGGTCGCCAGGCTGGTTATGTCGATGAGAACGACGAGTTGATGAATTCTGACGAGGCATTCGTGTCCGACGCTGCAGCAAGCATAGTTGGCGCACTCTGTGGAACCAGCACCACGACGACCTATATCGAGTCGGCTGCTGGTGTCGAAGAGGGAGGAAAGACAGGTCTTGTGGCGGTTACTGTGGGCGTCCTAATGCTCACCGGACTGTTCTTCTCAGATCTGTTCCAAGCCGTCCCGACATTCGCGGCCGCCTGCGCTCTGGTTATCATTGGCGCTCTGATGATGCGCCAAGCAGCGGACATCAATTGGGCCGACAAGGAAATGGCACTACCTGCTTTCTTGACCATCTGTCTGATGCCGTTCACATATTCCATCGCGGATGGAATTGCATGGGGTATCATCAGCTATGTGGCCATCAAGCTCGGAATGGGCAAGATGGATGAGCTGAACCCAGTCATGTGGACACTGTTCGCATTGATGGCAATGTTCTACTTGGGACCCGGCGACCAATCGACGTTCCAGTACCTACTCGGTGGACTCTGAGCGGGAATTACGTAACGGGAAACCCGGGCCCAACGGCATAGCCTGAAGGCCCGGGCCCCTCCTACAGCAAAGCGGGTAGCATGTCTGACGAGTTACTCCAAAACCTGAGAGGCGCCATTCGCACGGTGCCGGACTTCCCCTTAGAGGGGATTATGTTCCGGGACATCACCCCTGTGCTAAGCAATCCAAGCCTCATGTCAGGCATCATAGATATGTTCGCTCGTGATATGGAGGATCTGGGTTGGCGGCCCGAAGCGGTCGTCGGCCCAGAGGCCCGCGGCTTCATCTTCGGCCCCCTTCTGGCTAACCATCTAGGAATCGCATTCATCCCAGTTCGCAAACCAGGTAAATTACCAGCTGATACTATTCACGCCGAGTACAGCCTCGAGTACGGGTCTAACAGACTCGAGATGCATACTGATGCCCTACATCCCGGTCAGAAGGTTGTGATAGTAGACGATCTCTTGGCCACTGGTGGGACGGTGGGCGCCTGCATCGAACTATGCGCTGCACAGGGTGCTGAAGTGCTAGGTTCACTGTTCGTCATCGAACTCTCCGGTCTCGGCGCTAGGAAAGCACTCTCACCTATCCCTATTCACGCCTTGATTGAGTTCCCGGCGTGATTATCCTAGCATCCCCCCGATTTCTTCAAAGGGAATCTGTGTTTGCATGAGGTGTTAGCCATGGCGAAGACCCCACCTCCACCCCCTCCAAAGGCCAAGAAACCACCACCTCCACCACCACCCCCTCCAAAGGCCAAGAAAACGCC
>LWDU01031864.1_pt1 | contig 40555 bp, 41 predicted proteins | sample 727161 | NCBI WGS metagenome assembly LWDU01 (sample SAMN04566230, study PRJNA314399) | hydrothermal vent metagenome | isolation source: deep sea hydrothermal plume seawater | place: Mexico: Gulf of California, Guaymas Basin | collected 2004-07-11
GAGTACTCTGTGACTCGAATACCAAGCTTTCCTGTACGTGCCTTACGAGTCATAACGAGGTTCATCTTCTTGTGGAATTCCTCCTCGAGATCGACATTCATCGCGAGAGCGTGACCGAGGATCAGTATCAGAAGGTCAGCCAGTTCCTCGGCCGCCTCCTCGTCGGGCTTGCCCTTCGTTATGGCAGCGGAGAGTTCACCCAGCTCCTCAACGGTGAGGGCGATTCGGAAGCCCATATCGTGGCCGTGGTTCTCCTCGGCGGCAAACTTGTGCTTGTGGTGGAAAGATGCCACCCTAGACATCATCGTCAACCAAGAACCATCAGGTTCCCCACTATGCTCCACCTGCAACCAATCATCGACGCTCAGCCTTCCTGTCATGCCCCTACTCCGACGAGAGGCTCCATCAAGATAGTTACTCTAAGTGAAGGTTTTCCAGCAGAGATAGTATGCAGGAGGCTACTAGATCTCTCATTTCCGAAGCCATCGCGTCCACCTCTCCATGGTCAATTTGCGCATCGGGATCGCCAGGGGTCCGTCCTGCGGCCCAGTTAGACGAACATGGTAGCGAGATATGAGCAATACCCGTCTCTGAAACGAGTCTTTGTTCGGGGCCAAGAGTCATACCCACGACATTGGCGCCTAGTATCTCCAGCGCATCGATCTCCGAGGGACTCTCAAACTGTGGACCGACGCATTGAGCCACAACTACTCTGGATGGGGGCGAGCCCTGCTTCTCCGCGAGTACTTTCTCGCAGACAGATGAGGCCCTCGGGTCGAAGGGAGAAGTTCGATCTGCGTGGATTGCATCGTCGTCGTGGAAGGTCCATGGCTTGATCGATAGGTCCAGTACCCCTTCGGCAACGCCTACGGTCCCCGGAGGCATTGATTCCAGCATCGAGCCTACGGAGTTCACACTAACCAGCAGATCAGGTTCGCAACTTGCAGCAGCATGCACGTTCGCTCGGTGCTCGATTGCGTGAGGGGGGGTTCTTTCATCCTCGGTAGAGTGGTGCCTGTCTATCACGAAGACTACTCCCAAATCGTGATTCACGACGCTAAGTGGGACATCCCCCCATTGCGACTCCGCGATCATGGAATTCGAACGAGAAACATCTTCTGAAACTAGAGTAGAGGCGAATGCACTCATTCCAGTTCCGCAAATCACCGCGATGCGGGGCATCTCCTCACTCCGAGAGTCTGGAGATTAGGTCGGCCTTCTTCCCTGATACTGGCTTCCCTTTCTCCTTCAGAAGTTCCTTGAGCTGAGCGACGGTCATCGAATTGTAGTCAACATCCACCGATGTTTCTTCCTCTTGCACTTCCTCGACGGAATCTGCGACTGTTTCTTCTTCGGGGGCTTCCTCGGATAGGGCTTCCTCGCTGGCATCCCCCTCATCCTCGGAACTCTCCTCTTCCTGCTCCTTGGCTGTCTTCTCCTCGGCCTTAATCTCCTCGAGAGTAGGGCCGTCATCCAGCACAACCCCGGCTTGCATCAGCTGGCTGCGTCTGAAGAACACCGCCTTAACTGGCTGAATCTTGGAAATTGCCTTGGAGACGCTCTCTTCAAGGGAGCCGTCCATGAGCGCCTTCTGGACGTTTATCCAAGTCGATTTTGCGCAGAATTTGACTACCTCGTTCCTAGCGATGCTGCGCGACTCCTGCTTCTGGCTTCCCTTGACACTGGACCTCGTGACGATGAATGGCTTAATTCTGATGAAGAACCCATCCTCAGTGACGACATCTATTGTGTCGTCAATTTTGCCTCTTTCTCTCCTTATCTGCCTCCTGACGAAGTCCTTCATGACATCATGGCCAACAAACTCTGTGATGGCGTCGTTTCCGACTACTTCCTTGATTCTGAAGTTGATCTTGACGTGCATCTTCGTGAAGTCGCCGTCCAACTCGTTCTGCATTATCTCAAATTGTCTTCCTACGAGTAGCTCTTCTTCCTCGGCAATGGTCTCGCCGATTACCTTGAACGACCATGGGTTTCGAGGCGCTCTGATAGAATACCAACGCTTGGTCTTCCACTTGTCCTTCTGCCTACGGGCAGCTGCTCTCGCTGATGCGCCTTTGGCCATTGAAACATCTCCATATTCCGGGGGCTACCCCGTTTGCGAGCCGTCCGACCTGCAACCAGTATTTGAACGGAATGCTACTGATAACGTCAGCAATGGGGCGCATTCAAGTTAGTTCGTCATCTGGGATTGACATGAGTCTGCACGGCGGGGAATGGAGAATACATGCGAGTGCTGTTGATGAAAGCAAAGTGATTGCAGAGGCACTAAGTTGGTTGAGTGGGGGTGAGTCTGAGATAATTGTCCATAAAGAGAACTCTACATTGGGGGCCCCGATGCAGACAATTAGTGTGAAGATGAAGGGTAAACAGGCACTACTGTCATTGGGGATGCTAGAGAAAGAATCTTTGAGAATCATCCTTGAAAATGGCCTAGATGAGCGAATAGACGATGACAAGTTTCTGCACATCAGACTGAGCCTCGGCCGGCTAGTCCAAGGAATAGGTGTTCTATCAATGAATAAGGATGACCCCGTTGCAAAAGGGAAGTTCAAGTTAGAGGTTTACTCTGGTCAAGAACCTATAGATGTCGCAGAGAAGTTGCTGGGACTATTGATCGACGAGTAATACAAGAATTCATATGTCAATTACTGAGGCAGTTACTTGTTATGACCCATGTAGTAACTAGTGCTTGTGTACAATGCAAGTACCAAGATTGCGTCCATGTCTGCCCAGTAGAAGCGTTTAAGGAAGCCAAAGACTATCTCGTGATAGATCCCGATGAATGCATAGACTGTGCGGCATGTATCCCTGAGTGTCCGAAAGAGGCGATCTATGCAGATAGCGACTTACCAGATGAGGAAATGGACTGGTTGGAGAAGAATGAGCGAGAATCGCCAGAACTCCCTATCGCAGAGGGAAATTCGCCCGTTCTGGCTGACAGTTGAGCCTATTGTACTCTGAAATAGGTTCTTCAATACAAGCCGAGAGGATTGAGTATGCCGCAAAGAGTTGAGCTTAGTAGTTTGAGGCATGGCACAGAGCTACTCAAGCGCGGTTTTGCGAAGATGCAAGAGGGCGGCGTAGTGATGGACGTGGTCACACCAGAGCAGGCCCATATCGCAGAGGATGCCGGGGCTGTATCCGTAATGGCCCTAGAGAGAGTTCCGGCAGACATCCGTTCTTCTGGTGGCGTGGCAAGGATGAGCCATCCCAAACTGATTAAGGAGATCATAGAAACCACTAGCATTCCAGTCATGGCCAAGGCCAGGATCGGGCACGACGAAGAGGCCAGAGTCCTAGAGTCACTTGGCGTAGACATGGTCGACGAGTCTGAGGTACTAACTCCTGCTGACCCATTTTACCACATTGCCAAGAATGACTTCACGATCCCGTTCGTTTGCGGATGCACCAGTCTTGGAGAGGCGGTAAGAAGACTGGCAGAGGGGGCTGCGATGATTAGGACAAAGGGAGAGGCGGGTACTGGAAACGTTGTGAGTGCAGTCAAGCATGCTCGCCTCCTATCAACTGAGATTGAGACTGCAATGAACGCAGACTCAGACGCGAGATCTGACATTGTAGATACCATTCTTGATGGATACAGAAGACTGGAGAAATCATCCGAAATAGGTGCCAAGGTTAACACAACCCCCTTCGGAGACCTAGAAACTATCAGAAAAGAAGTCGCTTTGGTTCTTGATGAAGTTTCAGGATTGGGCCGTCTACCGGTGGTAACTTTCTCTGCGGGAGGGATTGCCACACCTGCTGACGCGGCTCTGATGATGAAGCATGGAATGGACGGGATTTTTGTTGGTTCGGGGATATTCAAAAGTTCGGATCCAGCTCGGACAGCTGAGGCGATTGTCCTCGCGACACATCACTTCGAAGATCCCAAAGTGGTTGGAGAGGCATGCGAGATGGTTGGGGAGGCAATGCCTGGACTAGAAATTGACAGTCTCAAGGTTAGGCTCGAGGAAAGGGGCTGGTGACTATCTCTTCCTACCACGAGAAGTTCCGAGTTTCCTAGGTGCTCTTTTGGCCTTCGGTTTTTGTTTGACATCAGCATCGACTCCGCTGGAAACAATGCCGCCGAAGGTGATTGATCCACTCTCAAGTAGCTTCTCTGTTAGCGAATCTGCCAGCTCTTCGTTTTGATCGGGACCTCTGAGAGCCTGCCTGACTGATTTGTTATGGTCCTTGACGAGCCTCTCCCTCTCCTCGTGCTGTGATCGGATCTCTCCGCGGATCTCGTTTACCTTCGAGAGGAGTTCGACCATCCCCTTATGTGCCTCGTCTGCCTTACCCCTCTCCTCCAAGAAAAGTGCGTGTAGCCTATCTCCCTCTCCCCTAAGGAAGTCCCTCTCTTCGAACAGTGGCTTAATTGCACTCCAAATCTCATCTGCTAGACTATTCTGCTCTAGCATTAGCTTGTGTTCGTTGTCTGCTTCGGCCCTCAATCTTTGAATCGACTCGTCCATGTTACTCAAATCGATTGAGACGATTCGCTGATGCTCGACATGTGGGATTAGTTCGTCTCTTCGAGAAATTAATGAGCGGAGTTTCTTGATTAGTGAATTCTCCTTCTCAAGTGTTAACGAACCATCGGTCATTATTCGATCTTCAATCCTCTCTATCTCCCCAACGGTCTCCGACAGTTGAATCATAACAGACTTGCCTGAACCATGGTCCCTTTTTCCCTTCTTACGGGAGGAAATCTCCCTAATGCTCTGCTGGATTTCGTCGCGACTGGCCTGGTGAATCTTTGCTTGTGCACGGACTTTCTTCTGGTCATCCATGCTAGATGTGATCGTTTCTTGGACTTCGTTTCTTTTGTTTTGGGCCGAGTTGCGCTGATCTGCTGCTCTCTTGGCAGAATCGCTGTGAGAATCCCTCTGCCCTCGGACCCTACTGAGCTTTGACTCCATGGCGTGTAGTCTTGTCCGGAGGTCGTCAGCGTCCCCATCGCCATTATCCATGCAATCGGGAATAGTGCCCCCTTATTGAAGAGACCTAGAGGCCGAGTAACCTTGCTGCAAACGGTAGGATTGGGGAAATTATAGCCAGAGCAGCTCCGAACATGAATACGGCACCGGTAGTCATCCTCAGACGGGTGAAGAGGTCAGAGCGAACCTGTGAGGTTAGCACCTTTCCTGAAATCAGATTGCCAGATGAGTCCTCTAGCCTTACCGTCACAGTGGCGTCCCCCATGGAGGATGGGATTAGTGTCTGCCAGACAATCCTTGATTTGGCAATTGTAGATGACATCCTCTCGTAAGTGGTCTTTCCAGATAGCGAGGCATGGCTATGTGGTTCCGCCCTTAGGCGATACTCGCACTCATTGGGACGGAAGTCAGGTGTCTGGACCCTTAGGATTAGATCCTGGCTCTCTTCGGTCTGATTTAGTACGTAGGCGAATAAGTTTGCCTGGCCATGGGTGAGGTTCTCCATGTCTACATCGAACCAGATGTTATTATCGGCTTGGGACGAGAGGTGCATCCTCATCCTGTCATTGAGACGGAAGAAGGGTGCGCACCTATCTCTAGCATGCATCAGTAGACGATCCAAGGTCTCTTCGCCGAGTTCGGGATGATTGATTATCTGGTCAATAGTTCGAGAATCTACCAGTTTCCCTAGTGCTTGGTGAAATTCCTCCTCTTCTATCAAGCCTGAACGGAACATGTCGAGCACCTGCAGAAGGTACTCCTGTAAATCTGAAAGTTTCACGCCTTTCTGAAGATCTGCAGTGAACGAGGAGACGTACTTTGAGAAGCGAACTGCCAGCATTGGATCGACATGGGACCTGATGACATCGGTGAATGGCATATTGAGCAAGGCTGGATGTATGGGCGGGGAGAAAGCCTCCAGCAAACCCCAGGGCTCGACGGTGTTGAATCTTGGACGGTTGGAAACCATGTATACGCTGTGTCCAGACAATAGGGCTCCGGTCGATACCGCAATGAGGACTGGGATACCGTCTGTGTCTGAAGGAAAAATCAACGCTAAGCCAAGCAAGCCTGTGGAGAATATCATCAAGGTTGTAGTCAGATTGAGTTGGTTTGCTGCACCATCTATTACTGCTCGCATCTCACTGTATCCATGGGAACTACGGAATGTGATTCCCGTGGAAACAATTTCTTCCGTTTCGATTTGAAATATTCTCTTTGTCGTCCACAAGAGATAGTGCAGGACAAACAATAGCAAAAGATCAGCAACCATCAGAACGAGTGCCAACAAGTAGATTGACTTTGAGAATGTGAAGTCGAAGAATAGCTCCTGCACCCCAACCTGCCACCAATCTGGTTCTGATGATCGGTACGATTGTGCTAGGCCGAATAGTAGAACAACGACAATGGGGAGAAATAGTATCAAACGTGCTCCTCTGCTAATTAGCAGGTCATCCACACCAGTTAGAATTGCCTCTCTGGCCTTCAATGTAGACTTGATTGATGATCCCTTGGGTTTGGTATCTTCCTTCACTATTCCTTTGATGTCCGGAGCAGCAGGGGTTTCAGTCTCTAATGCAGAAATCATCGAGTCTATCTCTTTCTCCAATCCTAAGAGATTTCTAGAGTCCTCGCTTGTAGACATCGGATCAATCTCCAGTTGACCTTATTCGGGCCAGAATCTTCATTGAAAGACTATCGGATAAGTCAAAGTTGTTTCCATCACTAGTTATCTTGCCACCAGTGACAAAGACAACGGAACCTATCCCGAGTCCACAATCTCGAATGGTGATGGATTCGACCTCATTTGCCACAATCAACTCAACCACGGCGGAAACCCCTTCTGGCAGACGTGCCAGAGGCAATAGGGTCCCGATACCCAGTGTTTCGAAGTCTCGCTCTATACTGGGTATTCTGTTACCTTCGGTTGTAGTCTCTGGATACCCCAGTAAACGATCCAACGTAGCCTCTAGATCTGAACCTACTGCATGCTCCATTTTGCATGCCACCTCTTTCACATTCCCCTTGAAACCAATAACGTCGGTCAGAAGTACCTCCAGAAGGCCCTCTCTTCTTTTTATTCTAGCAGCTAGCTGGAATCCTGCGGTAGTTAGACGAAATCCACGATAGGGGATGTGGGTAATCATTTCTCGGTGGGAGAGGCGTTGAACCATCTCAGTGACTGAAGCAGCACTGATACTCATCAATTCGGCAAGCTGTGTTGTCTTAACTATCGCACCCGGGGTATCGGCGTGGACCTCAAAAATAGTTTTCAGATATGTTTCCTCAATTTCGCTGAACTCTGGCATCTTAGTCACCCTCGGCCTCTGCCATGAAGTGAGTCTTGCACACTGGGCATCTAGACATTACCGGCCTGCTCTCCATCTTTACCCTCAAGGCCTGTTCGCATTCTGGACAAATGAGGGTGTCCTCTGAGGAGCGGACGATTAGGTGAGAGGGAGTTTCTTCCCTTCCAACAACGAATTCCATAGAGCATGCAGGGCATCGTACACCACCGGAATGATTACTGGGGACCATCAATCTCTGATCGCAATATGTGCATTGAATCTCCTTCTTCTCCTTTCTCAATATGGCCTCTGCTGATTCCTTGGTTTCACGTAGGCTGGAGTCGGATGTGGAGGGAGTCCTAGTAGATACTGCGCGCCAAACTAATGTCCCAACTAGAATGGTTAGTACACCTGCAAGGGTTCCATAACCAGCTGCGAGTAAGTCAAATGGGAGCTCCAGTCCTTCATCACCCAGATTTGTCTCCACAGAGTAATATTTCGAGACTCTAACTCCGCTGGTAGACCACTGTACCTCCAAATCCACGCGATCGCTGTTTGGCCAATTTGACAAGGAAATGTCAGTCGTTATTATTGAGCCTGGCATTACAGACTGGACTACAGTTTCTGCAAGTATTGTACTATCGGAGGACATTAGTACTCTAACATTGCCGGAGTCAGTCTGGTAGTTACCGATGTTTTCTAGAGATATTGAGGCCAATGCTCTGCTACCGGGAATGGGTTTTTCGGGATTGAAGATGACCTCTAGGGTGATTGAAGACTCAAACACAAGTGGTTCTTGAACACTTTCTTGGGAGAAATTCTCTGAATCGAAAGATGGCTGCCAGCCAATTGGAATGGCCTCAATGATAATCTCCTCTGCATGGGGGTGTCCGAGGTCTAATTTGATTGTCCGTCGACCAGGATCAGATTCCAATTCTATTCTCTGTAGAAGTTGTGATGAGTCCTGGTTTCCAGAGGATGCTTCGAGAATGATGTCCCTGGATCGTCCATTAGAGAGATATACCGAGATCTCGATACTCAGTCCCTCAGTGTTTGTCCAGTAAATTGAGTCCATGGAAAGATTAAGAGTTTGACTCGGCATTGCCACAACTGAAATATTTCCTTCCAATGGAAAATGGCCTGGAACGCCGTCTACAAAGATCCACCAGTCGAAATGGTTTGATCCAGAAGAATTGATAGAAAAGGGGGCGGAGACCTCGCGAGTTGATCCTGGTGAAATCTGAACATTGACACCTTGGAAAATCTCCTCACTAGTCGAGGGGGAAACATGGAGTGAAGCATTACCGCTATCATTGCCAGAATTAGTCACCATCACAGAAGCTATTAGCGTGTCTCCCACATACGATGGCTCTCCAGAGATTGCCAAACCAGACCCTCCCGAAGAAGTGAAGTTTGCAGAGGAAAGAGAATCACCAGAGTACTCAGCTACCCGATTAGTCTCGTGGAGAGACTGGTTTGAGAGGGCGAAGTTTCCGAGGCAAGAGAGGAATAGTATCGCCAGTGATATGTAAATAATATTGCCAGACAAGTCCCTCATGAAGTCGGCTTGAACGGATATCGTATCAATCAAACCCAGAAAAATGTCCAGCATAGGCCTATAATGGATGTATTTCCTCGGACGGAAACGAAATGGACACTGAAGCGCTGTTGCGGGTAGAGCCGAGTGAGCTAGCCGTTAAACTTCTGGAAAGGAGGATTATTCTGAAGGAGAGTCTGCCCGGAGTGATAAGGAATTTAGAGGCGGCGGAAGACACCTTGTCTCCCAAGGTTGAACGAATGAAGAAATTATTCGAAGATTCCAATAGCAAGGTTGCAAAATTCAAGGAAGAGAGGGATATTTGTCAGAAGAGTACTGGTGTACTGATTCCAGAGGTTAAAGAAATTAGAGAGAGCCTGATAAAATCCGGAGGGATGGTCAGCCTAGATCCAAAGTGGAAGAAGAAGAAATTGCTTGAGCAGATTGAAGAAATAGAGAACAAGATTCAGACATCGGCCCTTGATCACAAGTCCGAGGGGAAACTACTAGACAAGAGAAGGGCATTAATTTCAGAGAATGACAAATGGGTCAGAGATAGAAAGGACTCAAATCCAGAGATGTCAGTCTACCTGAAAAAGAACAGAAAGATGTCTGAACTCTTCAAGAAGGCGGATAAGTCCCACACCAAGATGGTCGAGGCCGTATCAAAGGCACAACCACTGTATCAGAAGTTGACTGAAACGTCTGGAGAATTGAAGGAAGTGAAGAGTCAACTAGACCGTGCGAAAGAGTTGCTCTCTCAGAGTGATAAGGCGATTGCGCACTGGGAAAAGAGATTGGAGAGTGGTTTTGGAGAGATTGGATTTGGTTTCCGAGACCTCTTAAAGGCCAAAAAGGCAGTGGATGGAGGCGGTCGTTCCTCATTTGCAAAGAAGTCTCGGAAGGCATCCAAAAAGGAAAAATCAGCAGGTGAAGAAGAATGAATGAAACTTCTGATGTCAACAAATGGGGTGATCTTGAGAAATTTGATGCTGATGGAATTAGCAGAATTATTAATGAAAAGAAGGTTTTGTTTCGTTCTTTCGAGGGGCAGATAAGGGAATTGCAATCTGAGCGTAAAGAGCAGGTTCACATTGTGAAGTCATTGAGATCGGCAATTGTTGGTTTTGAAAACTCTGGTTCAGGGAGGAAAAAGTTACTCGGAGAATTTCACGTTTCTAGGAAGGAGGCGCAAAGACATAGAAAAAAGAGGGATGGAATCAACAAGTGCGTGCCGCCTCCATCAAAAATACTTGAAGAATGGTTGAACGAGACTTACAGCTCTCTAACAAATATCGATAATGATTTGACTTCGGTTCCAATGCTCAATCCAGAGCTATCCGCATTCAGTCGGTTCTTCGAGATTCAATCATCAATTAGGAAAAAGAGGGAAGCAGAGAAAGCCCATTCGAGTTACATTTCCAAAGTTAGCGAAATGAGAAAGATTTCCTCCAAATTAGATCAGAATAAGGAAGAGGTCGACAAAGTTGTATTGGAACTCAAAGACAGTGTAGAGATCGAAGGAGACAGAGTTAGCAGGAAAGAGATTTGGAGGATTAGTAATAGGATTTCTTCCATCGATAAAAAAATTGACGTTCTGAAGGTCGATGTAAAGAAAGAACGAAAGGAACTGAAGAGAGTAGAGAGATACGCTAGAATTTCATCAGGTAGAAGGGGCGTTTCAAGCATAGAGGATATTCGAGGAATAGCAGCCAAGGGTGGATCTCTAAGTACGGAGGAGTTGGGCGCGTTGTTGGAATATGGTGGTTTTTCATCGATTTCTGAAACAAATAAGGATGTAGAGGAGAAGACAACTGTTGGAGTCAATCCTAGAAAGAAGGTGAGAAGAATAGGCGTTTCTAGAAAGGGAAGTAGACAAGGAAAAGTTGCCAGCAGAAGAGAGTAACTACTTGGAAATTCGGTATTCCTTAAATGGAAGCCCAAATTGGCGATGTCTGAGGGACGTCGTTGGAACTCAATCAATCGAATATTGGATCGGTCTTCGAGACTAAAACTGAGTCAGTAAGCGATAAGTTATCTGATTTCAGAACTCGGCGGGACGATCTCAACCTGAAAGTTAGGACCCAGTTAGACAAGCGCAATGAAATCAACCGACAGGTTAAGGAATTAATTTCTGAAGTCCAGAAACAGAAAAAACTGCGGAATGAGGCGAATAGCAAAGTAGCAGAATTAAGGAAGACTAGGCTCGAGAAGACGAATGAACTCAAGGAAATTAGGATCAAACTAAGAAGCTCTGGTGAGAATAATGATTGTGACTCAGGTAAGAAGAGAAATGAGGGCAGCTCTCGGAAAATCAGAGAGCAAATGAATAAACTAGAATGGCGTCATCAAACAGGTCAGATTGGTCCTAGTAAAGAGAAGAGTTTCTTTTCAACGATGAAGAGATTGCAGGCTGAGTTCAAGAAATTAAAACAGGAAGAGGAAGCAAGTAGCTCCTCCATACTGAAAGAAGTTAAGCAAGCAGAGAAGAGGCAACAAAGGGCACATGACGCAGTTACCGATGCGTCAGAGAAATCAGAAGAGGTGCATTCCCTGATGATGGAGCTATCGAACGAAGTAGACAACCTCAGAGGCCTGGCAAATTCAGAACACCTAGGGCTAACGTCGACAAAGAGAGATGCAGATACTTTACATAACAAATACATTATCTCTATCAGGTGTATCCATTCTATGCAAGATATTCTGAAGTTAACTGGATCAAACAAGGAGCGAGATTCAGAGAGGGTGGATGTATCTGATCTAATGTCGAGGTTGATGGAGGGGCAGACCCTCTCTGATGAGGACATGATGCTACTTCAGAGGAATTAGACGTCATAAAGACGGCCGTTTCTGCCATGCAAGATTTTTTCAGTTTCTAAGTGGATGGTCCACCCTGGAATTAGTATCTTGACATGACTGATATTAGCCCTAACGAAATTCAATGACCATTTCTGCAGAAGCATGCTTCGAACAGATCCAGAGAGGGATATCTCTCCAGAGTTTCCCCTCCTCCTTTGCTCGATGATCTTAGCTAATTCTTCGTTGAGTCTATCCTCAGTTAGCCAATTGTCACTCTGTGGTTCTATTGTCCGTAGAACCGGTGCTCTCTGAAGTTTCTCAACATCATCCAATAATACGATAATTTGCGACCAAGGGTCCTCGAGGATTGTCCATTTTCCCGATTCGCTTTCGCCATTAGGTCCTTGTAAATCCCCCAATACGATCCATAGGCGAGCAGCCAGAAGTAGTGGGGAGAATGAAAATCCATCCATACCTCGCTGAGTTGTCCAAGATTTGATCTCAATCAGTGGTTTCAACACCAGTGTTCCTTCATTTGCTGGGATGTGGCTAATCTGTTCAAAATTCTCATGGCTCTCTTCCTCCCTAGCAGTAGCAATCAAGTCACCGGAGAGTACGGCCCTCCCGATCCACAAGGAAATCTCCTCTGGGCCAAGTATCTGAAAATTAAAAGAGTCTACTAAGTGGCAATCTGATTGAACTGGACGCTCACTGAGAATGAGATTAAATCCACTGGGGGCATCCATTCCAAACCTAATTATCTCGCTCCTAGTGATCGGCAATATTCCAGCAGGAGCATGCCAGATGGAAACACCATTTGAATGAATTTCTAAGTCTGGGATGGAAGCGGCTACCCCCATGGAAGTGAAACCGTGAGTGTTGTTTGCGAATTCATGATTTCTGAGGCTGACTGCTTTCTCCCTTAGGAGGTCCCGCAGCACTCCTTCCATGGGTGCAGGCCGAAGGACCTGTCTTTGAAGAGTACCCAAGATTTGGTTTCTCGAGCCTAATTATTGTGTCAAAGGTTCGGGTCGATTTGAAGTAAATCGCTCTGCCCGGGATCTAAAATGCAAAGTGAGCTTACTGGGAATGGTTTTCCGCAGGCTGCACCGAGTTGCCTGTTGACCAGCGTAACTTGGTGAACTGGTACTGATGGGTGCGAATTCCTTAATTCATCGATGAAGGATTCCGGGCAATTAGCTGCAACGAGAACCATCTTCGCGCTCCCCTTGTAACATTCAGATGATGTCTGACGTTGTCCAAAAACAATGTCTCCAGTATTTATTCCCTGCTTTAATTGTCTAGCAATGTCCATTCTCTCCCCTCAATTATTTTCGTCGGGAATGTAGAACAACTCTACGCTCCCAGTTCCCAAGGCGACTGGTTGACCGACGATAATGTTCTCAGTTACGCCAGATAGCATGTCCCTCTCGCCGATTACTCCGGCCTTCAAAAGATGGGTCACAGTAACTTCGAATGCTGAACGGGCGAGGATGGAGTGCTTGGTTCCACTGACTCCATGCCGACCTATGGCTCTAACTTCGCCACCAGTTGTCATAACATCTGATACCATGATGAGGTGGCGAACATCTACATCTAGGCCGGCCCCTTCTAAGGTATCCCACATTTCATTAATTATGGCTTGACGGGCCGCTTCAATTCCCAAGTAGTCATGAATCTCGTTGATATTGTTGGTATATGTTCGTGACCGATCTACGCCATCGAACTCACTTACCTTTGCAAGATTGGATCCTATGGTGGAGATGTAGTACTCACCAGTATCGGTCGTTGGACCTTGTACGGTTGCCCTACTAATTCCAGGAAGACCCTTCAATCGTAGTTTCTTGATCTTGTCTTCTAACTGAAGAAGTGCAGTGTAAGTAGGGGGGTCTGATGTTAGATCTGCCAGATCTTCTTCCTTTGAAACGCCCGGGATAATCCTGAGCGACTTTGGGCGAACCTCGTTATCAGCTTGAACATAGAGTCTGAGTGCACGGGATAGTTTGTCTCTTACCTCAGCGCCGTTCATCTTCTTCAACCTCATATTGCTAAGGTTCAATTGAAGGACAATATTCCTCTGGGCCACATCGACATCAATCGTAGCAATATCTATGGCTGTTGTTGTCTCGACTGAGGCTGCTAAATCCCTGACTAATTTTTCGTTGGTCCTTAGTGGCTTGCCCTTGGAATTCTTCTCATCCATGTAAATTATCATAGTTGGAGTCTTCGGAACCTTTCTGGCATCCACTATCTCGATAATCCTAGGAAGACCCTGGGTGACGTTGACAGTTGCTACACCTGCATAGTGGAAAGTACGCATTGTCATCTGTGTACCGGGTTCGCCAATTGATTGAGCTGTTGTTATGCCAACGGCTTCGTAAGGTACAGCCCTTGAATCAATGTAGAAATTGTTTGCAGATTGAACGATCTTCTTGGCCTTTGCATTAGTCAGTTTCTTCTCGCCCCTGCTATGCAGGCCCTTGACTAGTTGGTCAATCATTCTTGGAGTCATGGTTGAGTCAAGTTTTTTTGCAGCGTTATTTAGCTGAATGTACATCTCATCTTCAGGGTCTATGTCTCGGATAAGTTGCTTCATCTTGGTATCGTAGTCATAATCCTGCAAAGGAAGTGATCGAGTGGTTCTTCGACGCCGAGAAACAGTTCTCCTTCGGACTATTGTCTTCTCTGTACCTACAGAAGAGGCCCTGGAAGATTTGACAGAGCTAGCCATGACATCATGAATCCTCTGAGATGTCCCTGAGTCTATGCCGCAGATCTGGGCAATCTGGCCATGTGAAAGTCCCTTTACATCATCCCACTTACGATCGTCGGCAAGCTTGTGGGCATACTCTTCCTCGATGCCAAGGTCCATCAATTTCTTCTTTGTTGCACTCTTAACAACCATCAGTTAGCACCCCCTAAGGCGTCATTGAGAACCTGATTTACATCGAACGGATCACCTTTCCGACTCCTAGCTGGGTCGACCCCATCTTCACCGTATTCGAATTGTACGATACGGTTCGCAGTGTTCCTTACAGAGCCCATTTTGTCGTTTGAAACCTTTAGGTCGTCCATTGCGTTAATCAACCTTCTTTGCATATAACCGGACTTGCTTGTTCTTACCGCCGTATCGACTAGGGATTCCCTGCCCGAGACTGATAGCATAAAGAACTCGGTTGGTTCTAGGCCTCTCTTGAAAGATGAAGAAACGAAACCCTTCTCCTTGGATCCCTTAACCTTCCTTGGGAAGTGAGAGAGTACACGGTCTTGATATCCTCGCTCGAGCCTCTTACCTCTGACCTTAGGCTGGCCAATTGAACCAGCCATCATGGCTAGATTGTCCATTGACCCACGGGCACCGGAAGTAGCCATCATAACGGCTGAGTTATCGTCACCCAAATGTGCCTTCGCTACGTTACCGGTTTCGCCCTTTGCAGTGTCCAGAATTGTGAGAATATTCTCCTCAAGAGTTTCATGGGGGGTTCTACCAGGCCTAGCCTCGTATTTCCTACCATCCTTGCCGAATTTCTCTAACTCGACATCTACGTCGAGACTTGCCTTGGTGTTAATTTGTTCTATCTCGACCTTTGCCTCGGGAGGTAGGTCCTCATCATCGATTCCAGTTGTGAACCCCATGGCTGTGCAAATTGCGATTGTCATCTTTGTCATCTTATTGATGAAATCTGCTCCAACATCCGTCCCATGTGTCTGAACTACGGCATCCAGTAGACGTCCGTCTTCGGCTCCAATTCCTCTCTTGTCTATTGTTCCAGAAATGGCGCCCGTAGACTGTGTTACTTCGACGTCGTCTCCTGTACGATTCTTGAAGTTAAGACTAAAGCCTCCGCTTACTAAAAGACTGAAGATCTGATTACCAAGGAAACCCGTCTGTCCATTCCTTTCAACGATTTCTGGTAGATCCCCCACCCATCCAATTGAACCCAAGACATCCAGTGCTACATGCATTGGAAGGAACGCATCTCCATGAGTAAGCAGGTAAGCACCAGTGATGTGATCGTGAATTCCGCCGATTACGCTACCACCATACCTAGGGGAAATAATGTGCTCTTGGACCCGCATCAGAATTCTAGCCTCGGCTCTGGCTTCCTCGCTCTGTATTACGTGGAGGTTCATCTCGTCTCCATCGAAATCTGCGTTATAGGGAGTGCAATCTGCGAGATTGAACCTGAATGTCTTCCCTTGCATGACTCTGATTTCGTGCACAAGCATAGACATCCGATGGAGAGATGGTTGTCGATTGAAGATAGTCACATCACCATCTATCAGATGACGCTCCACTACAACTCCGGGACGGGGGTTTCCTTCCCTGTCATATGTGCTTAGCCTGTCTTCTATTTCCGTGGGGTAGATATTGTCGTGTTCGTCCTCGACCTCTGGACTGCCGCAGTGTGGGCATTTGACCTCTAGATGTTCTGGGAGGTACTCTTCCGGCTTATTGACCTCCCATTTCCACCGATAGTGTATAGCTGCATCAGGATCATCTTCGGCCAATGGCTTACCATCTTCGCCCTCGCCCCTAAGATTCGAGAGTGTTCGCTCTAGGTGAACGCTCCATTCGGGAACCAGTTCGTCTGTCATTGGATCTCTCCGCAATTGCTGTTGTAGCACAAGGCCAGGAAGGAAATTTGGTGCAGGAAGAACCTCATTCAAATCTGGCCTGTAACCCATGTATGGTTCCTCCTCACTACCTGAATGGCAATCGGGGTTCAAGCATCTGAAACCCGCCCAGATGTACTTGGTTCGGTCAGTTATTCTTACTCTGAATTTGTCACCCCTGATGATATAGTTCACACCTGGGTGAACGTCAGGACCACGAAGTATCATCTGCCTCAGTTGTTCTCGGTTTCTGCTTGTAGCCCTGATGGGCACAGTCAGTTCCTTAGCAGTCTTTACGGGGACTCCCACTTCGTTGATTCCGAGATTTGGATCGGGGCTGATTACTGTTCTAGCGCAGAAGTTCACCCTCTTACCAGACAAGTTGCTCCTGAACCTGCCTTCTTTGCCCTTTAGTCTCTGGGAGAGAGTCTTGAGTGGTCGGCCAGATCGGTGCCTTGCTGGTGGAATTCCACTTGTCTGATTGTCGAAGTATGTTGTGCAGTGATACTGGAGAAGTTCCCAAAGATCTTCCACGATTAGTTGGGGTGCACCCGAGTCACGATTCTCACGAAGTCTCTGATTAATCCTGAGAACATCTACCAGCTTGTGCGTCAAATCGTCTTCTGATCTGTCCCCACTCTCTAGTGTGATAGACGGGCGTACAGTTATTGGAGGAACTGGTAGGACCTTCATTATGGTCCATTCTGGCCTGCTGACTTCTTTCTCCATTCCAACGAAGATAAGGTGTTCGTCGGGTATCTTCTCAAGCCACTCTCTGATGTCTCTCGCATTCAACTTGTGCTCGCCCTTGTCGGTCTTCTTCTCTTTGAAGGTCGTAGGCTTATCCAGTATTATCTTGCCCTGTTCTGCTCCACAGTGCATGCATATTGCTCTCTTAGGTCCAGCGCAAAGATTCTCAATATCCTTGATAATCTTCTTGAATTCTCTGCCGCCAACACCGTGCTTCAGAATAATATCGTTAACACGGTCCCTGTAGTAATCCTGTTCAGACTTCTCTGGGTCTATTGGATGAGACTCCGGAGCATCCAGCAATAATGCCTTGCTGCATGAGTTGCAAGTAGTCTTCAAGCAAGTCTTAATCAAGGCACTAAAGCCGATATGCATAACTGGAAGTTCGAGAGCTATGTGACCAAAGTGGCTGGGGCACTCCTCGTGCTTGTTGCCGCAGGTTTCACACCTGATTCCGGGGTCTATGACGCCCATCTTTGGATCCATTAGGCCCTGTTTGAATGCGTGACCATCATCCTTGTAGGTATCAGCAGTCTTGACCTCAACGGAAGACATCTTCCGAATTTCATTAGGATCCATCAATGTGAATCTAATCGAGTCGATCCTCTTTGGTATCTTGGCTGCATCGCGGGCACTCATCTTCTATCCTCCAGTTCTAGTCTCATAGCCACTCCAAGACTCTTCATCTCATCCAAAAGCAACTTGAAGGCGTAAGATGTTTGGACAGAGTGGACATCGGATCTATCACCGCACACGGGGCAGACAGTTGTCCGCCTCTTCCAGTCGTAGTATGCAACATGGCCACATCGAGGGGTGTTGCAGACCATCAGATCCCAACCATCCGACTCATCGAGTAGTCTGTCTTTGATAACCATCGATGCTCCATGGGAAATGAGGCAGTCGCGCTCCATTTCACCGAACCTGAGTCCACCTTGGCGGGCCCTACCTTCAGTTGGCTGTCTAGTGAGAATCTGTACCCTACCTCTGCTTCGTGCGTGAAGTTTGCTGCTAACTAGGTGGTGCAACCTCTGATAGTAAATTACTCCGACAAATGTTTCGACTGGGAAGCTCTCGCCTGTTTCTCCGCTAATCATTGACTCCCTGCCAGTGTGCCTGAGACCGTTCCTAAGTAGGCCTGAACGAAGTGACTCCTCCTTCTCACCGGTGAATGCGGTGCCGTCGATCCGTCTTCCATCCATTGAGCCGACCTTGCCACCTATCATCTCCAACACGTGAGCTACCGTCATCCTAGACGGGATGGCGTGAGGATTGATGAGGAGATCTGGAATTACACCGTCTTCTGTGAAAGGCATATCCTCCTGCTCCACTAGTCTTCCGATGATTCCCTTCTGACCATGGCGGCTAGCAAACTTGTCTCCGAGTTCAGGTATCTTGTTAGTTCGCAGAGTGATTCGCACTAGTCTGCCCGAATCTAGAGACTCAGTGACGAAGACATTGTCCACCCATCCTTTCTCCCCATGTCTGACCATCATTGATGATTCTCGCCTCTCTTGGGCCTGTAGGAAGGCACCATGCGACTCCTCGAGGAATCTTGGTGGACTTGTCTTGCCGACAAGTATCCCCCTCCCCCCCTCTTTGCTGGTTAACTCGATTTCAGGAACAGGTAGTCCATCTCTTTCTAAGTGGGAATATGAGTCCCATGATTTGAGTCCCTTTATCTCATCTAGACCGGTTCCGGGGATCTCTATCTTCTCCTCTTGGCCTCCGGGGAATCTCTTGTTTTCTGCGTTATATGTCCTGATGAATGCGGATCTTCCGAGAGCTCTTTCCACGGATGCCCTGTTCATTATCACAGCATCCTGCATGTTGTAACCATGATGACTGACTATTGCCACGACGTAATTCTGCCCTCCTGGCCTCTGGTCGAATTTGGTTGATTTCATTGCCCTAGTACCAACAATTGAACGCTGGGGATAATGCATCACGTGAGCACGTGTATCTGGCCTGAGCCGGAAGTTTGCACTTGCCACGCCGAGGCTCTGCTTTACCATCGCGGTTCCGCCCGTCACTCTGGGAGTTGAATTGTGTTCGGGATAGGGCACCAACGATGCGCAGACGCCCATGATCAACTGAGGGTCAATCTCTACGTGAGTGAAAACAAGGACGGTGTGGTCCTTCTTTTCCTTTCTTTTCAGTACATCTATGTTTTCTTGATAGTAGTTAAGTGGCACCTTGAACTTCTCACTCTTCACTGCCCCATTAGGCATCTTGACTTCTGCGGAAATCAGGGCATGGGAAATCCCATGCTCGCCTAAGTTGGTCCACTCCACATTTGCAGGATTAATTGGACGATTGTTCTTCGGGGAAAAGGATGGCAGGTCGAATGGTCTTGGGGCAATCAGCAGATCTTCTTCTTCCTCTGCATCTACCCACTCAACTACGCCTCCAGAAACTAGGTCGGAGAATGAAATTTCTCCGGAACTCAGACCCTCGAGGTGCATCTTAGTAATCTGAAGACTTCCATGATCAATTATCAGAAGTGGTCGGAGCATTCGTCCCCTATCGGTATTGATGTAAACATCACGGTTCTCGAGATCGTGCCTGATACTCACCTCTGGCCTAATCCTGCCAGAACGCCTCCTCCTCTTGAATTGACTAACAAGCTTATGAGGCCTCTTGTGGAGGCCAAAGATATCTCCATTGACGTGAATGCGCGAACCATCTGCCCAACCATCAGGGTTATCGTTGACTCCGGCTTCCTTGAGCAGTGCCTTGACATCGCTTTCGGGGACTTCTTCTGAGACGTCAATCATTTGTGCTGCGTTCTTCACGAGTCCGCAGTTTTGACCTTCTGGAGTTTCGTTTGGACACAGCCTGCCCCATTGAGTCGGGTGCAGGTCTCTTGCCTCGAAGTGAGGTTGGCTCCTAACAAGCGGGCTTGTTACCCTCCTCATGTGTGAGAGAGCAGAAAGATAAGTCGTCCTGTCAAGAAGTTGGCTCACTCCGGATCTTCCTCCAACCCAATTTCCTGTTGCTAGTGCGTGCATAATCTTCGTTGTCAAGACGTCTGGCCGGAGGCACGAGGAGATTCTGAGCTCTCTCTTTCGATTATGATGCCTCTCTAACTGATACTTCAGGTCTCTGGCAAGCTGTTGAAGGCTCACTCTGAAAAGGTCCTCAATGAGATCTCCTGCCAGCCTAACACGCTTGTTTGCATAGTGGTCCTTATCGTTCGGATCCTTGTTCTTTATTGCCATTTCAAGAACCTGTCTGGCGATACGCCCAAGGAAAATTGCTTTCTTCTCCCTGTTGTCTGTGTTTTGTCCAAGGTGCGGAAGTAGTTCGTTGTCGAGCAGGTTCTGAATTCTAGATTCTCGATACTCCTTCTGTTGACCGGCTGCGAACTTCTTCTCAAGCCAAGCCAGAGCCTCTTCGGAGGTGTCAACACCGTATTCCTCGTTATCTCTGACATCGTTTAGATTAGCGACTGTGAACTTCATTGCCTCTGGGGGACCGGCAATAGAGGCAAATATCTCTCTGTCGTTTTCCACCCCGAGAGCCCTCATCAGCAGGACTAGGGGGATAGGTGTTGTTCCAGCGCTCGGAATCTTGACCATCAGCATTCCGTCCCTTCGCTTTTCTACATTGAGTGGTTTTCGAACACCGTCCTTTTGAGAGAAGATCTTCGCAACTTGAGTCTCGTGAGCGTACTTCTTGTTCTTCTCGACCGTAACTCTGTTAGGGGCGAGATCTTCCATGGAGATTAGTACCCTTTCAGTACCGTTGATAATGAAGTATCCGCCGGGATCCAATGGATCCTCGCCAAACTTCCTCAGTAGTTGGGTGTATCTCTCGGCATCTTCTCCAGAAGTCTCTGGGGAAAGGCGCCTATTCTCATCTATATGGTTATAGTTCAAATTGCATCTCGCAGATCTAACCATAATAGGGAGGTTTCCGATATGTACGCTTGTCTCTTCTTGGAATCCCATCTCAGAACCAGGAGAAGGTGGCAAATCATCACGGAAAATCTTGAAGTCGAGATATACCGGAGAGAAATATGTCAGCTTCCTCAGTCTGCATTCCATTGGGGTTGCATGGTGCTCGGCCCCGTTTGCTTCCTTTATCGTAGGCTTGCCTAATCGAAGATTTTTCAGACGAACGATAATCTCCTTGTCAAGAAGATCTAGTTTTACTAGACCTCCATCGTCATCTTCTACCGCCTCATCACTTCCTATTGTGATATTTCTGACGATCCTCTCCATCCGGCTTTCCTTTCCGTCGCCGACCGGTATACAGTCATTGTACGAAGCAAGCTGATGGTTGACTAGGCTTCTCTGTTTGAAATAACTCTCAACAATCTCTTTCACTTTTACACCTCCAAATTTATGCAGTTTCCACAATTAAGCGAAACGCTACCGAATTGCCAGCAGAACGGCTGTAACGGATGACCTTGACCACCCTATTTGCAAGCCAACCAGCCGGTAATTCGTCGTTCTCTGATTCTTCAATCTCCTTAATCACTTGAATTGCGGGATCGGTAATCAGAATTTTGGGGAGTAGCTCCTTAGCAAGTCTACCGGTTCCAAAGGCATCATCAGTTGTAAGCCCCCATGGTTCCAATAATTCTGCCTCAGATTCGATGGGGATTAATTCATGGTGAGGGACTAGGAAGTGGTTGAGGACATTAAATCGGTAATCCCCCATAGGTATATCTTCGTCCAATAGTGCCTTCCTTGAGATTGTAATGCGGTTACTCTTGCTCCTCTTTCTAGATCCGACATGCTCACTAATTACGCCCATTACGTGATCTAGTTCGGATACACTCTCTTCCAAGCCAACTTTCTTCGCGATTTGGTCCCGAGACATTCTCTTTATCGTATCCAGATTTGCGTCATCCGCCAACTTGTGCGCTTGACCCTCTGGAATTCCTAGCTCTATCAGCCTCTTTTTTGTTGAGCTCTTTACTGCCATGTTTCTTCCCCCGTCCAGAAAAGCGTGAGCCTGAGAAGCTATTCAGGCGGGCCTGAGGGGATTCGAACCCCCGGCCACCGGGTTAAAAGCCCGGCGCTCTACCTGACTAAGCTACAGGCCCAAGGCTGATGCTGGGCCATCCTGCGACCCTAGAGGCCTTCTAAAGGCTTACGCACGTCGTCACTCCCGCAATTTTGCGAGAGGTACCGGGGGAAGCCAGTACTGGCGCCTCTTAGACGGCTTACGACATAAAGGTTGTCAAATTGTCAATGAAAGGGACGTCGCAACAATTTTGTCTTGGTTACGATTGAAAATATCGATGGGAGGTTTGAATTTCACTCTTGATGGGGTGGGCGAGTGGGAGATATTTGTCCCACCTACCGTTTACCCCCCCAAGGAAGACACTGAAATGCTTTGCCATGCTATTTCGGAGCTATCTGCCAAGACTGGTGGCAAGGCTCTAGAGATTGGATGTGGGTCGGGATTGGTTACGATTGTTCTAACGAGCCTAGGTTGGGAAGTTACCGCTTGCGATGTTAATCCCTTTGCGGTCGCTTGCACACGGGGAAACCTGGAGACGAATGATCTATCTGGAAAGGTTTGCGTTATAGAATCCGGGATTGGAGAAGAAATGCCAATCTCAGAAAACACAGACTTGATCGTTTGGAATCTTCCTTACTTAGATGAGGAAGTGGATCATCCCGGATTGCTCGAAAAAATGGAAGAGGCGGCGTTGTCTGACATCGCTCAAGGTGGTTGGGGGCGCGCTCTTCTACAAACCCTGGAGAATAATAGCGCTACTTTGTGTGATAGAGTTCTGGTAATCCTAGTAATGAGGACTGATCCAGAAGGGAGCAGTAGAGTTCTTGACTGGGAACAAAAAGGTTGGTCTTGGCGCTCGCTGAAGGCCGAACGATATGGTGCCGAGAAAATCGAAGTCATCGGTTTTTGGCGAACGGGATCAGGAGTTGGGGCGACTGTATTGGATTCGTGTACTTCTACAATGGAAGAAGCTGCGAGGCTGCCCAACGATGGATGGCAAAGAATCTTCTCAAAGAGTCAGACCAATGGTAGAGGAAGAAGGAATTCTGACTGGATTTCAGAAGAAGGAGGGGTCTTTGCAACTTGGAATCTTGACACAGATTTACTCGAGAATCTCGCACCGGGACTCATTCAGACGAGCATTGGTGCTGTGATATCGGACGTATTGGGTGCGAACATGAAATGGCCAAATGACATTGTCGATGGACATGGAAGGAAGATGGGTGGCGTTCTTCTAGAATCATCGAATAATGATAAGATTAGAGTGGGCGTCGGGGCAAATAGGAATAGTTTTGTGAAAGGAGATGTATCAGCTTCGGGTTGGGAAGAGACCCTCGGCGCCATTGATGCTTCCGAGGTGTTCCTCAGAATCGACAGAGGAATTTCATCCATCTTCGAGAGCAATGGAAAGATTGCAATACCAACTCAGGGGAGTCTTGCCCGAATGTCTTGGAAAGCGCTTTCTAGGTCTCTTTCCAAAGGGGTTCAAGCATCCCTTAATGGCGAGTTGCTTAGGCCTACCGGATTGAACGACAAGGGAGAGTTAGAGGCGTCTGGCATCGAGGGATTCGTAGTACTTCGGGAATTAGACGGCATTGGATGGATCATTCCCAAGAAATGAGTCTAGACGTTGTCTAGCCAGTCTTATCTTTCCGGAACTGGTTAAGGTCGCCATATCCTCACTATTGTTAATCAGGGAAAGGACTTGTTGGTAATCCCCTAGTTGAATCTTGAGAATTGCAAGAGTAGCCCCCGCTGCCTCCAAAACATCGAATAGCCTCCATTCATAATCCTCCAAACAGAGCACAAGGAGCTGTTTCAATTGGACTCTAGTCAATATTTTTTCTATTCTAAAGGCGACCCACCGGTGTTTTCCTCGGGCGGCCTTTTTCAGCTTCGGCATGCTACTCCGAAGGGGTTTACCTTAACCAATGATGGGTTTACGGGGGCTTATGAGAAATCCCCCTTCTAACGGCTCATCTGATTCTGGCACTATGCTAAGAGTTTTCTCAAGCCCTTCTACCCTGCCACACCTAATTTTCCTAGTGGCATTTTCTGGATTTCTTTACATTGCTATGAAAATAGACTTATTTGGTTCAGAGGCTCAAGGTGGCGTCATATTTCTGTCACTTTCAATATCTTACTTCTTTGCTGCATTGATTGCCCCCAGTCGGTTCGGAGAATGGATGTTTAATTCTGAACATAGCGAAACGGGCATACTAAACAGAAATTTCTGGATAGGAGGATTTGCAAGAATATTGCCAATTTTGGTGGTCGCCGGCGTAGTTTGGGTTCTTTCGAACTTTGCATTGGGAGATGATAACCTGAACAAAGTAAAGCTATTTCTAGCGATGTTGTTTATTGTGATGTCTGTTTTCCAAGGGATTTCGTTGACCCTCGGTTGGGTCGTTTATGCTAGGAAGGTACAGAAAGCCCCGAGGAATAGCAAGACTGGCGGATTAATTTCGCTCGTTAGATCGGGAATAGCGGTTATTGTTTTCACGCCTCTCGTTTGGTGGTTCGGATACGGAACAGAAGATCCCCGTAACGCAAAGTTATCTGCAAATATTGTTTGGCTTCTTTTCCTTATTATTATCGCATTATTGGGCACTGCATTAGATCGTTATACGAAGAGGGCAAGAGAGAGGCAAGGTACCGATGGAGTCGCTTTGGATATGGCATTTTTCCTCATATTCATTACAGCGTGTTGGCACCTTCTTGGTGCATTGAGAAGGAGCCCTCTTACGACTGAGCAATCCACCGGAGGAATGCTTATTGAAGAGGGGGCACTTATGTCAATCTCGATTCTTCTGGCCGTATGGTCAATGTCTAATAAGGGAAAAAAGAGAGGTTGGCGAATCTTCCAGGGGCAATCGGCAATCTTCTGGGGGATTGGTTTCGGATTCACTTATGCCGGCAGTATTTCCTCACTAACTGCGCTATCCGAGGGTAGTCTTCTGACGACCACTGCTATCGGCCATGCAATTACTGCTTTGGTTATGATGGCAATATTGCCAGTATCAATTTCATGGGTCGGAAAACCAGATACTGAGGAAGTAAAACAACCTCTAGTGCTCCAATCCATCGCAGTTGCACCTCAGAAGATGGGTAATCCAACCGATACTGAAAGGCGAACTAATGAGGATGAAGATATAGTCGAATTATTGGATTAAAGGCCGCTCACTACAGCTACTAAACGAAGTCTTCCAGCCATATCTTCACTCGCTCTGGCGCCGAGGATGACCTGGCAATCATTGTCTAGAGTCGAAACAAATGCTTCAGAGACCCTGTTAAGATGTCCAAGAGTCATGTCGGGCCCCCCCTCAACTTGGATCAGGCAACCCTTGGCACCGTCAACTGAAATCTCGGAAAGGGGGGAGTTGCGAGCTATTCTTACAACCTCGTCTGGATCATCGGTAGTGCCGTTTCCTACAATGAGGGTCGCATTTCCTGGCCTTCCCACGATAGTCCTTAGATCCATCAGATCGAGATTCATCTTTCCAACTCTCGCTAGAGTCGTTACAAGTCCCTCAATTAACTCCCCAATCCATTCTGATCCAAGTTTCCAATCAGAGTCGCGATGTCGGGCCTGCCATGCAAGTCTCTCGAGGCTAACGCGAATACACAAGTCAGAGTTTTTCTCTATAGGAGGGAGGGCTTTCTCTGCGATAGCACATCTGAGTGGTTGTTCTGCAAACGGGATTCCTACTATGCTAATTACCAAGCTTCCTGCCTCCCTCGATCTAGCGGCGATTTCTGCAGAGGCACCAGAGCCGGTACCTCCTCCCAATGCCGTGAGAATGATTACGAGTTCGGATTTCTTCAGTAGCTCCGAGATGTTTGCAATACCTTCGTTGAGCCGATGAGCAGCGAGGTTTGGTAAAGCGGCAGCACCCCTTGCACTGCCACTTGCATCCAAGTGGAGGCAGTGGGCTTCATGATCGGAAGTAAAAGAGGATTCGTCGGCATCGACCATCAGTAGTTCAGAGAGTTGCTGGCATTTATCATGGGCCCCTCCGGACCACTGGCAACCTATTCCGCCGACTCCAACTATCAGAATCGAGCCTTGCTCCATGTTGCCTCGCAAACGACCGACTAGATTATTCTGTTCTAGTCATAGGTAAGATATCGTCTGTATCTCCGTCTCTCGTCTCTGGCCCAGGAGTTATCTGGCTCGAGTTGGAGGACCTTGTCATAGTACTCAATTGATGTTTCGAAGTCAGATAGATATCTGCCGTGAAGGTGACCTAAAATATTCAACACAGGAATGCAATGCTTATCTTTGATAAACAAACCCAAAAGTATACTCTCAGCCTCATTTATCTCCATAGATTCCAATTTGTTCTCCGCTTCCTCTAGTTTGTTAATTTGGTCGGAACTGAGTTTGTATATGTTCTTCCACTGTGGCGCTCCCATGTGTCTACGCTCGAACATCAAGTGTTTGGTTTTTTTTCCTAATGGGCTCTGTTACGTTCGGCCCCTTAGGGGCCGAGGTGGAACGTTAATATCCCCGTTTTTTTTCGAGTGTAATATTAGCAGATGCTAGGTGAACGAAAGATGGCATCTCGACAAAAGACATTGGTCCTAATACTAGTCACGGTTTTCGTTGCTGGGTCGAGTGAGGCATTGCACTCAGGAGTCGGTGGAAACGCTAACGGGCAGGGAGATGTTTCCCTAGCTGGTTGCACGTGTCATGCCGAAGAGCCGGACAATTCCGTAACCGTAATCTTGGATGGCGTGCCTTTCCACTATGTCTCGGATACTGCATATGAAATGAAGTTGCAGCTAATAGGTGGCCCAGAGGCAAATTTAGAATCATATACTGGAGGATTCTCAATGAGAGTGAGTTTGGGTTCGCTGGGTCCATCTGAGGGTTTCGAGTCTCTAGTTCAGAACTGGGAAGATGATGCGTCGACCCTCACACACACTGATTCTGGTTCAAGCACCGCTGACAGATCGTGGATGTTCAGATGGACTAGCCCTGCAGAGGGATCGGGTACGGTAGACTTCACAATTGCTGGAAATTCAGTAAATGGAGATATGACTCCATCCAGCCTAGACCGCTGGAATCGTCTTACGACCAGTGTTGACGAGGGCGAAGACAATGGCAGAACAAAGACGGTTTTCTCGGGCAATGGAGACATCATCCCCCCCGCCCCGGTGGGGGGTCATACAGACCTCCACCATATGGGGGCAAAACTTCTGGCCCACTGGCTAGGACTTCTGGGATTCGGGGCAGTTATGCTAGTCATCTTGTTCTGCGGCCTTTTCCTCAGATATGGATTCTCCACGCATTACAAGGGAAGAAGCAATCTGCTTAGGCTAAGAATAAAGCATCTAAGGAGAGGTGATCAACTATGAAAGACGACACTGTGATGATGCTTCTTCGACAAGTTAAGTCTGGAGAGGTGAGCGTCGAAGATGCTAGGGTGGCTCTAGAAGATGCTACGCTGACGGAAGAGTCATTCGCTGCGGCGATTAATCATGGAGTTTTCAACGAGGTTAAGCCCGGTACTATCGTTAGGGCCAGCCTCGCTCCTTCTGGAGATTCATGGCTAATCATTCTAGTTGGGCTATGGGGGTTAATGTGGACTCTCTATTGGGCTGGGGCATTGGCTTACGGCCTGTTCAACAACTGGGATCAGCAGTTGCTCTCATTCAACCTTGCAATGACTATGCTAACTCTCATCATCATGGGGATAGTGTACTTGAAATATGTTCTACCGGATGTGGTAATTGTCAAGCATCGCAGGAACAAGTACATCACGAGCCATGATACAAATTCTTGGAAAAAATACGAGGTATGAGTATGGCAAGGAAGTTCAAGTTACGTCCAGTTGGTTCACAGAAGGAGAGTGTGCATGAGAGGAGCGGAGCCATAGATAGGAGGGAGTTCATGAGACTGTCATTCAATACGGCTGCTGGCTTGATAACAACGGCATCCTTAGGGAGTGTTGGGTTTGCCTCATTCCTAATGGGGCAGGAAGGAAGTAGCAGTTCAGACTCATCTATCAAGTTCTACGTCCCGAAGGGGTCCGACGTCTGGTACAACAATATGGACAAACAACCAATGACGACTCAGGCATTCATTGACGAATCTGTGAATTCCACCACGGGAATGGTAGGGGCTGCCGGACTATGGTCTGGATTGCCAATCATTGCAACCTACATCCCACACGAGGAGAACAAGAACAAGCCATTAGAAGCAAACTCCCCGCGATTCCAGATGATGGATGGATACACCTCCGGGGGCGCTTATGTCGGATCTGGATACGAGATTGAGGAAAAGGAAGAGTTCGCGTCGCTGAACATTCATGACAACATGATCATCGTGTTTGCGAGATGCCCGCACCTCTGCTGCATCCCCGGTTGGCAACTCGTCAATAATGACTACACGGCTGATAGTTGGTTGCCAGGAGGGACTGACTCGAGCGGGAACAAATCTTTCTGTATTTGCCACTCTAGCAGATACGATCACACGGTGATAGAGAAGAACACGGCAAGGAACCGGTCCAATGGGCAAGAATTCGATTTCATTGGGGTCAAGAAGACTGGTGGGCCGGCACCCTACGGGATGCCACTGATTCCATTCTCGGTGAATGACGGAACCATTGAGGCGCTTCCGGACTTCATGGACTGGTACACATTCTGCGGTTAGGTGAAAAAAATGATACAATTCTGGTTCCTATGGATTTTCATCGCGGTCGTCGTTGTTATCGTCGCATTCACTCTGAGGAGAGAGCGTGACGACCTCCCCAGGAAAGACATCCTGAGAGCAGTAGAGACGAATGCTGGCAGCATGGGCCTCGCTGAGAAGCTGTTCCTTTGGGCTTTCTCATGGCTAGACACCAGATTCAGGATCCAGGACTACTGGGGGATGAGCAGAGACTCTTACTACAGCATGCACAGGCAAATGCCACTCACTCATGCTGAGAAGTACAAGCTTAGGATAATCTGGTACTGGTACCCACTCTACTGCCTGGGTGGAATTTCTTTCATTGCATTCATAATCCTCGTCATCAGTGGTACGATTCTAGGATTCTACTACGTTCCCGGGGGGGACTTGAATTCGGACCCGACGCCTGCCTATGCATCGATGGAGTTCATCATGCTGGAGTTGCCGTTCGGATATATCATCAGATCGATACATCACTGGGGAACACACTTCTTCGTTGCTGCTGTCTTCCTCCACATGTGTAGAGTCTACTTCACCGGTGCTTACAGGAACCCGAGAGAGCTTAACTGGCTTATTGGGGTGTCCTTGATGTTCTTCTCGATTTTCTTCGGTTACTCGGGGTACCTGCTCCCTTGGGACAGCCTAGCGTTCGGTGCGGCCACCATTGGGATAAACATGGCAATGGCTACCCCACTGGTTGGGGAGTGGGTCGCAAGTGCAATGTTCGGTGGGACAACACTTACTGGGCAGACTGTGGTGAGGATGTACTTCCTCCACGTATTCGTACTGCCGCTAATCGTGACGGTACTCATACTGACGCACCTCTTCATCGTCTGGGTACAGGGAATTGCGGAGCCGCACTGAGGTGAATCAATGGGAATGATGGAAAAATTTGGCAGAATCGCTGACACATACATCAGCGAGAAGGAGCAGTTGCTCGGAGCGGAAGAAGAGAGGAAGAGGGTTTTCACTGGGCATGCATTCTGGCCCACTGAAGTCCTCAGAGACACCATTGTCTTCGCAGTCATAGTAATGGTAATCGCATTTTACTCGTGGATCATCCCTCCGCCTTTGCACAATGCCGCCGACCCTTATGCACAGGCTGGTTTCGTTTTCCCAGACTGGTACGTCCTGTTTTCATACGGGTACCTGAGATGGGGAGAATACCTACCTCAATTCGTCATTCCCGCTGGACCGATAGGCGCATTCTTCGGACAGCCAGTAGTCTCCTGGAATGCGGGCGTCTGGGGGGCGATGATCACGGGACTACCTGTTGGGGTCCTAGCACTGCCTCCATTCATCATTGGGAAGAGAGAGAAGAGGGGTGTCGAAGACCCGTGGTTCGCTACGGCTGGAGCCGTGTATCTGGCACATGTCTGGTTCATCTCAGTCTTCTCTATCAATATCTTCCTCGAGATGTATGCTAAGAATCGTACCGACTATTGTTGGTCGAGCGCTCACGGTGGATTCAATTGCGGCACTCAAGCGCCGTGGACTGCGGACGTCTTCAATGCAGTCCCTTGGATACTCACAGGAGTCTTCGTCTTCACGCTACTCTACTTCTCCGTCAGGAAATTCATGGTCGGACCCATGGGTTCACGACTAACGCCAATTCTCGGCAGGCAGGTGGCTGTGGGGTCCTTGGTCGCCACCTTACTTCTGTGCACTGTGACATGGCCGGTTTACGAGAACGGTTTCTGGAACCAGCGAGGGCTGGGGACGATGGGATTCTGGGAGTACCAGTATGACGCAAAGCTAGTCGATCTGGACGGAATAAGAGGGCAGCCTGGTGATATCCTGATTCACACTGAAAAAGGTCCGGTGTGGGAGGAGTGGGGAGACGATTGCTTGCCATACGAACAGACTAGCTCGCTGGACATCTGGGAATCCATGGAAGAGGGTACTGTGCATACTGATTGGTGCGTTCTCCCGGCAATGTATTGGGTCAACTGGGGTAATTTCCAACCGACTCGAAGCAAGATACTGGACTTCAGCGGAGCCAACGACCATGCAGATACACAGACCTCTAGGAACATAGGCGCTAATGACGTCATCTACCAAGGCCCTCAAGACGGTTCTCCAATCGGGATCTCCGAGTCCATACAGTTCGAAGTCGAGGATCTGGGTGTCTCCAGCGTACCGACTGACGTCGGCTGCAACTTCAGGACAACCGTGCGTGGCACCGGGGTACACTCCCAGAGCCTAGTGCTGACCGATGAAGCGGGAGAGACCCTCTGGATGAACAGCGGTTCGTCCTGCGACTCAGGAACCATATACCTCGACTCTGGGGCGTCATACACAGTGACATTCACCACCACCTCCGAGGGGGTGAACGATAGCGTCACCATGATCTCTGACTTCTCCGCCGTCGCATACCAGCCACTTCTGCTCGCCGAAGACGGCACTGCCTTAATCAGGTCCGAAGTAAGCCACAGCGACGAGGAATTATCCACCATGTCAATAGCGAATCCGACGTTCAAAAAGAATCCCAAGAGCCTAGATGCGAAGCTAATCTACTCTCTGTTCATCCCTTGCTTAGGAGTAGGTGCGCTCGTTTTCGTGATGCTCAGGAGCATGGCTCGCGGCTACGAGTGGGAGATGAATAAGTGCTACGGTTGCGACCTATGCGATGATGCATGTCCTGTCAGGCTGTTCAATGCGGGTGACAAACTCAACATAATCTACAACACTTGGAACAACGAAGACGACGGTGTGCCGCTATACTCCTGCCTGACATGTACGGCCTGCACGAATGCCTGCCCACAGCTGGTGGACTACGACTCATACATCGACATCAGGAGGAACCTCGTAGTAGGAGGACCGCCAGCAACGGAGATCCCCCATACCGTCCTACAGGCAGTACTCGCTGCAGAGGCCGAGGAGGATGCGGATGACTCATTCATCCCCGTGGAGGACTACCCGCTCGACTCCAGCATTGGCTACTACCCCGGCTGCGTCGACTACATCGACCAGGAGATGGTGTTCAGCCATGTAAACAAGGGGAGTATGGATCTGGGTGATGCAACGACATCAGCATTCACGATTTTCGAGGAGATGGGAGAGGACGTCACCTACCTCGGTAGGGACTTCCTGAAGTGCTGTGGCCACGATCAGAAGTGGCAGGGAATGAACGAGGTGTTCGAGAAGCTCAAGACGTACAACCAGAAGAAGCTGGGCGAGAGCGGCATCGAGACTCTCGTTACATCTTGTGCTGAGTGCTTTAGGACATTCGCCTTGGACTACGAGCTAGACGACATGAAGGTCATGCACACAACCGAGTTCCTAATCGAGAAGGGTTTCGATATGGAATTGAAGTCCAGCGACGACATCACGGTCACCTACCACGACCCATGTCGGCTCGGGAGGCAGATGAACATCTACGACGAGCCCCGTGACCTCATTGCCTCTGTCGATGGAGTCAGCCTGGTTGAGATGGAACACACCGGTGAAGATGCGTTGTGCTGCGGCGTCTCCAGCATGATGTCATGCAACGAGAATAGCAGATCACTGAGAGTCCAGAGGTTCGATGAAGTCAGAGCCACTGGTGCTGACATAATGCTGACCTCATGTCCGAAGTGTGTGGCCCACTTCGAATGCCTGAAGTTCGAGGGAGACCCTCGACATGACTTCGAGATTCTGGACGTAGTGAGCTTCCTAGCCAGGCAGATAGAAGAGTCTAGGAACTAGGTGCAAAACAGATGGCAATTAGGGGAGCACTTGCTCGCACTGATAATGCTTCCAACTATGATTGTGGGTTGCGTCACTGAATGAATGCGAACATCGCCGAGACCGATGACAGGGTCATGTTGATCACCACGCCCCATAGGGTTGCCTTCGCGAATCTGTAGTCCTCGTATCCCAGTGCCACCAAGTAGAGGAAGAATCCGATTAGACCCCCACAAGCCAGTGAAATCCAAGCTGCGGAAACGCTCAGGTAGATTGCCATGACGAGCCAGATGGCGCCACCCTGCAAGAGTCCTAGCCAGACCATAGGGTCTACCCACCAGGTTGATTCAGGTACGTCCATGAAACGCGGGAAGGGAGAACACCAATCAAACTCACTATGATAAGGGCCGACGTTATCGATTAGACGGAAGATAGCATGACCAAGGTTGGTGACGTCCTGAAGAGGAGGACTGTGGAGCAGTCCAGAATTAGGATGCAGCTAAATTCAGTGAGGGCCGAGGAGGAGGCATTGCTGAAGGGCGGAGAGGACACTGTCGCTTGGGTCAAGGAGGAGCTATGCATTGGATGCGACCAGTGCACCATAGTGTGCGAAGATGATGCAATAGAGCTCTACGACACCCCTCTAGCCAACCCCATCATGGAAGTGGACGTCAACAGGAAGGCAAGGATACTGAGAGACCCATGCACGGGCTGCAAGATTTGCGTCCTTGCATGCCCGACCGATGCCATCATCATGATCGACAGGTGAGAGAATGGGGGTTGACGATCCAGTTAGATTCGGGGCGGAATTCGGACCCCATAGGACCAAGCGGGCAAGTGGAGTGTCTCTTTCTACGTTCAAGACATTGGTATGGGTTTCCAACCTAGGTGGGCTAATCCTATTCGCAATAGGAATGGAGTTGATAATCAGAGGATCTTTCTGGTTCGGCATCGCTTGCATAGTGACTGGAGTCGCAATAGCCCTATTCCCATCAAATTACGAAATCGTTGGCATGGAAGAGATGGAAGTAGAGGAATGAAAGAAGAAGTAACTTCTGATTTGCAAGGTACATCATTTCAGAGAAGGGTCTGGGATGAGATCAGAAAGATCCCATCGGGAGAGATTAGGACCTACAAGGACATAGCCGAGTCGATTGGAAATCCTAGATCTTCTAGGGCTGTGGCGAATGCCTGTGCTGCCAACCCCTGGCCAATTTCCGTACCCTGTCACAGAGTCATTCGTTCAGATGGAACGATTGGTGGTTACAGTGGGCCGGGGGGAACTTCTGGAAAGTCGGCACTCCTGGCCGTCGAGAAGGGCCTCGTTAGTTCTAGAAATACTTGAAGAAAATTGCGAATGAAGCCAACGAGGCAAGGGCCCATATGAACATGTATGTGCTCTGCCCTAGTGGGGATTCCCACAACTCGGAAGAAGGTGAGTCTGCTGCATTGTCAGCAGTAGTCTCTGGCGGGTTTGACTCGTGTTCTCTCATATTCTCATCTGTGGGGTCGGAAATTAGGATGTAAACATGACGGGAGTAGAATCACAAGAATGGCAGAAGTAGGACTAGCCCGCCAAGTGGGAGAAGGACCATAGTTGCATTATCATCTATCAATTTGGTCGATGGGATTTCACCCAACACAGTTAGTGGAGCCAACAATACTGCGGCAATGATATCCGTACCAATCCAGAAATGACAACCAAGCCAGACTGAATAGGAAATAACCATACCAGCAATGACGGCTGCTCTGAGGTCTTGCTTTACCCTCTTAATCTCGCCCATGACAGGATCAACTAAGGTCATCCCCAGTATAATGGGAGTCCCATATATCCCGGCTTGCATCCCCCCCTTGTCACCCTCTGGAGCGATTAGTAGTGCAAGCGCTACTGCCAATGTACCCCATGCTAGAGCGGAAATCTGCCTAGATTCGTAATCCCTTTGGCCTACTATCACAATTCCGGCCCTGAGTCGAACTGCCTCGATAATGAGAATTAGTATGCAGATGGCACTGACGAATTCCCTAGCTTGTAGTGAGAAGTATGACGAGATACTCCCTCCGTGAACATAGTAGAGATACGGGATAGCAGCCATGGAAACATGAGTCACGCGTCTGAAAGCATGCCCACCCATTCCGCCTATTGAATGCTCGACATGATCAACGAAGAGGTTACTTGCTTGGTCAACCATATCATTCTCCACTTTGGACTATAGATGAACTCAGGATTTGAATCGCCTCATTCACAGTTATAGAACCGATACATAGTTTGGCAATTATTTCATCTATTTCTGAGTGAGTAACTAACAGCGAGTCCCATTCAGATATCAGTCTCTCCCTCATTATCATCTCATTTCTTTCAGACCTTGGTTCACAAGACTCAATGGTTGAAATCAATTTCTCGACCCCCACTCCCTCTAGAGCTGAGACAAGTAGAACCTCTCGACTGTCATCTCCAGAAAGAGCCAGTGATGTTCGGATGCTCTGAGCCGACGAAACAGCCCGGGGCAAATCTGATTTGTTTATTGCGATCACATCGGCCAGTTCGAGAATACCTGCCTTCTCTGCCTGAATGATATCTCCCCTATCTGGGCCATCCACTAGAAGTAGCCGATCAACCAATGCGGCAATTCGAAACTCGGATTGACCAGTGCCAACAGTCTCGACCACGATTCGAGTCCATCCACAGAGAGATAGGGCCTGGCACATTGACCAAATATATGGAGAAATCCCTCCAGGGATATTTCCAGAGGCTATTGACCTAACAAACACGGTTTCCCCTAAGTCATCACCCTCCATCCGAATTCTATCAGCGAGAAACGAGCCACCCGAGATTGGCGAGGTTGGGTCCAGAGCCAGTACTGCTACACTCTCTCCCGCGGTAACCCAATGCTTCACCATCTGGCCTATGAGTGTTGATTTCCCAGCCCCAGGAGGACCTGTGACGCCTAGAGTCCAGCTTGATTCAGAATGAAATTTAGGAATCTGTGGAGACTCGGCAATCTTTGTCATGAGTCTGGACAGGCTTCTTCGATCTCCTGATATTGCTAATTCTAGGAGTTCGTTAATGTTACTCAATTCCAGTGCCACCCCAAATCGTCTCCGACTCCGATTGGATGTTTGTTTTGTTTTCTGAGCAGGGCTTCTTCCAAGAAATCCAAAACATCTGAAGTTGGAGTTCCTGGTCCAAAAACAGCCCTCACGCCAGATTTGTAGAGAAGTTCGAGGTCCCGCTCAGGGATGATCCCTCCTGCGAAAACGATGACGTTTCCTAGCCCGGCTTCCCTCAGGTGATTGCAAATCTTCGGAATCAGTGAGTCATGGGCCCCAGAAAGAGTGGACAGCCCGAGAACTTCTGCGTCTTCGTCATTTACAATCCTAACAATATCAGATGGGGTCTTTCTGAGTCCAGTGTAGATTACGTCGTGGCCGCCATCCCTGAGTGCTCTAGCAATGACCTTGGCCCCTCGGTCATGTCCATCTAGACCTGGTTTAGCAATCACAACTCGCATGTTTCAATGGGTTGCAAATAGCAATATGACTTCAAGCAACCGGACAAGAAATTCTTGCTCCCCTTAGGAATGCTCATGGGCGGCCTGTTCCCATCGCACCCCATGAGTGGAAACTCCGACAAGATTGACGACCTAAGACGTCGAAAGACTAAGTCGCAATCTGGCGGGGGACAGAAACGGATTTCAGCACAGCATGCCAAAGGAAAGATGACTGCTAGGGAACGGATAGAGGAATTGCTTGATTCCGACTCATTCACCGAAGTGGATGCATTGGTTGAGCACCGATGTAGAGACTTCGACATGGATAGAAACGTGATTCCAGGGGATGGTGTGGTTTGTGGTCATGGCACTATCGATGGCAGGCTTGTTTACTGCTTTGCCCAGGACTTCACCGTTTACGGCGGTTCTCTTGGTGAAATGCACGGTCTGAAGATATGCAAGATTCTAGATATGGCAGTAAAGACAGGAGCACCAGTAATCGGATTGAATGACAGCGGCGGGGCAAGGATACAGGAAGGAGTTGCAAGCCTAGGTTCGTATGCAGAGATTTTCTTCAGGAATGTAAGGGCTAGCGGTGTCATCCCCCAGATCTCTGTAATTATGGGGCCATGTGCGGGTGGTGCCGTATACTCTCCTGCAATTACTGATTTCGTGGTGATGGTCGAGGGGACGTCGCACATGTTCATTACTGGTCCAGAAGTAATCAAGACAGTAACGAACGAGGAAGTTGGTTTTGAAGACCTGGGGGGAGCATTCACTCATGCCACGAAGTCGGGCGTAACCCACTTTACAGCAAAGGACGACAATGGTGCATTGGAAATCGTCAGGGAATTGGTGGGACTAATTCCCTCAAACAACCTACAAAAGGCGCCTATCGTAGAAAGCAAAGACCCACTTGGGCGAAAATGCGAATCACTCGACTCACTAATCCCAGAGGACCCGAGTCGGCCCTATGACATGTCAGATGTAATCGAAGATGTCTTGGACTCTGGAAGCTTCTTGGAGATTCAAGATAGTTTTGCTCCAAATATCATCATTGGCCTAGGTAGGCTTGGCGGTCAATCAATTGGAATCGTGGCGAATCAACCAATGCACTTAGCAGGCTGTCTGGATATAGACGCGTCTGTGAAGGCTGCAAGGTTTGTTCGTTTCTGTGATGCCTTCAATATCCCTCTGCTGACATTTGTTGATGTCCCTGGTTTTCTTCCGGGGGCCAGTCAAGAGTGGGGTGGGATCATCAGGCACGGGGCCAAACTTCTCTATGCCTTTGCCGAGGCAACCGTCCCGAAACTTACTGTCATTACGAGAAAGGCATATGGTGGGGCGTATGATGTGATGTCTTCCAAACATATTCGCGGCGATTACAACATCGCGTGGCCATCTGCAGAGCTTGCTGTAATGGGGGCCAAGGGTGCTGTACATATCATTCATAGAAGAAGAATTGAGAATTCAAGAAACCCCGATCAAGAGCGAGAGAGGCTTGAAGACGACTACGAGGAGACCTTTGCGAATCCGTACAAGGCAGCTGCCTTGGGGTATCTGGATGATGTAGTCAGACCATCGGAAACACGAGCCATTCTTGTGAAAGCATTAGGGGCAATTCTGGAAAAGGAAGAGCCACGTCCGGAGAAGAAACATGGGAATATTCCGTTGTGAGATATATGAGTAAAGAAAAAGAGATGAGGATTATTGTAGCCGTAATTTCATCGGTTCTACTCGAGAACGAGTTTGGCGAATCAATCAAACCCTCGATAGGAAGGGGAGAGGGGTGTTCTTGGTCTGTTTCTCATAAGAGGATGATCCTGGGTAAGACCCCGTTGATAAAGGCAAGAACGGTTAGGAGCACAAAGAGGTGATAATTTGTCTGAAAAGAAGAAAGTCACTGTTGACGGAGAAGAGTTCGAAGTAGAAATTGAGTTCGAAGAAGGCAATTGGGAGATTTCAATTGATGGGAAAACCTACACTGTTGAGGTAGAAGGGAGTTCAAGGAATCCAACTAAGAAAAAACGCGTGGTAAAGAGTAGCGGAACCTCGGGTTCGGGGATTGTTGCTTCTGCAATTCCGGGCAAAATTGTCGCAATATTGGCATCGGAAGGGGAAGATGTTGAGGCTGGAAGTGTCGTGATTATCCTAGAGGCAATGAAGATGCAAAATGAGATTAAGGCCGCCATTGACGGACGTGTCAAGAAAATCATGTGCAAGCCGGGAGAGAGGGTCGAGGCAAATATGCCCTTGTTGGAAATATCAATTAAATTGGAAGGTGAGAATTGATGTCTATTTGCGATTTCGAAGATTGTGACAATAAGTCGTCTCTTGTTAGCAGACTATCGCCCAAGGGATACCTTGTTTCGAGCGGAAAGAAAGCATATTCGTTCAGGGAAGCGTATGAGAGGTTCAATTATTGCAAAGAGTGTCATGACCGATTAATGGAAGAGGTGTGGTCCAGAGTGAGGAGTTCTGGGACTAAAAATGACGATCACGTAGCTCCCACCGCAGTTTAGAGCGGTATGTTCATTGAACATCGGTCTAATTCGGATACATGACCAACTATGTTAGTCATCTAGAATGCGCATACTCAGGAAAGAGATACGATCCCGGAGAGATACACACAGTTTCCGAAATAGGGAAGCCGATAATTGTAAAGTACGATTTGCAAAGAATCGCTAAGGAAGTTGCACGAAGTTCAATCGAGGAATCAAAGGAGCCGGGATTCTGGAGGTACGCTCCGTTACTCCCAGTCAGCTCGAAACGAAATAGGGTGTCACTCGGAGAAGTTGTCACCCCGTTAATCTCACTCGAGAACTCTGGTTCAATATTTGGAGGTGATTCGAGCTCGGTTATTATCAAAGACGAGTCACGACTACCAACTGGGTCGTTTAAAGCAAGAGGTTTAGGAATGGCTGTTTCTATGGCGAAAGAGTTGGGGGTGAAGCATCTAGCGATTCCCACTAACGGCAATGCTGGTTCGGCGTTGGCTGCTTATGCATCCAGAGCAGGGATTGAATGTACGGTCCTGTGTCCGGACAATACCCCAGAGATAAATGTTAGAGAGACGCAAATGCAAGGGGCAAGCACACACATTGTGAATGGCCTAATTGGGGAATGCGGGAAGATCATCTCAGGTGGAATGCAAGAAATTGACTGGTTCGCAGTTTCAACTCTAAAGGAGCCGTATAGGATTGAGGGAAAAAAGACGATGGGTTTGGAGATTGCCGAGCAAATGGGGTGGAGTCTTCCGGACGTTATTTTCTATCCGACTGGAGGAGGGACGGGGATAATTGGCATGTGGAAGTGCTTCCAAGAATTAATTGAACTAGGGTGGATTGATTGCAAATTACCTCGGATGGTTTCTGTGCAATCGACTGGTTGCGCCCCTATTGTTAGAGCCTGGAACAAAGGGGAAGAGTTTGCGGAATATTGGGATGGAGCTGAGACTATTTCTTCCGGAATCAGAGTTCCTTCAGCACTGGGAGACTTCCTAATCCTAGACGCGATTAGATCGTCGGGCGGTTTCGCCGTCTCGGTTACTGACGAAGAGACTCTCGAGATGCAATATGAGATTGGCCTCAGAGAAGGATTACTTCTCTGCCCAGAAGGTGCTGCTACAGTAGCAGCATATAGGAACTCCTTGGATTCGGGTCTGGTGTCCAGTAGCGATTCCGTAGTCCTCTTCAATACTGCAACTGGTCTGAAGTATCCCATGCCAGAGGTTGTTTCCAGCATAGACAAAAATAACGTGGATTACTCGTACTTCAGTTCTAAATAAGCCCAAGTGCGTCTTCTATCCTATTCAACTCAGGACCGGTAGAGCCCGAGCCAACAAGTGCATGGCTGTCACTAGCACAGCAACCTGCTCCGACGAAAGGAGAACCGAATGTCACAGTTCCCACCATCACTGGGACTCCCAAAGCGGATTCGATTGCCTCTACTTCCGATGTCTTCACATCAGGATGCGTCAGTACTCCCTTGTTATTTGCCACGATCATGCTTCCAACGGTCCTATGGCCGGCAACCTCGCACCGGATGGCCTTCACTCCCAAAACATCAGAAATAATCTCAGCTCCTGCTTCTGGGATGATAGGGCTTACGACAGCACCGTTGTCATTGCACTCGATGAGGTTTCCTGCAGCATTAACTCCGCTCTCCATTATGACTACGTCGCCAAAGCTAGATAGTTCGTCCAAGTCCTCCTGAGTTGCTATGTCGGCTACAGCAATGCCCTTCCTATTCCCACGCACCAGGCTCCCCAGTAATGCCGAACCTCCTATCGAAAGTCTATGTGCCTCCATGTCAAAAGCTGACTCAAACTCCTCTGCGATTTCTTCTTCTAGAGTCCTTGGAATGAAAAGGACATCACCGATTACACTGAGGTATACTCCGACTTGGGAGTGGCCAAGAATGTCACCTGTGGAAATTGACATGCACTACCTCCTTGCATTGACTAACGTCTGTAGTTAATTTGTGTTGCGGGGATAGGTGAAGGAAGAGTGGCACAGCGACAATCTTTCCCGTGGGCTTGCGCACCACAGTACCGAATCGACGCAGGAGGGCTTGACTTCCGGGTTCGATATGGGACCGGGTAGGGCCCCTCCGCTATGGCCGTGCACAACTCTTCCTTCGAATGCGAATTGATATGCTCTTTTGGACAGAGACTCACACTAATGTGTACCTCGAAATTTAGATGCTTGGGGGGTTAGTGCAGCTGGGCTGAACACCTCGGCGAACCTCGGTGCTTACACCCGCTGTCTATCAAACTCGTCTTCTACGAGTCCCCTGAG
>LWDU01039420.1_pt1 | contig 40518 bp, 34 predicted proteins | sample 727161 | NCBI WGS metagenome assembly LWDU01 (sample SAMN04566230, study PRJNA314399) | hydrothermal vent metagenome | isolation source: deep sea hydrothermal plume seawater | place: Mexico: Gulf of California, Guaymas Basin | collected 2004-07-11
ACGGTGCCTGTGACAACGCGGCGCCCCTCGACGAGATCGACGAGGGCTTGACGTTGCCTCTCACCGAGCGGTATTTCCTCGGCGGGATTGGCGCCTTCCAGTTGCGCGGCTACAAGGCGCGGACACTTGGACCGCGTCGGGCGCAGCTCCGCAGGGCCGATAGCGCACTAGAACTACTAAATGGGTCCAACAACAGAGTCTTCGTACCGGTCGGCCGCGTGTTCGACCCGACGACGAAGTCAGCGACGTGCCAGGACGAACCGTTCCTCAACACCGAGGGTAACGGGGACGGCAAGTGCAACGATCTCGAGGACAAGAAGATCAAGGACTTCGACGATCTCGACGAAACCGACGTGGTCGGCGGCAACAAATTCGTGCTGGTGAACCTCGAATATCGCTTCCCGTTGTCGGAGGAGGTGGGGCTGCAGGCCGTCTTCTTCGTGGACGGCGGCAATGCCTACGGCGAGGGCGAAACCCTGTTCGATGTGACGGACTGGCGCTACGCTTATGGCGGCGGCGTGTTGTGGTTCTCTCCATTTGGACCGCTTCAGCTCGTCCTAGGCTTTCCGATTAACCCGCTTTCCATCGAAAAAAGCCCCGTATTTGAATTTTCAGTGGGCGGATTCGCCCGATAAGGGACGGCCCCAGACAAGCTTTGGCGCCCGACCGGAAATAAGGCGCCTGGGTTGATGGTTCGATTAAAATTGACGATTTCTGCGAGCGACGCTTCGCAATCTGAATAAGGAGATATTTTACAATGGAGAAAATGATGACGACGCGGACGAAGAACGACACCTCTCGCAAATTCTTGGTCGCAATCGCCGCAGCGCTACTGCTCGTGTGGGGGCTCGGCGCCTCAAAGGAAACAACGAAGATCGGCATCGTCGATCTCGACCTGGCGGTTTCCTCCACGACCGAGGGCAAGGCGGCGCGCGAAGAGCTCGAGCGCAAGAAGCGCGAAGCGGAGCAGTCCCTGCAGCCGCTGATTGAGCGCTATCAGGTACTCGGCAAAGAATTCGACGCAAAGCAGTTCGTGCTGTCGGACGAGGCTCGCTTTCAGAAGCAGCTTGACTTGCAGGAACTCCGAAACGAAATCGAGAACAAGCAGAAGACCCTGCAGAGTTCACTCGAAGTCGCGCGCGAACGCCTCGTGAGCCCCCTGCGAAACAAGCTTGCGAACATCGTCGAGAGTGTGGGGCGAGACGATGGCTATGCGTTCATCATGATGCGGGGCACGCCCGGCTTGATGTACACCCGCGAAGCTCTCGATATTACCGATCTTGTGATCGCGAAGTTCAACGAAAAGGGCTGAGCTCTCGGTGGCGACAGTTCACTCGAGCGCGGTCGTAGATCCGGGGGCGCAACTCGCGGACTCCGTACAGGTGGGCCCTCTCGCCTACGTGGGCCGTGACGTTGCGCTCGCGGACGGCGTCGTGGTCGGGCCGCACGCGGTCGTTATGGGTCGAACTCGGGTGGGTGCACGCAGCGAGATTCATTCCTTCGCGTGTCTTGGAGGTCCGCCCCAGGATCAGGCGGCGGGTGACGAGCCCACACGTCTGGAGATTGGCAGCGACAACGTCATCCGAGAGCACGTGACGATACATGTCGGCACGACGGCTGGCGGTGGCTGTACGACGGTGGGCGATCACAACCTGATCATGAATGGCGCCCACGTTGGTCACGATTGCCAAATTGGTTCTCATTGTGTGATTTCCAGTTTCTCCGGGCTCGCCGGTCATGTGAGCGTCGGTGACTATGCCGTTCTCGGCGCTTATACAGGCGTGCATCAGTTTGCCCGGGTGGGTGAAAGCGTGATGACCGCGTCGAATACGAAGTTGTCTCTCGACGCCCCGCCGTTTTCGATGGTCGCGGGCGACCGCGCAAAACTCGTTGGTGTCAACAACGTCGGGCTCAAGCGAAGGGACTTTTCGAGTAAAAGACAGCAATACATCAAGCGTGCATTCCACATTCTTTTTCGCTCCCAGATTCAACTCGGTGCCGCGCTCGAAGCGGTGCGAGGAGAATGCAAGGAGTCTCAGGATGTGGAGAGCCTGCTGCATTTTCTAGAGAACAGCGATCGCGGGTTCTGTCGCTAGCTTCATTCAGCCTGACGAACCAGGGAGATAACCGGTGTGGGGGATAACTACGTGGCCGCTGATCCAACGTCTTGTCTCGGCTTGATCGCAGGTGACGGATCTCTCCCACTGGAAGTGGCTCGTGGCGCCAAGGCATCTGGCCGAAACGTTTGCGCGGTGGCGTACACCGGGATCACGGACCTTACGCTGCAGGACGAAGTCGACAGCGCGACTTGGCTTCACCTCGGTGAGTTGTCCGCGCTCCTTGCCGTGTTCGCGGACAACGGCGTGAAGCAGGCCATCATGGCAGGGAAGGTGTCGAAGCAACACCTCTACGGAGATACGGCAGCCCTGCGCCCAGACGCGCGCGCGCTCGAACTGATCTCACAAGTCTCGGACCTGCGCGACGATTCGATTCTAGAAGCCATTGCGCGGGTGCTCGCCGACGATGGCATCGAATTGCTTCCACAATTGCATTTTTGTCCGCAGCTCGTTGCGACGCCGGGTGTGCTCGGGAAAGCCCAGCCCACCGCGGCACATTGGGCCGACATCGCCTTTGCCTGGCCGATCGCGAAGGCCGTGGGCGGCCTCGATCTCGGGCAGTCTCTGATCGTTGAGTCTCAGGCTGTACTCGCCGTTGAGGCTATTGAGGGCACGGATGCGGCGATTCGACGCGGTGGTGCCTTGAGCCGTGGCGGGGCGGCGCTGGTCAAAGTTGCAAAGCCAGACCAGGACCCTCGCTACGATGTGCCGACCATTGGCCCGGCTACATTGCGTACGATGCTCGATTCGAATGTTGCGGTCTTGGCATTTGAGGCATCGTGCACGATCATCCTCGACCGTGAAGAGTTGATGCGAATTGCAGATGCACATGGGGTCTCGGTTGTTGCAATCGGAGCGTTAGGTCCCGAACCGATTGCGACCACGGATCACCATCGAAGCTGAAAGAGAGAGTTCGTGAACGACTTGCAGATCGTTGTGGTAGGCGCGGGACACATGGGGCGGCGGCACGCACAAAAGGTGATGGCCCTGGCCGACGCCGGCCACCCGGTGAAGCTCATTGGCGTCGTCGACATCGTCGCGCAACGTGCTGCCGATCTCGGCAAGAGGCTGAGTGTTCGCCACTCGGAAAATGCGCGTGAGCTCCTTGCCCAAGCCGACGCGGCAGTCGTCGCCGTTTCGACGTTGGGTCACTACGACGTCGTCAAGCACGCATTGCTGGCGGGTTGCGACGTGTTGGTTGAAAAGCCCATGGCCGCAACGTTGGCCGAAGGCGAAGAGCTAGTTGAAATTGCCCAGCGCGCTGGACGAATTCTGCAGGTGGGGCATCTGGAATGGTTCAACAACGCGATGCGATCAATTCGAGACCAGATTCGAAACCCGCGCTTCATCGAGGCACACCGCAGGGGCCCGTTTTCGCATCGTGCGACCGACATTGATGTGGTGCGCGACTTGATGATTCACGATATCGAGATTTTGCAGCGGATCGTGGGCGCCGAGCCCAGTCGCATTGAATCCGTGGGGATTTCAGTTCTATCAGACAAGGTCGACATCGCGAATGCGCGTCTCACCTTCCCCAACGGATGCGTGGCCAACTTGACTGCGAGTCGAGTGTCGCCGAGCCCCATGCGGCAGCTCCGCTTTTTCCAGGGAGATGGTTGCTTTTTAATCGATTTTCTCGAGCACGCTGCGGCGGTGATTCGTCGCGAAGTCCCGTATGACGCCGCATCCCCGGAACTTCAGATCGAAAAAATTGAAGTCGAGCGTGGCGACGCGCTGCTCGATCAGTTGTTGCAGTTTGTCGATGCCGTGCGTACGGGGAGCAAGCCCGCCGTCGACGGCATGGAAGGTCTCGCAGCGTTGCGAACCGCCATTCGAGTGCTCGACGGGATGCCGACTCAAGGCGTCGACTTCGATTTCGATCCCGCAACGGAAATCAAAGCGGGCCCGGCCCCCTTGTATCCACCGAAATTCGCATCTAACTGCCAGTCATGACGACGCTGCTGATCTCCGCGGGCGATGCCTCCGGTGATCTGCATGCGGCCGACTTTGTGCGCGCCTTTCGGTCGAAGGTTCCAGACGCACGAATCGTGGGGATGGGAGGGGATGCGCTTCGCGCTGCGGACGTAGAACTCGTCGTTCATCAGCGCGAGCTTGCGGTGGGGGGGCTGCTCGAACTCGTGGGCAGTGTGTTCCGAATTGCAAAGGTATGGCGAGCAATGAAACGTGCGCTCATTCGCGAGCGACCGGATCTCGTGGTGCTTGTCGATTCGGGTGGTTTCAATATTCCATTTGCAAAGCAAGTGCACCGGCACTGCACCGCTAAGGTGTTCTACTTCGTTGCGCCGCAAGTTTGGGCGTGGCGACCCAGTCGGGTCAAAAAAATTGCAGCGCGAGTCGACCGCGTGGCGGTGATTTTCCCGTTTGAGATCGAGGCCTATCAAAGCACCTCGCTCCCCGTAGAGTTCGTGGGACACCCCTTGGCTGAAGCGCTGCGTACTTGCGCCGACGCAAGCGATCCCGGCGCGGCCCGGGAACAACTTGAAATCTCAGGCGATGATCCGCTCGTCGCATTGTTTCCCGGAAGTCGCCGCAACGAAATCGACCGACATCTCCCTGTCCAACTCGACGCCTGCGCGAAGCTCCACGCCCAGTCGCCTGCGCTCCGTTTCGCAGTCGCGGTCGCACCGTCGGTGTCGGCCGAGCAGGTCGAAGCCTGTATCAGAGCGCAGAACCTGCCGGCTTCAATCCATGTGCAGGTCGTGAGCGGACGATCGCGGGAAGTGATGCGCGCGTGCCATGTCGCCATCGCCAAGCCAGGGACGGTGACGGTGGAGTTGGCGATGCTCGCGCGACCGATGGTGGTTGTTGGGAAGGTCGATTCGTTGACCGCCTGGGTGCTCCGCCGAAGTGTTCGCGTACCTTACTATGCGATGCCGAATCTCGTCGCCGGGCGACTCATCGTTCCCGAAGTCCTGCAAGAAGATGCCACGGGCCCCGCCGTGGCGGCGGCGGTTTTTGAGATCATGGATGGCGAGGCGCGCGAACAGCAATTGAAGGACCTCGCCGAAGTGGGGCAAGTACTCGGCACACAAGGAGCTGCCGAACGCGCGAGTGAGATCGCTGGGGAAATGCTTGGCCATGCTTCGCACTAGCATCGTCATCTTTGTGAGCCTATTGCTGGCTCCCCTCGTCGCGATCGCCTGGTGCGCGGCTTGTCTGCGCAGACCTTCGCTTGGCCTTGGTCTTGGGGAGAGACTCGGACGGCTTCCGAGTGTTTCGTCCGGAGGCGTGTGGTTTCACGGCGCGAGTGCCGGCGAGGCGAAGGCGCTGGTTTCCCTGTTGCGGGAATGCGAAGCGCGGGGAATGCACGGGTTTGCAACGACGGTGACTCCGAGCGGCCGCGAAGTGCTTCGACGTGAAGCCGGCGCAAACACGGTTGCGTACGCCCCCTTCGATATTCCGCTGTGCGTAGCTCGCGTGTTGTCTCGCGCGCGCCCGCGGGCGTTCGTGTCCGTCGAAACGGAACTATGGCCAAGTTTGATTCTGACGGCGAAGAGTTTCGGTGTCCCCGTCTTGATCGCGTCGGGTCGCATTTCGGATCGCTCGTTTGTTCGTTACCAACGTTTTCGCTGGCTGGTTGCACCCGTCATGCGACGCGTGGACGGTGTTGCGGCCCGCTCACTCGAAGACGCCAATCGATTTAAGGCGCTCGGGGTTCCGTCCGAGCGCGTGACCGTGGCCGGGGATCTTAAATTCGACTCCGGCTCCGTCGCGTCGCACTTGGCAACAGATCTGGTGCGCGCCACGTCGGCGGTGTCGATTTTTGTTGCCGGGAGCACGCATCCCGGTGAAGAGCGTGCCGCGCTCGACGCATTGTCGGCGTGCGAGCGACGGGGATGCGAAGTCGCTCTCGTGATCGCACCTCGCCATCTCGAGCGTTTGCCTGAAATTGAGCGCGAACTCGCAGCAAGTGGACGTCGCGTGGAGCGACGGAGTCAACTTGGCTCTCGCGTCCTGGCCAACGGAGATGTCCTTATACTCGACACGACGGGCGAGCTTGCGGCGCTCTACGCCGCGGCCAGCATGGCGTTCGTCGGGGGAACGCTCGCGAATGTCGGAGGGCATAACTTGCTCGAACCGTTGATCGAGGGATGCCCGGTCGCTTATGGACCGCGAATCGAGACCGTGCGGGAAAGCGCGGTGATCGCGCGGGAAAGTGGTGCAGGGATCGAAGTCGCCGACGCCGCAGGTCTGTGCGACGCGATCGCGAACTTTGCCGCTGACGCGAAGGAATGGCGTGCACGTGGCGAGAGTGCGAAGCAATTTCTTGCGACACGTCGCGGTAGCGCGGCGAGAATTGCGAGCTGGATCGAAGCGCATGTCGGCGAGGCGGTGCCTTGATGAATTGGCCTTGGCGATCATCCGAGCCAGAAGGGCTACTCCTGCGTTTGCTGTGGCTGCCGCTCGCGATCCCTGCTTGGTTCTTTCGCTTGGGTGCCGCTGCCGATCGCGGGGGATACTTGCGTCGTGGTCCCGGTCGCCGCCGCGTCGACGCACGGGTGATTAGCGTTGGCAGTCTCCTGGTCGGGGGTTCTGGCAAGACCCCAATGGCGTCATGGCTTGCTGAGCAAATGCATCGCCGCGGTCATAAGGTCGCACTCCTGAGTCGCGGCTACGGGGGCCAGCCCGATCAAGACGTCACGATCGTAAGCGACGGCAAGGTGCTTCACATCGGGCCCAAGCAGGCCGGTGACGAACCGGTGTTGCTTGCCGGGCAAGTCGCGGGGGTACCCGTCATCGTTTCTCGAGACCGCGGACTCGCAGCGTTGCGCGCGATTTCATGTTCAGGCGCCGAAGTGTTGATCCTCGATGACGGCTTCCAGCATCACCGCCTGCATCGCGATCTCGACCTGCTCACCTTTGATGCGGACTTTGGGTTGGGCAACGGGAAGGTTTTGCCGCGGGGGCCATTGCGCGAACCCCTTGCGGGCATGCAGCGTGCCGACGCGATCATCGACATTGGGGGGCCGGTGTCCGCGACAGTCGAAACCGAAATCCAACGCTTTGGCACCGGGGCCTCCCGTTTTCGGGCGCACCGAAAGCCAGTCTCGCTTGGGAATCTGCGCGGCGACATCCGGGTTCAGCCGAGTGTGTTGCGGGGAATGAAGGTCGGCATGTTGACGGGCATCGCGCGCCCTGACTCCCTTCGCACAACCCTCGAAGCGCTCGGCGCAGTCGTCATTGCTGAGCGCATTTTTCCCGACCACCATCGTTACGTCGCCAAGAATCTGCGTGGATTGGCTGACGAAACGGAGGTGTGGGTGACCACTGAAAAAGACGCTGGCAAGATCATGCCATACTGGGCAGGTGCCGCGGACATTCGCGTGTTAGGGGTGCGTCTCGACGTGGAGGATGGCGACGCCCTCCTCGAATGGATCGAAGGTGAGTTGGGCTTGGGACGTTTTCGCTAGGAGTCTGCGCGTTCAGCCCACGGTTGTCCGCGCTTCGAGTCGTGCGATGAAGTCTTCGATCTGTGCGTCTTCGGGCCACATCGCGCCGTCCACCCACCGGAGTTCACCCGCGTCTGCGGTGCCGTCGAGTTCCCAATGTCCGGATGGATGGCGACCTTCATCGAAGGTCGGGCCCCGTCCCTTGGAGGCGTTGGAGTCGGTGTCAATCGGCTAGATCCGCCTACCGCTTATTGCTGACTTGCAGCGATCAACGCGTCGAGCTTTTTCGGATCCACTCGCTGCATCAAGTGTTCAAACTTGGCGACCACGTTGCCTTCAAGCGGTGTCTGCGTGTCTTCCCAGGTAATCGGTCCCGCGCTCAGCAGGGAAGCGCCGCGCTCGGCGAGGTCGGGAAGCACGGGCGCGAGATAGACCGTGATCTGGCGAAACAAATTGAGTGAAACCGTGCAGACTTCGAGCAGTTCGTCCGCGCGCTCTGGATCTTTGCGAATCACCCACGGTGCTTTGGCTTCGACGTATTCGTTCGCGCGATCGGCCAGTGCCATCACAGTGCGCAGCGCCTTGCCGTAGTCGCAGGCTTCGTAGCTCGCGGCAATTTCCGTGGCGGCCGCGGCGGCGGTGGCAAACAGCCCTCCGTCGTCGGGGTAGGGCGCGAGGGCTTTGCCTTCGACAAAGCGTGCGGTGCGACTCGCGAGGTTCACCACCTTACCCACCAAGTCGGAGTTCACCTTTGCGGTGAACTCTTCGAAGTTGAGGTCGATGTCATGAACCGCACTCGACAGCTTGCTTGCATAGAAGTATCGCAAGTAGTCAGGCGACAGATGTTCGAGGTAGGTACGCGCGCGGATGTAGGTTCCCTTTCGCTTGCTCATCTTTTCACCGTTCACGGTAAGGAAGCCGTGGACGTGAACCTTCTTTGGGAGCGCGTATCCCGTGGTCTTTAGCATCGCGGGCCAGAATAGAGTGTGGAAGTAAGCGATGTCTTTCCCGATGAAATGATGGATCTCACAGTCGTCGTTCTTCCACCAATCGGCGAGGTCGTGGCCTCCGGCGTCGCACCAGTCTTGGGTCGCGCTGATGTAACCGACCGGCGCGTCTAACCACACGTAGAAGTAGTGGCCCGGCGCGTCCGGAATTTCAAAACCAAAGTACGGGGCCGGTCGACTGATGTCCCAATCGCGGAGTGGCTCAGAAAGGAAAGTTCCCTTCAGCCAGTTTGCGGTTTCGGACGGAATTCGATCGCCGGTTTGAGTCCAGTCCTCGAGGAAGTCCTGGAAGTCGCGCAGCTGCACGAATAAATGTTTGGCGGTTCGCGTTTCGGGAACCGACCCGCTGAGGGTACTCGTCGGGTTCTTGAGTTCGTCCGGGGTGTAGGTTGCGCCGCATGCATCGCAGTTGTCACCGTACTGGTCGGCAGCCTGGCATCGCGGGCATTCGCCCTGAACAAAACGGTCAGCCAGGAATACCCCCGCTTCTGTATCGAATAGTTGGGTGACGTCTCGCTCGGCGACGTGTCCGCCCGCTCTCAGGGCAGCCCAAAACTCACCGACCAACTTCTCGTTCGAAGGCGCGTGGGTGCTTCCATAATGATCGAAACAGATGCCAAAGCCCGCGAGGTCTGCCTGATGGATGGCGCTCATGTCTTCGAGCAGCGCTTCGGGCTCGATGCCTTCTTCTCGTGCCCGAATCATGGTCGCCGTGCCGTGGGTGTCGTCCGCGCAGAAGTAGCGCAAGTTGTGGCCGCGCAGGCGCTGATAGCGAACCCAAATGTCCGTCTGTACATGCTCGACCATATGCCCCAGGTGAATGTCACCGTTGACGTAGGGAAGGGCGCTGGTGACCAGGATCTGGCGAGAAGTCATGACGAAGCTGAGCCTTTGCGGTCGGTCTTGCCTGAGCGGAACAGACGGTGAGTGGTTGAGGCTGGCGAGCCGGGAGAATGCCTCGAACGACTCGCGGCGCCAAGGTTTTGTGTGCCCCTCGCGTTCGATTGCTGACGCTGGCCAATCGAAGAGGTTTCCAACACAATGTAGGCCGATCGTTTGCGACCCGTGGCGAGCGCCAATACCTCGCCCGCGTCCCGCAACCCAAAAAGTAAATTTGAGGAGTCAAACAGCATGAGTGAGATCGCCTGCAATCTGGAATTTAGTTCGTCAGTTGAAGCGGTTTGGAAAGAACTCGCCGACTACGGCGGGATCGGAGCCTGGGCGCCGGGTGTTGTGAGCTGCAAGGTCGAAGGCAGCGGCGTCGGAGCCGTTCGCCACGTTGAAATGCCGGGCAACACGATCATGGAAGAGCGACTCGAATCCCTCGACGACGCAACGACCACGCTTTCGTACGCGATTGTTGGCGGCCCGCTTCCGGTCGAAAATTATCTCGCCACAATCAAGGTGTCTGCCAACGGTTCCGGGAGCCGAGTCGACTGGGGAGCGACATTTGATGCGCCCGCTGGCGTTCCCGCAGATGCGATTGCGAGTGGCGTCGAAGGTGCATACAACGGAATGTTGGCAGCGCTGAAGACTCATCTCGGCGAATCCTAGAAAGTGGCATAGCCCCCAACCCTCGCACGAGGAGAGCACAGATGTCTGAGCAATACGATCTATTGGTTCGCGGTGGAACCTTGATTGACGGCACGGGTGCGCCGCGGAGCGTGGGAGATGTCGGGGTTGTCGGTGGCAAGATCGCAGCCCTGGGTGACGTGAAGGGCAGCGCAAAGCGGGAGATCGACGCGTCGGGCTGCGTGGTTGCTCCAGGGTTTATCGACATCCACACCCACTACGACGCCCAGGTGATGTGGGATCGCATGCTCACCATATCTCCGTGGCACGGGGTCACTTCGGTCGTGGTGGGCAACTGCGGCTTCGGGATCGCGCCGACCCGGGAGATCCATCGCGAGTTGATTCTACGTACCCTCGAGAATGTCGAAGGAATGTCGTTCGCCGCGTTGCAAGCAGGCGTGGGTGACGACTGGGGCTTTGAATCGTTTCCCGAATATCTCAACGCCGTCGAGAACCAGGGCACAGCGATCAATTTCGCGGCTTTGCTGGGGCACACGCCTTTGCGTCTTTTCGTCATGGGCGAAGAAGCGACCGAACGCGAAGCGACCGACGCCGAAGTCGCACAGATGCAAGTCCTGGCACGAGAGGCCTTGGCCGCGGGAGCGATCGGTTTCGCGACGTCGAAGTCGCCTACCCATGTTGGCTACGCGGGACGACCGGTGCCTAGCCGCGAGGCGTCCTACGAAGAAATTTTGGCGCTCGCGAGTTGCCTCGGTGAGTTCGACCACGGCGTGATGCAGGCAACCGTTGGCCCCGGTCTCTTCTTCGAACAGTTTGGTGAGATCGCCGGACTCACCAACACACCCGTCAGTTGGACAGCGCTTCTTGCCGGCATGGCCGGACCGGGCAGTCATCGCGGCTTTCTAGAAGCCAGTGAAAAGCTCACCGGCCAGGGGCTCGAAGTTTATCCCCAGGTCACATGCCGGCCGCTCAACTTTGAATTCCAGTTTTCTGCACCGTTTCCCTTCGAGAGCCTTCCCTTCTTCAAGCAGGTTTCACAATCGGACCACGAAGGCAAGAAGCGTATTTACGCCGACGAAGCCTTCCGGGCAGAATTTCGCAACAAGCAACCCGGAGGCATTACGGGCAATTGGGAAGACAGTGTGGTCTCCGAATGTCCCCAGGACCCAAGCATCAACGAACGCAACATCGCAGAGCTTGCGGCGGAGCGCGGCGTCGATCCGGCAGACTTGGTTCTTGATCTCGCCCTTGAGTCAGACCTCAAGGCGCGCTTTCGCATGGCAATCTTCAACACAGACGAAGAGGCAGTTGCCGAGTTGCTCAATCATCCCGGGGTCATTCTCGGGTTGTCGGACGCCGGCGCTCATGCGAGCCAGCTTTGCGATGCATGCTTCTCGACGCATTTGTTGAGTCACTGGACGCGAGAAAAGGAAGTTCTCGACCTTGAGCAAGCCGTGAGCTTGTTGACGTCGCGGTCCGCGGACGTTTTCGGCATTCGCGATCGAGGTCGACTCGAAGTCGGGCTTGCCGCGGACCTTGCGGTCTTCGACCCCGACACGGTGGGCTGCTCGAAGCTTCGCCGCGTAAACGACTTGCCCGGTGGCGGCGATCGATTGATCGCGGACGCCGTCGGCATGCGCGCGGTGGTGGTCAACGGGGAAACGGTTCGCTTCGACGACGCGGACGCCATCGACCCCGAAGGCGAGATGCCCGGACGCGTACTTCGCAAAGGCCGCGCGGACTGACGAGTCGGTTCGACTGTTGCGCGAGCCAGTCAGTTTGAGACGTGAAGCTCTGCTCGTTCGTCGGCAGCTTTATATCGCCCACGTTCGTCACGAGTCACGCGGCATATCGCAGTGCCCGGGTCGTGGGTCAGAAACAGCCATTCATTGTTTGCGACGACGCGTTCGAGGGTTTCGGTCTTCTCGTCAATCAAGAGTTCGGGGTAGCGGTCGTACCCCGTCGTGATCGGGGTATGGATCCACGGGACGCCGGGGATCAAGTCGCTCACGAAGTTGATCGGACCCGGGTCTGCGCATTCGATCCGCGAGAGCATCAGCCCCGGTGTATGGCCGTCGGTGTAGGTGAAGCTGTAACCGGGGCCGAGCGTGCTGCTGGTTGTCCCGCTCACCCGTTCGACTCGGCCAGTGGCCTCGAGCAGGGCGGGAAATTCGGGAATGAATGAGGTGCGATCGCGAGGATGCGGCGCAGTCGCCCGGGCGTAGCCTTTTTCACCAACGACATAGTGGGCGTTCTCAAAGGCAAGTTCGAGTGCGCGGCCGTCTACATAGGGAGCGAGCGCGCCCCCGGAATGGTCGAAGTGCAAGTGAGACAAGACCACCACGTCGACATCGCTCGCCGCAACCCCCACAGCTTCGAGCGAGCGCAGCAATACGTGCTCCGCTTCGAAGATGCCGAAGCGCTCGCGCATGTCTGGAGCAAAGAACGCTCCGACGCCGGTTTCGAAGAGGATCGTTCGTCCACTTGCCTCGCGTACGAGGAGCGCCCGGCAAGCAAGGTCGATTCGATTCTCGTCGTCGGGCGGCGACCAGCGGGTCCATACTGCACGGGGGCAATTGCCAAACATTGCGCCGCCGTCGAGCCGCTGGCGGTTCCCGCGAATGGAGTCTATCTGCATGGGATGACCCTTGATGTTCTTCGTTGAGGTGGCTGCCAGCGCGTTCAGCCTTTGATGATGTACTCGCTCGTGGGGCGAGACTCGATCTTCGACAGGTCGAGAAACGCTTGCACGCTCTCCATCATCTTGCCGAGGTTCTCCTTCATCTTTTCCTCAGACCCGTTGGCGTTGTACCAGAGCATCGGGTCGGTCACGGCGGGGGTCGGGAAGCCCTCTTCGACGATTCCCACGTAGTCGGGGGCATCGGCCGTGAGCTTCTGCACCACAACGTTTCGAATGTAGAGGTAGGTGCATTGGGTTTCGGTCGCTACGCGCCGTTGCACTTCGAACCAGTGCTTGAAGAATGCGGAAATCGTCATGTCAGGAAGCGGTGTGAGGCAGGTGAGCAGCGTCGTGCCCGGGGTGCGTTCGCCTTCCGGTGCGGTGTGGGTCGTGTTCACTGTCGGCACCGATTCGACCACGAGATAACCCGCCACCTTTTCGGTGACCCGTGCGATCGCCCTTTCGATGGGCGCGCGATCGTCCGCGAGGTCGACCCATGCAGACACCATTCCGCAATAGGGAGAGTCGACTTGGGTGATGCTGGCCGGCGCGAGGGCTTCGGTGGTTTCATCCGGACAGAGAACGCTGAGCTTGTGTGCGCCGCTCGCGAGAATTTGTTTTGCAGTTTCACCGATGAGTTGATCGCGAAAGTCTACGTCTGAAATATCTGCGGGTTTCCAAACGAGGTAGACGATCTTTTCCAAGTGGGACTCCAGTCTCCGCCGCGCGGAGGTTCGAGGGACGTCAGTCCGGTACGTTGGACGAGGTGGGTGGGGCTGGCGGTGCAGTGTCCTGATAGTACTTGGTGAGCGATGCATGAACTTGGCTCGCCCGCTCTCCCCGCCATCCTTGGAGCGCGCTCAAGACATAGTAAACCTGCTCCCGCATGACTTCGGGCCCGCCCGACTTGATGGCTTCAAGGGCATGGCTTGCCATTGTGCGCACCGGGCCACTCTGACATTCATTCGTGATTGCGACGAAGCATTCGACAACACCAAGTTCACGGGTGTAGTCCTTCGCAGGCGCGGTGGGGGGACTGGTTTCGGGGGGCTGTTCACTCATCGCGATGGAATCTATCACGCTTGTTCGCCATCGTGCCCGCTCGCGTTTCGGTCGTTCGTCTAAAAGCTGGGGCGCGACGCAGTTCGGTGGCGGTTTATGAGCGCGCGTCTGTCAGGAGCTCGTTTTGAATCCAGAGTTCGAGTAGGGCCGCAAACCGTTCACTGGTGCGCTCGGCGCTTGCGTCGGGCTTGAGCAACATCTCGGCAAGTTCGGACAAAGTGACACCCGCCTGGGCAAGGGCGGAGAAGCAGCGGGCTTCGTCTTCGACGGCGCGTCGATGCAATACGCGAAACCCCTTGCGCCAGACCACAACGGCGACAGTCCCCTCCCCGGGATCGGCCGGGTCGAACGCATCTTCTGGCGAATCCCATTGCGCCAGGACGCGCGAATCGACTTCGACCAAGCGCGCTGCGGAAATGAAGCGAATGGAAAAATACTCGGGCCCTTGCTCGCTGCCCTCGAGAAGCGTGTCGCGGTCGAGGACCGAGACGTCGAAATCATCGAAAACATCGACTCGAGCCCATTCGAGCTGTGCGGTGTCGCCAGCTGCAGGGAAAGTAGTGGCTAGTTCGTGTCCTGCGAGAAAGCCCGGTAGCGCGCGTCCCGCTTCGCGAAGCGAATAGTGGGAGGGTGGGTGCGCGAGCAGGTAGTCGGTGATCAAGTTGTTGAAGTGTACATCGCCGAGGCGTTCTTTCGTTTTGGGAAAGTCGTCGGCGAGGCAGTCGAGCAATCGGAAGAAATACATGCTCGCGTAGATGTCGAGTCGCGCGTGGGGTGCCAGACGATCGCTTGCGTCGATGGCGTACGAAAGGTCATCGCTTTCGAGTAGGCCTCGGGAGATTAGGTCCTGCATGCCCGCAGCAACGCCTTCGGGTGCTCGGATAAGTTCGCTCATGAAGCGTTGCAATTCAGCGAGGGCGGGAAACGGAGGGGCGCTCATTGCACGTCACCTGACTCTTTGAGCGCCGCATCGGCATGTTCGCGCGCGAGCTCGCTTTGGTGTTCAAGTGTGCCCCAGTCGGGGATGTTTTCGTCCCATTCCACCAGCGTGGACCGAGCGCCGAACCTTCGTACCGCATATCGGTAGAGCCCCCACACGTCATCGCACACCGGCGTGCTGTGGGTGTCGAGTAAGTGGGTTCCGCAATCGGTGTGACCGGCCAAGTGAAACTGCCAAACGCGATCGGTTGGGATTGCGTCGAGATAGGTCAGCGGATCGAATCCGTGGTTTTGCGCGCTCACGTAAACGTTGTTGACGTCAAGCAGTAGGCCGCAATCAGCCCGCCGCGCCAGTTCCGCCACGAAATCCCATTCGGTCATCGTCGAACCCGCAAAGGTCAAATACGTCGACACGTTTTCGAGCGCGATCTGTCTGCCGAGTTGGTCTTGCACCGCACTCACGCGATCGACCACGTGGGCAAGGGATTCTTCGGTGTAGGGCAGGGGGAGGAGGTCGTGGGCGTTGTGTCCCCCTACGCCTGTCCAGCACAAATGGTCAGACACCCAAGCGGGTTCAACGCGTTCGATCAGCTTGGCGAGTTCAAGTAGGTAGTCTTTGCGGAGCGGGTCTGTTGTCCCAATCGACAGGCTGACGCCGTGCAGGACGAGGGGATAGTCCCGGCGAACGCGTTCGAGAATGTGGAGCGGTCGACCACCCCGCACCATGAAGTTCTCGGAGATGACTTCGAACCAATCAATAGACGTCTCGCCTTCGAGAACTTGGTCGTAGTGATCCCGGCGCAGACCGACGCCATGCCCGAGAGTTTGCACGCTCATGTCAGGGTCTACTCGTTGAATGAAACCGAAACATTTGTAGATCCTACCGGGTGAGTGCGATCGTCGTGCCCGGTGCGAAAATGCGAAACAGCTCGCGACAAGTTCTGCCGCGAGCCGCTGACGTTACCGTCGTTCGAGGCGCTTACTTGACGACCGTGCCGCCACCTTCGGTGCATGCGGTCGCGGAGTCGGAATAGACCCAGCCCTTGCCGTGGCAGCTGTTCTTGCCTGAACAATCGTGGCTCCCGTCGGCAGCGCCGCACTGGCCCTTGCCCGCGCACGAGTTGATGCCACTGCATTTCACTTTTTCGCCTTCTTCGTGGTGGCCCGCGACGGCGGGGCTGGCCCCGAGTGCGAGTAGCCCGAGTGCGGCGGATGCGATCACTGCTCCCTTGATCTTCAAAGGTCTTTCTCCTCATTCAACGCGCTACGCGAGAGCCAAAATTGCGTGTGAATCGGCAGTCTTGCGAAGCGTTCGCTGAAGCCCCCACCCAACACTTGTTGAGGGTGGATTTCAGCGTAGGGGCGCGCGAAAACAATACCGTAGACGTCATTATAAGGTTACGAGTTCCCGAAAAAACAGGGTGTTTAAAGATCCCTAAAACGCGGCATCTGTCTAACGTTGGTATACGCTCTGACGCGATCAGAATGAAAAAAACAGGAAAACGAACGATTGCGTGACGGTGTGTAACCGACCCTAATTCGTTTCGTAGGCGGGAAACTCGAACATGAGCGTCGTTGGGCTTGATCACATTGCGATTACGGTTGCGGACATTTCCCGCACCGTAGAATTCTACGGTCGTGTTCTCGGTGCAGAAGACATCTACGGGGACTTGTGGCGGAACGGGCAGATCCCGGTTGCGATCGTGCAGGTCGGAGCGAGTCGGTTGAGCATTCACGCAGCTGCGTCGCCGGCGTCACCGCACGCCGAAGCGCCGACCGCAGGGTCGGGAGACATTTGCTTCCGTTGGCGAGGGCCGCTCGACAACGCAATTCGTTTGCTCAGCGAACACGGGATTGAGATCGTCGAAGGCCCGGTTGATCGTCCGGCTGCAGATGGAAAACTTGGGAAGTCGATTTACTTTCGCGATCCCGATGGCAATTTACTCGAATTCTTATCAACGGATGAGGACTAGTCGCGAATGACCGACGTTTACTACGACCCGTACGACTACGACATCGATTCCGACCCGCACTCCGTGTGGAAGCGCATGCGTGACGACGCGCCGGTCTATCGCAACGAAAAGTTTGACTTCTATGCACTCAGCCGTTTTCACGACGTGATGACCGCGTCTCTCGATACAAAGACGTTCAGCTCGGCATATGGCACGGTGCTCGAACTCATGACCGACGAGCCCGGCGACAGCCCCATGATGATCTTCCTCGACGCGCCGAAACACACCCAGCTCCGCAAACTCGTTAGCCGTGCGTTTTCTCCTCGGCGCATTTCGCAGCTCGAAACGAATATTCGAAAAGTCGCGGCCGGTTACCTCGACCCCCTGGTCGGTCGCAGCGAATTCGACTACCTCCAAGACTTTGGCGCGAAGCTCCCGGTGATGGTGATCTCGGCTTTGTTGGGCGTGCCCGAAGAAGACCGGGAGCAGATCCGAGTCTGGACCGATTCGATGTTGCATCGCGAGGAGGGCAAAACGAACACCGATCGCGCCCACGCCGACGTGTCGGCGAACTTGTGGGGATACTTTGGGCGGTACGTGGAATCGCGTCGTCGCAATCCGCAGGACGACATGATCAGCGACCTCATGAGCGCAGAGATTGATCTTCCCGACGGTTCGAAACGAAGACTCGAAAACGTGGAACTGTTGGCCTTTATCGGTCTGCTTTCTGGCGCGGGGAATGAAACCGTTGCGCGCTTTTTGGGCTGGACGTGCACCCTGCTCGATCGACACCCCGACCAGCGTGCCGCGCTCGTTGCCGAGCCAAGCCTCATCCCGAATGCCGTCGAAGAGATCCTCCGCTACGAAGCGCCGTCCCCTGTTCAAGGACGACGCACCACGTGCGAAATCGAACTACACGGGAGCGTCATTCCAAAGGCGGGTAAGGTGTTGCTCCTGACTGGATCCGCGGGGCGCGATGAGCGTGAATATCCCGAAGCGGATCGCTTCGACGTGACCCGCGCCATCGATCGCCATGTCGCGCTGGGTTACGGCACACACTTTTGCCTCGGGGCTTCCCTTGCAAGAATGGAGGCGCGTATCGCCATCGAGGAAACGCTGATTCGCTTTCCAGAATGGGAAGTGCGTTGGGATGAAACGGAAAGGGTCCATACCTCGACCGTGCGCGGCTACCATCGCGTTCCGGTGCGCGTATAGCGCCGAGCCGTTCGTGGCCCTCATCGCTTCATCGTTTTCAAGAAATGGAGCCATCTCGATGACCATGGAACTCTGGACGACCGCGACGCCGAACGGTTGGAAAATCTCGATCATGATCGAGGAATTGCTCGAGGCCGGGTTCGAGTTGCCCGGATTTTCTGTGCGCACCATCAACATCATGAAGGGTGAGCAATTCACGGCGGAGTTCACCGCTGTGAATCCGAATCAGAAGATCCCGGTACTCATCGACGATGGCCGTCCCATCATGGAAAGCGGCGCCATCCTTCATTACCTCGGCGAGAAGTTTCCGAACGCCGGCCTACTTCCGGAAGGCCCCGCACGCTGGGATGTCCTGCAGTGGTTGTACTGGCAAGTCGCGAACGTGGGACCCGTGTTTGGCAACAAGCTCAGTTACACGCGATATATGCCTGACGTGGAAGACCTGAAGAAAAGCCATCCGCTAGAACGTTTTGGGAAGGAAGCGCGACGGCTGAGTGGGGTGCTCGACGATCAACTGGAGGGGCGCGACTACGTCTGCGGCGAATTTAGCATCGCCGACATCGCGCTTTACCCGTGGATCCGCGGATGGAAGTGGAGCAAGGTGGACATCACCGACCGCCCAAACGTAATGGCCTGGGTCGAACGTGTGCGGGCACGACCTGGCGTCGGACGCGGCTTGGCGTATGGCGTGCCGAAGGAAGAAGTCGACCAATGGAGCGCCGACACCAAGGCCCGGTACGCACGCGGCGGTGCCACCATGGCGTCGAACGATGACTAGCGCGAGTTCGCGAGCTGCAGCGTTACGGGTTTCGATCCGGAGCAAATGCATCGAGGATCATGCAAACGCCGTCTGAGACTTGTGGGTCGTCGCGTTGCCAATCACAGGCTCCGACGACTCCGGCTTTTCAGCCACGCCAAATCAGTTGCCCCAAGACTAACTGTGTGGCCCGTCCCCGCGCCTTCGCAAGCTACCGAAGTGTTCGATGAAGCCAGAAAAGCATGGGTCGCTGAGTTCGCGCAGACGCTTGCCATGCGCCTCGGTGTCTCGGCGAATTTGTTCGGGGCAGATACGCCCCTGTTCGGCAGCGATTTCTTCGCGATGTCCCGGGACGTCGAGCCATCGTTCGATCATCGGAGGGTCGACCTCGAGATGGAACTGGAACCCATAGGCGTTTGCTCCGAAGCGAAACGCTTGGTTCGAACACGCCGGGGACGTTGCGAGGTGGACTGCGCCTTCCGGGATTTCGAACGTGTCGCCGTGCCACTGAAAGATCTTTTCGCGCGTTTCGAAGTGGGCGAATAGCGGGTCTTCCCGGCCGGCGGTTGTCGGTTCGACGTCGTACCAGCCAATTTCTTTTTCACCGTTGGGACGAACTTGAGCGCCAAGAGCTTTGGCGAGTAGCTGGGCCCCAAGGCAAATGCCCAGTACCGGCATCTCGCTCGCGATCGCCTGTTTGAGGAGGCGTACCTCGGTCTTCAAGTGGGGGAACGCATCCACCTGATCCACGTTCATGGGGCCGCCCAGAACCACGATGCCGTGGTATCCATCGAGCGAAGGCTCTGCATGAGGATCACGCCCGAAGTTAATGTAATGATTGCGAAAACCATGGTTTCGCAATAGCGGGTGGAGGGTCCCCAGCAGTTCGTGTGCGACATGTTGAAAAATGAGGAGTTTCGGCATGCAGAGAGTCCCGCTGATCTCGAGAGAATACTTGGGTCCGGCCGTGCGTCGAACAAGCGTGCAAGGACGGATAGAAGAAGCATGATAGTAGCTGCAATCGCTTTGCCGAGCGCGACCTGTCCTGACCTTGCCCGCAAACCCGAACCCACGAGGGCCGACCGTTGCAACCGACTGTAAATCGACGTTCCCCGCGTCCCACTACAGCCCTTTCGATTCGAATGCTGGTCTCGGGAGCATTTTTGCAAGCACTGGTCTTTGCGACTTTCGGTGCGGCAACTGCTGGAATGCAGAGTGCTTCGGCAGACGATTCGTCCGCCTCGGTCGCACTGTTTTCGGCAGGCAACGGCAGCATTCCGCAAAGCTGGGAGGCCATGACCTTCCCAAAGGTCAAGGAACACACGCACTACAAGGCGGTACGCGAGACGGAAAACGGCCCGTGGATTGTCGAAGCGTCGAGTCAGGCAGGTGCTGCGGGACTGATGCATCGGACGCAGATCGACATCGCGCGCACTCCCGTACTGCGCTGGCGTTGGAAGGTCGAAGGTGTTCTCCTGAAAGGGGATGCAAGAACCAAAGAAGGTGACGACTACCCAGCCCGGGTCTACTTGATCTTCGATCCAGACCTAGACGAGCTGACATTCTTTCAAAGGGTCGGACTGAGAGTGGCGCGCGGGCTTTACGGCGACGTGCCCGGTCGTGCGATCAGCTATTTGTGGGCCAGCCAGCTCGAACAGGGTGCGGTGGTCGACAGTCCGTACGCAGGCAGCTTCGCGAAGCTCGTCGCAGTGAAGAGCGGTGATGCTGACGCGGGGGCGTGGCACGTGGAAACCCGCGACGTCGCCGCCGACTACCGCAGGCTCTTCGGCAGCGAACCTGCACCGCTCGTCGGAGTCGCAATTATGACCGACAGCGATGACACCAAGGAAGCCGTCCGCGCCTGGTACGGCGATATCCGGTTTCTGTCTCGAGATGAGCTGTCTCGCGAGGAGCTGTCTGGCGAAGACGCGCTGGACGCGAACTAGGCGACGAACGGAATCGTCTGCGGTCCTTGCGGAAGAACGCACAGACGCGCGTCCGGGCCGGCATCACGAAGCGTGCGTTCAATCGTTTCACTCACGTCGTCCGCCGGAAGCATATGCGCGCGCGCGACCTGCTCCTGAGTCAGCCCTTCGCTTTTCAAATACACCTGAGCGCGCATTTGCACGAGTGCTTGGACTTGAACCTGCCATTGGTCGGGGACGCCAAAGTCGGGCGCGTCGATCATCTCGAGAAGCTCGGCTGGGCTCCCGCGTCGGCCGAGAAGCTCAGAGAAAGAACCGTGTTCCGGCAATCCTTCGCTGCACTCTGCAGCGCAAATAATGCTGCCGCCCTCGGCGACGACCCGATGTGCCGCGCGCATCCCTTTGACCGACTGATACAGGTTCTGGTCAAGGGGATACCCAGAGTTGGTCGTCACCACGACCTCAAATGGAGCATCGACCGCCTGCATGGCGCACGCCTTGGCGCGTTCGCATGCCAGCGCGTGCTCGGCGAATAGCTCGCCGGCGAAGACCCCGGTGATCTGTTTGTCGCGGTTGAGCACCACGTCGATGCTGAAGTCGACCCCAGTCGCTTGTGAAATGGCGCGAATGTCGTCGTGGATCGGATTGCCGTGCGTGATGCCCCAGATCGCATTCGGGTGTCGAATCCGGTCTGAACTGTGCAGGACCATGATGGTTTCGAGCCCCGCGAGTCCGGGGGCCACAAGTTTTGGCCCTCCGCTAAAGCCCGCGAACAAATGCGGCTCGACAAAGCCAGTCGTGATGCGCACGTCGGCTTCCACCCACGCTCGATTCAGTAGAACTGGAACACCATTGCCTGCGTCGGGCAAGCGAATCAGACTTGTCGTGTCACGGCCATCGTGGTTGAGAATGGGATAGTTCCCCGCGATCTCAGCGCCAAGCATGTCGACAAGTTCTGCTTCGGTGTTCGCACGGTGGGTGCCCGTCGCGATCAAGATCGCAAAGTCTTCCGGGGGAATGTGGGGCAGCGCCTCGAAAATGGCGGACAGCATTGCGGCGCGAGGCTGAGGCCGGGTGATGTCGCAAACTGAAATGGCGACCCGCTGTCCTTTTGACACACAGTCGCGCAGGGGTCGTGAATTCGTGGGCTTCTCAACGGCTTGCCGGAGCAGGTCGGCGGGGTCGGTTGCTCCGGGGGCGTGGGTGGGTTCGATCACCGTCGTCACGGCTTTAGGCACTTCGATCTCGAGTCCAGTTCTGCCGTAGTCGAGAATGAGCCGTTTTTTCAGTGTGCCAGTTGCCATGGCGCTGGAGTCTACGGTTCTGATGCTTTTGAGGCTCGCAGCGAGGGAACTTGGCCCTGAGATTCGGGGTCTACCCGCACGAGAATTTCATGATCGATCCTCCGTTCGCGGCTATGCCGACGCAGAGATGGGCGTGACATTCGCGCGATCTTGCTAAACTTTCTGCCGCGGATGGGACGAGGTGATGGTGGCCTTGAAACACGCGACCCGTGAAAAGATAAATGACTCGGTAGACGGCGCGATGAACGTCACGCGACATCCGCGACCGAAACCAACGACCAACATTCGGCAAACCCCAGATCTGGTGCCCGTGTGCACTCGGGGGGCGTCGCATAAGGAGAAGAAAAGAACGATGAGTGCCGGGGACCTAGGTGAACAAATTCAATCACATTCGAAAGTAGTCAGAGACCTCGTGAGCGAGGTTGGGAAAGTGCTCGTCGGCCAGGAAGACATGGTGGCGCGACTTTTGATGGGGCTGCTTTCTAGCGGACACGTATTACTCGAAGGCGTGCCCGGTCTTGCGAAGACGTTGATGGTGAAGAGTCTCGCCGAGGCTCTCGATACGGACTTCTCTCGCATCCAGTTTACGCCGGACATGCTTCCCGCCGACGTAGTTGGGACCGAGGTGTTCAACCCGAAAGAGGGGACCTACAGCGTTAAACAGGGCCCGATCTTTTCGAACATCGTGCTCGCGGACGAAATTAATCGTGCCCCCGCCAAAGTGCAGGCCGCCTTGCTTGAGTGCATGCAAGAACAGCAGACGACCATTGGCGCGGAGACATTTCAACTCGCCGATCCCTTCCTCGTGCTGGCCACCCAGAACCCGATCGAGCAAGAGGGGACGTACCCCCTGCCGGAAGCCCAGATCGATCGCTTCATGATGAAGGTGTTGATCACGTATCCAACCGCTGACGAAGAGCGCAAGATAATCGACCGCATGGCGGGCGGCGTTCCGAGCGCCGAAATTCAAAAGGCGGCGACCGTCGAACAGATCATCGCGGCACGCGAAGTCGTCGAGCAGGTGTTCGTCGACGAGAAGGTGCGCAGCTATATCGTGGAACTCGTCCGGGCGACACGTGATCCGGTGGGAGCGGGGATCGCGAAGCTCGATGGTTTGATCGAAATGGGTGCGAGCCCGCGCGCTTCCATCTGGTTGATGAAGGCCGCGAAGGCCCAGGCGTTCATGGAGGGGCGAAGTTACGCGACGCCTCACGACGTGAAGTCTCTGGCTCCTGACATCCTGCGGCATCGGGTTGCACTCAGCTACGAGGCCGAAGCCGAAGGGCAGGGCGCGGACGACATCATCGACATTATTCTCGACAACGTCCTGGTTCCGTAAAGGCCGAAGCGACTTCATGCTGACCCGGGAAATCATCCGGCGTGTTCGCGAGATCCAAGTTCGGACCGGCCGCCAAGTGGCCGACGTACTTGCGGGCGAATACGTCTCCGTGTTCAAAGGCACGGGCGTCGAATTCGACGAAGTGCGCCCCTATGTGCCTGGGGACGACGTGCGTTCGATCGATTGGAACGTCACGGCCCGCATGGGCGAACCGTTCATCAAGCGCTACGTCGAAGAGCGGCAACTCACGATCATGATCATGGCTGACGTTTCGGCGTCTCAAGACTTTGGCTCGGAGTCTCGTTCCAAACGCGAGGCTGCGGCCGAGCTGTGTGCGCTACTTGCTTTTTCGGCCATTAAGAACGACGACAAAGTTGGCTTGACTCTCTTCCACACCGAAGTCGAACAGTACATCCCGCCCCGCAAAGGGCAGAAACACGCACTCCGGGTGGTACGGGAAGTCTTGGCGCACGGGCTCGACACGACTGACGAGACCCAGCCAAAAGTTCCGTTTTGGAAGCGATGGCTTGAGGCCCCGAGCAAGACCCTTCCGTTCTCGAGCGACGCGGGCTTTCAATTTCCCAATCAACTTCGCACGCCGCGCGAGGGAACGCGCATCGCTACCGCGCTTGAGTTCTTGATGAGCGTTCGTTCGAGAAAGTCGGTGTGCTTTCTGGTGAGTGACTTCATCGACGAAGGTTACGAGCGCGCGCTCGTGGCCGCGAACCGCAAGCATGACGTGATCGCGGTGTTGATCTCCGATCCCCGCGAACTCGAATTTCCCGCGGTCGGTCTCGTCGAGTTGCGAGACGCCGAAACCGGCAAGGTCCGGGTTGTCGATACGTCGTCCTCGAGCTTCCGTCGCAACTTCGAAGGTCAAAATCGCGAGCGGGTCGATGCCCTCGAACATCGGCTGCGAAGCGCTGGGGTCGACTTTATCCACGTCGATGCGTCGGGATCTGTGGTTGATCCCCTAGTCAACTTCTTTCGCATGCGCGAGCGGAGGCAGCGTCGGTGAAGCGTTCATTGATCTTGCTTGCTGCGCTCACTTTTCTTTGTCTCGTCGTGTCCGGCGCAGCTGCCGAGATGATCGAGCGCACGGTATCCCGGGGCCCGGTCGAAGTGTTCGTGCGTCTCGAGCCCAGCGACCCATTGATTGGCGACCCCATTCTTCTTCAAGTCGAAGCGCTCGCCGAAGATGGCGTCGAAGTTCTCATGCCCGAGTTCGGTGAAGCGCTTGACAGATTCTTGATCCTCGACTTCGCGCCGAGCGATAGCGTGGCGAGTGACGGCCGAAATCGGCTGTTGCAACGCTACACCCTCGAACCGCCAAGTTCGGGAGAACACAGCATTCCACCGTTGCTCGTTGAGTTCGTCGACCGTCGACCCGGTGCGAAGCCGGCGCCCGAAGGCGCGGACGCCTACGAGGTGTTGACCGAACGCGTCGACTTCACAGTGCAGTCGGTGGTGCCCGAAAACGCCGGCGATGACTTGCGCCCCATGCCTGGCCGACTGTCACCGCACGGTTTTTATGGCACTTCGCCGTGGGTCATTATCGGTAGCGTTCTGTTGTTGCTCCTGGTGGCCGCCCCGTTCATTTATCGAAGGTGGGTGGCTCGGGAAATCACACGCCGACAGCGCAGCGCATACGAAGTCGCGACGTCGGAACTCGCCGAACTGTTGCAGTGGGAAAGTCATCCGACGGGAGACAGGATCGCTGCGTTCTACGTCTCTATATCGGGCATCGTGCGTCGCTATCTCGAGGACCGGTTCAACTTGCGCTCTCCCGAATTGACCACCGAAGAGTTTCTGGTGATTGCGAGTCGCTCTCCCGATTTGAGTGCGCAGCTTCGGGACTTGCTCGGGGATTTCTTGAAGCAGGCTGATCTTGTGAAGTTCGCGGGGGTTGTGCCCGGGCCGGAGCAGATCGACGAATCGGTCGTCGCCGCCCAACGCTTCCTCGAAGAAACCCGCAGTGCGGACGATGCTTCCGGGGCCGCGACCTCGATGGAGCGAGCAGCATGAACCAGTGGGAATTGCGCGAACCCATGTTCTTGCTCATCGGCTTTCTTGCGCCGTTGGTGATCTGGCTCGCGCTTCGTGGAGGGGGGCGCCTCACGTATTCGAGCGTTTCGTTGATCGAAAATACGGGGAGATCATTGCGGCAGCGTCTCGCCTCACTTCCGGCCTTGTTGCTCGGCTTAGCCATTGCGCTCTTGGCGGTTGCGTTTGCTGGCCCGCGCATCGGCGATGCGACCACCGAAGTACATCGCGAGGGGATCGCGATCGAAATGGCAATCGACGTCTCCGGTTCGATGAACGCACGGGATTTTGTGCGGGGTGATATGGGGGTGAGTCGACTCGACACCGTAAAGGAAATCGTCAGCCACTTCGTTACGGGGCAGGGAGACTTGAGCGGAAGGCCGGACGACCTCATCGGTCTCGTGGTTTTCGCTCGCTTCGCCGACGCGATCTGTCCCCTTACGCTCGATCATCTCAACCTTGATCACATCTTGAAACAAGTCGTGATCAACGAAGACCCGAACGAACAGGGAACGTCGGTTGGTGAAGGTCTCGCGCTTGCTGTGGAACGCCTGCACGCGCATCCGGCAAAAAGCAAGGTCATCATCTTGTTGACTGACGGCGTGAGCAACCAGGGGATGATCGACCCGCTTCAGGCGGCAACCCTCGCAGCGTCTCATGACATCCGCGTTTACGCGATTGGTGCGGGACGAACAGGTCTAGCGCCGGTGCCCGTCCGTACGTCCGACGGACGCACCGTGTTGCGACAGGTCCAAGTCGAGCTGGATGAAAAAACGCTTCAAGAGATCGCGGCGCGAACCGGCGGACGGTACTTCCACGCGGCGAGCGCGTCTGGCCTGCAAGAAGTCTATGCAGAGATTGACGAACTCGAGCGAACCGAAATTATCGAGACGCGCTACTTGCAGTACAGCGAGCACTACGGCGTCTGGGTTGCGGGGGCCGCGCTGTGCATCGGTCTCGCAGGGTTACTCGGAAGTAGTGTGTTGCGGAGGTTCCCGTGAGCGACTTTCAATTCGCTGAACCGGCCTGGGCGCACGCACTATGGGGTGTGGCGGTGTTTGCGATCGTGCTCGTCACGCTGGAACGGCGAGCGGAGATGCAATTTAGGTCTCTGGTGTCCGACGCATTGCAGTCGCGATTGGTGAGTGGGCCGAGCACCGGGCAGCGGCTTGCGCGCCATGCGTTCATTGTCCTCGCGCTTGTTTTCGCGGTGCTGGCCTTGATGCGACCCCAGTGGGGCTTCGAATACGTCGAGCGTTCTCAGGTCAGTGCTGAGCTCATGATCGCCCTCGATGTATCGCGCTCGATGTTGGCGGAAGACGTCGCACCGAACCGGCTCGAACGCGCGAAGTCCGAGATTCGCGACCTGCTCGAATACCTCGCGGGAGACCAGGTTGGGCTGATCGCATTCGCGGGACGCGCGAGTGTCCTTGCGCCGATGACCCCCGACTTCGGGTTTTTTCGTCTTGTGCTCGATTCCGTCGGGCCCAATAGCGTGGGGCGAGGCGGCACGCGTCTCGAAGAACCCATTCGCAAAGCCATCCAAGGGTTCCGCGCGACCGGCGACGTGTCCCGCGTCTTGTTGTTGATCACCGATGGCGAAGACCACGATTCATTCCCGCTTGAAGCCGCGAAAGAGGCCGCGCTTCGCGGCGTGCGCATTGTTGCAATCGGCTTTGGGGCCGAGAGTGGAAGTGAGATTCCCATCACAGACCCCGAGACTGGCGCTCGCACGTTGTTGCGAGACAGCAGCGGTGAGGTGGTGCGGACGCGTCTCGATGGCGACACCCTGCGCGAAATGGCGCTGCTGACTGACGGGGTCTACGTCCCCGCCGGTCTGGGTTCCCTTGACCTCGAAAGTATCTACGAGCAACACATCGCCGGTTTGATGCGGGCAGAAATCGACAACGAAGGCCGCGTGATTCGCGCCGAAGGGTTTCAATGGTTCTTGCTTGCGGCGATCACGTGTTTGTTGGTCAGTGTGATGATCGGACAGCGTCGACGAACCGGGGCTACCGGTGCACTGGCGACCGTGTTCTTGGCGGTAGTCATGAGCGCACCGGATGTTCAGGCCCAGGCATCCAGTCCAAATCAACAGAGCCCAGCTGTTGCCGACGAGTCGATTTCGTTTGATGACCCCGACGGGCTTATCTCGGAACTGGATCCCGAGCCAATCGACGAGGATGAATCCGCGCAGGAAGAGAACGACCCGCGAGACCGCTACAACCTCGCGCTCGACGCACTTACGGTTGGACGTATTTCCGCCGCCCAGGAACATTTTGAAGCGGCACGCGCATTCGCCGCAACCGATGGCGAAGCACGCTATCGCGCGACCTATGGCTTGGGTTGGGCGTCAGTACTGGACGCCGATCAAAACCTGGAAGCGGAGCCACAAGAGGCGTTGAACGCGCTCTACCGAGCTGGAGACTATTTCCGCGAAGCCGTTCGCCTTCAACCCAGCAACGAGGATCCGCGCCACAATCTCGAAATTGTTCTGCGTCGTGCGCGCGAACTCGCCGACAACCTTGCAAAGAAAGACCAGCCCGACATTGCCGCAGCGCTCGACGAGTTGATCGATCGACAGCGAACCGCTTCTTCCGAAACTCGCGGTCTGCTCGAACAGATCGAAGACGCGAACGTCGCCGCGCAATTGCCCGACACTTACCGGGGCGAGTTTCGTGCGCTCTCCACGCGGCAGAGGCAGCTGCTTTCGGACAGTGACCGCTTTGCCGAGCGCGTCGACGGCGATCGTGCGGCAATCGATTCGATGCCCGAAGATCAGCGATCGCCTGACGACTCTGTCCGAATTGTGCAGCTGCAACAGCTCGAGATCTATCTGCAGCGGGCGCGGGAACGCATGGGACATACGCGACGTGAACTGCGCGGGCGCCGAGGGGAGCGCGCCTTTCGCCGGGCGAATGCAGCGCTTGCGGAACTCAAACGTGCGCGAGATCAACTGCGGGATCCGGTGGAGATCCTCGACGTCCTGATGCGGGACGAGTCTGAACTGGTCCGCTACACACAAACGATGCTCGCAACGGCCTCTGCGAGTGCCAACTTGCTCGCCGGCGCCACAGGCGAAAGTGGCCCCAAAGCGCCGCCATGGTTGACTGTCCCCTTGATCGTCGAGGGACAGCGGAGCATGAACGAACGCACGAGCGAACTTGACCAGCGGTTGTTGGCCGGGGTTGCCCAGGCGGCGCAATTCTCGCCGCCGGAACCGCAGTCCCAAGAAGAGGCTGCAAAGATCGAAGAGCAGCGCGTGCTCCTCGAACAAGTCAAATACGCATCGCCCTTCGTCAGCGCTGCGGTTGCGGCCTTTACCGATTCGGTGGGGGCACTCGAGTTGGAGGACCTACCTCAAGCCGCTTCCCTTCAGATGCAGGGACTCGTCGCGTTGGCCCAAGCCCGCGAGCGCTTTCTCGACCTGCGACGTCTTATCGAAGTCGCGTACTCGGATCAGCAGCGTTTGCAGAATGTGTTGGATACGAGTCAGGACCCGTCGGCGGAAGTCGAACGCGATCGCGTGATCGAAGTGCTGCCTGCGCTCGTCGAAGCGCAGCAACGCAACGTCGAACGAGCGGCCCGTCTCGACGAGTTGATCGAAGCCGAACTCGCGAAGATCCCCGACCCCGAAACCCTCGATCCGCAAATGGAAGAAGAAATCGGCGCGGCCACGCAGGCGAAGGAGCAGTACCAGCTCGCGAAACAGATCTTGATCGTCACCGAGGCGAGCATGGCGCGGGTCGTCGAGGGAATCGAAAAGGGCGGAGAAGAAGCGCAGCCCTCGACGCCAATCGCGGCCACGCTCTTGCCCGCAGTCACGTCCGGGGAGCAGGCGGTGAATGGGCTCGAGAACCTCCGACGCCTTTTCTTCTCTATGATTGAACACCTTCGCGATACCGCGCAGCGACAACGAGAACTCGGAGACGACACCGAAGAAGTGGCTGCACTCCCCGACACCGATCAAGAGCGAGGCCTTGGGCCCCTGTTGCCTCGGCAGGAAGCGCTCGCAAATATTGCCGGCGTGATCGCGAACGCGCTTGAAGAGCAGTCCCGTGCTGAACCCGGTGATCTTGTCGGTGGCGCCGGGGCCGACCCGAATGCAGCACCCGATGCAGAGGCGATGGCGGAGCAAGCCGCCACCCTGCGTCGCGCCGCCGAGCTGACCCTCGAAGCGCAGATCGAAATGGAAGATGTCGGCAAAATGTTGAAAGTGGAGCCAAGCGACTTTGCTGCTGCAAGAGAGCATCAGGGTGAGGCGCACGCACGGCTTCTCGAAGCCATCGAACTGTTGACCCCACCGGAAGAACAGCAGCAAGGGGATCAACAGCAGGACCAACAAGATCAACAGGGCGAGCAAGGCGAACAGGAACAGCAACAAGAAGGTGCCCCGGATCAAGCGCAGCAGCCCGAACAACAGGAAGCCGACCCGTCGCAGTTACTGCAGGAAGTTCGAGATCGTGAAGCGGCGCGGCGCAAGGAAAACGCTGAGCGTGCGAATCGCGGCTTCGACACCGTGGAGCGGGACTGGTGAGCCGAGCCTTCCTTCGCAGCTTTGCTCTTTTGGCCAGCTTGGTTGCGCTGCTGTTGTGCGCAGGTACGGCAACCGCCCAACGCGCGCATATTCAAATCTCATCGGGGCCCTACTATCAAGGGGAGCCGGTTGACATTCATCTCGTTGTCGAAGACTTCGAAGAAAGTCCAGAGCCGCGGGTCGACGTCACAGACCCGAAGGGCGGTCGACTTGAGTTTCTAGGCGTGAATCCTTCCACGCGAAGCAGCATCAGCATCACCAACGGTCGCATGACGCAGACGAAGGCGGTGCGCTTTGTCTACCAGTACCGATTCATTGCGGCGACGGCGGGGAGGTTTCAGGTTGGGCCCTTTCGGGTCGAGCAGCAGGGTGTTGAGCGTACGACCGGTCCCGTTCAGTTACAGGTTGCAGCGCTTGGGAAGAGTGACCGCGTACGGATCGATGCGCGTTGGCCGCGAGGGGACGTGTACCCCGGGCAGAGGATGACGGTCGACATCGAATGGTGGTTCGCTGTGGATCTCACTGAACGCATGCACGACTACCGCATCGAGGTTCCGATGTTCAACCGCACCGACTTGTTTCGCTTTGCCGATGCGCCGCCGGAACCGGGAGACACTGAACTCATTGTTGAGACGCCGACTGGCCGCATCGCGCTCAAGGCCACGGTGACGGAGAAAGTCGACGGCAATCGTCGCTTCAAGGTTGTGAACGCCACGCGGGTCTTGATTCCATTGCAACCGGGTGAATTCAATTTTGCCGCACCCACCGTCGTGGTGGACGAAGTCACGCGTTGGCGGCGTGATCTCTTCGGCCAGCGCACTCCCCGGGGTGTGCGCAAGGTGCCAAGTTCTGGCGAACCTCGGAAGCTCATCGTGCGAGATGTGCCTCGGGTTGGACGTCCTGACACGTATGCGGGCGCGATCGGCCGGGGGTTCAGCCTGGAAGTGACCGCCGATCGCAGCGTGCTTCAGGCAGGCGACCCCATCGCACTCACCTTGGTGTTGCGTGGCGACGGCAATCTCGACGGCGCGGGGTTACCCGACCTTGCCGCCGGGGGGCTTTCTCCGAAGCAGTTTCGCTCGCCGACCGGAAGTCCGGGGGGCGTCGTTGCCGACGGTGCGAAGACATTTCAGGTGCAGGTTCGCGTGCTCGATGACTCGGTTCGCGAGATCCCTCCGATTCCATATACCTACTTCGACAGTGACAAGAAGAAATTCGTGACGGTGACGTCTCGCCCGATCGCGTTGTCGGTCCGGCGCGGTCATGTCGTCACCGCGGACGACGTCGTGAGTGGTGCCGTGCCTCCCGGGAGACCAGGAACAGGTGCGGGAGGGCAATTCACTGCGTCCGCGGACATTGATGACGCCAGCGATGGGCGTGATGCAACCGGCGCACTCAGCCTGACCGGTGCCAACCTTTCGATCGTTCGCGACCACGCGCTGCTCTTGTCGACATCCAACGAGTCGGTTCTTGGCAAAGCCGGTGTTGCGTCGGTGTATGGCGCGTCGCTCGCGCTCGTCGCTTTCGCCTTCGCGTATCGCCGCCGCAGCGACCAAGATCCTGCCGTGGTTCGGCGCAATAAACTCTTCGGAACGGAACGACGAACGATGGCGGGTGCGGCTTCAATGCCGCGCGCGGAAGCCATGTCTGTTGTGGCTGGGGCGCTGCGCTCCATGTTGCGCGCAGCTTCGGTTGAACGTCCAGCGGGGCTCGATGCTTTCCTGTCCGAGTGCGACGCAGTCGCGTACGCGCCCGATCGTGCAACGCTTGACACGGTTGACCCGGAGGTGATTGCTCGCGCGCAATCGCTCGCAGATGAAATCGAAAAGAGCGTCTCATGATGCGCGTGAGAATCATTCTTTCTGTCTTCCTGGTCGCGAGCATGGTGGCGGGCTTGGGCGCCGCGCAAGATACGACGACAAGCCTCGATCAGGCGATCGCTGGATATGGCGACGCGCTGGACACCGAAGACCGCGACCTGCGAATCGAGGGGTTTAGAAGGGTCGAACGCTTGTTCGGGAGTGCTGTGGAAGGCGGTTATGCGACCGCGGACCTCTACGCGAACCTCGGGAATGCGGCGCTGCAAGCTGAACATTTGGGCAGTGCGGTGCTCGCATACAGACGCGCACTCGTGCTCGATCCGGATCATAATCGGGCGCGTCAGAACCTTATCCATGTCCGAGATCAAGTGCCCGATTGGGTGCCGCGCCCGGATCGGGCGACCGCGTTTGACAGTTTTTTTCAGTGGCACGCCAACGTGTCGGAAACGGAACGGGCGTGGGCGGCCGCCTTGGCGTTCTTGATTGCCGCGGCGTTGTTGTCCCTGGGTGTCGTGGTGCGAAGCGTTGCCGCGCGCAACACCGCCGTGCTTCCCGGACTCGTTTGGTGCGGTCTGCTCGTGAGCACCGCGCTCGACCCGACCGCGGCGGCGAAGAACGACGCGGTTGTCGTGTCGCGCGAAGTCGTGGCGCGTTCCGCCGACTCGGTGCACGCCCCGGCGCGCTTTGCGAGACCCCTGCCGATGGGGACCGAGGTCGAGATTCTCGAAGATCGAGACGGTTGGCTGCGCATCGAACTCGCCAACGGGCGCGAAGCGTGGGTGCGCTCATCGAGTGTCAGGCGAGTCATTGACGGCTGATTGAGCGGGAACTCCCGAGCGCTGACCGGCGCTTGGCTAGCTAGGCGTCGCGTCGCCAAGTTAGAGTTGTTCGATGAGACGAACGATGTCGGACGGCAGCGCGTGTTCCAATGCCCCGATTCGCAAGTGTTCGCGGTACCAGTCATGAGGTGCCGTTTCGACAAACGGGCCGATCGCAAGGTAGATCTCTGCTTCGGTCGAGCGATTGTCGTCGGCAACCAATGAACAAGTCGATCGCGTGTATCCGGGCTCGAACGCGTCGAGGATCGCCCACGCGTCGCCGGGAACTTTAAATAGGACGCCCCATGCGACGGAACCCGGGTCGGCGACAAGGTTGGCTTTGCCTGAACCATCGACACCAACTTTGTTGAAGGCGAGCCGCATGCCGGGCCAATGTGCGCGCCCAATCGACTGGGCGTCGGGAATGCGTGCGCGCAATCGCGCACTGCTCATGTTGGATCCGTACGCGAAGTAGAGCCGTTCAAGTGTCACGTGTTGTGATCCACCTGGCTTGTGTGTTGATTCGAAATGCTCCCTGTCCCGATTAGCGAAAAAAACGTTTCGCCGCCGCTGCGGAATCAGGGTGAGGGGGACTCATGGGCTCTGGCAAGTTGTGACGAGGGTGAAAGCGCGAGAGCGCACCGGTATCCTTTTCGAACCCGTATGATCGATTCCCCGACCCCGATGTCGCACGTCATCACAACGCTTGAGATGCGCGAGAGGAGTGTGGCCGCTTGAGCGATTTGCCGACGTCAGCTGTGCCGAAGGACGAGGCGGGGGAGACGCTCCTCGACGTATGTATCGTCGGCGGCGGGATCGCCGGGGGGGTCGCCGCGCTGCGGGCGCAGGAACGGGGCCTATCGGTCCAACTCGTTGAAGCATCCAGCGTCTTTCACGCTTGCACGTTTGACGGGCTGTCGACGTCGGCGCAGCCCGAGTCGAGCGCGATCGAGTGGGCACGCAGTCGCGACCCGGCGGGGCTGACAGCCGCGTCTCTTGATGCCTGGAAGAACGACCTGCTCCAGCGCGAGATTCCCGTGCTCGAAGGAGCCCATGTTTTTGCCATCGACCGCGAAGACAGCGGCTGCTTTTGCGCTCGCTTGAGTGAGCCGGGCGTCGGTCGCGAGCGCAGGGTGAGAAGCCGCGCGATTCTGATCGCAACGGGCGCGGCCAATGTTCTTGGGGCATCTAGCCGAAGCGCGCAATCGTTGGGGCTTTGGTTGGCAGCCGGCGTGGAGCGAGCTGCGCTCGTCTTGGGAGCCGGCGCCGATGCCATTTCATTTTTAGTCGACGTGTCTGAAGCCAAGGCCCAGGCCGAAACGAGTGCGCCGGTTTATTGGTGCGCCGGCGTCGAGGGGGCGAGCACCGGAGCGTCACCTGATATCGATGTCGATGCGTTGGCAGGCCTAAGCGAAAAGTTTTTGGCCGCGACGCTTCACAATTTGAACATCCGATCCCTTCCTCCCGCGATGTCGCTGGTCCCGTCTCCGCAAGCGGACACCCAGGTGCTCACCATTGCTGAGCCAGCGGTCGGCTCCGCAGCCCAGACCGAGCAAGTATTCACCTTTGATGACGACTGCGTTTTTCGGTTCGGCGTGCAAGCCGAGCACGGGTTGAATCATCGTCGGGAGGAGATGCCGTCGCAGCGGTCCGGATGGGAATTGTTGTCGGCCCTGTCGGTTCGCGTCGAGCGTCAAGATGATCAAAGCTTGCTGGTCCTAGACGTTGCGGGTCGACTGTCTCACGCCGGTCTCTATGCGGCTGGGGCCGTGCGGGGTAACGAATATCTCTTGTGTGCCGCGTTCGACGACGTGTCATCGAGCGGTTCGCCGTCAGGGCCCCGGTACGAAAAGGTGCGACGCTCGGATGCACCGGCATTTTCGGCCAATGAGGCGATCGTGTCTGTCGACGCCATCGCGCTCGCGTTGGGGCGATCGCCAGAGGGTGAAAAGAACGAAGCGGATACGCCGGTCGGCCACTCGGACAAGGAAGAGCGGTACCACCTCGTCCGTTTGAACCTCGATGGAAGCGTTGGAACGCGCTTCGAGTTGACCCATGACATCACCGAAATTGGGCGCTCGGGATGCGACATCGAAGAGCCCGACGACAGCCACATGGCGGATCATCACGCCAGCGTGGTCATCGAAACCGGTGAGGTCTTCGTCGCGGATTCGAGGCAGGGCTCAGGAGTGTGGCTGCGCATCGACACACCCGACGGCATCGAACTCGAAAACGAAGATCAGATCTGGCTTGGCGCGCAGATCCTCGTCGCAACCAGGGACGAAGAAACCTGGAGGGTTGTGCACTACGGACAGGACGGAATTGCGCGGGAAACGTATGCGGTCGGAGACGAAGGGATCTTCGTCGGTCGTGGCAGTGGCCACGTACTGGACCCCAATGACGGCCTGCTCTCTCGTCGTCATGCGCAGTTCTGCATCGAAGGCGGCAAGCTCAAAGTCTACGATCGAGGCGGGCGCAACGGGACGTTCGTGAAGGTCAACGGTGCGACCCAGATCGACGTCGGCGCCGAATTTCGCGTTTCGGCTCGGGGCTATCGACTCGAACGCTCTGCTGGCTCCGCTTCACCCGGCGGGACTCAAACCGCGAGCGACTAACTTGCTTCGTCCTGCGCGAGTTGCTGGTCGTAGGCAAGCTGGACCGCGATCGATCGCGCGTGTCCTCGCGCGCCCATTTCTGAATACAAGCGATGGGCCTGGCCGAGTTGAAGCGCGCGGCGTTCCGGGTCGTCCGCCAATTGCGCGATTTGTGCGAGCAGCAAGTGAACCGTGGGGCGGTAGGCGAGGGCGTTTGTTTTTTCCACGAGATCGAAAACGGTGGCGAGCCCGCTCTGGATGGCGTCCGCGTCTTCGCGTGCGTGAGAGTCGAGCATGGCCCGAACCATGATCAAGCGTGCGTTCAACTCGAAGATGCGAAGATCTTGGTTTGATGTGCGGCTTAAAATTTCTTCGGCGTAGTAGAGCGCCCGAGCGTCGTCTCCGACCCCGAGGTGTGCCTGGGCGAGGGACGTGAGCAAGCGCGGTTTGAGCGCAGAAAGGTTTGTGCGCGCTTCGATAATTTCGCCCGTGCGGTGAAGCGACTCGAGTGCGTCTTGCCAGCGCTCCGCCAACAGCTGCGCGTCGCCAAGGGCAAGGTAACCATCGGCGAGTTGCAGCGGAATCTCCGTTTCCTCGGCGAGTTCGGCTGCCAAGGTTCCATGTTCGATTGCCATTTCGACGTCGCCGGTAAGCACCGCGTGCTGGACGCATAATCCGTGGACATAGCCCCGGGTTTCGGGTTCGCGGGTTTGGCGTGCGAGATCGTCGGCGTGGCGGATCTGCGCCGCCCCGGCTTCCATATGTCCGGTGAGAGAAAGCAAGATGGCGCGAAATCCGACCAGATATGCCCGATGGGTAATCGAGTCGGAAAAATACGTTTGGCCCGACTCGGCATCCGGGATTTCGGAAGTCGAATCGCAGAGTTCAAGGGATTCGTTCAAGCGGCCGCGGTAGAGAAGGGCGCTCACCATCGAAAGGCGAGACGCTTGGGAAAGCCCAGTCGTCCCCAAGCGATCAGATAGCCGAGCGGCCTCGAGGGCGAAGCGAAACTGGCCGTCGTGGTCTCCACTGACGCCACGGAAAACCGCGTACAATAAATTAAGGACCACCTGAGCCGGTTCGTCTTCGGCGCACTCGGCAAGTTCAACGCCGCGGTTGTAGATCCGGGTCGCTTCGCCTTGGGAAAAGCCGAGCCGCCAGGCGAGCTGCAACAGCCAGATACGCGCCGTGAGGCCATAACGCACGCGTTCGGGTGAATCGGTCGAATCGCCGATCAGTGCCAACACGATGCGCCAATGACAATAGGCTTCCGCCACGTTGCGCAGGCCGATCCATTCGGCTGCGATCTGGTGCCAGTGCGCTGCGCGGAGTGTTTGACCTGCTTCTTCGCAATGGTGCGCGAGCAGGGCGGCAAGCTCATCGTGCTTGTCGGGGTACATCTCTTCAAGGGCTCGTGCGACGCGGCCGTGTACCCGTGCGCGTCCCTCTTTCAGCTGACAGCGATACGCGACTTCTTGGGTCAGCGGGTGAACGAACGCGAATTCGGCGGAAGGGTAGATTGCGCATTCGTAGATGAATTCGAGTCGCGTGAGGGTCTGGAGTGAGGTGGTGAGTTCGACTTCACTGAGCTGCAAGATACGAAGCAGTAAGTCTTCCGAAAAGTGTTGTCCGATGATCGCTGCGGCTTGAAGCACGTGCTTTTCGGAATCGGCAAGTTGGTCGATCCGTGCATCGAGCACCGAATGAACCGTTTGTGGAACCGAGATGTGTTCGACAGGTGTCACCAATTGATACGTTTCGCGGGAGCCGGTTAGGTTGCCGCTGTCGACGAGAGATTGAACGACTTCTTCGATGAAGAACGGGTTGCCATCGCAACGTTCGTGAATCGTTTGCGGGAGTTCGCGCAAACTCGGGTGATCTCCGAGCAAGTGTTGCAGAAACTTCGACGCGCTGGCTTCGTCGAGAGGGAGAAGCGGGAGCTGTTGGTAGTACGATCGATTCATCCACGGAGCGTGGTAGTCCGGGCGAAAGTTGATCAACAGCATGGTCTGGGTGCCCGCGATCGACTCGACGAGTTTTTCCAAGAACAACTCACTGCTCGAATCGAGCCAATGAAGATCTTCGAGCAGGAAGACACTTCTCTCTTGGCGGTTCTTTGCATGGAGCAGACGCGTGATGATCCCGAGCAAGCGGCGCTGACGCGCGTCCGGGTCCAGTGGGATTGGGTCGTGGTCCGGGTCGGGAACCCCCAGAAAATCAAAGAGCAGCGGGAGGCCTTCGACTAACGCGGGTTCGAGCAGGAGCGTCGCCCCAGCGATCTTCTTGCGCGCTTCGGCAGGATCCTCAGACGGTTCGATCCCGAAGAGCGTTCGCAGCATCTCGAGCACAGGCAGAAAGGGCGTGAGTTGTCCGTGCGCCTGGGCATGTGCCTCTCGTACTTTGATGCCCCGGTCTCGACAGCGTTTGGCGAATTCGAGACACAGGCGACTCTTGCCGATTCCCGCCTCGGCGATGACGCCGACCACCTGGGCATTGCCCTTCATGGCGCGGTCGAGGGCGGTTTCCAGTACGTGCATTTCTTCTTCTCGACCGACAAACTCGGTGAGGCCGCGCGCGTGGGAGCGGTCGAGACGCGAGCGCAGAGGACCAATGCCTTGAAGGTCGTGGACGCGTACGGGGACGCGCAGGCCCTTGATCTCGAACATGCCCAGGTCGCGCAAGTGGAAGAAGCCGGCCACGAGTCGTTCGGCGTCTTCGCTCAGGTAGATCGTGCCCGGGTCGGCGAGTTGTTCCATGCGCGCGGCAAGGCCGACGGTGTGTCCCTGCGCGGTGTAGTCCATGCGCAGATCGTCGCCGATACTTCCCACGACGACTTCGCCCGAATTGATCCCCATCCGAACACAGAACGTAATGCCCATGCTGCGTTTGAGTTCGGCGGAATAACGACGTAGCTCGTCGGTTAGATAGAGCGCGGCGTAGCAGGCACGTTGGGCGTGATCTTCATGGGCGATCGGTGCACCGAATAATGCCATGATGCCATCACCGGTAAATTGATTGATGGTTCCTTGAAAGCGATGGATGCCCTCACTGAGAACGGCGAAGAAGCGATCCATGATGTCGTGCAGAAGTTCGGCGTCGATTTCGTCGGCGAGTTCCATCGAACCTTTCACGTCAACGAAGAGAACCGTGACGTGCTTGCGCTGTCCTTCGAGGGCCGATCGTGTGGAAAGGATGCGTTCGGCGAGGTGCCTGGGGGTGTAGTCGGCGGGGACGCGTCGCGTGGGGTTGGGAAGCAAGGGCTTTTCGCAGTGCTCGCAGGCCGCGGAGTCGAGGCGCCCGGGCGAGTGCTCGTGGTCGTGATGAGCGTGTCCGGCGCCGCCGTTCGCGAAGCCATTGCCATGCCCATTTCCGACGTTGGGAGGGTCGTCATCGCCAACCGATCCGTTTGGATCCGAGGGAGGGGCGCACACGTGAACGGAGATCACGCTCGCGGGTGGTTCAGATGACAACTTCCGGTTCACCGCTGACCGCCTATTGGGGGGTCAAGTCAGCCTTAACATGCCGTTCTAAGCGACGAAACCTACACGACGGGAATTGCTTTGTCGCCGCGGATCAACATCCCGCGTTGAATTGTGGGTCTTCTCGCTATCGATCCGCTGAGGATGCGTGGGGAAGCGATCCGCACTCAGGTAAAAGTGTGTGCGCGACTGAGGGCTTATCCGAATCGCTCTGTGTTTGAGGTGGGTTGTGGGGTTGATGAACGACAGCTTCGGTCGCGAGGGCTTGCGCGAGAGACTTCGGCTCAGCGCCAAAAGGTTCATCAAGGGAAGGCGAAGAAATCATGAGCGACGATCCACAGGGATTTCTAATTCGAACCGTAGTCGTGCTGGTCTGCGCGTTGGGCGGCTTTCGCTTATCAGCAGCTCGCGATGCAGTCGCGCGCACGTTTTTGCGGCATGAGCCGAAACCGCCGCGTGACTGCCAATCGCGCCGCGTCGGATTGCGCCCCGTGTCGTATGATGTCGGCCCCGGACGGGTGGCTGAGCTGACATCGATGCCTTCGCGCCCGATCCGACTGACCAGGGGGTGTGATGCAGGGTTCGGTCCGCAAGATGAAGACGAAGTACGAAGCGGGAAAGCAGGTTCAGTATTGGCTGCCGCTTGGAACGGAAGAGATCAGCCTGAACGATCGTATTGGCAAGCCGTTCAAAATTGAATTCAAGCAAGCGATCAGTTGCGTCAATTGTGATCGCGCGATCAAGAAGACCTTTGCGCAGGGGTATTGTTACCCGTGCTTTAGTCAGCTCGCGGCTTGTGATCGCTGCATTGTGAAGCCCGAACTCTGTCACTTCGCGAATGGCACCTGTCGCGAACCCGAATGGGGCGAGGCGAACTGCATGACCTCCCATACGGTGTATCTCGCGAACTCGTCAGCGCTGAAGGTCGGGATCACACGCGGGGTCGAACCGGTGTATCGCTGGATCGATCAGGGCGCGACCCAGGGGCTCGCCATTCGACGTGTTGCAACGCGACTCGAGTCAGGGCAAGTGGAAGTTGCGCTCAAAGACTACGTCGCGGACAAAACGAATTGGCGAAAGATGTTGCAGGGACTGGCAGAACCGCGGGAACTTGGGGCTGACCGCGATGAGATTCTTGGCCAATACGCGGACAAGTCCGGGGGTGTCGAACTCGCGGGTGACGCGCTCGATGGGGAGAGCCCTGTCGAAATCGAGTATCCGGTTGCCGAATACCCGACCAAAATTGTATCCCACAACTTTGACAAGAAGCCCGTCTTTGAGGGCACGTTGAACGGCATCAAGGGGCAGTACTTGATCCTCGACACCGGCGTGGTGAGCGTCCGAAAGTACGGCGGATACCATTTGGAATTGAGTTGAAGGAAGGGGCGCCGCGGAGGCGGAAGATATCGGGGTCAGCGAGAGTGCCTCGACCATGCTGGGCGGTTCCTTGCAACTCCAAGGACAGGGCAGCCAGGTCGCAGATTTCAGCTGGGCGGCTCCCGGCCCCCATACCCGGGGAGCGGTCAAAGAAAGACGACCGCGCTGGGAACAAGGGTCGTCAGCCCTTATCGCCCGCTCGTTCTGGCTGAGCGCCGGGGGTAAGCGAGTTCGCGTAGGGCTGCGGCTCCGATCAAGAGCAGCATCAGGAGCCTCCCACCCCAATCCGCCGACGGAACCGAAACCGCACAGCCCTCCACCGCTACGTGTGAGCAGCCGGTCGCCGAGTCACAGATGCCCGCGGTGCACGGATCGCCGTCATCGCAGAGGTTGTCATCGGCGGTGTTCGCGACGACATCCAGCGCTTCGTCGCAGCTGTCAATCGTGCAGGCCACGCCGTCAGTGGTGTTGGGGGGAGTGCCGGCCTGACAGTCGAGGGTGGCGCTGCAGGTCTCGCTGCCGTCGCAGAACTGACTGTTGTCGCAGTTGGCATTGTTGACGGCGTTGACGACGACGTTGCCGGCTTCGTCGCAACTGTCGTCGGTGCAC
>LWDU01044558.1_pt1 | contig 40500 bp, 47 predicted proteins | sample 727161 | NCBI WGS metagenome assembly LWDU01 (sample SAMN04566230, study PRJNA314399) | hydrothermal vent metagenome | isolation source: deep sea hydrothermal plume seawater | place: Mexico: Gulf of California, Guaymas Basin | collected 2004-07-11
ATATTTATGGTGCACAAAGGCTAAAAATTCAGGGGATATTAGTAAAAACAGGTAAATATCATCCGGGAATGTTAGAATCAAGTAATATAAAGCCTGATGGTTTAATTGACTCAATTGAGGATATAGCAAAAATTATTGGTCTTTGAAAAGAAATTATTAAACTATAAAGCCCCACATTCGTGGGTTTTTTTTGTTTGTACTATAATTCGACATATGCCAACTTTACCCACCCCCCATCAAAATGTATTATCAGATGTATTACTTATAGAAGAACTAAATGAAGGAGAATAAAATGAAACATGAGAAATGGTCATGCCCTAAATGCAGTCATAGAGAGTATGATTTGGATGAAATGCGAGTAGCTGGCAGCTTTTGGACAAAGATATTTAATATACAAAATAAGAAGTATAGTGCAGTGTCGTGCACAAAGTGCTCTTATACAGAATTTTTTAAGGACCAGCCAGCTTCAAAGCTTGCAAATATATTTGACTTTTTTACCAACTAAAATAGAATGAAACACCTCTGGCTCAATCAAGCCCCCATTAATGGGGTTTTTGTTTCTAGACATTTAGGACTACTGCTTTATAATATTGCAATCCTCAATCTTAGATGAATAAAGAACTAAAATTTATAATAACTTCTATTTGGATATTATTTACAAGATGGTTTGATGCATTTTCAACCTACCGACATACACCAGATTTAGGCAAGGAAGCAAATCCATTAGTTTCAATTTTTGGTTTTGGTTGGACTCCTTTGCTTGTTGTTATTGTAGTTTTGAGTATATATGTGATTTACGCCTACTATCTTGCAACCTTTCAAACATTTAATTTAGTGCCAAGTGAAAAGGGGTATAGTTTTAGTCATTTTATAGGATATGTTTACACTGGGAAAAAACAAAGCTGGGTTTCATTGTTTTATAAATTCCCAAAAGACTTAAATAGGTTAAATCATTTTGTAGGTCAACTACTTTCTGGATGTTTGGTCTTTGCAGGTTTTTTATCAACTATAATGTGGTTACTGATAAATTACACAGAATTCTATAAAAGCATTCATAGTGCTCCAATGATATATTTAATACTCATAATTGGAAGTATTTATATATCTTATAGATGGTTCAAAAATATATATAATGAATATTTAACTTTTGTCCGGTAAGGGGATTTTTTGTTGATAAAATCGACGCCCCTTCGCCTTCCGGCCAATTTAAAATAGAAGAAGATGCGTGAGGCTCATAACCTAATCGGAGAGTTTTTGATCTTAATCGGGATTTTTTGTTTATGGAATGATAGGTAGATTTGAGGATGGTACAACATGAACAGCCAAATCCTTCCGATTCATTTACTTTTAATCGTACAGGTCATAGTACACGCAATCGTGCTGTTCTTGCCGCAATGACAAATAAACAGAGTCATTCTGATGGTACTATTTCTGATAAGGAGATGAGGTGGCTAATACGTCGTGCTAAAGGGTGTTTTGGAATCATTACAACTGCAGCAGCACATGAGCTTGGACTTTTTGATGATATGCACATTGATAAACTAACTATACTTACAGATTCAATTCATACTTATGGAAGTCTGATTTTCGCACAATTATTTCATGGTGGAATGCGTGCGCCACAGTATTTGACAGGAAGAGAACCTTTATCGGCAAGCAAGGTTCGTTGCGATGAGTCAGAGAGTGGGTTTTCCCGCTCTGCATCTGGGAAAGAAATTAAAAAAATTATCCGAGATTTTACTTCCGCGGCTATTCGTTGTGTTAAATCAGGTTTTGATGGTATTGAGCTACATGGAGCCCATGGTTATCTAATATCACAGTTTTTGGGCACAAAGACGAACAAGCGAACGGATGAATGGGGAAGCGATTTAAAGGGCAGGTCGAGATTTTTAATCGAGATATTTCGTTCAATAAAAGAAAATGTTCCAGATTCATTTATTATTGGCACTCGAATTTCTCCCGAGATTGAAAACCTGGGAATAAATCTGAACGATAGTATTAACCTTGCAGGTTTTCTTAGGGATGAAGGAGTAGATTTTCTACACCTTTCATGCTGGGATGTGTTTGCCAACTCAAAAGAGCATCAGGATGATCCTAGAAGATTGACTGAGTGGTTTACCCAAAGTTTTGATGATTTGCCTCCTATAATTAGCACAGGGAGTGTTTGGTCTAAATCAGATGCTCAGGAATTAATTAATCAGGGTGCAGATCTGATTGGAGTAGCGAGGGCTGGAATACCTTATCCTGATTGGGCCAAAAATCTTTCTCAAGAAAATTATAATCCACCACGAGCTCCTTTTACTGTTAAGCAGCTTAGGAAAGCAGATTTGAGTGATAGTTTTATTAATTATATGCGTAAATGGAAAGGATTTGTACAAAATTGAGAATGATTAATTAATGAGGCGTGCTGCCATATTGATTTTTTACGATATCACCCTTTTTAATCAATAACAACATAACAAAGGGCGCTAATGGTGTTAGAAGGAGTATACTCCATTTTCCACTCATATTAATATCATGCAGTCTTCTAGTTGCAGCTGCAATGCTTGGTATAATTGTTAATGGTCTATAAAAGAGTATAAGAGGACCCACCTCCCCGGAAACTTGCGCTAAGGGGATATATTCAGAATACGGCAAATCATTTAGATTTATAATATTATATCCAATAGTTCTATCAATTAGAATTATTACTCCATATAGAATAATCCAGTATAGAATAAAATACCAAAACTCTGGCCTATTAGCTCTTCCTTTAAAAACTGCATAATTTTCCATGCATTTGATAAAATAATTGATTTTTATATCCATTATATTTGTCGATGTCTTCGAAGCATACAATCATCCATAACAACAATTAAACCTGAATTATTTGCTAATTCTGCTGCTTCATGATTAATGACTCCATCTTGAAGCCATAATGCTTTTGCCTTGATGTTTATTGCGCTCTCTGCAATCGGTAAAATATATTCTGAACGACGAAACACATCCACAACATCTACAGGCTCACTAATCTCTTTTAGAGAAGGATAACATTTTATTCCAGCAATTTCATCGTGTCCTGGATTAACAGGAATAATATTATATCCTTGCTCCTTCATATACATGGAGACATAATGACTAGGGCGTTCAGGCTTAGGGCTCATGCCGACCACTGCTATAGTTTGCATTGAAAAAATTTCTTTGATGTCGACTAATGAACTCATCGTTTAAATAAGTTAGCAAGAACGTAAGATATTATCTTAGGATTTTCCTTTAATCGGCGTAACGAATAATCGAACCAATCTGGTCCAAAAGGAATATACTGTCTTACAGTATATCCTTTACTAAGCAACCTTTTCAGTTTAAAACCCATAGGAACTCCATATAAGACCTGAAATTCAAATCGATCATTTGAGATATTATTTTGTTCAATCCAACTTTCAATCCGATCAATAAGAGGGATATCATGTGTCGCGATTGCAGCAAACCCTTCTCCTGAAAGAATTTCTTTAGTAATTAGAAAGAAATTATCCTGTATTTCTATTTTCTCTTTGAAAGCAATATTTGAGGGTTCATTATAAATGCCTTTGCAAATTCTTGTATTAAAACCGGGAGCATTTAACGCTTGAGCATCTTCTAGCGAGCGCTTAAGATATGCTTGCAATACAATTCCTATCTTTTCGTAGTTATGAATATTTTTTTGATATAAATCAATTGTCTTTTGTGTATATGGAGAGTTCTCCATATCTATTCTTAGGAAATTATTATGAGAATCTGCCTGCCGTAAAATCATTTGAAAATTATTTTCAACAAGCTTTTCATCAAGCTCAAGACCGATGTGTGTCAGCTTAATTGAAATATTGCAATTTAATGTTTCTTTATCAATTACCTCATATAGACTACAATAGTCTTTTGTTATTTTTTCTGCTTTAGAAGGAGATTGTATATGCTCTCCTAATATATCAAGTGTACAAGTATAACCAAGTTGATTCATTCTTTTTACTACTTGAACTGTTTTTTCAATTGTTTCACCAGCAACGTATGCTTTTGCAAATGGATGAACAATCCATCTAGGCAAAATACTAATGAGGGACAGGATCCCTATATTTATCCAAGACATGATCGTATAATTTAGGATAATGCTATTAATGTTGCCAATTGCTTTGCTGACGAAAAATATAGTGAAGTTTGGCTTGACTACGGAAAAGGCATTCCGCTAAATTCAGTGCTTGCGAAAAGCCGTATTGATATAATGTACCGAGACTTTGGAACTGTTTTAATTTTTGCTATGCTAGCAATAGTTTTAGTATACGTTCCTCTATTTATACAAAGTTTAGTAGCCCCTAGTCAAAAGACACCAGATAAACTTGATAATTATGAATGCGGTGAAGAACCCGAAGGCTCTGCTTGGGTGCAATTCAATATTCGTTTTTATGTTATTGCACTCATATTTTTAATTTTTGATGTTGAAGTTGTATTCTTGTTTCCATGGGCCATGGTTTTTAAAGAAATGGGTATGGTAGCATTTATTGAAATGGGAATCTTTCTACTTATATTGATTGTAGGCTTAGCATATGTTTGGAAAAAAGGTGATTTGGATTGGGTAAAATATAATGTGAAGTATGGTAGAGGACGATATCGTCAAAAAGCTTCGCAAACGGAAGGAGAAGCTGTTGGGAGTATTTGAAAATAAATTTCAGGATAATATAGTTGTTGCGTCACTAGATAAGTTAATAGGATGGGCAAGATCAACATCTCCTTGGTTTTTTCAATTTGGTTTAGCTTGTTGTGCAATTGAAATGATGGCTACGGCAGCTAGTAGGCATGATTTGATGCGTATAGGAATGATCCCAAGATCATCTCCAAGACAAGCCGATGTGATGATTGTTGCAGGTACCGTTACTTTAAAAATGGCTCTAAGAGTAAAGAAACTCTATGAACAGATGGCGAACCCCAAATATGTTATTTCCATGGGTAGTTGTGCTACAAGCGGAGGACCTTACTGGCAACATGGATATCATGTCTTAAAAGGAGTTGATTTGGTAGTGCCAGTGGATGTGTATGTACCAGGATGTCCACCAAGACCAGAAGCATTAATTGAAGGATTATTAAAACTTCAAGAAAAGATACAAAGCGAACGACCTCTTACACGGAAGACTGCATGACGGTTAATTTAGAACAGCTAATTAAAGAAGCTGTTGAAAAAGCATTAGAAGGAGATATGGATGCGATCAATAATATTGAGGATCGTGTAACACGTTCGAGAGCGAAAGCATCTCTTGTAAAAGCAAAACGAGAAGCTACTAAAGAAAAAACAGAAACAAGTCTTGATGAAAATTCAGATGCTACATCAGATTCTAAAAAGGATAAAACATCTAATGAGCATATAGCTGAATTACTTATCCAGCAATTTCCAGATGACATTAATAAAGAATTATCTTCTAAAAAACATATCCAAATACAACCTAAGAATTGGTTGGTTATTTCTAGGTATTTGCGTGACGATCCAGCTTCATTATTTGATTCTTTACAGTGTATAACTGGAGTAGACCTAGGTGAAGAATCTGATCTTGAAGTTAGATATAATTTGCATTCTATGACCCATCTCCATGCAGTTGAAATAAGAATTTCCTGTCCACGCAATAAAGCAAAAGTTCCATCAGTTGAATCAATATGGCGAATTGGAGATTGGTTTGAAAGAGAAACTTATGATATGTATGGAATAGAATTTGAAGGACATAGAAATCTTAAACGGATTTTACTTCCTGAGGATTGGGAAGGATGGCCATTGAGAAAAGATTATGAAGTGCAGGAAACATACCATGGCATTATAGTTCCAAAGGTGAAAGAAGGATGGGAATAGTTAAAGGCGACCAAATGGTTTTAAACATAGGGCCTCAGCACCCTAGTACTCATGGCGTCCTACGTTTAAAAGTAGTGACTGATGGTGAGATTGTTTCAGATATAGAGCCTATTATTGGTTACTTACATCGATGTTTTGAAAAACATTGTGAGAATTCAACCTATGAACAAGTGATTCCATTTACAGACCGTTGCGATTATATCGCGTCCATGAATAACAATTTTGGATATGTTGTGGCAATGGAAAAGCTAATGGAAATTAAAGTCCCTGATCGAGTAGAATATATTCGAGTAATTATGGCTGAATTGAATCGTATTGCTAGCCATCTTCTTGCTCTAGGTGTTTATGGTCTTGATGTGGGTGCTTTCACTCCTTTCCTTTATATGTTTAGAGATCGTGAACGTATTCTTGATATTTTTGAACTGACATGTGGCGCAAGATTATTATATAATTATATGTGGGTAGGTGGTCTTTCTCATGATCTTCCTGTTGGATTCGTTGAGACTGTATATGGGTTTTTAGATTATTTTGAACCCAAATTAAAAGAATACAATGAAATATTAACCTATAATAAGATTTTTATAGAAAGAACTGCAGACGTAGGAGTGTTACCACCAGAAGTTGCCATTAGTTATGGAGTTTCAGGCCCTAATTTGAGAGGGTCTGGTGTTAAATGGGATTTGCGCAAAGACGAACCTTATTCGGTTTATGAGCGTTTTGACTTTGATATTCCTATTGGAGAAGGTACCGTTGGCACTACTGGTGATTGTTGGGATCGATTTTATGTCCGTATGCTAGAAATCACTGAAAGTGCAAAAATTTTACGTCAAGCATTAAAAGATCTTCCGCAAGATGGGGATGTACATCAGGCGATTCCTAAAAAAATTCGCCCGCCAAAAGGATCAATATACCAGAGGACGGAAAGCCCTAGGGGTGATTTAGCGTACTATATTATTAGCGATGGTTCGCCACAGCCATACCGGTTAAAAATGCGTTCCCCTGCCTTTACTGCCCTCAGTGTCCTTAATGAAATATCTAGAGGATGGATGCTCTCTGATGTAATTGCCATCTTAGGAAGTCTTGATATTGTTTTAGGAGAGATCGATCGATGATTGTTGATAATCTTATTGATTGGTTCCCAACGAGCGCAGCCTGGCCTGGTCTTACATTTATTGTTGCAGTCATTTTATGCGCAGTTCCAGTATTCATTTTTATTGCTGTATATGCATTAGTTGCTATATATGGCGAATTAAAAATTTCTTCTTTTATTCAGGATAAGGTTGGTCCCATGGGGCAAGGCGTTGGTCTACATGCTTGGAGGTGGGGATTGCTTCAACCTGTTGCAGACGCGTTAAAATTAATTTTAAAAGAAGATATTATTCCTTCATCCGCTGATAAGAAATTATTTATCCTAGCTCCTTTTATTGTTTTTATTGGGGCATTTATTGCTTTTTCAGCATTGCCTTTTAGTCAGACATTAATTATAGCAGATATGAATATTGGCATATTTTATATCTTAGCTGTTAGCTCATTGGGAGTTATTGGTATAATATTAGCTGGATGGAGTTCAAATAATAAATGGTCTTTATATGGTGCAATGCGTTCTGCTGCACAGATTGTTAGTTATGAAATCCCAGCTGCTTTATCTATTGTAGTAGTAATTATGCTAACTAGCACAATGAGTATGCAAGGAATTATTCAATATCAGAGCGGTTTGGTTTGGGGCTTTCTGCCAAATTGGTTGCTATTTAATAATCCATTTACCTTTTTAGCTTTTTTTATTTTTTTTATTAGTGGTGTTGCAGAATGTAATCGCACACCTTTTGATATTCCTGAAGCAGAATCAGAACTTGTAGCTGGAGCGTTTACTGAGTATTCGGGCATGCGATATGCGTTCTTCTTTTTAAGTGAATATGCAAATATGTTTGTAGTCAGCGGTGTAGCTGCAACTGCTTTTATGGGAGGATGGCAAAGCCCTATCCCTGGAATGTTTAATACTCCAGGTTGGGGTTTATTTTGGTTTATTAGTAAGAGTATGTTTTTGATATTTATGATGATATGGTTTCGTTGGACTTTTCCAAGATTAAGAGTTGATCAGTTAATGGATGTATGCTGGAAGGGATTTATACCTATTTCATTATTTAATATTTTTGGTGTTGGCATTTGGTATTTATTAATAGGATAAGCTTATGGGTAATTATTTAGGAAATATTTGGGAAACTATAACAACGATGCTGACTGGTATGAGAGTCACTTTACAGCATTTATTATCCATACGTCGTAACAATGTCACATTACAATATCCTGAAGAAAGATGGCCTCGCCCTGAAAGAAATATTGGTTTTGACCATAGTAATTATAATGTAATTAGATCAAGATTACATGTAGATATTGATGATTGTATTGGATGTTTAAAATGTGAAAGAGCATGCCCAGTAGATTGTATTAAAATTGAAACAGTAAAAGTCCCTAATAGAGGGGAAGATATACGTAGTATTGGACACACTGGTATCACAGCAAATGGGACAAAGAAAGCAATGGTTGTCTCAAGGTTTGATATTGATATGACTGAATGTTGTTATTGTAACCTATGCACATATCCTTGCCCAGAGGAATGTATTTATATGACGGGTGGACCAAATTCCGAGAAACATGAAATTGATTATGAGTTTTCTGAGTATGATCGCAATGATTTGATATTTCGGTTTGCAAAAAAAGTATCTGATGAAGAAATTGAAAGTGCGACATCTGTTTCTTCTGGAGAAGAAAGCTAAATGGAGAATATTGCTTTTGGATTAATTGTAGCAATTACGCTTGGCTCAGCATTGATGGTAGTGATGACGCAACAGTTATTATACTCAGCAATTGCATTATTATTTACACTTTTCGGTGTTGCCGGTTTATATATATTCATGTGGGCAGATTTTATGGCAGGTGTTCAAATTGTAATATATATAGGGGGCATTTTGGTCCTTTTGATTTTTGGTATTATGTTAACGAATAAGATCAGTTCTGTTAATATATCTCATACAAGTTTGCAAAGAAGAGTAGGTGCTGTAATTACATTGGGTGTCTTGGGTTTTTTAATTCCAATGATTACAAACACATCCTGGTTACAGCTTTCTTCTGAAGAACCAGCTCAGACAGCAGATAGCATAGGAAGATTATTAATGATGGAATACTTACTTCCCTTTGAAGTTGCATCTTTGCTTTTATTGGGTGCTTTAATTGGTGCTGCAATGCTTTCAAGAAATACGAATTGATGGATAATCTTCAAACATACCTCTATATAAGCGCCATTTTATTTTCTTTAGGGTTATATGGAGTCATTACTCGAAGGAATGGAATCGCTGTTTTGATGGGAGTAGAGTTAATATTGAATTCTGCAAATATTAATTTTGTTGCCTTTGCTCGTTTTGGAGGAATGAACTTCAGTGGGCAGGTTTTCGCATTGTTTGTAATTATAATGGCTGCAGCGGAAGCAGCTGTTGCGTTAGCAATTATTATAAATGTATTTAATAATCTGGATACAGTAAATATTGATGATGCAAGAGAATTAAAATTATGACTGGAGACATGTTAATTAATTATGCCCTAGGGATATTATTCTTTCCTCTAATCTCATTCATAATTTTAATATTTGTTGGCAAGCGTTTACCTCGACAAGGTGATGTTGTAGGAATTGGTACAATCATACTTACCTTAATTTTATCGTTGGCTATGTTTGGTAGTATGCTACTATCACATGATCCTGGATTCAGGCATGAAGCTTCTTTTACATGGATAGATCTAGGAGATTTTGAAATTAGGCTTGGTTTTTTAATTGATAATATCACAATAATTATGCTTCTTGTAGTCTCCCTCATTTCAACTATGACACACATTTTTTCAACTAAATATATGGAAGGTGATATACGGTATTCTAGATACTACGCTTATCTTGGTTTATTTACGTTTAGTATGAATGGTATTGTATTGGCAAATAATCTTGTTTCCCTATATATCTTTTGGGAATTAGTTGGAGTTAGTTCTTATTTATTAATTGGTCATTGGTTTGAAAAAGATTCTGCTGCTGATGCAAGCAAAAAGGCTTTCCTAACAAATAGAGTAGGCGATATTGGTTTTTTTATTGGTTTAATGTTAGTGTTCACTGCTTTGGGAACCTTTAATTATGCGGAAGTTTTTGAAGGTGTAGCCAAGGGGGCTATATCGGGTACACTATTGACATTTGCTGGAATTGGATTATTTATGGGTGCCGTAGGAAAATCATCTCAGTTTCCTTTGCATATTTGGTTACCAGATGCGATGGAGGGACCAACGCCAGTTTCTGCATTGATGCATGCAGCAACAATGGTTGCCGCTGGTGTATATCTTTCTGTAAGGCTTTTTCCATTATTTACACCAGAAGCTTTACTCTTTATTGCTTATACAGGAGGATTTACTGCTATTTTTGCAGCAACAATAGCAATAACGCAAAACGATATAAAAAAGGTTTTAGCCTATTCAACTATTAGTCAATTAGGGTACATGATTTTGGCAGTGGGCACAGGAGCATATGTAGCAGGTTTTTTCCATTTAGTTACGCATGCAATGTTTAAAGCATGTCTCTTTTATGGCTCAGGCAGTGTTATACATGCTATGCACCATGCTTTACATAACTTAAAAGATCATGATACTGATCCGCAGGATATGAGAAATATGGGTGGTTTCAAATCAAAAATGCCAATTACATATTGGACGATGTTAGTTGCCACACTTGCAATTTCAGGAGTTCCTTTATTTTCGGGATTTTTATCTAAAGATGCTATTCTAGCAGGAACTCTTTCATTTGCTAGTCATCACCCTCAACATTTTCTTTTACCAGTTTTTGGTTTTTCCGCTGCTTTAATTACAGCTTTTTATATGTTTAGACTAATTTTTATGACCTTTCATAATCAGCCAAAATTGCCAAATGTTTATAGTGATATACATGAATCTCCTAAGCCTATGGTTTTCCCCTTAATTCTTTTAAGCTCGCTCAGTGTATTTATTTTTTATACTCTACCTTATTTTAATCCTTTATCAGATCATGGTTGGTTTATGGAATTAATAAAAGCCAAAGATTCTATGGTTCCAGGGAGTCCAAGTGCTCATGATATAGCTGAAGGGATGCACCATAGTCACACTCTTACAATGATTCTATCTATTCTTGTTGCATCATTAGGTATTTTACTTTCATGGGCCGTATATATTAAAAATAGTGTATCTGCTGATAACTGGTCTAAAAGATTGGATCTTTATTATAATCTATCCCTAAACAAATATTATTTTGATGAAAATTATAATAAATATCTTTATCAACCTTTTTTACGTTTAGCAAATCGTGTTTCTTATATCGATTGGGATTTATACGATAAATATTTTATTAATGGTTTTGGCCATATTACAAAATGGCTTTCAAGCGTTACTGGCCGGATAGATTATGATGGCCTTGACCAAACTATTGTAGATGGACTCGGTAGATCAATGGGGAAAGCTGGATCTTCTTTGAAAGAAATTCAGACTGGTCGTTTGCAAAACTATATGCTATTCGCTCTTTTTGGAGTAATTATTATTATAATTTTTCAATCTTTTTAACTATGAAATGATTAGGACAATGGTATGGATAATATTTTAAGTTGGATTATATGGATTCCTGTTTTAGGAATGGTTGCAATAGCCTTTATCCCAAGGGAAAAACAAGATCTTATTAAACAAGTAGCTGCTGTTACAACTGGTATTCAGTTGCTTGTTGCAATTGTATTATGGTCAACTTTTGATGCAACTAATGGAACCTTTCAATTCATGGAAAGAGCTGAATGGATTCCATCTCTAGGAATCAGTTATATTCTTGGAATAGATGGTCTTAGTTTGCCAATGGTAGCCTTAAATGCATTAATTATATTTATTGGCGTTTTTGTTAGTTGGAATATTGATCGCGCGGTAAAAGGATATTTTGCTTTATTTCTTTTACTTGATACTGGTATTATGGGTGTCTTTTTATCATTGGACTTTTTTCTATTTTACGTTTTTTGGGAGGTAATGTTATTGCCGATGTATTTTTTGATTGGAATGTGGGGCGGTCCTCAAAGAGAATATGCTGCAATAAAATTTTTCTTATATACTTTATTTGGTTCAGTTTTAATGTTAATCGCATTACTTGCCTTATATTTCGCTTGTGGTGAGACTTTTGATATGCAATTGATGATAGAACGTGCACCTTTTGCTCTTGATGGAGTGGTTTGGTGGGGAATGAGTGCTATAAAAGTAATATGGGTGTTATTATTTATTGGTTTTGCGATTAAAGTACCAGTATTTCCTTTCCATACATGGCTTCCTTTAGCCCATGTTGAGGCACCAACGGCTATATCGGTTGTATTAGCTGGTATACTTCTAAAGTTGGGAGTCTATGGTATGCTCAGAATTAATTATACTATGCTTCCTGATGCAGTTTGGTGGTTTTCTGGTGCGCTTGCCTTTTTAGGTATGATTAATGTTATTTGGGGAGCAATGTGTGCTTTAGCTCAAAAAGACTTAAAGAAAATGGTAGCTTACTCAAGTATCAATCATATGGGATACTTATTATTGGGTATGGCTGCTGTTATAGCTGGCGGATCTGCAAATGGTTCAAATTTAATGGCTGCACAAGCTGGAATGAATGGTGCTGTATTCCAGATGTTTAATCATGGTACTATATCAGCTATGTTATTTATTCTAGTGGGAGTTATTTATGATCAGGCTCATCACCGAGACATTGAAGGTTTTGGTGGTCTTGCATCACAAATGCCTATCTATACAGCTATTGTAGCTTTAGCATTTTTTGCTGGTTTAGGCTTGCCTGGTCTTTCAGGATTTGTAAGTGAAGCCATGTGTTTAATTGGAGCATTTCCTGTTTTTCGTACTATTGTAATTATTTCTACAATCGGGATTTTATTGAATGCTGCATATTTTTTATGGGCATTTCAAAGAATGTTTTTTGGCAAACTGAATGAAAAGTATACAAAACTAGTTGATATTAATAATCGAGAATTGTTTACAGTTATACCTCTTTTAGTAATTACAATTTTTCTTGGTATATACCCCCGGCCTTTCTTAGATATGATTAAAGAAACAATGAGCATCTTAATAGATCAAGTTGTAGTTGTTGGAGGGATTGCTGGTATATTTTAGCTAGCAAAGCTTTAGATGAATAACCTGTTGAGTATATCATTATTTTTGCCGGAACTTGTGTTAACTGCCACAATAATAATTGCTATTATTGTTGATATTTTTTCAGTATCAAATAGAACAAGTAAGGTAAGCAACTATGTTATTATTGGTCTATTAGCAACCTTAGCTGCAGTTTTTCTAACTAACCATTCGCCAACCACTTTGTTTATGGATTCATTGGCTTTTGATCCATTTGCTAGTTTTATCAAATCTGTGGTTTTGGTAGCTACATTACTTATTATTATTTTTACTAGATACAGTAATGAGTTTAAAGGGTATCATACTGGAGAGTACTATGCTCTATTATGTATTATGGTATTTGGAATGTTTTTGATGGCAAGTGCTATTGATTTGATAACGGTTTATTTATCAATTGAAGTTGTATCATTAATGTCATTTATCTTAGCTGGGTACCTTAAAAATAATCCCAGATCAAATGAAGCTTCATTAAAATATGTTATTTATGGTGCATTTTCATCTGGGATTATGTTGTATGGATTAAGTATTATTTTTGGCCTCACAGGTACAACCAAATTTTTTGCTATACGAGATGCAATTACAACTTTGGACTCATCATCGAATCTTGCATTAACATTATCAACTGTATTTGTATTAGCGGGATTCGGATATAAAATATCAGCCGTTCCATTCCATTTTTGGACACCAGATGTATATGAGGGATCACCAACTCCTATTACTGCATATTTGTCTGTTGCACCAAAAGCAGCAGGTTTCGCTTTAATGATACGTTTTTTTAATCAGGTTTTTGTTGATGGTGATTCTTTAAGTACTCTAGGATGGTATGCCGATGTTAGCTTTGCCTGGCCAGAAATATTAGGTGTTATTTCTGTAGTAACAATGACAATGGGGAATTTGGTAGCTATTCAACAAAACAGTGTTAAAAGAATGCTGGCCTATTCAAGTATTGCACATGCCGGATATATGTTAATGGCGTTTCCCACCATTTCTTCTGAAGGTGTTTTTGCTGTAATGATTTATCTGGTCATGTATCTTTTTATGAATTTAGGAGCATTTTTTGTTCTTATATATGTTGCGCAAAAACAAGGAGGAGAAAATTTTGAGCATTTTAGTGGATTAGGATGGCGAATGCCAATTGTTGGTATTGTTATGACAATATTTATGTTTTCCCTCACAGGTTTGCCACCCACAGTTGGGTTTATAGGAAAATTTTACTTATTTGTTGCTGTTATTAATGCTGGTTCAGCCTTTTACTGGATTGCTTTTTTTGGAGCGATTAATACGGTAGTGTCTCTGTATTTTTATATGAGAGTAGTAAAAACGATGTATTTAGATGGAAACCCAAGTGAGGAAATTATTGTGCCGCCTTTATCAGTAACTCTAATATTATTGGTTTTAGCAGTTCCATCTGTATTTTTTGGAATTTATTGGACCCCTATACTTAATTGGGTAAATAATAGCTTATTATTTTTTGTACAAATATAATTATTAGCCACCTAGGAAACATACTTGACTCATATTAAAATTAGAAAAGGACATAATATTCGGATATCGGGCTCTCCAGTAAATGAATATTATAATGTAGAAAAGACAAAAACCGTTTCTATTCAACCACAAGATTTTAGATATGTAAAACCTAAACTTTTAGTTAAGGTTGGTGATAAAGTGGATATTGGATCTCCATTATTTTTTGATAAAGTACAACCAGATATTAAATGGGCATCACCTGGAGGTGGAGAAATAAAAGAAGTGATTTTGGGTGAAAGAAGATCTATTCAAAATATAATTATCGAATTAAATAAAGAAGAAAAGTCAATTATTCATTCACCAATCAAATACCAAGAAATATCTTCTCTTGGTAAGAGTAAAGTAACAGATAGAATCTTGGAAGCGAATTTATGGCCTATAATTAGACAGCGCCCGTTTAATAAAATTGCAGATCCAAATGATAATCCTAGAGCAATATTTGTTTCAGGCTTTAATTCTGCCCCTTTGACTGTTAATCTTGATTTTGCTTTACGTTATAAACAATCAGTATTTCAATCTGGGCTTGATATTTTAAATCAATTATCAGAGGGAGGTGTGCATCTTACATTTGAAGCTGATACGAATTGCGAAGCATTAACTTCTGCAAGGAATGTTAATCTTCATACAGTTATCGGACCCCACCCATCAGGAAATGTTGGGGTTCAAATTCATCATATTGATCCTTGGAAACCGAATGAAGTTGTCTGGGTTGTAAATGCTCAGCATGTTCTTACCCTAGGAGATTTATTTCTTAAAGGTATTTATGATCCCTCAATTGTGGCGACCATTGCTGGCCCGGGAGTAAAAAATCCTGCGCATATAAAAACACGTATCGGTGCGAATGTTGAAACATTTCTATCCAACAATCTTCATTCTGATGATAATCGAATTATTTCTGGTGATGTTTTAACAGGAAAAGTGACCAATATAAATGGATTTTTAGGTTATTATGATACAACTATATCCGTTGTTCCTAATTCTGATGAAAGAGAATTTCTTGGCCTATTAAAGCCTGGTAATGAACAGACAAGGTATAGCGTAACAAATGCGTTTCTATCTCAAAGTAAAAACACATTTAGTTTTACTACACAACAGTCAGGATCTCTGAGACCGATGGTGCCAATTAATTCTTGGGAAGATGTGCTTCCGATGGATATTTACCCTAATGCATTATATCGTTCTATCTTAGCGGAGGATTTTGAAGAAATGGAAGGGTTAGGGTTGTTAGAATGCGATGAAGAGGATTTTGCTCTTTGCTCCTTTGTTTGTCCAAGTAAAATTGATGTTGGATCAGTAATACGACATGGATTAAATCTAATGAAGGCTGATGGATAATATGGTAAATGCTCTACGAAAATTAATTAAAAATATTGAACCAAAATTTACTGATGATGGACCTTTACAAAGATTTTTTCCAATCTTTGAAGCAACGGAGTCCTTTTTATTCTCCTCTGATGAAAAGACGAAATCTGGTCCTCATATCCGCGATAGTGTCGATATTAAAAGAGTGATGATCCTAGTTGTTTTAGCATTAATACCTTGTTATATCTTTGGTGCGATAAATATTGGTGTACAAGCTGGAATAGCATCAGGAAAAGAACGTACCCTTTTTGATAATTTTGTTTTTGGTATGGGATATATTATTCCTGTTATAATAGTAACTTTTATTGCTGGAGGGTTTTGGGAAGTGCTCTTTGCAGTTATAAGAAAACATGATATTTACGAGGGATTTTTAGTTACTTGTGCTCTTATTCCTTTATTAATGCCCCCAACTATACCCCTTTGGCAGGTATTTGTTGCGACATCATTTGGAATAGTAATTGGAAAAGAAATTTTTGGTGGTGTAGGTTATAATATTTTTAATCCAGCATTAGTAACTAGAGCATTTATTTATTTTGCATATCCAACAACAATAGCTGGCGATAAAGTCTGGCTAGTTGGTCCCGATGGATATTCAGGAGCTACGGCTTTATCTATTCCTGCTGCTACTGAAAATAGTAATGCATTAGATTTATTAAATAATGTTAATCAGTTTGATTTTTCATGGATTAATATGGTTATGGGATATATCCCTGGATCTATTGGTGAGACAAATAAAATTATTATTCTACTTGGAGCATTATTTCTCATCTATGTTAAAATTGCTTCATGGAGGACGATGTTAGGTGCAATCCTTGGTTTATTTTTTACAGCTATAGTAACAAATACACTGGCGCCATTTTCATCAAATACTATGTTAAGTTTACCTCCCCATTATCACTTAGTAATGGGGAGCTTTATGTTTGGCGTAGCATTTATGGCTACTGAGCCCGTTACATCTGCTCATACAAATAGGGGCAAATGGATTTATGGTTTTCTGATAGGATCATTAACTGTAATAATTCGCTCTATAAACCCAGCCTACCCTGAAGGTATAATGCTAGCAATATTATTAATGAATGCCTTCGCACCACTTATAGATTATTTTGTTGTGCAGAAAAATATAAATCAGAGGAAATTTCGTTATGCAAAGTAATGCATACACTTTGATATTTACTTCAATTACGACAATAATTCTTGGATTTCTTTTATCTTTTGTATCTATATCATTAAAAGATACTCAACAAATCAATGAAGATATAGATATCATGAAAAACATTTTGTATTCATTAGAATTCAGTGAAAAAGATAAACCTTGGACAGGAGAAGAAGTAAAAATATTATTTGATTCATCCATAATTCAGAAAGTAGTAAATGTTGATGGTGAAGTTATTGCTGACTTAGTTCCTTCTGAAATACCTATAGATAAAATGGAAACACAATTTCCTCTGTATATTAAAGTTGTCAATAATTCTATTGATGGTTATGCCATTCCTATCTCCGGTAAAGGATTATGGTCAACTTTATATGGGTATTTTGCATTAGAAAATGATGGATCAACTGTAAAAGGAATACGATTTTATAAACATAAAGAAACACCTGGTCTTGGAGGGGAAGTAGAGAAGGATTGGTTTACAAATAATTATGTTGGTAAAAAAATAATAGACAAGAATGGTGGATTGGTAAGTATTCAGTCTATTAAAGGACAAGTAGATTCCTTATCTCCAGATGCATATCATCAGGTTGATGGCATATCGGGAGCTACCATGACAACAAAAGGTCTAAATGAATTTTTAATGAATGATTTAAAAAAATACGATTCTTTTTTCCAAAAGGTTAGGATGGAGTTAAAGGGTTAATGTCATTATTTGATAGCAAATCCAGACAAGTCCTCAAAGACCCCTTAATGCAGGATAATCCTATTACGTTGCAGGTATTAGGAATATGCTCCGCATTGGCAGTAACCGTAAAAATGGATACGGCCATAGTAATGTCTATTGCGGTGATTTTTGTTCTTACGATGTCTAACACAGTAGTATCAATTTTTAGAAATATGATTCCCTCACGTGTACGAATTATTTTCGCTCTCTTAGTTATCTCTTCTTTAGTTACCTTAACGGATCAATATCTAAAAGCATATATGTATGATATGAGCAAACAATTAAATGTGTTCTTGGCATTAATAATTACAAATTGTATAGTTTTGGGAAGAGCTGAAGCGTTTGCTATGAAAGAAGGTCCTTGGAGGTCATTCTTAGATGGACTTGGGAATGCATTGGGTTACGGTATAATATTGGTTGCAGTTTCTGCTTTTCGCGAATTCTTTGGTAGTGGTTCCTTGATGGGTTATCAAATAATATCAGAAGAAATGTATGCTTCTGGATACCAAGATAATGGGTTAATTGCTTTTCCGCCAGGCGCATTTATTATCCTTGGATTAATTATATGGGTACAGCGTACAATTGGTAAAATAGAGGAAGAATGATTTGTTAGAACATTATTTAAGTTTAGCTACTAAAGCAATATTTATTGAGAATATTCTACTAGCCTATTTTCTTGGTATGTGCTCATTCTTAGCAATTTCTAAACGTGTAGATACAAGTATTGGACTTGGATTTGCGGTAACTTTTGTATTAACTATAACAGCGCCTGCAAACTGGGCAATCCATCATTATTTTTTGGAAGATGGTGCGCTTTCCTGGGCAGGGTTGCCTGAAGTAGATCTAAGTTTTTTGAATTTTATTGTTTTTATTGCTGTCATTGCAGCAATGGTACAGCTAGTAGAATTGATTCTAGATCGGTTTTCAGAGAAATTATATCATAATCTAGGAATATTCCTTCCGTTGATTGCAGTGAACTGTTCCATATTAGGAGGTTCATTGTTTTTAGTAGAAAGAGATTATAACTTTATGGAATCTACTATTTTTGGATTTGGTTCAGGTTTAGGTTGGTTTTTAGCGATTGCATCAATGTCTTCAATAAGGTATAAACTCCGTTATTCTAATGTGCCATTAAGATTAAAAGGTCTTGGTATAACTATGTTGTTAACTGGTTTATTATCAATGGCTTTCATGGCATTTTCTGGAATTGATTTATAATGATTATTGCAACTACTATTTCTGGAATTTTAGTATTTACAGGTGTCATACTAATATTAGTCCTTATATTGAATTTTGCTCAATCAAAATTATTGCCGCAGGAAGAGGTCTTTCTTACTATAAATGATAAATCTGATGAAGCCATTAATGTTGCACCTGGATCTACCTTATTATCTGCGTTATCTGGACAAAAAATCTTTTTACCTTCAGCTTGTGGTGGAGGCGGCACATGTGCTTTATGTAAATGTCAAGTATTGGATGGGGGTGGAGATATTTTACCAACTGAGACAAGTCATATTAATAGAAATGAAGCAAAAGATAATTGGCGACTTTCTTGTCAGGTAAAAATTAAACAGGATATGAAAATTCGTGTTCCTGATGAAATATTTAATATACAGAAATGGGAATGCACTGTTAGATCAAATGAAAATGTTGCCACTTTTATAAAAGAGTTGATTCTTGAACTGCCTGAAGGAGAAAATCTTAATTTTACTGCAGGGGGATATATTCAAATTGATATTCCTGAATATCATAATTTAACCTATTCAGATTTTGCAGTTGAGGATCAGTATCATCCAAATTGGGATAAATATAATATCTGGGATTTGGTTGCAAATAATGATGAAGAATGTTTTCGAGCCTATTCCATGGCAAACCACCCTGCGGAAGGAAATAAGATGATGCTAAATGTCCGTATTGCAACCCCACCCCCCCCACTTTGGGATACTGTTCCTCCTGGAATAGCCTCATCATTTATTTTTAATCTCAAAGAAAATGATAAAGTAACTATTTCAGGTCCTTATGGAGATTTTTTTGCTAAAAATACTGATAGAGAAATGGTCTATATTGGTGGTGGCGCAGGAATGGCGCCAATGCGTAGTCATTTATTTGATTTATTTCATTCTAAAAAGACAAATAGAAAGGTCTCATTTTGGTATGGAGCAAGATCATTAAGAGAAATGTTTTATGAAAAAAACTTTAAAGATATTGTTGAAAAATTTTCAAACTTTTCATTTCATGTTGCAATGTCAGAACCTCTCCCTGAAGACAATTGGAATGGGCCTACTGGATTTATTCATCAAGTTGTTCTAGATAATTACCTTAATGAACACGAAGATCCTACAGAGATAGAATATTATCTATGCGGTCCTCCATTAATGATTGATGCATGTCAAAAAATGCTTTATAAATTAGGTGTTGAACAGGAAATGATTGCTTATGATAGTTTTGGATAATAATTCAATTTAGATTTTATTAGTATCTGATAGCTGTCCTTCACATTTATTAATATCGCCACCACATACAGAGCATGATCCATCCGGATTTCCTCCACAAGACCCGCTTAATGGTTTATCATTAAATATTACTCCTATTGACATTAATAGAATAGCAAATAATAGAATGATTATTCCGATAATAATATCCATTTACAAATTTAATCTAAATCAATCAATTCTGTAAAAGATGATTTTATATTACAATATTTATTATGATTTAATTATGAAAAGAGTAATTTTAGAACTTATTTTTAATAAAAATAATTATATAAGAAATGAAATATTTGAAATATATCTATTTGTTATTTCTTTTTCCTATCCAGTTATTTGGAGCAAGTGGAGAGATGTCCAATCATTCCCCTCATCTTGACGGGTCAATATTAACTATTTATTGGGTTATTCCTTTTGCAGGTATTCTTTTATCGATTGCAATCTTTCCACTTGTAGCACCGAACTTTTGGCATAAAAATTTTGGAAAAGTTTCATTGTTTTGGGCTATTTCTTTACTTATACCTTTATTATTTAGTCAGTATATAGGCTTTAACGTTACTTTATATGAAGTACTTCATGTAGGCCTATTAGAATATGTACCATTTATAATCCTTTTACTGGCATTATTTACTATTTCTGGCGGTGTTCGACTTAAAGGGAGCCTTGTTGGAAAACCTATTGTTAATGTATCAATTATTTTAATTGGCACATTACTAGCTAGCTGGATGGGGACAACAGGTGCCGCAATGTTATTAATTCGTCCTATTATTCGTGCCAATCAAGAACGTAAATATAAAGTACATACCATTGTATTCTTTATATTCTTGGTTGCCAATATTGGGGGTTCTTTAACTCCTTTGGGTGACCCTCCTTTATTTTTAGGATTTTTGAAAGGGGTCTCTTTCTTCTGGACAACTTCTGCAATGTTTTTGCCCATGTTAATGGTTGTATGCTATCTAATCATTGTTTATTTCTTAATTGATAGTTACTTGTATAAAAAAGAAGATATTTCAGCTATAGAAAATAATGATAATACAAATGCCGAAAAACTTTCATTAGATGGATCATTTAATCTGTTATTACTTTTAGGTGTCATTGGTTCTGTTTTGCTGAGTGGTTTTTGGAAACCACATATACATTTTTCAATTTATCATGTACATGTAGAGTTGCAGAATTTAACTCGTGATATTCTACTTCTATTATTAACATATTTGAGTTGGCAACAAACACCACAGAGCATAAGGAAGAAAAATGAGTATACTTGGTTTCCCATTGTAGAGGTAGCAAAATTATTTGCTGGGATATTTATTACTATTATACCTGCAATTGCTATATTAAAGGCGGGCGATAAAGGAGCTCTTGCTACCATTATTCAATCTGTATCCAATGAATCTGGCCCTGTAAATTTCATGTATTTTTGGTTAACAGGTATTTTATCTAGTTTCTTAGATAATGCTCCAACATATCTAGTATTTTTTAATACTGCTGGGGGTGACCCTACGTTACTAATGAATGATAATTATAATACACTTCTAGCAATTTCTGCTGGTGCTGTATTTATGGGGGCTAATACATATATTGGTAATGCTCCTAATTTTATGGTTAAATCGATATCTGAATCCTCAGGTATTGAAATGCCAAGTTTTTTTGGTTATTTAGTCAAATATTCTTTACCTATTCTACTTCCTATTTTCATTATTGTTAGCTTGGTCTTTTTCTAGTGCGTATTACAAAAGTTACTACGAAAACCGGCGATAAAGGTAAAACAGCCCTTGGTGATGGCAGCCGAGTATCGAAAGACAGCTTGCGCATTCATTGTTTAGGCGCTATTGATGAGTTAAATGCTTCTATTGGGTTAGCAGCTGTATTATTACCAATAAAACCAGAAATTGATTTTAAATCCATTCAGAACGATCTATTTAATATTGGCGCAGAGATTTCGATTCCTATTTCTGAAAAAGTATTCCTTAAAAAAGATCGTATCATTTATCTTGATCAAGAGATTGAATTAATTAATAATGATTTGCCTCCTTTAAAAGAATTTATTTTACCTGGTGGTAATGATATATGTTCAAGAATACACCTGGCCAGATCTATTTGTCGAAGAGCAGAACGCGATCTTGTCTCGTTAAATAATAAGGAACAAATTTCACCTGAAATTCTTCAATACATTAATAGATTATCAGATTATTTATTTGTTGTTGCTAGATTGCTGATTAGAATCAGTGACAGCGATGAAATTCAGTGGAATAGAAGCTAGCTAAAAATACTATTAATGGTTTATTAATTAATATCTAATAATTATAAATTCTATCTTGAATCAAGTATTAAAATGATTGATTGGAAACATATAAATAACTACATAAACGAAGCAGATACAATTTTGCTTACAATGCATGAAAACCCTGATGGCGATGGCCTAGGAAGCGCTACGGCTATGTATCATTATTTGAAGGAAATTAAAAAAGACTGTCGAATACTTAATGTTTCTTTGTTGCCTGTTGAATATGATTTTCTAAATAAAGATGATATTATTGAAACGTATGACCCAGATGTTCATAATTCCTGGATTTCTACTGTAGATTTAGCAATAATTTTTGATGTGGGAGATTATAAAAGGATTAGAGAACTAAAAACGCAAATTAAAGATAATAAAATCAAAACGTTAAATATTGACCATCATCCTCATCCAAAAGAACATCCATTTACCTATAATATTGTTGATTTAAATGCTGCTTCAACTGGTGATATGGTTTATGATTATATAAAGAGTGTTAGAAAAGGAAAAATATCTAAGTTAATGGCTAAAGGTATTTATACTGCTGTAATGACAGATACAGGGTGTTTTCGATATTCAAATACAAATACTCATTGCCATAATATCGCCATTGAGTGTATTGAAGTGGGTATAGATACTACAAATATTTATCAAATAATTTATGAATCAAGCTCTCAATCAAGAATTGCTTTATTAGGAAAAATACTGCAAAATATTCATTATGAATTAGACGGTGAATTTGCATGGTTCATCATTGATCAAAAATTGTTATCTAACGTTAAAGCTTCAAAAGCAGATGTTGAAGGGTTTAGCGATTTTGTTCGTACTATAAGAGGTGTTGAGGTGTCAATGATGGTCATGGAATATGAAGATCGGAATTGTAGACTAAATTTTCGTTCTACTGGAAAATATACTATTAATGGCGTTGCTATTGAACTAGGTGGAGGTGGACATAAATTTGCTTCAGGAGCCATTGTAAATGACCCCTTGGATTCTGTAGTAAAAAATGCAGTAGAAAAAATGAAAAAGTCTATACTAGAACAACGTTCAGGTGTTGTATGAAAATATTATTAGCAAAAGATGCAGGATATTGTTTTGGAGTAAGAGACGCAGTTAATCTCGCGCATCAAACTGCAAAAGAAGAAGGTGAAGTCTTTATGCTTGGTGATATCGTCCACAATGAAAATGTTGTAAAAGAACTTGAAGAATCAGGTGTTAAAGTTGTAAAAAATCTAGATGAAGTACCGGATAATAAACCAATTTTATTTCGTGCACATGGTACTGTGCCAGATATATGGAAAGAATCGAATGAAAGAGCGATGGATGTTGTAGATGCAACTTGCCCATTAGTTATAGAAATCCATGAAGAAGTAAAAAAATTAGATTCTGAAGATAGAAAAATTATAATAATTGGTGATCATGGGCACGATGAAGTAAATGGAATTAAAGAACAAGTCAAAGATGCTTTAGTAGTCTCAAGTTCAAAAGAAGCGATGAAATTAAGAAAAATGAAGAAAGCTGGTGTTGTTTCTCAGTCAACTCAAAGGATAGAGAATGTACAGGCAATAATAAATATTTTGATGACGAAGGTGTTTGACTTACGGTTTGTAAACACAATTTGTTTTCCTACGAGAAGAAATCATGAACAGATAAAGAATTTATCTGAGATTTGTGATATAATGATTGTTATAGGATCGTTTACAAGCGCTAATTCCAAACGATTAACAGAATTAGCTAAGATGAGAAACGAAAGGACATTTCAAGTTACGAGTGCAGAGGATTTAGATATTGACTGGTTTCAAAAATCTGATACAGTTGGTATATCTGCCGGAGCCTCAACACCTGATAGCATTATTAATCAAGTATTAGATGGAATTAAATCAATAGGAAAAATAACAGAGGAGGAGTTGGTTTATGAGTAAAGGATCTTTTGAAGTGAAAGTTGGGTTGGCTGAAATGCTAAAAGGTGGCGTCATTATGGATGTAACGGATTCTAAGCAAGCAAAAATCGCTGAAGATGCTGGGGCAGTTGCTGTAATGGCACTTGAGCGTATACCAGCTGACATAAGAGTTGATGGAGGTATTGCTCGTATGAGCGATCCTTCAATGATAAAAGAAATCCAAGACACCGTATCTATACCAGTAATGGCAAAATGCCGTATTGGTCATTTTGCTGAAGCTCAAATATTAGAAGCGCTGGAAATTGATTTTATTGATGAAAGTGAAGTCCTAACACCTGCTGATGAAAAAAATCATATTTGGAAACATTCTTTTAAAGTTCCTTTTGTTTGTGGGTGCAGAAATTTAGGTGAAGCTCTTAGAAGAATTGGAGAAGGCGCTGCATTAATTCGCACAAAGGGTGAAGCTGGAAGTGGGAATATTGTTGAGGCAGTTAGACATATGCGGGAAGTTCAATCAAATATAAAAAAACTATCAAAAATGGATGATGATGAATTAATGGCTGCATCAAAAGATATGGGAGCACCTTTTGCTCTTGTTCAACAGGTTTCAAATTTGGGTAAATTGCCTGTTCCAAATTTTGCAGCTGGCGGAATTGCTACACCTGCTGATGCTTCATTGATGATGCAGCTTGGCGCAGAAACAGCATTTGTTGGTTCGGGAATATTTAAATCAGAAGATCCTGCAAGTCGTGCAACAGCAATTGTAGAAGCTGTAACATATTTCGAGGATCCAGATAAATTACTTAATGTATCAACCGGTTTGAAATCAGCAATGAAAGGTTTAGATATATCAGAAATTCCTGAGGATCAATTGCTACAGGAGAGAGGGTGGTAAAAAAAATAGGTATATTAGCCCTACAAGGGAATTTTCAAAAACATAAGTTGATACTTGATCAATTAGGTGTGGAATCAACTTATGTACGATATAGTTCAAGCCTAGATGATGTAAATGGGCTAATTATCCCTGGTGGAGAATCAACTACAATGACAAAACTGCTTGATCGCTCAGGATTATTTGAATCCATAGTTTCATTTGCAGATAAAAATCCAATATTAGGTACTTGTGCAGGATTAATTATGATGGCTAATAACGCAATGGATGATCGCGTAAATACATTTAAGTTATTAGATATTGATATAGAAAGAAATGCTTCAGGAAGACAAATTGATTCATTAGTTGAATCTTTGACTGTTAGCTATGATAATATTCAAAAAAGAATTGATGCAACTTTTATAAGAGCCCCAAAGATTATTCGCCATGGTAAAAATGTGAATGTAATAGCTTATTATAAAGGAACGCCATGTGCGGTTAAGTCTGGTAAACATGTTGGGCTTTCATTTCACCCTGAGCTGAATGGAGTTTCTCTCTTTCATGAGATTGCATTTAATAATATAATTAATAATAAAGAAGGACTTCATGCAGCTTAAATATCTAAAGAATATTCATTCGCCTAAAGATATTAGAGATTATTCGTTAGAAGACTTACACAAATTATCTGAAGAAGTTCGTAATTACACAATTGAAACTGTTACGCAAGTAGGTGGGCATCTAGCTTCTACATTAGGAGCTGTTGAACTAACAGTAGCTTTGCACTATGTATTTAATACTCCAAAAGATAAACTGATTTGGGATGTAGGCCATCAGGCTTATGCGCATAAGATATTAACGGGTAGAATGAATCAAATGAATACAATAAGACAATCTGGCGGATTAAGTGGTTTTTTAAAAAGATCTGAAAGTGAATATGATGTTTTTGGTGCTGGGCATGCCTCTACCTCTATATCAGCAGCTTTAGGCGTGGCTGCGGCTCGAGATCATAAAAATCAAGATTATAAAGTTGCTGCAATAATTGGTGATGGGTCATTGACAGGAGGTTTAGCATATGAAGGCTTAAATAACTCTGGTATTTTAAATACACAGATTCTTGTAGTATTGAATGATAACGAGATGTCAATTAGCCCTAATGTGGGCGCAATAAGCAAATATTTGACTCGAATCACAACGAACCCTTTATATAACAAAATCAGGAATGAAATTTGGAATATTACTGATTCTTTCCCTTGGGGAAAGAGATTATCTAAAAAAATACTCCAAAAAATAGATGAAAGTTTAAAAGCCCTTTTGGTTCCAGGTGTGTTATTTGATGAGCTTGGTTTTCGTTATTTTGGCCCTTTAGATGGTCATGATATTAATGAACTAGTAAAAACATTGAAAAATATTAAGAATATTGATCAACCAGTCCTTTTGCATATAATAACGAAAAAAGGGAAAGGAATGGTTTCCACTAGTGAAACTAATGGAGAATATTATAAAGATGCAGTAAAATTTCACGCGGTTAAACCTAATTCAAGCAATGGTCAATCAAAAAATCCGCCTATTAAAACGACACCTTCTTTTCAAGATGTTTTTGGATATTTATCCTGCGAGGTTGCTCGCAATCGCGATGACACTATTTGTATAACTGCAGCAATGAGAGAAGGAACTGGTTTGGTTCCATATGAAAAAGAATTTCCTAATAGGTATTTTGATGTAGGTATTGCTGAAGGACATGGTGTAACCTTTTCAGCAGGGTTTGCTACTGAAGGGTTAAGGCCAATAGTAGCTATTTATTCAACATTTCTACAACGTGCTTTTGATCATATTGTACATGATGTTGCTCTTCAACATTTGCCGGTTATATTTTGTATGGATAGAGCAGGAATTGCAGGAGAAGATGGGCCTACACATCATGGTTCTTTAGATATTGCTTATTTGCGTTGTATACAAGATATGGTTGTTTCTGCACCTAGAAATGGAAATGAGTTTCGTCACTTACTTTATTCTGCGCTGAATCAGAACGAAGCACCCTTTTCTATTCGCTATCCTAAATCAAGTGCAATTGATTTTGATGAAAATGGACAAGCAGAGCTTTTACCTATAGGAAGTTGGGAAGTTTTACGCACAGGTTCAGATATAGCAGTTTTGACTGTGGGCCCAATTTCTTATGATGTCGAAAAAGCTGCTAAAGAACTGCACAATGACGGTATTTCAATCGAATTAGTTAATTGTCGTTTTATTAAGCCAATGGATGACAGTTATCTAAGATCTATAATAGATCGATTTCAAGTTGTCCTAACAATTGAAGAAGGTGTAATTGTTGGTGGATTTGGTGATGCTGTATCTTCATGGCTATTAGAGAATAATTATCAAGGCAGTATAAAAAGATTAGGCTTACCAGATAGATTTATCCAGCATGGAAAGCGTGAACAACTTCTTTCGGATATTGGTTTAGATGAAAATGGAATAATTAATACAGTTAAATCGATGATAAATGTTACTAGTAATACCTTCATAGAATAATAAAAACTTTTTATGAATAAAAGAAAAGAAGAATTTCTCAAAAGAGAAAAAAAATGGAAGGAAGACATAGACAGTTATCCTAAACGAGATTATAATTTTAATTCCATAAGTGGAAAAAATCTTGAAGAATTATATTATCCTGATAATCCAAATGATGAATATATTGATAAACTAGGTTTTCCAGGTCAATATCCTTACACAAGAGGAGTACATGCAAATATGTATCGGGGGAAACTTTGGACAATGCGTCAATTTTCAGGATACGGTAGTCCAGCAGAATCTAACAAACGATATCATTATTTATTGAGCCAAGGGCAAACTGGGTTATCAATAGCATATGATTTGCCAACACTAATGGGTTATGACCCGGATCATCCAATTTCAAATGGTGAAGTAGGTAAGTGTGGAGTAAGTGTTGCAACTTTGAATGATATGGAAATATTATTGAAAGATATTGATCTTAGTAAAGTTTCTATTTCACAGACCATTAATGGCCCAGCTATAATCCTTTTAGCTTTTTACATTGCTCTTGCTGAAAAGCAGGGAGTACCATTAAGTAAACTTCGAGGTACTCTACAAAATGATATATTAAAGGAGTTTACTGCTCAAAAAGAGTGGATATTCCCCCCAGTTCCATCGATGCGAATTATCACAGACATGCTATCATACTGTACAGAAAATATGCCTCAATATAATACTATTTCTATATCTGGCTATCATATTCGTGAAGCTGGTGCAACAGCTGCTCAAGAGCTGGCATTTACTTTAGCTGATGGTTTTACATATATTGAATATGCATTAGAGGCAGGATTAAGAATTGATGATTTTGCACCCAGATTATCTTTTTTCTTCAATTCTCATTTAGATTTTTTTGAGGAAATAGCAAAATTTAGAGCGGCTAGAAGAATATGGGCGAGGCATTTAAAAGAAAAATATGGAGCAAAAAAAGAAAGTTCGTTAAAATTAAGATTTCATGCCCAAACTGCAGGATGTTCATTAACTGCCCAACAACCTGAAAACAATATCTCTCGTACAGCGTTTCAAGCAATTGCTGCTGTATTGGGTGGAGCACAGTCATTGCATACAAACTCTATGGATGAAACTCTTGCTTTACCATCAGAAAAAGCCGCGGAAATCGCTTTGCGGACTCAACAGTTAATTGCCTATGAAACAGGCGTCGCGAACGTAGCAGATCCCCTAGGTGGAAGCTGGTTTATCGAATCTTTAACGGATCAACTTGAAAGAGATGCTGAGAAGTATTTTGAAGATATTGAAAAGAATGGAGGTGTAATTCAAGCTATTGAAGATGGATATTTTCAAAGAGAGATTGCAAAATCAGCTGAGGATTATCAAAGATTAATTGATGAGAAAAAGTTATATACTATTGGAGTAAATAAATTTATTAAGAATGATGAAGATATTGATATTCCAATCTTAGAGATTGGATCTGAAGTTGAAGGTGAGCGTATAAAATACATAAATAATTTGAGGAACAATCGTGACGAAACGATGGTACAGCAGTCACTTAATACGATACAAGAATGTTGTAGAAATGAAAATAATATTTTGCCAGCAATTATTGAAGCTGCAAAATCGTATGTAACGCTTGGCGAAATTGTAACTGTGATGAAAGCTGAATTTGGCGAATGGCAGGAGACTCCGGCCTTTTAAATAATCTTTTATAGTCTTATATGTCACAAAAATATAAAGTAATCTTAACTGTAATTGGACTTTCTATAATAACCACTTTCTGGATTTTATGGTCGTCATTCAATCCTGTAAATGAAAAAGCGTTGGTAAAGTTTATTTCAGTTAAAGAAATATTAGACTCTAATAATATTGAGCGTGTTCGTATAGGTGGAATTGTTTCTGATAGTTCTATTATTGTAACCCCATCAAATAGAATGGAAGTTTTTTTTAACATAAAGGAGGGTGTTTCCATATTGCCAGTTAGATTTGTAGGTGCAAGGCCTGATCTTTTTAAGCATGGAGCTGAGGTTATTGTGGAAGGTGCATATTCTAATGGTTTATTCAATGCAGATATGTTACAGACTAAGTGTGCCTCCCGTTATGAAGGAGATTTAAGAGATGTCTCATCATATAAACTTGATGAAATAAACATATGACCTCTGTATTTGGTAGCGTTTCAATTAGTCTTGCTGCTGGTTTTTCCATTTTATCAATCTTTTTATTGTTATTGTATATTCGTAAGGGCGATTATCGCTTATTCCTTTCTGGTAGAAGGATGGCGATCGTTGTTTCTTTTCTTGTAATAATTGCTACTTTTATTTTAGTCAATGAACTTATCTCTGGTAATTTTAATATAGATTATGTAGCTCATCATACAAGTCATGAAACACCTACTATATATAAGTTTAGCGCCTTATGGGCCGGTCAATCTGGATCTCTATTGTTTTGGTTGTTCATCCTATCTATTTTTAGTTTAATAGCTATTTATCAAAACAGAAACAGGTATCATAAAATGATGCCTTGGATATTAGTAGTAATTCAAATGGTGCAACTTTTTTTTCTAATTCTTACAACATTTATTACGAATCCTTTTGATCCAACAAAAGCTGATTTTGAAGTTATAAATGGACTAGGGCTTAATCCTTTACTGCAAAACTTAACAATGGCAATACATCCTCCAATATTATACTTGGGATTTGTTGGATTTACAATTCCCTTTGCCTTTGCATTTGCTTCACTTATGACAAATGAAAGTGGATCTTTATGGATAAGATCAATTAGAAGATGGTCTTTAGTCGCTTGGTTAGCGCTTAGCTGCGGTATTATTCTCGGTGGTTGGTGGGCTTATCAAGAATTAGGATGGGGAGGATATTGGGCATGGGACCCTGTAGAAAACGCATCATTTATGCCCTGGTTAACTGGAACAGCTTTGTTGCATTCTATAATAATACAAGAGAAGAAGAATATGCTTCGCTTATGGAATATGATTCTAATAATGTTAACATTTATCTTAACTATTTTTGGCACTTTTCTTACTCGAAGCGGGGTAATGTCGTCAGTTCATTCATTTACACAATCACCTTTAGGTCCTTTCTTCCTATCATTTGTTATAATCTTATTGTTTATATGTGCTTTTAATCTTAAATCAGATAAGCGTATAGAATCTCTAACTTCAAGAGAAAGTGGATTCTTATTTAATAATGTAATTTTTGTTACACTTTGTTTTGCTGTATTTTGGGGAACAATTTTCCCTGTAATAACAGAAGCTGTCCAAGGAACAAAGATTACGGTTGGAGCTCCTTTTTTTAATCAAGTAACCATTCCCATTGGTTTGTTTTTATTATTTCTAACTGGAGTTGGTCCATTACTAGCTTGGAGGAAAACTTCAACTCAAAACTTTAAAAATAATTTTACTTTACCAGTAATTTTATCTCTTAGTTCTTCATTAGTTTTTTTACTATTTGGACTCAGGGGTTATGTTGTTATCTCTCTTATGCTTTCAGTCTTTGTAATTGCTTCAATCTCTATGGAATTCAATCGTGGTGTCAAATCACGGGTTAGACGCTTCAATGAACCAATATTATCTGCATTTTTAACATTAATTAAGAAAAATAGAAGTCGATATGGTGGCTATTTTGTTCACCTAGGTATTGTTCTGATGTTTATTGGTTTTACAGGGCAGGCTTTTAATTTGAAAAAAGAAATAGGATTATCTATCAATGAACAAAATCATTTGGGTGATATTAATTTAAAATTAGTCAAATTGTGGTCAGAAGAAAGGTCTAATCATTTTTCATGGATTGCTGAGTTATTAGTAACTGAAGATGATGGAAATATCATTACATCATTAAGACCTGAAAAAAGAATATACTTTCATCTTGATCCTAATCCCGATAGAAGACAGCCACATAGTGAATTAGATATTTATAGTACACTTAAAAGAGATATCTATTCTGTTTTTTCAAGTATAGACACTAATAACAATATTGCTTTCTTCCAAATTATGATAAATCCACTAGTAAGATTTGTATGGTATGGCGGTTATATCCTTGTTTTTGGAACTTTTATTGCACTATGGCCAAGTAATAGAAGGAAATTGTTATTATAATGAGTTGGCTTCCAATGTTTTTATTATTTTTAATTTTTTCGGGTTTATTTCTTTTTTCGATTTGGCCTTTGTTTTTGGAAGAAATAATCAATGATAAAGAGGATTATGATTTACTTAATACTTTAGAAAGAAGAAAATCAATATTATACAGAGAGATTCAATACCTTGATAATGAATATTTTATTGATAATATAAATGTAGAAGATTACAACTCATCTAGAGCTGAAATAGTAAGTGAAGTATCTAAGATAATTGATCAAATTAATTTACAATCATCTAATCAAGATATTTAACATTGTATACTATTAATAATATATATAAAAGTTTTTACCATAGAGCAATATTAGAAGATATTTCATTCAAAGTTAATCAAGGTGATATGATAGCTTTATTAGGCAAAAATGGTATTGGAAAATCGACTTTATTAAGAATATTAGGAAAAATTAGTCAACCTGATAAGGGAACAATATTATACAATGATGCAAATATATATAAAGAAAAAGCAATTGCCAGAAAAGGGATTTTATACTTAGGTCATGATGTAGGTCTGTATCCTTCTTTATCTGCTTTAGATAATTTAAAGTTTGCTTGCGCTATTCATGGAAAGAAAAATAAAGATAGTAGTATTATCAGCACTCTGAATCAATTAGGGCTTTCAAATAGAATGAATGATCAAATACAGATTTTCTCAAAAGGCATGTTACAAAGTCTAAAATATGCTTTAGCTGATCTAATAGAATGGAACATTTTATTTTTTGATGAACCTTTTTCATATTTGGATTTAAAAGGAAGAAAATCCGCACAGGATTATATCGATAAATGGATTGAAAATTCCAAAACAATGATTTTTGCAACACATGATGCTCAGTGGAGTTTATTATACTGTTCTAGATTATTATTATTAGATAATCGCAAAATATTATTTGATCAAAAGACCAATGATATTGATATTAACAAAATAGTAAAAATATTGCGATAATGATGTTTTATACATTAGTACGTAAAGATCTTCTACTTGAATTTCGGGCTAAAGAAATTATTATTCCAATGTTTGCCTTTGGTTTAGCAATTATTATGATTTTTGCTCTTTCTTTTAATGCTTCACAAGCGATAAATCATGCTTTTTCACCTGGATTATTATGGATAATTATTCTTTTTATAAGTTCCTTAGGATTAAACAGAATGTTTGTTCTTGAAAAAGAATTTGATGCATTTACATTAACTTTGGCTGCGCCAGTTGATCGAGGTATAATCTTTTTATCCAAAGCAATAAGTGGAACAATACTACTTTTAATTGCTGAAATTTTGATTATTCCGCCATTTATAATTTTTATGAATCTTACTATACCTAGTGATTGGCACATTATGGTATTAATACTTCTTATTGGTGATTTAGGCATTATGTCTATAGGAGCAATTGTTAGTGGTTTATCCATGAGAGCAAAATTAAGTGAAATGCTATTGCCGATTCTTTTTTTCCCTTTAGTTTCTCCCCACATAATTGCTTGCGTTAAATCTACAAATTATTGGTTTAAAGGATTGAGCTTTATTAATTGGCAATTTTGGATTTTTTTGATGATATCTTTTGTTCTAGTCTTTTTTTTATTAGGGTTCATGATATTTGAATATATAACTGAAGAATAATGGAATTATTCTTTTCAAAAAGAATAAATGTAATAGTTGCTGTTTTCGTATTTACTTTAATGGTATTTAACATTTATAACATTGTAAATAATACACCAATGGTACCAGACCAATTTTGGGCACAAAAAATTTTCTATTTTCATGTGCCTATTGCCTGGATAGGGTTTTTATCGTATCTGATTGTAATGATTGCTGGGATTCTTTACCTAATAAACAAGAAGACGGTTTGGGATCATTTAGGTTTTGCTGCTGCGGAAATTGGAACTTTATTTGTTGTTCTTGTATTAATTACAGGGCCTATATGGGCTAAACCAATTTGGGGAACTTGGTGGACATGGGAGCCAAGATTGACTACAACTTTAATCTTATTTTTAATATATGTTGGTTATTTTATGTTAAGAGCATTTGGAGGTCATCCTGAACGCACTTCACGATATGCAGCTGTGTTAGGCATTGTTGCGTTTTTCGATGTTCCAATTATTTTTTATTCAGTACGCTTCTGGGAAGAAAAATACCAATCGCATCCACAGGTAGAAATAACAAAACAGAACCCCGAGATTGTTTTGCCATTTTTAATATCACTAGTGATTATTACAATATTATTTTCTTTTATGTTAAAATATAGATTACATGTACTTAAAGTCACTCATAATCGGAAAATTGATTAATGGAAAATTATTTTTTTAATAGTTTTCTTAGTGCTATAGTTATTGTAATTATTTCTATAATTATTTGGTTTATTAAACAGATAATTACTGAAAGAAAACACTTATAAAATTTTTAACTAAACTTGTTTAATATAAAATAAAATATGTCAGATAGAAAAATCATACACGTTATAGGGACTGGGACAATTGGAGAACCTTTAATTGGACTATTGACAGATTACAAAGATAAAATTGGGATTGATCAAGTTACGTTTCACAAAAATAGTGCATTAAAAGGTGATTTTACTAAAGTAATAGATTTGCAAAAACGTGGAGCACATTTAGCTGTTGATAATGATAAAATAGAAGATTTTCGTACTCTTGGAATGAATCCTGAGTTTGAAACTGAACAAGCTATTGCCAGAGCGAGCGTAGTAATTGATTGTACACCAAAAGGCATTGGACATAAAAATAAAGAAAAATACTATTCTAAATTTTCAGATAATGTAAAAGGTTTTCTTGCCCAAGGAAGTGAATCGGATTTTGGTAAAAAATATGCCCTTGGGATCAATGACGAAGCATTAAATATTGATGATGATCAATTCATCCAAGTAGTCTCATGTAATACGCATAATATTTCATGTATAACCAACACTATTGCTTTAGATGGGAATAGTGCAGATAATCTAGTTGAAGGTAAATATCTATGCGTTAGAAGAGCGAATGATATGCATCAAGAAGATGGTTATATTCCTTCACCTTTAGTAAATGAACATCTTACAGAACAATTTGGGTCGCATCATGCTGAAGATGCGGCTAACTTATTTAAGACTCTAAATTTTGATTTAAATCTTTTTTCTTCAGCCATGAAGGTAAATAGTCAGTATATGCATGTCCTTTGGTTCTCAATAAAAGTGGATGAACCAATTAGTTTAGATGATGTGAAAAATAAACTATATCAAAATCAACTTGTTGCTTTTACATCAAAGAACTTAACTAGTCGTGTATTCTCATTTGGCAGGGATCATGGTCATTATGGAAGAATTTTAAATCAAACTGTAGTAGTTGAACAAACTTTGAATGTTAAGAATGGTAACGAAATAAGTGGTTTTTGTTTTACACCTCAAGATGGAAATTCTATTCTTAGTAGCTTATCGGCATCATTATGGTTTCTTTATCCTGATTCATATAAAGAAAAAATTAAAGCCCTATCTCACTTATTTTTTGAAAATATTTGAAACTTCAAGTTCACAGTCTAATTACTGGTCCTTTCCAGGAAAATAGTTATATCCTAAGTGAAATGTTATCTAAGGATTGTATATTAATTGACCCTGGAGATGAAGCAGAAAAAATTTGTTATTTCATCGATAGTAATAAATTCAATCCTATCGCTATAATTAATACGCATGCCCATTTAGATCATATAGGAGCCGTACAAGAAATAAAAAATAAATATAATATACCTTTTTATCTTCATTATTTAGAGAAGCCTATACTGGAATCGTATCCTATGTCATGTAGATTGTTTGGTATTACAGCTAAACCAATACCAACAGTAGATAATTGGATACAAGAAGGCGGTGAATTAAATATTGGCATATTCAAATTTTCCATTATTGAGACACCAGGTCATACCCCTGGAGGTTGTTGTCTTTTAATTGAAAAGTTACTTTTTGTCGGGGACACACTTTTGCCAGGAGGAGATTGGGATATGCTAGAAGAATCACTTTTATATCTTATGGAGAATGTGAAATCTGATGTAACGGTTTATTCAGGACATGGTATAGAGACTAATCTTAGGATTGAGAAGGAAAAAAACCCTTTTTTAATTTCACTTAAATCCAATTTAAATTAGTATTAATTACTTTAAATTTATGTTTTACAGTATTTTGTGAGTTTAGATGAAAATTTCAGATAAAATAAAAGAATATAAAAAACAAAAAAAAGTATTCTATAGTTTTGAATATTTTCCACCCAAAACTGATTTTGGTATGGATAATTTATATAGTAGAATTGATAAAATGTCCTCTCTTGATCCAGCTTATATTGATATTACTTGGGGTGCAGGCGGTAGTACAGCAGAAAGAAACAATTCAAAAATACTTTGGATTGGATGTTATGATGCATCTTACTTGTACAAATATGTCTGTTAAATTGATAGATGAGGTTCTTTCTGAAGCTAAAAAAAATAACATTTCTAATATATTGGCCCTTAGAGGAGACCCACCGGAAGGTAGTAATGAGTGGCGAAAAGAAAATCAGGCATTTAATTATGGTGTAGATTTAGTTCATTATATTAGAAAAAATTTCGGTGACACATTTTTTTTGGCTGTAGGGGCATATCCAGAAACGCATCAAGAGCAATCTGATCCTGACTTAGATATTACTTATTTAAAAGAGAAGGTAGCCGCAGGTGTTGATATTATCGTTACTCAGTTATTTTATGATATAGATAAATTTCTCATATTTATCCAAAGGAATAGATATACCCATTATTCCAGGAATTATGCCAATTCATAATTATTCTAGATTTAGAAAATTTACTCAGTTTTGTAAGGTAAATATTCCTGAAAATATTCTTAAAAAACTTGAACCAATAAGAAATGATGATGCAAGTGTAATTAATTTTGGTATTGAGGAGGGAGCCGATATGTGTGAAAAGCTAGTAAAAGAAGGGGTGCCAGGATTGCATTTCTATACGCTCAATTTAGAGCATTCGGTAAAAGAAATATTAAACTCAATTGGATTGATTTCAGATAACAAAGCTAATAGAGAACTACCTTGGAGACAATCTTCAGATGAAATCAGAAAATCATCTGAAGATGTTCGTCCAATATTTTGGAGTAATCGTCCAATAAGCTATCTTACTCGCACTGAAAACTGGGATGATTTTCCGAATGGTAGATGGGGAGATATAAGTAGTCCTACTTTTGGTGAATTAAACCAATATCATGCAATAAGAGCGGGATCGCAGAGTAATGAAATTAGAGATAAAAGAAAAAAGATTTGGGGTCAGCCACAGTCTATAAAAGATATATCAAATGTTTTTATGTCTTTTTGCAAGGGAGATATTAATGCTTTGCCTTGGTGTGAAACAAAACTTGCAATTGAAAGTAAGCAGATTTCTAATGAATTAATCAAATTAAATGAATCAGGATATTTTACTATAAATTCACAACCTAATGTTAATGGGGTCCCATCTGATGATACTCATTTTGGATGGGGAGCTGAAGGCGGAAGAGTATACCAGAAAGCATATTTGGAGTTTTTTACTTCAAAAGAAAATCTTGATATATTAATAACCAAGATTAAAAAGAATAATAATATTTCATATCAAGCTGTAAATGTATCTGAGGATCTAATTTCAAACGTAAGAAAAGATAGCGTAAATGTTGTAACATGGGGAGTGTTTCCTGGTGAGAAGATAAAACAACCAACTATAGTGGATGCACGCTCGTTCATGATCTGGAAAAATGAAGCGTTTAGCCTATGGATAAATGATTGGGCATCTATTTATGAAAAAGATTCTATTTCTTACTTATTATTAAAAAAAATATATGAAAATTATTATTTGGTAAATATTGTAGATAATAACTTTATTAAAAGTAATATGATAAAACAGATTATAAAATAATGAGACAACAGAAATTTCATAGTTTTGAAAAATCCTTATTAAATAGTATATATACAATAGGATATGTTAAGAGCAATCAGAGTATCATTATAGCTGTTTCTGGTGGTAAAGATTCTATGGCACTATTACATGCCATGATAAAATTAAATCATTTACTGAAACTAAATCTAATTGCTGTACATATTAACCACCATATAAGAAAAAATTCTACAGCAGATGAGTTATTTGTTAAAGAATTTTGTGATCTCAATGATGTAGAAATTATTATTGATCATCTTGACCCAGATATAAAGTCAAAAGATATGAGTATTGAAGAATGGGGACGAGAGTTACGCTATAAGTCATTATATAGAATTTCATCCAATTTTGATTCTTGTCATATTATGACTGCACATCATGGAAATGATCAGATAGAAACAATTCTATTTCATTTATCACAAGGAGCCGGAGTTTCTGGATTAAGAGGTATACATTCAAAAAGAAATAGACTAATAAGACCACTCTTATCATTATCTAATAATAAAATAGACAACTACATACAAGATATTGGAATTCCATGGATTGAGGATCAATCAAATAGCGATTTATCTATTCCACGTAATTTCTTAAGACATAAAATTGTTCTTCCTTGGGAAAAAGAAAATCCTAATTTGGTTTCAGCGTTTAACCAAATTAGTAAGAATGCTAATGATGTGCATGAATCATTAAAGTTTTCTGCAAGTATTCTAATTCCACAATTAATTTGCAATAAAGAGGATGATCAAATTTTCTTAGATGAGCAACTATTAAAAGCTATCCCTCCATACTTATTATCAATTATTTTTCAGGAACTGACTTTGTCAAATGGGCCATGGAGAAGACATATCCATTATGAATTATATAATTTTGTTACATGCTCTAAAATTGGTCAGATATATAATATAGATAATAGCTGGAGGTTACTTAAAGACAGGAAAAAATTTATACTAAAATATGAAGATTATATTAAAAAAAATTCAATACCTGTTAATCCAGATACAGAAATATTAATAGATAATTTTATTTTTTCTTGGAAATCAAGTACAACAAAAGAGCAATTCAATAATTCGTATAGTTCAGAAATAATTGATGCAAATAAAATAAGGAACAAGACCCTAAATCTGAGATTATGGGAAAAAGGAGATAGGTTTAAACCAATTGGCATGAAAGGGTCAAAAAAATTAAGTGATTTTTTTATAGATGAAAAAATTGATATTTTTACTAAAAACAAACAGTGGTTATTATTAGATGGTAATAGAATAATTTGGGTTTGTGGTAGAAGAATCAGTGATGATATAAAGATCACTTCTAAGACTAGAAAATTTGGAAAATTTATTTTTAAGAAATGATATATTTATAATGGAAATTAATAAAATAAAACTAATAAAAATTATTGATGAGACTGCTATACAAAGTCGGGTAAAAGAGATAGCTACTGAGTTATCAAATAAGTTTGATAATAAAAAACCAATATTTATTGGTGTATTAAATGGGAGCTTTATTTTTATATCAGATTTGGTTAGAAATCTTAGTATTAATTGTGAAGTAGATTTTATTAAAGTATCAAGTTATAAAGGACAGAATACTACCGGCACAGTAAAGCTATTAAAGGATATATCTGCTGATATTACAAACCGACATGTTGTTATTGTAGAGGACATAATTGATTCAGGATTAACAATTGAATTTCTTGTGAAAAGACTAAAAGGGGCTTCGCCACAAAGTATATCAATTGTAACTTTATTGCTAAAGCCTGATATTGCAAAATTAAGTTTACCAATAGATATAATTGGGTTTGAAATTGCACCAGATTTTGTTGTAGGATACGGCTTAGATTATGATCAAGACTTTAGACACTTACCGGCAGTTTATAGATTGGAAAAATAAAATATGACAAAACAAAATGGAAAAATTGATCCTTCAAATAGTAAAATGAAATATAAGGATAATAAAGATAATAAGAACAACGAATTTCAATGGAAAAGAGCTGGGAAGACATCTTTTATTTGGGTGTTTATACTAATCGCTGCAATCTTTTTTTCAGGACTATTTACTTCTGCTCATCAAAAAACTATAGAAATTCAGTATTATCAATATAGAGCATTTTTAGAAGATAAGCTTATTAGTAAAGCAACAGTAATTGAGGATGTTTTTACAGGAGAGTTTGAAACACCACAGACAATAATATCTGATGTAGGACCCATTGAAAATGTAACAAAGTTTAAAGTTATTATTCCTTTTATTGATCGCGAAATAATGTCAGAATGGAACAATTATGGTGTTGATTATAGTTTTAAGCAGCAGTCTATAGACTGGACAGGATACTTTTTAAATATGCTTCCTTGGCTATTAATTATAGCAGTATGGATTTTTATTCTAAGAAGGATGCAGTCAGGTGCAGGTGGAATGAAGGGTATTTTTAATTTTGGTAAAAGTAGAGCAAAAATTTGGACGTCAGATATGGAAAAAATAACATTTGATGATGTTGCTGGCTGTGTTGAGGCTAAAGAAGAATTAAAAGAGGTTATAGATTTTTTAAAACATCCTAAGTTATTTGAAAGATTAGGGGCAAAAATTCCAAGAGGAGCGTTATTAGTTGG
>LWDU01035750.1_pt1 | contig 40490 bp, 53 predicted proteins | sample 727161 | NCBI WGS metagenome assembly LWDU01 (sample SAMN04566230, study PRJNA314399) | hydrothermal vent metagenome | isolation source: deep sea hydrothermal plume seawater | place: Mexico: Gulf of California, Guaymas Basin | collected 2004-07-11
GTGGGTATTGCGGGGGTTATTTCTGTGGTGTGGGGGAAAGCAGTGAGGAAGATGGCCCGGTATGTGGAGGGGGCGTTTTTGGTGGAGTCTGGTCAGAGGGTAGTCCATACAAGGGTAGGGATGTTTGCCCCCGTTGCCTTTACAAAGCAATAGAGATAGGTTTTGTTCCTCATTGTGGGTTAGATGGAATCCCAGACTATGTGCGATTTCCACAAGCCCCACTTAACTGGAATTGGAAGCAAATGCAATACCTTATCAGGAAGGTGATTTGATGGTAAACTTTAATTATCCTGCTAAGTATGGAACAAAGTTTCAGGATTTTGGAAGTTGGGTGGATGTAAGTCATGAAGAGTTCCTATATGATATGACCCAGCAACCAGAAGTTTTTCATATTAACAGTCATGTGCCATTCATAGGAATGATGAAACGGAAATTAACGGATACAGGAAGAGTAGCAAAAAACGAAAGTGTGTGGATACCTATTAAAGAATGCGTTGCGATAACGACACCATATGGCAAAAATGCTGATGATGTATTATTGCTTGTTCCTAATCTTGATGAAAATCTTTTGCCCGAAACAACTTTTTGGGAAGAAGGAGTCACTGGAACTCATACAGGTGCCGGAGCATTCACTGGAAAATACTCTGGATATACTAAAAGATTTATTGATGCTTTTGTGGAGACGGGAGATATGGATTGGAACAGAGTGACAATTCCTAATAGCAGTGAAGATTCTAAGAGGAATCGTTTCAAGAACTCCCTCCGAAAGTTATTGATGTCTTTAGACCATTCATGGCATAATCCCGTTGTCAAGACCCACAACTTTAGCACCACCCGTTTCAGTAATATCCGACAAGATTACTATCTGAAACAGAACAAAATTGAAGAGGAGGCCAGAGAAAAGTTTTTGAGTGCTGTGTTTCAGAATGCCAATGCCATGAATGAGAATTATGAAGTGGCACTGCCAACTGAACCACCATATTATCTTCAGTATGTCGTTGATAAAAAACACTTTTTGGACAACTTACAAGCAGCCAAAAATCAATATGATTATGTGGAAACCAGTGAGGGTGGTGGATGGTGGCACGCATCTGGATTCTTAAACATTAAAGTTTTAACAGAGATAAGGGGGCTAACTCCACAAGGAAGAAACATAAAACTTTTGAACTGGGCTACATCAAAGCATCTTCTGGATTACTTAGATATTGCACCAAATCCATTGAGACCATTTATTTGGACCTTAGAACTTATCAATAAGGATAATAATTTAGTTCCGTATGGGTCACATAGTTATAGTTATAGAACCTATCACCATGCACATGGCGGAATGTATGGATTATTACCTTTGAATAAATGGCGTTCTATCTCACCCACAAAAGCATGGAAAAACTATTCCGTAGGTGTTGAATCAGGATGGGACACAGATGGACATAGTTCTGAAGCAGAAAGTTTTTACTTGGAGGCTCATGACAATCCAAAAGGGTTTTGCCCTATTTGTGGTGGTTATATTCCTAATGCAGAACACCGAGGTAAATATCCGGGTGCTATGAGTCGGTTTGATAATGAAACTGAAATATGCTCTTTGTGTGGGTCGGCTGAAGCCATTGGGCCAATGATGGATGCTGATGCAGGAATTACTATGAGATTGGCAATTCAAAATGGAGATTGGAATATGTGGCGACAAGGGGTAAAAATGGGAAGAGGTGCTGTTAAAGAAATGATGGAAGCCTCTGCACGAGCCACAAAGATATTCAAAGAAGGCAAGTTCAAAATCGGAGATATTACAGATGAATATATGGAGGGAAATGAATGAAAAGAATTATTGATGCAGCAACAAAATTAGTTATGGCTTGGGATGAACGCAAGTATCTTAGCGAACATATAGAAGCATTAAGAGAGGCTATTTTAGCCATTAAGGAATAACTTTATAATGGTGATTTGACCTATGCTTAGGTATGATGGACATTCAGGCATGGATATATGAAACGAAAGGCGAAGCACTTGAGGGTGCAACAGATTGGCTCAAAGCAAACGACCTTGCTGATGTTGTATCGCCAAACAAGTTGGTTCAAACTTTAATTCCTAATGTTATTCATGGTGTTTATTTTGATAAGTGTTATGTTGTGCTGTCAGTAGGATTAGAAACAATGAAGGGATTGCGTGAACAGCAATCAATCCAGAGAAAGGTAGTCACAGACAAATTAGAGGCTTTAGAAAACAAGAGACAAGCCTTAGTGAGAGAGAACCGTTGGGTCTTAGAGGTGAATACTGATGAAGAGTGATGCAGAGAGCAGTCCAGTGGTATATAGAGTCAAAATGCTAAGGCGAGCCGATGGTAGCCGAAAAATTATAGAAGTTATTACAGAGGGTGAACCTGATGAGTCAAGGGACTGATTTAGATAAGTGGTTAGATTCGCTTAGTGCAGATATAGATAAATGGGAAGCGAAAACTGGCAGAACTTTCTTGGGAGGTATCTTGACTTCTCATGAACGAAGTTGGTTGGAATGCTATTTTGATAAACACGCTCATAAGATGGCGGGCATAAGAACTATCACAAGTGGGTTGGCAATTGTTCTATCCACAATTATTCTATATAAGGTTTGGTGAAGTAATGAATGTGTTGGGATTGTTTGATGGAATGTCTTGCGGTCAAATTGCATTGAATAGGGCAAAAATACCCTATGATAATTACTACGCCAGCGAAATTGATAAGTATTGTATCCAGATTGCTCAAAAGAATTATCCTGACACTATTCAAGTCGGAGATATATGCAGTCTAACGAGTAAGGACTTACCGACAATAGATTTGTTAATCGGCGGTAGCCCCTGTCAGGGTTTTAGTTTTGCTGGAAAGCAACTTAATTTTAGTGATGCACGCAGTAAACTTTTCTTTGAGTTTCTTCGTCTTAAAGATGAATTGAAACCTAAGTATTGGTTGCTTGAAAATGTTAAAATGAGAAAAGATATTCAAGATGAGATTTCAAGATTGTTAGGTGTTCAACCAATTGAAATAAACTCGGCTTTAGTGTCTGGGCAAAATAGAAGAAGGCTATATTGGACAAACATTCCGAATGTGACTCAACCAGCAGACCTTGGTATTTCAGCAAAAAGTTTATTGGAAGATAGTTCATATGAAGTGGCCACTACCAGAAAAGGTAAAGATGGAAATCCTCGTCAAATAGTTAGACCACCTACTGATAAGTTTGGTTGTATTACTGCCAGTTATGTAAGTGGACCTAATGGAGATGGTCGGCCTGCTAAGACAAAGTTTTTCGGAGATTATGCTCCGGGAAGAGTGCAGAAACTAAGTCCACTGGAAGCAGAAAGGCTACAAACTTTACCAGAAAATTATACTGAAGGTGTTAGTAATACCCAAAGATATAAAATGATTGGAAACGGCTGGACTGTGGATGTTATAGCCCACATATTTAGTGGAATTACGATATAGAGTGATGGACATGGGACTTATTAGAAGAATCTATGAGTGGTGGTATGGCGATACTATTAGAATTGCTGGAACTGCTGGAATGACTCTAAAAGAATATAGAGCCTATCAGAAGAAAGCAAAGAAAACTATTTGTAATCAATGTAAGGACCCTCATTCCTTGCGGATGACTGATACCAAAACTTTAACTTGTATGGAATGTGGAAATAAACAATCCAGTTGGGATGGTGAAAAATAATGGGGCGAAAATGTGGAGCCTGTGGTGAAGAAGGCCATACAGCAAGAAACTGTAAATTAAATGAAGAAGAAAGAAGGTTGTCTAAACTTCCTCCACCCACTAAGATTCATATTTCATTAGGTGAGGGTAGGATATGTGGGTCGGAAGAAGAAATAGAATGGCCGCCAAAATGGTTAGAAGATGAGTTAGCGAGAACTTTGCCTATCTGCGAGGATTGTCAGGCAATCTATAAGGAAAGATTTAATCGGGAATTAGAATTACCTTCAGTTGATTCTGATTAGGCCAGTTCAATACAGCCGACATTGGGGTATGGCAATCACATATTTTGTGGGTGGGCTGTATTGATAGCAACTCTAACTGCGCTGTGGATAAAGTCTTACCAGCCATCAATGCTGATAATAATTTTTGAATTAACTCTGTGTTTGTGAATAACGAAACGAGTCCTCCACAGTCAGGACATACTTTTTCTATACTCTTCATGACTTATCCATCCACCCTATTCCTTGTTTCCAATTCAAAATGTTGGATACAGTAAGAGTATCAATGTGATAAACTTTAGACCCAGATAAAATAGAGTTTTGATATTGTGATTGAAACAACCAATCTGAAAATGCACCGTCTTTATTATGTCTTGGTTCGTGAGTATGACTCCGAGTATTATTCTCAACTCCCAGAGAAGGCCCGAATGCACCCGACTCCTCCATAGGTAGTTTCCGAGCCGGATAATCATAATGTTCAATTCCGTTATGGCCATAGAGAACATCAGAGTCAAAGGTATAGAATGGTGTTCGGTGGCCTTGATAAAACCCATCACCCAGAGTAGGTTGGGTAGCAAAGAAAGTTCTAATAGTATTATCATTCCAATTTATTTCAACAAATAGGCTGGCGGGCAAACCATTTTGTTTGTATGTCTCCGCACCACCCAAATGGCCATCATTATATTGAATCTCAAAAGTTTTGATTCCAGATTTTTGTGGATACCCTCCAGCCAAGACCTGAAAAAATCCCTCCATGCTTACCTCTGCTTTATCAAAAGATTCATTACGAGCCTTCCCAGACTTGACTATATCTATGGGAAGCATAAATACTCTTCGGTGTTTCTGCTACTTAATCTTTATGTAGGTGCTATACTATATCAAATATATGGCGTGGTTAGATGACCCAGCAGTTCGTGGGGCTATTTCGGATTTCGCTCGGCAGCGTGAAGTAAAACTTACGGTGCATCCTTCAACAGACAAAGCAGATGACTTTGGATTTCGCCAACAAAGATTTCAGATGTCTGATTCCGTCAGAGATTGTTTGAAAACTTTAGATTGGCCTGCACGAGAGGTGAGTATATTTGTTAGCACTAACTTAATAAACTGGAATATGGCTCAACTACCGCCACCTCTAAGAAAAAAAGGAGTTAAAGGGTTTAACAAAGAAGAGATTAAAGTATTCAGAGAAAGATGGAAGAAAACTTTAATGAGAGATGAGTGTAAAAAATTACACATTGACTTTGATACCATATGGGTCGGAAAAGATTTGGTCTGGGATGTTGATTTACCAAACCATCCCGGTGCTGCATTTGGAGTGGCCAATGATATAGCAAAGTTTTTGGAAAGTCGTCACGACCTCCATCCGCAGATTGTGTTTTCGGGAAGTAAGGGTTTTCATGTCTGGATACAGAGTCACGAAGCAAAACTTTTGGCCAAAAAGGTAAGTCCTCATTATGAGCAAACTTATGATAACCAAGATGATGCTCTTAGATACATATCAAAGATATACAAAACTATTGTGGAATCTATGTTTGATGAAGCAACTACTGGAACAAGTATCAATTATTTAGATTTATCTCCGATTCAAAGACAAGGTGTTATCAGGTGTCCATATAGTATCCATCCAAAGACAGGTCAAATAGTTTGGCCATTAGATAAGCAGGAGAGACAGGACTTAGAAAGTTTGACCGAAGATAACTATGATGTTAGTTTGTGGGACATTATTACAACTATTCATCCATGGACTAAAACCAATGAAATCCGGCGAACCGATTTCCCAGAAATGGGTATTCATCCTTTTAATGAGGTTTGGCAGCGAGGGTTTCCTATGTGGAAACTTTAAGTAGTCGTGATGTTTAGATAATAGTATGGTATCGGGGGCAGACTTGAGTGAACAAGAAAAAGTTTATGCCTTAGACCATTTTACCGATTCTGTGTTTGAGGGCAAAGGTTTATCAGCAATTAAAAGAGACATTCTCAGATGCAGATGCAGCAAATGTGGTGAAGAATCTTTGGATGTCGGGTGGGGCACGACAGATACTATCAAATGGATATTCTTTTGTGGGCATGGTTACGAAGTGGTGATGAACTTTCATCGGGACACAATAAAAAGATTGGTGGAGAGTTTACTATGACGAGTCAAGATGATATAATTGCAGCACTAAAGGCTGAAAAGCATAAGATTTTATCTATGACTGTGGCTCCAAACAATGTTATCACCGCAGAAGATATTGTCGCAGATATGCAGAACCAAGCAAATCCGGGCAGAGGAAACCAAAAAGTTTCTGCTAACTCCAGAATGGGCGCACCGAAACCACCAGTCGGAAACAGTGAAGTAACCAAAGAAGATGTCAAAAACTTTTTTGATATTCCGGGACTAAAGAAGATGCTAAAAGGCGATAGGAGATGAGTTATTATGAGTATTGGCGTTAAAGTTTAAGTAAGTGCTACAACAATAACCAACAGAGGAATCTTTATGGGCTTACAAGAATATACGCTGCGAATGGCTATTTGTAAGGCTTGTCCTAAGATACAAAAGAAATTAACAGGAAGTTATTGTTTACTATGCGGATGTATTTTGAAGTTCAAGGCCAGTAAAGAAAATGAAAGTTGTCCTTTGGGTAAGTGGTAAGATGAAACAAATTGAAATGGGTGAAGCCATTACAGGTTTTACTACTTATGATTCGGCTTCAGAAGCAGAAGGTTATTTTCATAGTTGGGGTCGTGGTGCAAAAAGTTTTATTCCTGCAACAGTGTTCTGTCCACAATGCAGTAAACTGCGAGAGCATAATCCCAAGACAGGAAAAGTTGATATGAAAAGAAATCATAACGCTGAAGATTTTTGCTGGGATATTGTTTACGAAACAGATGGTGAAGAAACTTTTGGAAGATGTAACAACTGTGGTCACGACATGAGAACAGTGGAAGAAACTACCGAAACTTTTAGAGGAGTTGGTGACGACCACGCTACTGAACAAGAATGGGTTGGAGAAGGTGTTTATGAATCAGGATACTTTTGGTTAAGTCAAGAAGATTACAAATCAGTGTTTCAAGTAGTTATTAAGGCTCACAAACAGAAACTTAATCTAAGTCCTGCGGTGCTTGTTGGAGGCAGTGGGTATATTTTGAATAATCAAAGTTTCCTTAAGATAGTTAAGGAAAAACAATACAAAGAACAAGATAATCGTATGGGAATCCCCAGACAATGCTGGCAAAGTCTTTAAGTATCAGTTCGGCATAGTATATTATATGATTAGTGACGAAGAGAAAGAACTTATTGCCGCACGAGAAAAGTGGGCAGATTTTCCTATCATCAATTTTTGGCATAATACTAATGATGCACCCGATGAGTTTTTTGAAGAATTGTTAGCGACTGCACGGGAAGAAGAAGTCAGCAGTAAACTTTCTCGGACAACTACACGAACAAAAAAGGGCGGAGTGGGGAGTGCTAAATCAACATATGTTGGTCACCATACGGGAGGCACAGAAATCAAATATCCAATCACTGCTAAGAAATGGGGAAAGTTTTGGAGAACCTTGGACCACCAAAAAAAGAAGAAATATGGTAAAAATGCTGGAGTCGTGCCTATTGAACCAGATAGAAAAACTGGAAAAGGTGGAACAGAGTGTTTAGACTTGGTAGTAACTAAAGGATTAGACTTGAAGGTTGGCTCAAAAAGAATGGGAACCACTGCTTTTGAAAAAGGGCCATTTAATACAACTATCACATATGAAATGTTAGACCGTCAATGTAATCATTGTGCAAACAAATGGATGACATTTGTTGAATATAAAGACACTAAACCGGGCACCACTTGTTCAAAATGCAAGAAACAAAATGATTTCAAAGATATTAAAGGTCCATATAGTAACAAAGTAAATACTTTGTTGTTTCCAGTAGGAATGGTTGGAGATGGCCAAACAATAGCATTTATTCAACTACAAGGAAAGGAAGCAAAAACTTTTGGAGGGATTAAGCCCGGCGACAAAGTATGTTTCCGAGGTTGGCTAAAAGGTCAATGGTATGATATTACTGTTCCAAATGGAGGTGGATTCCAAAGAATGCACCCAACTGGTTGGGCATATGGCAAAGGAGATAAAAGATGGAAAACTATTTTCGCCAAAGGCGGCTTCGGTGCAGTGCCATTACTAACATTAGGTAGCACAGGACACGATGGATTCATTAAGTCATGAATACTAACATTTATATGTCTGAAAAGTCCTATAATATATATGGAGTCTAAATGGTCGGTTGAAAACTTCCAACAAATGTTGGATTCACCATTGGCTTCAGAGTGGGATGTTGATGAGGCAGAAAAAAGTTTAGAAAGAATTGTCAGAAAATCAGCGAGAAGTCAAATAAAAGATTGGCAAACCGCAAGTATTTATCCAGTAGTGGGTTATCATCCAAAATATATGGTGACTCCAGAGTTAATAGGTGTTGCTGTGGTTGGAACTCCATGGAAAAGTGAGGAGACTGCTACATATTTGTATGCCATGGAAGATGAATTGCCAGAGGGATTGATAGATTGGATAGACCAAGTTATGGATTTAGGAGATGGATTAGATTGCGCTTGTAAAATAATGTTAAATTATCAACGAGCCATTATTCCAGTAAACGGAGAAAGTTTAGACCTCTGGGATGAAATCTTCCAAGATGTATTGGATGGTAAGCGCAGCACAAATTATCATAAACTTTGTAAACAAAATCAAATAAAGGTAGTATCCACAAAGTCCACAAATCTTTTGACTCATAACAGCGTGATTCAAATGGATATATTCAGTTCTTCTTTTAGGAGGGATTGGGCGTGAGTTGGGAATTACATGACCCAGAAGAGGGTGAGATAACTAATTGGAACCATATATTCAAAATGTGGGTGCTATGGGTTCTATTAACCCTATGTGTATTAACAGTATTATCCTAAAGTTAATAAGGGTGGTTCAACCTATACCTTAATAGGTGAGATGATGGATGAAAAGGAGATGCGGGCGTGGACTGTAATCATGGAAAACAATGTTCAAAGACAAGGAGATGATTTATGGAAAGTGACCAGCAGCACTGAAAAGAGCAAAGTTTATTCAGTGATTCGTTGGGCAAATACGGATTTGAGATGTGATTGTATGGGATTTAGACACTATAAGAATTGTAAACATATTGGGGCCGTCAAAAAAATGATTGAAATTGCACGGAGGAATGGCTGATGGCACAAAGAAAGTGGATACCGACAGTAATAAGTATGTTAGAAAAAAGTGGAATGAGAAGCGTTGATATTGAACTGGAACTTCAAAAAAAGTTCCGTCACTCGCCTTCGGCACGCAGTATTACTGCGGCTCTGAATGGAGATATGAGATTCTTTCAGATTGGTGAGGCGCACAATTGTTCCTTGTTTAAGCAAAAGAGCCATTTAGTAAAAGTTTGGGGATTGCGTGGAAACAGATATTCGGAGATGGAGCCTTATGAACGACTCTGATGTTTATGTTATCCTTCTGGATTTTCATGATGGTCGCAGAGATATTAGTGATGTCGTATTTCAAAGCAGAAATGATGCCGAGAATCATGCTCAAACTTTAGAAAACTGTAAAGAAATAATGTTTACGATTGTTCGCAGGGCGAATGTAGTATGAAATGTTGGAATGCGTGCTGTGATAGGCTTATTGATAGGCCGATGCAGAATCTAAATAAAACTCAAACTGACTATTGTAGTTTATATTGTAGTTTGTTTGTTAAGAATAAATTACAACCTATTCCATTCAGTGATTCTAAACATCATAAAAACCATGCTAAAAAGTTTCCTCTTATTCCGGCTCAATGTGAAAATTGTGGAGACGGTATAAACTTAGGATATGAGTTTTCCGAATCTAACAGGGCATTTTGTAGCAAAGTTTGTCATCAAAAAGCAAGAAAATTACAGGGTCGGCGAGGGTTTGTTCGCTACCAGATGGTTAAATTACTCCGGGATGGTGGAAGGGAATGGTGGTCTGCAAGAGCATTGGCACAAGTTTTAGATAACAAACAAATGATTCATACACTATCTGCTGGAGCAGTGGCTCAACATTTGAGGAGACCACAAATCAAAATAATGATTGAAACTTCGCCCAAAGGAAGTATGCCCACACAATACAGATTCAGAAGTGAGTATTCTCGCTACCCATTAGTAGCCTTAATTCGTGGTGACTTCAACGATAGTGACCGCAAAACTTAAATAGGGGATTCCATATAGGTAATGTGAGTATCATGGAAGATTCAGAACATATTGAGGATGTGCCTTTGGCGGGAGTGGCCAAGACTCACATGAAACATAAACCTAAACTGTGGTGGGATAGTTGGAAACACTACAAAACCAAAAGAGGCGCACAAGCATATGCTAAGAAACACAAGGGCGTATGGGTAATTATTGATTGTAGTCCTGAAATCATGACTCCCAGAGAAGTTGAATGGATGGGAACATGGGTCGTAGGTCGTGCAGACACTTATCTTTTTTATCAACACCAAATGGGCACTCAGTTTGATAAGTATTATCGTGCAGTGGAGATTTGGGATGATGGCGAACTGATAAAAACATTGTGAGGGAAAATAACATGACTGATGAATATGCTGGCTGTGATGTAAGTATTTACAATGTGCCTAAACCGCATGAAGTAGTTTACTGTGAATTAAGTTTAACAGAAAATGCAGCAAACATTCTAAAATCGTTGGCAAATCAAGATGAATCCTTAAAGGATTTCTGGTATTTGTATGTGAGTGTCACTGGCGGAGGTTGCTCTGGTTATTTATATGATGTTCAAATCTTAGCGAAACACCCTCCAGACCATACACAAGTTTTAGTATCCCATGGTATTGAAATTGTAATCAATGTTTGCGATTCCACTTTATTAGATGGTATTGAAATTGATTGGGATGATTCTTTAATGGGTGGTGGCCTTAAGTTCAAAAATCCTAATGCAACGAAAACTTGTTCTTGTGGTATATCCTTCAAGTAATGAACCTTCAACTTAATAAGAGTCATTGGTAGTATCTCTGGATAGTGATAGTATGAAGAATCTTCTAATTCTGTTAATTGTAGTTATGTTGTCGGGTTGTTTGGACAAATCCGTTAGTAATACTATGGAGTGTGGTGGTGGAGAACTTGTTGATGACAACTGGTGGGGTGACCATTACCAATGGAATGCCTTACCTATGAGTTATGGTAATACTACGAATTGGACAATTAACAACACCTCAAGCGGAGTATTGGATGTGGTCATAGAGATAGGGGCTTACTTTTCCGAAGCAGTTGGTCCATTAGAACAAGGTTGGCTTAATATCAGTTTAATACAAAATGAAACAGTATTATGGCAAAACCAAACATCAGAATCCGGCGTATGGAATGTTAGCATTCCTGTTAATACTTCGCAAGAAGTATGGCTTGAAATTAAGGCAACGGGCAAAGACACACACCCAGAGAACGATTACGGGGATTACTTTGTAGTCAAGTTCAATGGGAGGACAATGACTCCCGAATGGTGCGAATGACCGTTGGCTTTATATACTATGGACACCATATAGATAGTGAGGATGTGGCAATAATGACCGATGAGGATAAAAAACCAGAAATGACTGATGATGAACCATGCGAAGAGTGTGGTGCTAAGAATGATTGGACTCAAGATGATAACCGAGGAGAAGAATGGTGTAATCAGTGTGGGTCTGTGAGAGATGCTTATCAAATTGATTATGGAAAGGATTGGCGAGTCTTTGCAGACGGCGAAGGCGCAAGTCAAGAGCGAACTGGGATGCCGGCTACAAATCTTCTGCATGATAAAGGACTGACTACTGATATTGGTTGGCAAAACAAAGATTATGCTGGTGCAGCAATCGGTGGAGAAATGGCAAAGCGAGTAAATCGCCTACGCCGACAACATTCCCGAACTCGTGTTCGCAATAGCACCGAGAGAAATCTGGTATTGGCTCTGGGTGAACTTGATAGATTGGCCGGCCGCATGGGTTTGCCTCAATCGGTTCGTGAAGAAGCCGCTTATATTTACCGTAAGGCTGTTGAGGCTAAACTTGTTCGTGGCCGAAGTATTGAAGGAATGGTAGCGGCCTGTATATTTACGGCCTGTCGCCGCAGTGGTAACGCCAGAACTCTGGATGAAGTCGGAATGTATAGTAAAACAGGCCGAAAAGAAATTGGGCGCACCTACCGAGCATTGTGCAAAGCCCTCAAGATTCAAGTGCCGCCGACTATGCCTACCGAATATGTGCCAAGATTCTGCACAGACCTACATTTGCCTGTTAAAGTGCAAAGTCGTGCATTAAATCTTTTGGATAGCACACAAAGACACGCAAGTATGGCTGGTCGTGGTCCAACTGGAATTGCCGCCGCAAGTATTTACTTGGCAGGGATTTTGGAAAACAACCGAAGAACGCAACGAGAGGTTGCTGATGTCGCAGGAGTCACCGAAGTCACCATTCGCAACAGGTTCAAAGAAATGTGTGGTGTGTTAGGATTGAATCCAGACAACCCTGCTGAAATCAAAAAAGAATGATACGACACTTTATGTATCAGTAATGTATAGTAATAACTATGTTTCACATCTTGAATTGGCTCAAGTTGGATGTTCCAGTGATTGTTGGCTGGTATTTGGATGAATCATACGGGGTGCTTATGCCCTCTGAGGTCTGGAATAAACCCGCAGCCGACATTGATGATAAAATAAAAAGATATACTCCTCGTAATATGGAGGGCTGGGAAACTGTGTGCGAAGATTTGTTAGAAGCAGGCTGGCCAAAAGGCCGTGTTGTAAGTTTACGATTTTGGATTGAGATGGCAATTCAGAATCAGAAACTATTAGATGATGAATCCTTACTTAATACAGAAACATTAGCGAAACTAATGTCAAGGTTTAGTGACCCCAAAATAACGATAATAACAGGCAATCTTAATAATTTAATGGCCTTACTTCAATTTGGAACTACTTGGTCAAATGTGATTCACCAGCATGGAAACCTCATGCCCGTCAGTGATAAGTTATTTTTCTATATCCTTGGAAGTATGAGTGAGTTCAAAACAACAAGTTATTTTAACACAAAACTGCGTGAATATATTGAACAATTGATAGAAGAAGATGATGACTGGCATTTACAATTAGATGAAGCGCATTTACGAATCATTAAGGTAGTCATGACCCGAAGTGCGAATGAGCAGTCTTAAGTAGGTGCTGCTACATATCCAATACATGGAATATATTACCATACTTTGGGCTATTGCATTCTTATTTCTTATCGGATGTGTCTTTTGGCTTCAAAGCAAATTAGTAGTTGCTGATTTACAAATCAGAAATCTAACGATTGCAGGAGAGGTCTCTGGACAATCAGCAAAACTTTTAGAGGATACTCACAATAGGTTTGAAGGTCAGTTACACACATTAGAAAATCAGATTCTTAAAAAAGAAGAAGAAATTGAATGTTTACTGGTGGAAGTCAAACATCAAAAAGGGCGAGCGCAATCTGCCCACAGTAGCAAGGGTCAAATCTTAGAAAAATGGACTCCATTTTTGGAACACCCACAAATAGAACCTCAATGGAAACCAGAAGATTGGAGTTTCATGGGAAATCCATTGGATTATGTGGTTTGGGAATGGTATAAAGATAAAGATAAGAATCTGGCAGAAGGAAAAATAGTTTTGTTAGATGTAAAGGCCGCTAAAAGTCAATTAACAACTAAACAACGCCGCATTCGTGATTTAATCAAAGCAGGAAATGTTGAGTGGCGTGAAATCCGCTTGGATTAAAAACTTTAAGAGGGTGACTCACATTATTGAATCTATGCGTCTGCGAAATATAGTTCCGTGGGCGAACACCAATCTAATTCCAATAAGTAAAGAAAAAAGATTGAAGCGAAATGAAATTGGAATCTGTCGTGGACCCTGTAATTGTATGACTCTTATTCAAAATAATACATATCAGGTCTGCCCGTCATGCGCCCATCTATTGAAATATCTTGGTGAGGTGTGCGAAGTGCCGAATTGTAAAAACTATGGAGATGGTCAAACTCGGATGGCTACCAAAGGTGGACATATGTTATGTGGCTCCTGTCATAGTTCATATACTAAAAAAAGTGTAAACTGGGAGTGGGAAAGATTTGTGGAATATAGGTCGCAGATTTTATATCGGCCTGTATCTTATCAAAAGACAGATTTTTCTGTTGTAAAAAATCCGGTTGCACGCCATACCATAGCAGAATGTGTTAAATGTAAAAAGATGACTAAGATTTCAGTATCTCAATATCAATTCTGCGATACTTGTCGCAAACAAGAACAATACGCAAAAGAAACTTGTTGGTGTTGCGGAACTACTACTGAAGAGGCTTGTGGGATGGGTTGGGATACTGCCGAAGGAGTTTTTGCCTGTAATAGATGCGGTATTAAAAAGAGTAAATACAAATTGGCATCATATAGTATATTGAAACATCAAATTAGAACTCGTCTCCAATGCGACATTTGTAAAAAACTAATCAAGCACGAAGGCCGAAAAGAAGATAGGGCGTGTATTGACCACGACCATTCTAATAATAAAGTCAGAGGTGTATTGTGCCCTTCTTGTAATTTCCTTGATGGCTACATCAAGAAAAATGATTGCGCTCAAGAGTGGGCCAAACTTTATGTTGCCTATGTAGCCAACCCACCATTAGATATTCCCGGAATGCACTAACTTCATAAGGGTGATACGGCATACTCTTAACTACGAGCCGAAACCGGCAAGGAGATGAGAAGAATGGTAAACATTGAGATAGAATGCAAGGATGATTATAGCGCAAAGAAGTTTGAACGAGGAGAAACCCTACGATATTATTTGAAGGGTCCAGCAGCCGTATCTAACGATAAAGGAGAAATTGGTATGTTTGACCTCAAAGGCCGATATGCAGGAAAGTTTAAGGGTGCAGATGGCGCACGAGTGCAATTTGGATTGGTTAGCAAAGCAGAACACGCTAAGGTGACGCTTATTGCACCAAGCGGAGAAAAGATTCACATTGGCGATATTGGTGCTGGTGTAATGTCCACACAAGAGCGTATCACGCTCGGTATGTGCCTAAATAATGCTACGGAACTGATTGCTGCTACTATTGATGCAGACAATCAACCTCAAGGAATGGTTGGAAAAATCTTTGATTTGACTGACGAACTATATGCAGAGTATAACAGCCGCTACAATTCGTGATGTCCTATGATGTATCCGGGTCGCAGAGATGGACCAAGATGCCCAATATGCGGCACGAAATTACGAATAGGTGGCCACAGGCTATGGGGCACGGCAGTAGTGTTCTGTCCTGAGTGTGGCTTTGTGGATGATGACGGAGTAGGCCGCTATGCAGGTAAGGATTACAGGGGAGAATGAAATGAATGAAATAGATGCAGTTTTGATTGCTGGGCGGCATGAAGTTTGGTTAGATGATAAATTAGTAACCGATGCAGTTTGGCCAGATTCATTAGAGGCACACCACCTTCACGACCACGAATGGTTAGAGCGTTCTGCTCTGGGCTGGTTGAATAATTTACCCAACAAGCCACTACGGATTAACATGGTAATTACGGGTCTGGGGCAAGCCGTTGTCGCATTTTTGAAAATGTTTGATGTAGTTTATATGCACCGACAGGCTCCTCTGGAACTCAATTGTTTATTTTACAACAGAGATACCGAATCTTACACGGTTTCACCATGGGATAGATGACTTTAAGTAGTCGTTAGTTTTAAGTAGGTCTGACGACCTATGGTATCTATGCTGGAAGCGTGGTGTCAAGTAAAAAACTTGACATTAGAAGATGGTTTAATCCAAAATAATGCGCCTATGTCGTTAGAAAAGTCTCGTGAAGTAGTTTGTTATGCTCTAAGGTGGAGACTACGCCAGTGCAAGACCTGTAATAATCAATTTGATATATTGAACCAAGGATTCTTGTATTCTTGTGGCGATTGTAGCCCTGTTCAATAGTCTTAACAACTGGCTACCAACTCAAAGGCTTCGGGGTTAGAATAAACAGGATATGATTTTGCCCAACGAATAGACAGATTTCCAAACTTATCAATCCAAGTGCTTACAATGAGTTTATACCCAAACTTTGCACCCTTGGGATAAAAGAGTTCGCCACTTTCCCTATCTATGAGATTGCGAGGTATAGTCGCAGTATTATCAATTTCACAGGTAGTTGCACCATCATCAGCCTCACACCACATCTTTGCTCCAGCATAAGTAGCAAAGTTTACGAGTCTGGATTGTTTATATACAAGGGATTGGCACTCATCGTAATCCTTTCTAATTTTGAGTATGTCTGAACGGTTAAGTCCTTCGGAGGTTTCTCTGTAACCAAATAGACTCCAAGAACCATTCCCACCAAGTATCTCAGCCACGAGCGCAGTAAAACCAAATGTTTCATAATTATACCCTATGAAGGGATTTACCTCCTCTGGTGGTTTGAATGTCCCTGACCTCGCCATATCAAATGGTTTCCAGCCGCCATAATAATTTATCGCCGAGACAGCATCTTCTAAATCCCATTCAATTTGACTTATCAGATTATGATGACCAAGATGATAACCAAGAAGCCTCTGCAACGCAGTGGCCTTATCTGCAATCTGAGGTTGAAGCATTTTGCGTGTATGGTGTGCTGGAATCGCCTTTGGTCTGGGAATCGTTGCACCATAACAAGCCCACATACTTTGTGTAGTATAACAAAGGGCATCTGGGTCTCTGGTTCTTACGCTGGCCATGTATGGAAGTGTAGTCATGTTTTATGCTCTGTTGCACGACTATTTAAGGTTGTGCTTATGTTACGATGACCTCGCAGGCTCCGCTACACTCGGTCAAGTCGCTGTGCGACTCTTGGGAACAGCCTTTTCCCGCCGCAAGCGACTCCCTTATCCGGCAGGAGAGAAATCTCATCGGGTAACGCCCAATACTTAATAAAGGTGGTTTGACTATGTGTAGGTATGCCTTTACCTGATTTACCAGAGATGACTACAACGAAATCTAAGAACTATGATTTTCAACAAATCCTTGATTGGATTGAAGATGGTGATAGATTGATTATTAACAATCGTTACCAGCGTGGTGAAGTGGGTCAATATAAACCTGCATTCAGAACTCGGTTAATTGAATCTATTATTCGTGGTTTTCCCATGCCTTCTTTATTAGTAATGAAAAAGCCTATGGGACAACCCGATGAACTTATTGATGGGCAACAAAGATTAAGAACTGTGGAAGCATTTATGAATGGTAATTTTGCATTGGATGGGAAACATTTATTGTTGCTCAATGCTAAAGATTATGATAAAGTTAAGTGGAGTGACTTAGATGCAGACCACAAAGAACGCATCCGCAGGGATTACGAAGTTAAAACTGATTTTATTGATGACTCTATGCCAGCGTGGAAAGTCTATGTGTTAATAAACAGTGGGCAAAATCCTTTGAACAAGTGCGAACTAAGAAAGGCTATGTTTACTGAAGAAGAAGGTTACTGGATTATGGATGAAGCCGCTAAGGATAAGTTTTGGACTCGCTACTTTACGGCAGGTGGTCTCAAAAGAGAAAAAGGCACAGAATGGTTGTTCAAAGCCATTATTTCTATGGTGTATGGTAAAAAAGATATTATCTCACAAAACCAAAACCGTTGGTTGGAAGAAGGTATGCGAAAACTATTTAGTGATTACGATGTGCCTGCATTGAAAAAGTTAATCAACACTTTCAAAAACAATATGACCACAACTAACGAAATCTTCACGATATATCCATTTCAAAAGGTTGATTATAGCAAAGTCAAGACTTGTGTAAGCAAACCCAAAACGAAAACTTCAAACCCAATCGTGCCTATGATGAGTTACATGATGCACACATTGATTAAGAACTATGGAAAGAAGAACTTGGTATCTAATGCAGCGTTGGTTCGTCAAACTTTTTATGATTACTGCAATTCGGATGATGCTGCGTTATGTGCGAGTCATACTTACGGTATGAGTGGAAATGATGTTCTGCGAAGAAATGAACAACTTATGGCTTGTATGGAAACAGCACTAACTCCTATTATGAGTTCACCAAAGAGAGGTCACAAGGATAAAATCACACCAATACTCCGCCAGCAAGTTTTAGATTCACACCAAAACCCGGATGGTGATATTCTCTGTGAATTATGTGGTGAAGAACACAAAGATGAATCGTTGATTACTATGGACCATATCGTGCCATGGAGTGAGGGTGGACCCACGGAACTTATTAACTTACAACCAGCCCACCGTGCTTGTAATTCTGCAAAGGGTAACAAATTAGATGAGTAAGTGTTAAATAGAAGTCACGGTATAGGATAAGTATGGTGCGAATTAAGTTATTCAACAATGAGTTGGATTGGTGCCAAAGCCACGCTGAAAAGATTGTTAATCATTATGGTGGCGAAGGTAGTGCTGGTTCTGGGTCCTACAATCACAACAAAGTTAGTAGTAATTTAGTTGGAGTAAAATCAGAAGTAGCCACCAAAGTTTGGTTCAAACAGTTCTTACCTCTGGACATCATAGAATGCAACTACGAAAGTTTTGAAGATAGCAACTTAGTTGGTGACCTTAATATCGGTGGACAAAGTTTTGAAATCAAGGGACTACGGCCACATCAATGGGAAAAGTTTAAGCGAATGATTCCTCCAAGACAACTTCATCATTATGTTCAAGATAAAGCAATAGTTATCTGGACAACTGCGACTGGAGACACTAAAGATTCAAAAGTTTATCTCAAAGGTTGGAATTATGCCCACGAAGTTAAGACTAAAGGAATCAATGTTGTAACTATTTGTGATAATGTATGGTTGGAAAATGATGCTGATATGCGAAATATGCAAGAATTAAAGCCAATTTTACAAAGACTTAAGTAGGTGCTACACCTTAGATACATTATGCAGAATGTCAAAAGGGTGAAACTTGGCCTCAATGCTGAAATGGAAGTCGTAGTGACTGCTGATGTTAATATGAAAAATGATGCAGACCTTGATGATGTCTATTTTGTGATGTTCAATGTCTTAGACACGCCACTTCGGTTTGTAGTTAGCACAGCAGGAAACTTTACAGAGTTCTTAGTTGAGCGTGGCACAAAGGAAAAGGAAATCACGAAATGGTTTAGTGAGGAAACACCAGAAAAGTTCTTGGAAGAAGTAGTTAAACACCAAACTGACATCCTAATTCACAGTGATGAAAAGGTGCGTGTGGTTTTAGATAGTCAAAAGAATGCTGATTTAGCACGAGTAGTAGTTTCCTCTATGATTGAGAAAGGATACTTTATCAATATCACTAATTATACTATTCCGGGTAAAGATGAACCAGTGCAAAAGATTCAACAAGTTCCTACTGAAAGTTTGTTTCAGGATTTTGCTACCATGTTGGAAGTAATTAAGGAATGGGAAAACTTTGACTTTGAAGAGTTCCTGCGTGCCAAAGGAGTTCCTGAAGAAACTATTGTTGAAATGCTGGAGAGATAACTATGAGTGAAGAACCAGAAGTAATGGGCTTGCGAGAGATAATGAAACATTTAGAAGATGCTGGGAATATACCCGAAGGTTTTGTAATGATTTATATGATGGCTGACCCAGATGAAGCAGAAGATGATACGCAAACTGACTTCTTTTTCCGTGCATTTGCACAAAAACAAGACTTGCACCATAAGAAAACTGTATTGATGTGGGAAGATACACCCATTACACGCCACGAGATTGCGTGGTTTGGAGATTGGGCAGACATGGCAGAAGTGGCCGAGAATGCTGAATCAGAGATTATTTTTAACTTAGAGCGTTATTTGAAGGAAGGCAGTTTAACGATGATGCCTCGTATGGACTTTATGTTCGTCAATGAGAATCCACCAGAGGATTCTGTGGCTGAAGAAGATGATGTATTTTGAGGGAGTTTTATGCAGATTAGATTAGAACTTGGAGAAGGCAAATGGTTGGTCTTTGAAGATTATGGCGAGAAGCGAAAACATTTGAAAGTATCTATTGAAGATGCTTCAGAAGTTAAAGTAGTATTAGGGGTATGTTTGAAAGATGAGTTCAAGCGTGCTGGCCGTAGTTCGTGATTACCTTTATATGGGTCCTATGGTATAGGATAGTTAGAGATAGGCTTTCACCAGCCCTCTGTAAAAGGTGAAAAAGGATGACAGACATATTGAAACCAGTATTTGACAGCATGAGAAAAGGAAATATGAGAGTAAGCGCAGGCGGATTAAACCCCACTGGAGCCTCTTGTATCATTAAAGACGAACACGGAAACGAGAAATTAGTTGGCAAATGCCACCGACAGGTCTGGTATAGCAAAACAGGCGTGCCAAGAACCAATTTTCCTGATGATAAAACATTCATTAAGTTTGCCGTAGGAAATGCTATGGAAGATAACTTCCAACACCAGTGGAACCGTATGGGTTTGCTAATTGATGGAAACATTAAAATCCGTGAAGATGTATCGCAAGGCGACCCTCGTGGTGAGTTGATTATTTCTGGTGAGGCTGATGGTCTCCTTCGTGACTTTGAAGTTGATGACGATGGAAACATTACCCAGATTTCAAGCACCCATGCGATTGGTCTGGAGATGAAAACTAATCGTGGATACTTCTCTAAGAAAGAAGTTTATGGTGTCGGTAATAAGAAATACCCTCAAGGCCACCCAAAGTTAGACCATGTAATGCAGACGGCTATGTATTTGCGTATGCGTGGAAAGATGGAAGAATACTATGGAGTCACCATTGACTCCTTCCGAATAGTTTATTGCCAAGTGGATGATGGATTTACGACTTACTTTGATATTAGCCTTAGTGATGGCTACGGCGGAGAGGTCATTATCAAAGACCGAAGAGGTAATTTGGTAGTTCCTGATGCTTTGGCTTCACTTGAAGCAGGTGTAGCACTTGACCCGATTAAGGGATTGACGATGGAAAATATCATAGATAGATATTATCAATCTGCGGCAACACTTGAAGATGACGAAAATCCACCTGACCGTGATTACCAAATAAGATTTGATGAAGAAACTTTTGAAACCAAGCAGGCATCTGGTGATATTAGTAAAACTGGTGCAGGAACATGGGAAAAGAAACCTTTGGCCGAAATCGGTGATTGGCAGTGCCGTTATTGTGATTGGAAAGAAGTATGTTTGCCTTATGGTGTCTTGACTAAGGCCGTTGAAGATGGATTATTAACTCCTGAAGCGGCCATGGGGCAATTAGGAATCACCGTTTTTGGTGGTGAGTGAGTGCAAGAGTGGATTATTCCTTATGCTATGTTAGCAGTAATAATGAGTATCTTCTATTATTCGCTGTATAGTCATTTTACCCAAATGTTTACGGCTCAAGCAGATGTGACTGATATGATATTAGTTCATTTCCGTAATCTCAACGATGAACCAGAAGTTTCTGATATTGATGAAGGTCGGACTCATGTATTGGGTGGCTTCGTTCACGGTGATGCAGTTTGTTCAGAGGACTGTTGGTGTAAAGAGGAAGAATAAATGTCAGCACTATGGATTGGTGCTATCTGTGCATTTATCTGGGTCACTTTATTTTTTTATTTTTGTCTTTCTGCATTAGCAAACTTACGCAAAGATATTCTAAATCTTACTGAACAACAGCAACGACAACGGTAATATCATCGGTTTTACCACCTAAACTATGAGGAAAATCTTTTGGCGTAATGATTCCTTCTTCGTAGGCTCGTTGAGTGAATGGACTCCAGAGAGTTTTATCGTGACTACTATTGTAAGCATGGTTGGCAAGAGTCTTAGCCATCAATGAAGGTTTAGATATATCTATGCTTCTAACAATTTGGGCTGCTTGTGATGGATAAAGATTATCCCACAAGCCATCTGAACCCAAAATAATTATATCGTTGGTGAGTATGGGAACTGTGTATAACCGAGCATCATCTGAACATTCTTTGCCATCTTTACCTATTTGATACGGTTGGTCGTGCATATGTTGTTGAGGAGTTGTTTGGAAAAATATGTAGTTATTGCGAATGATAACTAAATTAGAATCTCCTATTTGTGCGATTTTAAGGCCCTCATAATCTGCGTGTGCCAAAAGAACAGTTGTGCTACCATCTTCAGAAAAACTATTTTCGGCTTCATCTAAAACAAGAAATGGTGAGGTAGTTCCTTCCAGAAATATATTTTTACATTTATTCATAAGTTCACGGGCACATTTTCCTGCATTGATTCCTTTGGCTCTCCACGAACCGACTCCATCGGCAACGCCAAGAGCATTGATTACAGAATTAGTAATAAAATACGCATCGTCTCCTCCGTCTAAAAGTTTATCATCACGAGGGATGTTGGAGGCACCCATGGCTAACATTATGCACCCTCCAGTAAAACTATTGGAAATCTCTTCCAATTGATGGTATGATTCATGAACTGGCGGATATACATTTTATTTTCATCCGTAGGTATTATCAGAGTATATTCCATTCCCTTGCTGTGCCCCCATGTTGTGTGCTGGTAAACATCACTTATCAATGCCTTATCTAAACTTTTTTCGCTTACAGAATCATTCAAAAAAGACATCCTCATGACAGATATATCCTCAAAATCATTACTTTCCATAGATAACCAAACTAACCAATCATCTCCTCCATCATCATATTGATACCATCCATCAGAGGGTAGTTTATTTATAGGATGCAGAAAGTTTTCTAATCTCCTCCCTTTGAGAATGTGCTGGTCTGTGAAATTGGCTTCCACCTCTCGTAATAATCTTGGCAATATGTCTGGATGATTAAATAGTTTCCATTCTGTTGGGTCAATTGATTCCCCATGGTGTGGTATAGTTTTTATATTCATCATATTTGACTCTATCAACTGCCTCAATTTACCCCCATGTGGTGGTGGATGACTTGCCTTTTTACGAGCCATAGTTAATTTAGAACCCTACAACTACTTAAAGACTGTTATGTTTATGTAGGTGCTTCGCTCTATAAGATATATGGTGCGAGTGGAAGTAAGAGGATATACTCGGAAGTTCCGAGATGTATTGCGAAACACATATGACTTGCGTTGGGACAAACAAAGTTTTAGTTATGCAGGAGATATGCAACTTAGTGAGAGAAGGGTCCGCAACTTAGTAATATTGATGGAGTTAGATTTCAATCATCTGATACTGATGATGACTTAGAAGATTTTAGTATAGAACCTTTAATTACAACCAGAGTCACCGAACTCGGCCAAGTAGGAACTGAAAGTTTATTAGACCCTAAGACTGGAGATGATGCTCTGGGCTACCAAGAAGTTTTTCTTAAAGAAAATACCGAGATAGATTTTGATAACTATCAAAGATGGTTTGATGGAACTTTATTTGAAGAACCCCGACCTGAACAGCAACAAGTAATCCCAGTAGTCGCTAAACTTTTGAGGCAAGGTTATCGTAATGTTATCATTGAAAGTCCTACGGGTAGTGGGAAATCTGCTTTTAGTATGATACTTCCTAAAATGTTTGGGTCTAACTTGAAAAATAGTTATGTGCTAACGCATCTGAAGGGATTGCAGGCTCAATACTTAGCAGAAATGCCTTTTATGGAAAGTATTATGGGTCGTGGAAATTATTCTTGTAAATTAGATGTTGAGGCAGGATGCCGTGATGAAGAAGTTGCTGATGCCGCAATTCAAAGAGCAAGAGCAGGAATCAAAGGTGGAAATAAATGTAGTGCAGACACAGCACCGTGCGTGACTATAAAAGATTTTCAATGTCCATATAAGAATCCAAGTGATGAAAAAGGAATGAAATGGAATGTTCCGACTGAAACTTTGTGTGATTACTATGGTTCACTGACGAAAGCCCAGAATGCAGATTACTTTGTAGCAAACATGGCATATGCCACAGCAATTGGACAAACACCTATGCTAAAGAAAAGAGAGTTCATGATTATTGATGAGGCACATAACTTGCCTGATGTTATGGTCGGTGCATTTACATTAGATTTATCAGAAAGATTATTAGAAAGATTATTGGGTGTTCCCTCTATGACAAAGATTTTGGAATTAAGTGGCAGTGAACAAGTAAACGAAATGGCACGCAGGAAAAAAGTTTTGGCTCCTTGGAAACCATCTAATGAATCTTTAGGATTTCCTAAGATACCAAGTTTAACTATTGATATGAGTGAAGATTTAGTAATGAAGGCTGCCATGGCATGGGTGGCATACCTAAAAGTTTTGGATGACGAGATTCAGCGCAGACTCAAACATAATTCTTACGATGATACAAAAGATTTGAAACTGGCTATGAGGACTACTAAAAGATTGGATACAATTATCGGCGGATTAACTCACGATAGAGCCAACTGGATTTGGCAAGTCAGTGATGAAAGAACCTATGTTAATTTCAAGTGTATTGAAATCAAAGAGTTCGCCGAAAGTTTATTGCTGCACGGTGGTAAAAGGAGAATCTTTATGAGTGCAACGATTGGTAATCCTAAAATGTTTTGCGAGGAACTTGGATTAGTTCTTGATGAAACTGCATTTGTGCAAGTAGGATATAGTAGTTTCCCTCTTGAAAATCGGCCGGTTTTTACCCGTGAAACGGGTGGGTTGCTCACAAAGAATGGACAAGGCGAAAAAGATTGGCGACAAACAGCCAAGACTATTGTTGATATTATGGAACAACACCCTAACACACAGGGTATGATTTTGCCTTATACTGATAAGATTGAAAATAAGATGGCAGAACTTATCAAAGAAATCAGTCCTATGCAAGCCAAGCGTTTGATTCAACATGATAAATCGGCACATGGTAGGGATGCGGCTATTGATGAATGGAAAAGTAGTTCTGGTGGTGTGATATTATCAACTTATCTTAATCAAGGATTTGATGGAAAGGAAGCAGGGTTCTGTATTGTAGTCAAACTACCGTATCTTAGTTTAGGAGACATTAGAACACTAAAGAAGATGAAAGCCAATTCTGCATGGTATAGTCAGCAAACAGGAATCGCATTAGCGCAGATGTGTGGTCGTGCCGTCCGGAGCAGGACAGATAGTGCAAATACTTATATCATTGACCCAAGTTTCTGGTTTCAGTATAGTAAAGGTATGGTTTCGCCATTAAAAGATTTCTTGCCGGCTCATTTGTGTGAAAGCATAGAACATAACGAAGGCCGCACTGCGCTGGGACTACAACAAACTTTATTAGGGTGACACCTGTTAAGTATAATGAAGGTGTATTCATGAAAATAGGTATTGCGGGAAGAATGGCAAGTGGTAAAACCACGCTGGCTAATCAATTACAGATTCAATTTGAATCACAGGGATTGAAAGTTTCACGACCTTCAATGGCTGCCAAAGTAAAAAGTATCGGACAAGATTTGTTTGGTATGGTTCATAAAGACCGCTATCTTCTCCAACAGATTGGTATGAAGATGAGAGAAATCCGGCCAAATGTTTGGATTGATTATGTTAATCGTAGCATTGATGAAGATATGGAAAACGGCTTATATGATGTCGCAATCCTTGATGATATTAGATTTGTTAATGAAGCCGAGAATCTTGTTGATGAAAAGTGGGTGATTATTAGATTGAATATCACTGATGAACTCCAAATGTCCCGCCTACAAAGAACTTATGATGATTGGGAAGTTCATTGGAACAACCGAAGTGATGCCAGCGAACAAGAAGTTCACCTTATCAATCCAGACGAATTATTAGCCGACATGGATGTTGATGATTCGGATAAAAGTTTTATTGAAGCATTAAACAAATTAAGCATATGATTATTGAAATAGGTGTTGAAAAAACCCCGATATATTCATTTTTTCAATTGGAAAATCTGGTTCTAACTACCGGCGGGTCGGATACCCAAACTTATTGGTTTCTGGGGAACACCATTGTCTCGCAATCTTTCGTATTTTACTTTGACTTGTTCTCCGATATAATCCTCTCGGTCAATCCACTTTTGGTTCTTCTCTGACATGGTTCCTTGGGCAGTGACCTTAAAAGTTTCTGAACCTCCCACAGAAACTACTGGTGTCATATAAGGAGTCAAGATAGAAAGTATATAATTATTTGCCATATTTATCGCACTATTGGCCTTGGGTTCTAATGCGATAACAGTTCCACCTGAACCCTCTGTTTTACAAATCCAAATCGGCACACCAATGAATCCACCAATTCCTTCTTCATAGCCTACAATCTCAAACTCTGAATCTTTCCAATTCTTAAAGCGATAAAAGTTTGAGCCTCCTCTTTCACACTGATAAGGAATATCCCATTTACGAATAATTATTCCTTCCATATCCAACGCTTCTGCGATTTCCAGTCGGTCTTGTAATTGATGGGCTACATTAACTGCAACCACTCCCATAGATAGGTTGGCTTTTGGGTCCCATGGTCCCACATCCGACCAACCGGGCTGGGGTGGACTAAGGGCAAATTGGATTTGTGATGTTGTATCAGACCATCCAGCAGTTCCGAGGAGTTTACGCAAAAGTTTCATTCTGTCAGTATAGTTCATATTTGGTTTGGCTGGCCAAATGCAATCAAACACCCTATATTGTAATTTTTCCCATCCTGCTCGTAGGTCTTGTTTAGACCAATAACCATTGATTTCTCCTAATTCATATTCAGGGCACCAGATTTCTCCGTCTAAGACAACCTCTCCCAACTCTGGTTCTGCAAAAGAAAAGCCAAATAATTCGTTCCGAAGCCAGTCAAGATTGGCTGACTCATTAAGTTTATCTGACCTGCTAACTAATTTCCAATGCGGTGCTGCTGATTTTCCGGGTCTGTATGTGGAAAAGTGTTCTATTCCTGCAAGACATCGGACACCATCATATTTTAATAAAACAATCCAATCTTCAGGGTTGCGCCACATAGACGCTGGCTTAGGAATAATAGATGCGGAAGTAAAAGGTTTTTTGGCATCATCTTCTCGCTTGATACCGCCAGAGGCTAAGTCGGGTTTAATACACGGGAATTGTTCTAAGTTTTTCATATTATCGCTTCCTTGGTCCAATGCTTCGTAAAAACTCGTCATCATAACCATACAATTGTTGTTGCAGTATGTTATTCTTGAATGGAAGTTTACGCACCCAATTATTATATTTAACATCTAAAGGAAATGAGCCTTGGCCATCACAAGTCCCACACTCCCTTTCATCTTCTTGTCCCTGAGGCCCATATAAAACTTCTATTCCATCTCCTCCACAACCCTCACAGTTGTTGGCGTAGTCTATGTCATGAACCAACCTTAATAAACTATCATAAAATGCCACTTCTTGAATGAGGATAAAATCTTTGTAAGAACATAATGGCGGATATTTATCGTTTTTTGGCCATATACTCCAAGCACTTCCATATGCCTCCTCTCTTGAATACATCTGTGCTGCAATAACAGTTCCTCTATCTAATAAAGTTTGATACTGACGGCCATCTAAATCAGGTGGAATAGTTTTCATTGTGGATTTATATCTATCTGGTCCATGACCATATACTCGTTGTTGTGTAGTATTAGTTGTAAAATACACTAACTCCTTGATTAAATTATTAGGTCTAAGGCTGTCAAATAATTCTTGCGCCTCATTATTTTTATCCTCATCCTCTCCAAGCCCTTGCATAAGGTCCTGAATTATTCCAAAGTAGGAATCTTCTTCACCCCAATATAAAGTGGAGCCACCATAAAAGTATTTCCAAAATTGGTATGCTGCTTTGATGGCTTTTCTTTTGACTTCAGGGCTGTGACGAAAGTTTATTGCTCCAACATGGCTGTATTCAGGAACCTGTAATAAAATATCTGCCCAAGTGTCATAAAAAAGTTTTGGATTTAGTAGGTCAGGTTCAAACTCCCCCTCCTCAATTTCTTCGGCATGAAGAACGCCTCCTTGATGATAGTATCCAAAATATCTCTTATCATTTAAGGATTGACGCATTAGTGATAGTTGATTACTCCCATACGCAGCAACAAATGAATCATATTGGTTAGCCTTTGCTGGATTAGAAGAGTTTTTCATAGAGGGTGTGATGCCACTTCCTTTTGGCCATGGGGCAACTACTGGGTCAAACCAAACTTGTTCTCCATTTCGGCGATAGCCATAATTATCATCTGATGCAATATCTCGCACCACCCAACCTTCATTTAATAAATAATGTAAAAGAGATTGATATTGTTGATTTTCAAGGGGTTGTTTCTGTGGGTGCTGAACATCACAAAAGTTATTAAAAGAGATGCAAGGGATTTTTTCCATTTCCCAGACTGCAATAGATTGGCCAACAGGTAACGGAAGATAAAAGTTTTCTTGGCGTGTTGCTTCCATTAAGTTTCTATTATTTTCTCCTTCATAATAATTGTAAACTTCTGGTAATGCAGATGTTGTCTTATCTTGTTTAACTAAATGTCTAAAAAGGTCTGCTTGATTTTCGTTCATAGCATAAACTCTTCCTACCTCAGAGTTAAGACCATAAAACTTTAGTGGTCTCTCTGGCAACGCTACAATTTTATAACAACGATTCTCATGAAGAGTGGAATCAAAAACAAATCCACCTACACCTGCACCTATCAACTTACCAAACATACAATCACTTTAGTTTTCGTGCCAATCACCGACTCCATCATGAACTTCTATATCGGCACCAAAAAGTTTAGTATTTCGGGTATTGTAATATACTAAAGACGCTAAAGCAATTGCGATAATTCCAACTGCTCCAAGATTCTTGCCCAACCTTTTTTCACTTTTGAACTCACGAGAGCCGTTGGCGGGGCCTTCAAGGTCCATAATGCCCATGTATCCCATTTCACCTAATGTGTCTTGAAAGGCAAACCAATTAACACCAGCATCATTTTGTAAACTTCCATCTGAAGCATTACTATTTTGTCCACTTTCAGTAGTAATTGATGCTACATCCACATTTGGGTTGCTTCTTTGCATGGCTTGTGTAATAACAGACGCATCAGGGAATACCAAAGTTCTAAGACGGTTGTGAATAACTTTTTCACCAGTTCGGGTATCTAATTGTTGGTGTGGGTAAACAATCCATTGAACAATATATTCATTAGTATCACGAGTCTTTATGAACTCATTAAGTATATCTGTGGATGAAAAGTATTGGCGACCTGTATAAATCTTACCATCTTTCAAAGGATGCCCATGTATCGTATATTTTTTGTTAGTCAGTCCTTTGGTAGCATCTTGAGCAGCCTTAGTAACTGGGTTCACTTCAATTCGGGATTCGTCTCCGTATGATGGGCTACCTAATTCATACTGACCATTTTCCTCATACACATAACACATCCATTCCCGTTCCTCATGAGTATTGTCAGAATATGTTTTCATGGCTTCAAGGGCTTCTGGTGAAAACTTATCAAAATGTTGTTGCCATGGCTGCATAATACAAAGTAATCCATACGACTACTTAAAGTTTCGTAGCGACAACCTTAAATAGATGAAACGCCTACAAGAAAGTGATGTCAGAAGTTGAATGGTTGGAAATCTCCACAGGGATGACTCAAATAGGTGCCAAAGACTTACATATTATGGGTGATGGTTGGGTGCCTGTATGCTGGATAAAGATAGATGGCAAGCGATTTAAGACTCTATTAAGTGATTTATCTAATTATATCAAATTAAAAACTACGGGGATAGTAAAAATAGGTAAAAATGATACTTATGGTAGCATCAATAATATGGTAGTTCTAACAACAAATGAGGCCGATGAAATAGTCATTGAAAGTGCATTACCTATATTCAAGTATATTTCCATAAAATACAGTGTTAGTGGAATGATGGAACTTGGGTATAGTCACCCTATGAGTTATCCAAGTTCTGGAGAATGGGTGTGGACAGGTGAAGTTGATGCAGATTATTTTGATGACCCAATGGATGCTAAAGGTGGCGGTGGTGGAGACCCAGTTCCGGGTCCACCCGGTCCACCAAGTCCCGGTCCATGCCCTCCGGGTCCATTATTGCCGGGTCCACCAAGTCCCGGTCCACCGAGTCCACCTCCTCCGATGCCCGGTCCAACTCCTTTTTTAGATGATGGTGAAACTTCTAATGGTGGTGGCCCACCAGTTCCGGGTGATGCTACACAGAAAGGTCGTGATGATGCTGCCAAATCTGATGCAGCCGCAGAACAAGCCCGACAAGATGGGCTACAACAAGGTTCAGAAAGAGCCAATCAAGGAAAACAAGATGCTCAACAAGCCGCAGGCCAAGGACAAGGTTCTGGAGAATCCGGCGGCGAAGGAGGTTCCAAAGGAAGCGGCGAGGGTTCAGGCGAAGGCTCTGGAGACGGACAAGGTGAAGGCAGTGGAGAAGGACAAGGCGAAGGCGAAGGTTCAGGAGAGAGTGATGGCGGAGAAGGTCAAGGCTCTGGAGAAGGTGGAGAGGGAGAAGAAGGAAGCGGAGATGGAGACGGACAAGGCGAAGGCGAAAATGGAGATACACCCTCTGATACAGGAAGTCCCTCTGATATGCCCGGAGATGATGGCGATTCTGGGACACCCACTGATGCTATGAGTGATTTCCAAGATGCTGCTGATGCGGCCAATGATGCTATTGATGGCGCACGCCAAGCCTGTTCATGTTGTAATCCAGACTCCGAATCAGAGAAAGAAATGGCCGAAGGTGCCAAAGATGATGCCAAAGATGCGTTGGATGCAGCCAAAGATGCGGCGCAGAATGCTGCTGACGAGGGAGATATGACTCAAGAACAAGCCGATAACGAGAAAAGAAAGGCAGACGCTCTCAAAGAGGCAGTTGATAGTTTAGAACCGGGAGTTGATACCAGCCCTTCGGGAATGGCAGCACAAGAAGCAGAAGCACATAATCAAGCAGCCCAAAAAACTGCTGCGGGGCATGAGGAGATAGAAGATGTTTCAGTTGAGGATGTGGCCGATATGGTGGAAGAAGCCATGGCTTCGGCTGCTGCTGCTGATAAATGTGATGCAAAATCAGACCCTCGTAAAACCGAGGACCAACAAAACTCTGCCAATGCAGATGCCAGTGCTATGGAGGCGGCTGAAATTGCTTCCGATGCTATCCAGAATGCCACTGATGCTGAAACCATTGATGAATCCACCGCAGAAACACTTCAAAAAGGTGTGGATGATATGGTGCAAAATGCAAAGGATAGACAAGAAGCACGAGATTTGCCGAGTCAATTGAGTGAAGAAGCCCAAAAGATGGCGGAACAATCTATGAAGAGTGCGTCAGATTCACAGAATGAACAAGCGCAGGATGAAGCCTTGCGTGCAGCCGAGAAAACTAAAGAGTGTGCTGATGCAGCCAATCCCTACAATGAACAAGATAGAGAAGATTTGGCTGATGCAATTGATAAAACTATTGAGGCATTAGATGGTTGCGACCCAACTCCTGAAGTCATTAAGGCCAAAGATGAAATGGAAGCCCTTAAAAGAAAACTTTCCAAAGAGGACACTGAGGCGCACAGCCAATGGGGTATCTGGAGATTGATGGATGGTCAATGGGTTCAAACTAATTATGGTGGAGATATGATATTTGAAACTAAAGATGAAGCCGCAGAATGGTTGAAGGCAAGAGGAGGGAGAGTATAATGACTGTTGAAATTAGACCCTATCAAGATGCCTTAGATGAATCATTTGCTAATTCAGGATTAGATGAAGATGCCTTTGAAGATTATGCCGAAGGCTGGAATGAACAACAAGATACCGAATCTTTACAGGAAATGACTCAAGAAGATTATGATGCCCGATTAGATAATGGTATTACTACTGAAATCATAAACTTTAATGGATTGATGCTGTTGTATGAAGATAAGAACTTTAATGGTGAAATGATAAACTATGTGGGACAACAGATTATGACTGGATATGCAACCGATAAAATCGGTATCGGTTATGAAGTTATTATTATTGATGAAAATCCATCAGGGCATTTGGCTATGGGTGATTATGTTATTGTTTCATCTAAAGATTTAGTGGATATGAGGGTTGCTGCACCATTAGTCTATGCAGCCGGAGGCCATTGGTGTATGTATTTGCGCCGAGAAAATCTAAAACATTATTTGACTCCCGCCATAATTATGGAACAAACTGATTTCATTATTGATAATAATTTGGAAGGAACAATTGCTGAAGTGGAATATGATGGTTATGAAAAAACTGAATGGATAGAAGGCGCAGTATTAAATCCACGAGATAGTATTAGTAATCGTGGAAAACTATGTGTCAATTTCGGAACAGGAGCAACCGAATATATGGAAACTCCTACTAAGGGCTGGGCTATTGTTAAGAACAAAACCCTTATGGGAACATCCTGCCAAACTACAATACCTTCTTTAGAAAAAGTATTATCTAAACTTGGTTTGTCTGGAGATGCAGATGACACATCACTTATGATTAACTGCAAAAGCCTAATACAAGCAAAAGAAATCACAGCCACGATTACTTCGTGGGACTTTTTCTATGTGGAACAAGACGACAAAGTAATAGGTGTATATTACTGATGTGGTCATATGGATGGAATTGAAATAATAAACTTTGCACGAAAACCCGGGAATGAGGTCTGGTTTCTAAGAGTGACTACGATTAGTAAAAACTATATACCGGTTACTAAAACTGCATACCGAAGAATTAACACGCCAAAAGAAAAGTTAATTGATGATTTAATCTTAATGATTAGAGGGCGACTAAATGCTTTTGTGGGTGTGATAGATGAGGATACCGATGAACCTATGTCATTAGAAGAGGCTGGTTTTAACTTCTATCTTAACTTCGTGGGTAGTAGCAGACAAAACATCAAGGATTGGTATGATGAGGAATATGAGGAGATACTCCAAGGGCCGTTTGAATGGTTCATGAATGGGGCAGGGGGAGAAAATCCAGAAGGCACTATTGATTGCATCATCACTAATGGAAGAGATAATGATAAATACTCCCTTGACATAATACCATCTTGGCTATCAAGAGATGAGCGACCACCGAAAGCATTTTCGGTTCCGCCTTCAGAAAAAGGTGATACTGTAACATTATTTGTTAAATGCGTGCGTGTAAAGGTAAAATAGTATCTAACTTCATAAGGGTGATACGACATACTAAGAATCATGACCCAACAGGTGATTGGAAAGCAGGCAACTGTGGCTTCTTTTGAGGCCAATGAGGTGCGAAATGCTTATGTTTATATGGGTGATACCACCTATACTAAATTACCCGAACAACTTTGAGGGTCAAAAAAAATTGAAAACAAAATGGAGATGAAAACTATGAGTAAGAATGTAAATAATGATGTGAATGCGTTCCTTTCGGAACTTGAAGAAATAGATACGGCGCACAAGGCTGCTCGTGCTGATGCACGAGGACCCCGCACTGTGTATGAGGTAATTAAGCCAGAAATGGGTAAAGTGTATCAAGGATACACCTTAGTTTCCTACAACGAGACAACCAGCCCCCTTGGGTCAGAGAGTCTTGTCCTACGCTGTGTTGCACCGGGTAACGATGGAGAATCTGATGCGGGTCGCCGTGTTAAGTTTTACCTGAATGGATATGAAAAGCAAGACTTTGAGCGTTTCGTGCGCCAAAACAACCTTGTGGTAGCAAACGAAGATGGTAAGAACACCTACAACCTTCCTGTGTCCATGGACTTCCTTCGTAAGATGAACGAGAGCCAGAAGAACGCTGGTCGCACTTTCAAGAGTTTCCACGGTATTATCCGTGATGCTGACAGCGCAACTTTGCGTGAGGCTATGCCTGCTGTTCCTGATGACCAGCAGACCAGCGAGCCTTATGTAGCACCTGTTCACGCAGACCCAGAAGTAGCAGCAGAGTGAAACTAACCCCTTTGATGGGGAAGTGTCTTTCTTGTTGATGCAGGGTGCGTAAGCGTTAGTCCCTCTGAACCCGCCTTCGGGTGGGGATTCGGTTTGAATGCTGGTGCTTGCGCCCTTGTGTCACACACGATTCCAGTCGGTGCCTCAATGCGGAAGAGGCTTAAATTGCTACACCTTAAAAAGTAGCCGACTTGTTCCACCACTATGTATGGCTTCCCGCACACTTTCGGCCACGCTATGGTTAAAACACGCCTTCGGGTGTGGTAATGGACCCAACCTCCTACGATAAATTGGGTTCGGCGGAACGCACACTTCTTTATTAGAGTGATTACCTCTATGTGTGAGTGAGTAGTATGTTAGATATTCCAGAAGAAATACAAACCTTCGTAAAGAATGCAACGCAGACTTATCAACACCGAGGCGTAAACATTGAAAGCGTTTATGCTGCTAAAATATCTCAAGCCCAATTACAAACTGGGTCTGGTATCTGTTTGAAGATGGAAGAAGTTCCTTTGAATAACAAGAGTCCTAATCCTGACCAATCGGCTATTCGGTTCGTCATATCTGATGGCAACTACGCTGTTGAATGTATGGCTCATAATGGGAGTATGGACTCTCGGCCGGGTGGGATGAGTAGTGATAAACTGCGACAAGTCATGATGTTATTGACCCGAAGTATTCGGAATGGTTCTCAACTTGTAGTATGTGGTGCCTATCAAATGATGGGTCGTGATAAGGTATTCGTAATTACTGATGTTCAACCAAATGAAACATTGAATAGTAGTCAGATGACTAAAGCACAATTTGATGAGTTCATTTCTTTATGCACGGCAGCAGGTCCTACATATAGGCCATTACAAATAATGATTCGTGATGATACCTTGTGGACTAAACTCTTTGCTGAAGAACCTTTGAAGTTTGCTACTATGTTGTATTGCTTAAGCCCACAGAAGAAAACTGATATGCTACATATTGGTATTGTGAGCAGTATGGGTGAAGGTAAAGACCACTTGATTGAACAAGTGATTGAACCATTAGTGCCTTGCGGTGTAGCATCCAGTGGTAAACTATGCACAATTCCGGGGTTATTCGGAGCCATGAGTGGCGAAGATTTGAACTCAATTGAGTTGGGTTTGATTCCAAAGATGAATAAAGAACGCATAGCCATCAGTGAGTTTCAAACATGGGACCAAGAAGTATTCGGTGAATTGATGAATGTGATGGCCAACGGGTTTTTCACAATGCAAAAAGGACAAGTGGATACCCGCAGAGAAGCAAAAGTTAATTTCATGTTCTTAGGCAATCCACCAAAATCATGGAATCCAAAGAAGGTTGAACCTAACCCAGATGGGACAACTAATAAGTTAGGTATGTTGAATGCCTTTGGAGACTATACTTATCAGATTCTTAGTCGTTTAACTCTAATTTTTGCGAGCATGAGTTTGACTGACGGCTCACATGATTATGCAATTGAAGATAAAATCATGGATTCTATGAATGGTAAATACCAAAAAGAAGAGTTCAATGGTAAATTAGTGATGTGGAGAACTTTCTTCCGAGAGTATTTGCGCTATGTTTCTGAAACAGACCCAGATATTACTCCTGTTCGTATGGAAATCCGAAAACACATGGACTTGATTAAGCAGAGTCCAGATTTCATTGAAGCATTTTTAGATGGTGGCCGCAGCACCCGTGATTTCAGAAAGTTTCAAGAGTTCGTCAATTTATGCAAGGGCTTTGCCCGATTGAACGGCGAAGAAGTCGTAAGTGGGGCAAGTATCAATTCTGCACACAAGTCATTTATGGGGAGCCTCAATACTCTAATTCGTGATACACCCTATCGGGACTTGATGGCGGGTAAAACCAATGAAATTATGGCCATCCACCACCAACTTGACGATTATAGTGAACATGGTGTTTATACGAGTGTGAAAGAGATGAGAGAGGTAGTAATGTTCTCTAATAAACACTGGGACCAGTTAATAAATCTTACTTTAATAGAGACTAATGAGAAAGACCCCAAAAAAGCCACATACATTCAAATCCTTCCAGACGGTTTATTTGACAATAAGGAAGATTCAAAACCATTAAGTAGTTGATAATACATAGAAGAGTTGATAGTATGCGAGCAAGTGTGGAACAACGGGCATTATTGGCACTTCAGTTATTGCTGAACCGCCCACTTAGTATGACTAAGGCTACCAAACTTGCTCTAACTACACCAGTTACACTCAAAAAATATCTTCATCTTAAAGGTATCAAATGGATTATCAAGAACCATAGATTTACTATCGTCAAGACACCACAGCAGAAGCGATATGAAATGATTGATTTGATAAATAACGGTATGTCTGCAACAGCCGCAGCCAAACAATTAGAAACCACAGTCAAAACTATGAGTAAACAAACTTTACCTGACAAGGCTGGGACAGAACAACTTATACTTACTAAAGGGTCTAAGGGTTGGACAACAGATTTTATCAAAGTTGAAGATTATTCCTTAGTCTATTATGGTGGAATCACAGGATTGTCTGGTGCAACACTGGGCCGTGGTAAACAAAAGGGACCAAAAGCCACTACCGAAGAAGGTGATGAGGAATACATGGATATTTGGTGGCAAGTGGATTTCAATAATTGGCAAAGCACATTGTCTCCAAGTCTGGTTGCAGAGTTTTGGAAACCACAAGTGATGCAAGTTCTTCGTTCTAAGTTAGAAAGTTTAATCGTTACGGACCTTGATTTAGCAAAATCTTTCTTAGGCAACTCAAAAGTTTCATCTCATGCGGCAACATCTGGAAGAATCTCGGCTACTGGAGACCTTGATTTAACAAGATTAGAACAAATTGTTCAAAGATACGAGGCAAAAATGATGCGAGATGTCAGCGCAGGAGTGGATGATAACCTAATTTTCCGTATTCCTTCTTATGATTATGTCCCAGACCTTGGCATTATAACTTCAATTGGCGCATATCAAGTGATGTTTTTGAACAAAGATGACATTAAACTTTATCCAGCGAAACCAGAAACAATAGAAATAGTCCACAATTTAACCGATGAGAACCTTTAAGTATCTGTAACCACTATTTGTTGATATGACCCGATTAGACGGATATGATAAAGCAGATATGATAGCAATTATGGGTATAGTGGCCTCGGCAGCAACCGAATACAGCCACTATGTTCCACAAACCTATGAATTATTGGGTATTGGAGGCATAGGTCTCGCCGGAGTAGCAATCGCTGGTAAACTTTATGTGAAGCACAAGTCAGTTCTTGTAACTAAGATAGACAAAATACGCCACAAAATCTTTAAGTCAGAACACAAAGATGGTGATGAAGAAGCCATTGAAGATGTTGTTGATGCTGCCGCAGAAATCATTGAAGATGTCGTTACTGATGTTCTTGATGACGGCGAACTTAACAACTCTAATGAGTGAATCTAAAACCTGTGGAAATCTGAGAGTTCTCCTTCATCTGGCGTAAACACCTTCATCTGAACACCAAGTTCATCTGCACTTTTTAACTGGGTTTTCATTTTTTCCATCTGAATAGGTAAGTATAGGAGAAGCATTACAGTAAGTTTTGTGTCTATGGGTGTATGGTAGCCAATTTCATGCGCCAATTCTGGCATAGCATCACCATCATCAATAAGGAATAAATGATTGTAAGTTTCAACAAATCCTGCTACCGTTTTTGGATTAACCCACCCACCGCCTTGAGGGGTGGGAAACAACACTGTATCCCTATTACTCCAAGAATTAGCATTGATATTTCCTAAATACTGAATACGGCCATCTCTATTACAATAGACATCAGCAGAATCGGCACCATCCCAAAAAGCATAATCAAAACAGATTCGTGGCAGAAGTTCTGACAACCCAATAGCCGCCATACTCCCAGAACAAATTATGAAGAAACAATTTTTATTTTTCTGATTGTTTGGAGTGTTATCATCCCACCCACCGCCTTTCATTCCACGATTTGACATATTCATTATGATGTGGGACTGATACTTAAAGTTTTGCGTGAGCCTTGGACGATACACGATGAGGATTCTCCTCTCGCCGGATGGGGTGAATGTGGCTCGCCACAGAGGGATAGGTTGCCCCCTTGTGAGGCTTGACGAACCTAAGTAATGAGTGTTGCGTAGCCTGCGAATGGATATGAAACTTTAAGTAGTTGTGTTGCTTAGATAAAAACATGGCTCAATATGTTCGTATTTCTTCGGAAGATATGGATAGTTTTATGGAGGCTTTGGGATTCCGAGAACTATCACGAGAATCCAGAGGATTAACTGTCAAAGAAAAAGTTTTTGAAAGACCTTTTCATGAAGGAAGAATCAGAGTTTATAGTAGTGTGGAAGATAGACCCGGCCGATTGGCCGCAGGTCGTAAAATGGGTCGTGATGCTATCCGAGTTCAATACTGGATTGACGATACAAAGGTTTTTGGAGCCAAGAGAGTTCACCGAGTAGTAAATTGGCGGCGCAATATGCTGGATAGAGTTTACGAAATTGAGGATATGTTTGGCCATAGGCCAGTGCCCAGAGATAGTTCTGGAAACCTGATGGTGGTCAGAACATCTAAGCAAGGGAAAAAGTTTTGGGGAAGTCGTGACTTTCCACGAACTAAAGATACTCGCCGATTTGCAGCGCAAACAGAGGTCAAAGAATCAGTAGTGATTGCACCTCGTAAGCCGACTGGAATAGTGGATGCCGTAATGATGAACCATGCCATGATGGAAGAAGCAAAACTTCAAGACATGATTATATATTTAGAAAATATGGTTCAATTAGGCTTACTTGATGAAAATGAAGTAATGAAAGAACTCCACAAAACTTTTGGTTCAGAATACTATTTGGATGACAATCTGGAAGATGTTGTTATGGATGAGTATTTGGAAGATGAAGATTATGATGATGCCGAGATTTATGCTCGTAATGCTATGAAGAAACTCAATGCCGAAGAAGATGAAAAACATTGTGAGATTTGTAATGTTGGTTCACCAGAGGTATTTCAATGCGAGCCACCAGAGGGTTGTCTTGACTATTTTTGCACAGACCATTACAATTTTTCTGACGATGGGTGCTTCAAATGTAATCCAGTAACCCCAGATGGACAAAATCAAGAAGAGTTCTTCCAAGATAAGTTTTATGAATCCGAAAGAATGGCTCAAGAGGCTTCGGATTATCCCTTGAATCATTTAGGTTTTTGGTTTGAGATGGCTAATGAAAGTTATGGTGGCGACATTAGAGATATGTTAGAGAAACCGTGGAACTGGCGACAAGAAATGACTCGCTATTTATTTGAAGGTGGGTTTGAAGGCGTTATCTATGGGGATGATGAAGATTTGTTCGCATTAGGTTTTGATGCCTCTTATCCACCATACTTAACTTTGAAAGAAATGGGTGAACTCTATGATTGGATGCCTACGCATGAAGATTACAAAGGATATGTTCACAATTACTATCGTGCCGAATACGAAGAAGTAACTAATTCGCCCTTGGGCATTATTGTGAAAGACCAAGATGGGAAAACTTATGTCTTAGTTCCTGAAGATTTAGCCCAGATTATTTTTGAACGCAGTAAATATGTATTAGATGCTGAATGGAGAAAAGAAGAATTACTATATTCTGATGAAATTAATGATATGATGCCAATTAGCGTTGGGACAATGATGTTTGAAAAGATTTATGTGGCAACTCGGAATGAAGGAGATGGTATAGTTACTTATATTGTTCAAGAGGAACTTATTGATGAAGAAAAACTTTATCGGATATTAGTTGTCATTGATGGACCCTTGGGCAACACTCACAAAAAGTATTTGGAGGCGGTTATGGATGAAATGTGATAACTGTGGAAAAACTGGTATGCTCTGGTTAGAATACATATTAAAAGTTAATGATACCAAAATAACCCTTTGTGATACTTGTTATGATAGATTAGATAAAAATAATGAGGTGATTCCTATGTCCATAGAACCATTTCTTCCTAAAATGTTTGATAAAATGAGTCGTTTTGTAGGTCGTGCCGAAGATAGAGATGAATCTGAAAGGATGACTCGTGAAGAAGCCGAAGATTTAGCAGATAAGATGGTAAAAGTTTTAACACCCTATGTGGATTTCATTGAAGTTTGCGGCAGTTACCGAAGAGGTCGTGATGACCCGGGTGACCTTGATATTGTTATAATTATTAAGGAGGGCTGGACTCTTCCTGAAATCGTAAGTGATTTAGAATCAAGTGGTTTATACACCGCAGTCAATTGGTTAGGAGAAAAAAAGACTCAAATAGTAGTTGATGGTGTAAAAGTTGATATTAAAGTTAGCACAACGGAGGGATTGGGTGCAGCATTGTTATACTTTACAGGACCAAGTGGTTATAATATCGGTATGCGCCGAGCCGCAAAGTCTCGTGGAATGAAACTTAATGAATATGGTATCTGGGATAGAGATACAAATACTTACTTGGGTGGTGCTACGGAAGAAGAAATCTATGAGATTATGGATAAAACTTTTAAGCCTCCAGAGAAAAGAGCAGAAAGCGAAGATTATGGTGTAAGACCTGTGTGGATGTCAGAAAGTTTTGAATCCGAATATGAACAATCAATTGATATTTCTATGGATTGTCCCCTTTGTAATGAAACAATGGAAATCATTGGAGAGGGTGGAAGTAGGGAAAGCGAAAACTTGATGAACTTTGAGTATTATTGTGATTGTGACGAAAAACCTATTGTGCCCGGTAATCCCAAGCATTGGGTTTGGACTAAAAAAGATTGGTGGG